>Ga0206102_1000523_pt1 | contig 12041 bp, 11 predicted proteins | sample 1B1Ametagenome_FD_148645 | JGI IMG/M metagenome (GOLD analysis project Ga0206102, IMG submission 148645) | Enriched microbial communities from leaf-cutter ant dump, University of Wisconsin, Madison, United States - 1B1A | ecosystem: Environmental > Terrestrial > Nest > Insects nest > Nest dump... | reverse complement strand
CTCGGTGTTCGAGTCGATCCCCGACGTGTGGGCGATCGGGCAGATCTTTCCCATCGCGCCGATCGCGCGGCTGGACGAGGAGCCGACCCGGCGCGGCGTGATCGTCGACCTCACCTGCGACTCCGACGGCCGCATCGACCACTACGTGGACGCCGAGGGCGTGGACGTGAGCCTGGCGCTGCACGCGCTGAAAGAGGACGAAAGCTACCGCCTGGGCATCTTCATGGTCGGCGCCTACCAGGAGACGCTGGGCGACATCCACAACCTGTTCGGCGACACCGACGCGGTCAACGTACGCGTGGACGGCGACGGCTTCGTGTTTGCCCACCAGCGCCGCGGCGACACCACCGACCTGATGCTGGACTACGTCGGCTACGACCTTGAGGCGCTGCGGCAAAGCTACCGCCAGCGCATCGCCGCCGCCGGCGTGGCCGGCGACGAGGCCGGGCAGCTGTACGCCATGCTCGACAGCGGCCTCACCGCCTACACCTACCTGGCCGAGGACACCCATTGATCGTAGGAGCCCGCTCGCGGGCGATGCTTTCGAGCTCTTGCGAATCCCGAATCCCGGCTCAAAAGCATCGCCCCCGAGCGGGCTCCTACATGGCCCGTTCCATCCAGTTCCAGTCGCACAGGAGCAGCACATGACAAATCTCGACGGCAAGGTTGCCCTGATCACCGGCGCGGCCAGCGGGCTGGGCAAGGCCATCGCCGAGCTGTACGCCAAGAACGGCGCCCGCGTCGCCATCGCCGACATCAACCAGCAGGCGGCGGACCAGGTGGCGAACGCGATCAACGCTGCCGGCGGCAAGGCGATCGGCGTGGCGATGGACGTCGCCAACGAGGATGCCGTCAACGCCGGCACAGACAAGGTGGTCGCCGCGTTCGGCGCGCTGGACATCCTGATCTCCAACGCCGGCGTGCAGGTCATCAACCCGATCGACCAGTTCAGCTATGCGGACTGGAAGAAGATCATGGCGATCCATCTCGATGGCGGCTTTCTCACCACCCGGGCGGCGCTCAAGCACATGTACAAGGACGACGGCACGGGCAAGAGCCGTGGCGGCACCGTGATCTACATGGGCTCGGTGCACTCGCACGAGGCGTCCCGGCTGAAATCCGCCTACGTCGCGGCCAAGCACGGCCTGCTGGGCCTGGCCCGCACGCTGGCCAAGGAGGGCGCGCCGCACGGCGTGCGGTCCCACGTGATCTGCCCCGGTTTCGTGCGCACGCCGCTGGTGGAAAAGCAGATCCCCGAGCAGGCGAAGGAGCTGGGCATCAGCGAGGAGGAGGTGATCCGCAACGTGATGCTCAAGGACACCGTCGACGGCGTGTTCACCACGGTGGATGACGTGGCGCAGACGGCGCTGTTCCTGGCGGCCTTTCCCAATGCCGCGCTGACCGGCCAGAGCATCACCGTCAGCCACGGCTGGCACATGCAGTAGAACCGCGAGACACAGGAAACCTGTAGGAGCGGCTTCAGCCGCGACGCTCTTGCCACCAACATGGGTGAAAAGCATCGCGGCTGAAGCCGCTCCTACAGGGCTGTTCAGCTGTCGCGGTGCACCTGCAGGCCGGCGGCCGACTGGTTGACCGGCATCACCTCGACACGGTTGATGTTGAGGTGCGGCGGCAGGGTGGCGATCCACCACACGGTGTCGGCGATGTCGCCGGCGGTGATCGGGTGGGTGCCGGCGTAGAGCTGGTCGGAGGCGGCCTGGTCGCCGCCGGTGCGTACCAGGGTGAACTCGGTCTCGGCCATGCCCGGTTCGATCGAGGACACGCGCACGCCGGTGCCGTGCAGGTCCACGCGCAGGTTTTGCGAGAACTGGGTGACGAAGGCCTTGGTGCCGCCGTACACGTTGCCGCCGCGATAAGCGTAGCTGCCCGAGATCGAGCTGATGTTGACGATGGCGCCACGGCGTTCGATCAGCTGCGGCAGCAGCAGGTGGGTGATCGTGACCAGCGCGGTGACGTTGGTGTCGATCATCTGCTTCCACTGCGCCAGGTCGGCCTGCTGCGCGGGCGCGGTGCCCAGCGCCAGGCCGGCATTGTTCACCAGCAGGTCGATGCCGGCGAAAGCCGGCGGCAGGCTGGCGTGCGCGGCGCGCATCGCCGCCTCGTCGCGCATGTCGAACGCGGCGACGTGCACGCGGTCGGCGCCGTGGCGCTCCACCAGCCGGTTCAGGCGGTCGGCGCGGCGGCCGCTGGCGACCACGCGCCAGCCGCCGGCCACGAAACGTTCCACGGTGGCGGCGCCAAACCCGGAGGTGGCGCCGGTGATCCATGCGGTCTTGGTAGTCATGTGCCGGAGCTCTGGCCAGAAAAACGAAACTAGCGACCTTCCTTCAGGGCGATCGCGTTGATGCCCGCGCCGGCCAGGCGTTGCTTGGTCGATTCCAGGTCGGTGGCGGACGGGAACGGGCCCAGCCGCACCCGATGGTAGGTCTGCCCGTTGACGTTGACGGTCTGCACGTTGGCGATGAAACCCTGCATCGCCAGCTTGGCTTTCAGCGTCTCCGCGTCGGCGGCACTGGGGAACGCGCCCACCTGCAGCAGATAACCGCTGCCCGATGTTGCCGCTGGCGCGGCGCGCGGCGCGGCGACGACGTCTTCGCTGACCGCGGCCGGCGCACTCGGATTGTTGGCTGGCGCCGTTGCCACCGGTGTGGCACCGGCCGCCGCCTGCTGCTGGGTCTGCGTCGCCGCCTGCTGTTTCTGCAGCTGCTCGGCGCGCGCCTGGGCGCTGATCTCGGCATCGGGGATGCGCACCTCGCGCTCGGACAATACCGAATAGAAATCGTATTGCGGCTTCTTGGGTGCGTCGTCGTTGCTGCTTGTTTCCAGTACGCCCGGCTCGCTGGCGTGCTTGGCGGTGGCCTGCGGGTTGGCCTGAGGACCTTCGGGTTTGTGCAGGCTGGTGAGCAGGCTGCCGCGCAGCATCATCACCATCAGCGCGGCGCCGACCAGTACGCCGACGATGGCGTAGCCCCAGGCGGGGAAGCCGCCCTTCCTGTTGCGCACGGCCTGCCGGCCCTTGCCCTTGCGTGTCGCCATTACATCTTCTCCGGGGCGCCAAGGCCCAACAGGCCCAGGCCGTTTTTCAGGACTTGCCGCGTGGCCACCACCAGCGCCAGGCGCGCGTTGCGCAGCGCGGCGTCGTCGACCAGGAACTGGTGCGAGTTGTAATAGGTGTGGAACGCGTTGGCCAGTTCACGCAACCAGCCGGCGACCAGGTGCGGTTCAAGGTTGAGCGCGGCCGTCTCGACGATTTCGGGGAACTTCGACAGCTCGGTCAGCAGGATCTGCTCGTGCTCGTTGTCCAGCCGCGTCAAGTGAGCGAGGCCATCGGCGAGGTCGAAACTGAAACCCTTCTCCGGCGCCTGGCGCAGCACGCTGCACACGCGGGCGTGCGCGTACTGGATGTAGTAGACCGGGTTGTCGTTGGACTGCGAGCGCGCCAGGTCGATGTCGAACACCAGCTGTGAATCGCTCTTGCGCGAGATCAGGAAGTAGCGCGTGGCGTCGCGGCCCACTTCGTCGATCAGGTCGCGCAGGGTCACGTAGCTGCCGGCGCGCTTGGAGATCTTCACCTCCTCGCCGCCGCGCATCACCGTCACCATCTGGTGCAGCACGTATTCGGGCCAGTTCTTCGGGATGCCCACGTCCAGCGCCTGCAGGCCGGCCTTCACCCGCGCCAGCGAGCCATGGTGGTCGGAGCCCAGTTCGGTGATGGCGCGCTCGTAGCCGCGCTGCCACTTGCTGAGGTGGTAGGCCACGTCGGGCAGGAAATAGGTGTAGGTGCCGTCGGACTTGCGCATCACGCGGTCCTTGTCGTCACCGAACGCGGTGGTGCGCAGCCACAGCGCGCCGCCTTCCTCGTAGGTGTGGCCGTGCGCCACCAGCTCGTGCACGGTCTCCTCCACCTTGCCGTCGCTGTACAGAGAGGATTCCAGGAAGTACGTGTCGAAGCCCACGCCGAACGCCTGCAGGTCCAGGTCCTGCTCGCGGCGCAGGTAGGCCACGGCGAAGCGGCGGATGGCGTCCAGGTCGTCCACGTCGCCGGCAGCGGTGACGGTTTCACCGTCGGCCACCACCGCGTCGCGGTCGAGATAGCTGCGCGCCACATCGGCGATGTAGTCGCCGCGGTAGCCGTTCTCCGGCCAGTTGCTGTCCTCGGGCGTGATGCCGCGGGCGCGCGCCTGCACCGAGACGGCCAGGTTGGCGATCTGCACGCCGGCATCGTTGTAGTAGAACTCGCGTTTCACGTTCCAGCCGGTGGCTTCCAGCAGACGGCTGAGGCAGTCGCCGATCGCCGCGGCGCGGCCGTGGCCCACGTGCAGCGGGCCGGTGGGGTTGGCCGAGACGAACTCCACACCTACGGTCTTGCCAGCGCCGGCACTGCGACCGTAGGCGTCGGCTTCGGTCAGGATGCGCCGCAGTTCGGCGTGGTACGCACTGGGGGCGAGGAAGAAGTTGATGAAACCGGGGCCGGCGATCTCCACCTTCGCCACCAGGTCGTTCGCCGGCAGCGCCGCGACCAGTTTTTCGGCCAGGTCGCGCGGTTTGGCGCGCGCGGGCTTGGCCAGCAGCATCGCCACGTTGCAGGCGAAATCGCCGTGTTCACGGCTGCGCGCGCGCTCGATCACGAAGCCCGGCAAGGCCAGGTCGGCGGGCAGGGTGGCATCGCCTTGCAGGGCCTGGATCGCCTGCAAAATCAGTTCGCGCAGCTGTTCTTTCACGGGCTTTCAATATCGTGATGGAACCGATAATCCTAGCAGACCACCACGGCTCGGCGCCGCCGCTGCCCTTGCCTCGGTATGTGGTGACAACCGGCCCCCGTTTTGTTGCACCGCAGTGGGCGCGTCTGTGGATAAGTCTGTGGGGAAAGCTTCGCCCGCTGGCGGTGCATTGGCGCGGCGAGGGCGTCAGTGCACGATTTCCTGGGAAAAAGTTTTTGAAATCATGAAGATATGGTGAGAACTTGTGGTGAAGATGGCGGGATGGCCGCCAAGTGGTCGTATGGCCGATTTGTGCATAAGTTTCGACCACTTGCCGCGCCTTGATGCGGCCGCAATGCGCCTCGCAGCGGCTCTCCCGCGCCGGGGCGCAGGCCGCATGGCGCCACGGTCGGGCCGGGCAAGGGTGATCGCGCCGGGTCAGATCAGTCCGCGTGCCGCCATCGACACCGGCTCGCCGCTGCCGATCACCAGATGGTCCAGCACGCGTACGCCGATCAGGCGCAGCGCATCACGCAGCTCGTGGGTGATCGCGCGATCGGCGGCGCTGGGCTCGGCCACGCCCGAAGGGTGGTTGTGGGCGAAGATCACGGCGCAGGCGTTGTGTTGCAGGCAGGCGCGAACCACTTCACGCGGGTGCACGCTGGCGCCATCGATGGTGCCACGGAACAGCTCCTCGAACGCCAGCACGCGATGGCGGTTGTCCAGGTAAAGACAGCCGAAAACCTCGTACGGCAGATGACGCAGGCGCGCACGCAGGAAGTCGCCGCTGTCGCGCGGGTTGCCCAGGCTGGGCTGCTCGCGCAACTGTTCGGCCAGGCTGCGCCGTGCCAGTTCCAGCGCAGCGGCGATGCGTGCCCGCTTGGCCGGCCCCAGACCACCCACGCGGATCGGGTGATCGGGTCGTCCGAGCAGCGCGCCCAGGCTGCCCGCGCCGGCGATCAGTTCGCGGCCCAGCGCCAGCGCATCCTTGCCCCGGCTGCCGCTGCCCAGCAGCACCGCCAGCAGCTCCGCGTCGGACAGCGCGCCGCTGCCGTGCGACAGCAGTTTTTCGCGGGGACGTTCGCCTTCGGGCCAGTCGCGGATGCTCATCGCCGTAGCGTGTCCGGACGGGGATCGCGGGGATAGCAGACAGCTGGAATGATTCCGGTAAGCTAGGCGTCTGCCCGTCTGTCAGGCCCGTCTTACATGTCTCTTGCCCAACGCCGCATCCTGCTGGGAGTGTCCGGCGGCATCGCCGCCTACAAGTCCTGCGAGCTGGTACGCCGGCTGCGCGATCTCGACGCCGAAGTGCGCGTGGTGATGACCGAGGCGGCCACCCATTTCGTCACACCCACCACGTTCCAGGCGCTGTCCGGCCAGGCCGTGCGGGTCAGCGGCTGGGATGCGCAGGCGGAGGCCGCGATGGGCCACATCGAGCTGGCGCGCTGGGCCGAACGCATCCTCATCGCACCGGCCAGCGCCGACCTGCTGGCGCGGCTGGCGCACGGGCTGGCCGACGATCTGCTGTCAACCCTGTGCCTGGCAAGCGCCGCACCGCTGTACGTGGCCCCGGCGATGAATCAGCAGATGTGGGCACACGCGGCGGTGCAGGCCAACCTGGCCACCTTGCGCCAGCGCGGCGTGCAGGTGCTGGGGCCGGCGGCCGGCGAACAGGCTTGCGGCGACGTGGGGTCGGGGCGGATGCTGGAGCCGCTGGAGCTGCGTGACGTACTGGCCGCCTCCTTCGGTGGCGGCGCGCTGGCGGGGCTGAACATCCTGGTGAGTGCCGGCCCCACTTTCGAGGACATCGACCCGGTGCGTTTCATCGGCAATCGCAGCTCCGGCCGCATGGGTTTTGCGGTGGCGCAGGCGGCGGCGCAACAGGGCGCGCACGTCACCCTGGTGGCCGGCCCCGTCAGCCTGTGCACGCCGCCGGGCGTGGCGCAGCGCGTCAACGTGCGCAGTGCCGCGCAGATGCACGCGGCGGTGCTGGCCGGCGCGGCGCAGGCGGATATCTACATCGCGGCCGCGGCGGTGGGTGATTACCGTCCGCGCGAAGTTTCGCCGCGCAAGCTGAAGAAGCAGGCGGGCGCCGACCTGTCGCTGCAGTTGGCCGAGAACCCCGACATCCTGGCCAGTCTGTCGGCGCAGGCCACGCATCCGTTCCTGGTCGGCTTTGCCGCCGAGACGCACGACGTGGCGCATTACGCGCAGGGCAAGTTGCAGCGCAAGGGGCTGGACATGATCGCCGCCAACCAGGTCGGCGAAGGCCTGGGTTTCGAAACTGCCGACAACGCCATCAACCTGTATTGGGAGGGCGGCATGCTGGAGCTGCCGCGCGCCGGCAAGGCCGAACTGGCGCATCAGCTGCTGGCCTGCGTGGCCGAGCGCTACCGGGCGGTGCGCGGATGAGCGCGCGGCCCGTCGTCGACATCGAACTGAAGATCCTGGACCCGCGCCTCGGCGACAGCATCGCCCTGCCCCAGGCGGCCACCGCCGGCAGCGCGGGCATGGACCTGCGCGCGGCGCTGGATCAGGCGTTGACCCTGCAGCCGGGCGAGAGCGCGCTGGTGCCCAGCGGCATCGCGATCCACATCGGCGACCCGGGCTGGTGCGCGGTGATCGTGCCGCGCTCCGGGTTGGGCCACAAACACGGCCTGGTGATGGGCAATCTGGTAGGCGTGATCGACGCCGACTACCAGGGGCCGTTGATGATTTCATGCTGGAATCGCGGCACGGCACCGTACACCATCGAGGTAGGCGACCGCATCGCCCAGTTGCTGTTGCTGCCGGTGGCGCAGGCGCGGATGAACATCGTGTCCGCGTTTGCCCCGAGCCAGCGCGGCGACGGCGGTTTCGGTTCCACCGGCATCCAATGAGTGGCGGCCCGCACCGCGGGCCACGCTGCGACAACCTGCGGGGGCGGGCGACAACGATGAAAATGGCGAAGGGGATTTCGTTCGATTGGCGCGGACTGCTGCCGTTGGCGGCCGGCACGCTGCTGCTGCTGCTCGGACTGTTCTGTGGCTGGCAGACCTGGCTGATCGCCGATGAGGGACAGGCGGCGGCGCGCGTGCATGCCGCCCAGGATCAGGCGGTGAAGGCGCTGGCACAGGAGATCGCGGCGCAGCGCGACGCGGTGACGCAGGCACTGGCCACGCAGGATCCGGTCGAGGCCATGCGGGACCCGGCGCAGGCCGAGGCCGCGCTGCGCCAGCGCTTGCCCCGGGCGCTGGCGCTGGAGCTTTACAGCGGCACGCTCAACGAAGTGCTGCACGCCAATTACCGCGAATTCGGTTACGCCAAGGCGGCGCAGTTGATGTCGGCGCAAACGGCCGACGGCACGCCGCCGGTGCAAAGCGTGTCACATGGCGGCAGTGATCGACGGCTCAGTCTGGTCGTGCCCCTCGGCGCACCGGATCGGGCCCAGGGCTGGGCGTGGGTCGAGCTGCCTTTCGCGCCGTTGCGGCAACGGCTGGACGCGATCGATCCGGCGGGTGGCCGGCTGGATCTGCGCCAGGGCGACGAGCGCGGCGACATGCGGCTGCTGTCCCGTGGCGCCGCGTCGGCCGAAACCGAAGCAGGCGGGAAACCGGTGCCCGGCAGCGTTTTCAGCGTTGGCGCCGCCTTGCCACGCGCCTTCATCGTGCTGCCGCATTCGGTGGTGCTGGCCGCCCTGCTGGCCCTGTCCGGCCTGGGTGCGGGGGTGTTGCTGCTGTGGCGGCGTACGCGCCCGGTCGAAACGTCATCCGAACCCGAGGAGCAGGTTGTGCCCACAGAAATCCCCCGAATCGTCCGTGAACCCGCGCGGGCGGCGGCCAAGCCGGCCGCGCCGACGCTGTCCGGCGACGCCCGGGCGGCGGTGGATCCTTCCATTTTCCGCGCGTACGACATCCGCGGCATCGTCGGCAAAACCCTCAACCGCGATGTGGCATCCCTGCTGGGCCAGGCGATCGGCAGCCTGATGCGGGAGCGTGGTCTGCGCGAGATCGTGATCGGGCGCGACGGCCGGTTGTCCGGGCCCGAGTTGGCCGGAGCGCTGTCCGACGGTTTTCGCGCGGCCGGCATCGACGTGATCGACATCGGCGCGGCGCCCACGCCGGTGGTCTATTTCGCCACCTTCCACTTTGAAACCGGGTGCGGCGTGGCGGTGACCGGCAGCCACAATCCGCCCGACTACAACGGCTTCAAGATCGTGGTCGGCGGCGAGACGCTGGCCGAGGACGCGATCCAGGATCTGTATCAGCGCATCGCCAGCGGCACGCTTGTCGACGATGGCCACGGCGCCTATCGGCATGTGGACGTGGCGCCCGACTACATCGAGCGCATCACTTCCGACGTGCAGGCCGAGCGCAGCCTGAAGGTGGTGGTGGACTGCGGCAACGGCATTCCCGGCGCGCTGGCGCCACAGGTGCTGGAGGAGGTCGGCTGCGAGGTGATCCCGCTGTATTGCGAGGTGGATGGCACCTTCCCCAACCATCACCCGGACCCCTCCGAGCCCTCCAACCTGCATGACCTGATCGTCTCCGTGCAGAAATCCGGCGCGGACCTTGGCGTGGCGTTCGACGGCGATGGCGATCGGCTTGGCGTGGTCACACGCGCGGGCGAAATCATCTATCCCGACCGTCTGCTGATGCTGTTCGCACGCGACGTGCTGTCGCGCCAACCCGGCGCCACGATCATCTACGACGTCAAATGCACCGGCCACCTGAAGGGCCAGATCCTGGATGCCGGCGGCAGCCCGCTGATGTGGCGCACCGGCCACTCGCTGATCAAGGCCAAGATCCGCGAGACCGATGCGGAGCTGGCCGGCGAAATGAGCGGCCATTTCTTCTTCAAGGAACGCTGGTTCGGCTTCGACGACGGCATCTACGCCGCCGCGCGGCTGCTGGAGATCATTGCCGGCGACGCGCAGGGGCGCACGCCGGACGAGATCTTCGCCACCTTGCCCAAGGGCGTGTCCACGCCCGAGCTGAAGGTGGAGATGGCCGAAGGCCACAATTACCGTTTCATGGTGAATTTCCGCGCCAAGGCGGCTTTCGAGGGCGCCACGCTGATCACCATCGATGGCGTGCGCGCGGACTGGCCCGATGGCTGGGGCCTGGTGCGCGCGTCCAACACCACGCCGGTGCTGGTGCTGCGTTTCGACGCCGACGATGCCGCGGCGCTGCGGCGGATCCAGAAGGTGTTTCGCGAGCAGATGCTGGCGGTCGACCCGGCGTTGCAGCTGCCGTTCTGACCTGTATGCACACGCCGGGACTACGGTTCCGGCGGCGTGTCTTCGGCGGCCTTGAGTTCGCGATAACGGGCCAGTTGCTTCGCCTGCGCGGCCACCGTGTCCGCTCGCTCGGCCTGCTGCCGGGCCAGCACATTGCGTTGCGTCGCCACCACGTTGCGCTGGGTGGAAATGTTGTCCGCCATGTACTTGGGTACGGGCTGCTTGGCCTGTTCCAGTTCCGCGGCGCGGTCGAGCAATCCGGTGAGCGCCTTTTCCTGGCTTTGCAGGTTGATCCGCGTGGTGTGGATCTGCTGGTCGAGGGCGTCGACCGTCTGCTGCAGGGACATCTTGTAGGAGGCCTCGTCCGGATAGGTGCTCATCATCTGCGCCTCGGCGCGGGCGACATCCTGGCGCGCGCGCTCCTGCGCCGCCGCCTGCGCCGCCAGCTTGTTGGCGGCCGCGCGCTCGGCGGCGGTCAGCTGGCGCGGTACCCGTTGCACCACCATGCCGCGGTCGTTGACCACGTCGTAGCCCGACTTCATCGCCTCGGTGGTCAGGCTGTCGCTGTAGTGCGGCAGGCCCTGGGGGTCGACCCACTTGTAGCGGTAGCCGCTGGTTTTCTGGGCGTGCGCGGCCATGCCAGCCAGCAAGGCGCCCGCGATGATGACTGACAAGAACTTGCGCATGGATGCTCCCCTTTGCGGGCCAGTATAGCCGTGGCGATTGCGCGGGCGGGCGGTGAACAGAGGCGCCGCCGTCACGTTTTCAGGCACGGGTGACCGGTTCGTTGCCGTCGGTTGCTTCGCTGCCGGATGCTTTCACCGACCTTGTGATGACGATCGCACGCCGTAGCGTTCGCGATAGCTCAGCAGGCGGCCGTGCTCGGCGGCCAGCCGGGGTTGCTCGCCTGCGTACGCCAGCACGTCGTCCAGGCTGGTGATCGCGATCACGGGGATGCCGTGGTCGGCGGCGACTTCCTGCGCGGCGGAGCGCTCGCTCTGGCCGCGTTCCTGCCGGTCCAGCGCGATCAGCACGCCGGCAGGCGTGGCGCCCTGCGCCCGGATCAGGGCCAGCGATTCGCGCACGGCGGTGCCGGCGGTCATCACGTCGTCCACGATCAATACGCGGCCTCTCAGCGGCGCGCCCACCAGGGTGCCGCCTTCGCCGTGATCCTTCGCCTCCTTGCGATTGTAGGCCCAGGGCAGGTCGCGCTGATGCTGGTCCGCCAGTGCGATGGCAGTGGCGGCGGCCAGCGCGATGCCCTTGTAGGCGGGGCCGAACAGCATGTCGACCTGAAGCTTCGAATTCACCAGGGCGTGGGCGTAGGCGCGGCCAAGCTGGGCCAGCGCGGCGCCGGAATCGATCCGCCCCATGTTGAAGAAATACGGGCTGAGCCGGCCGGATTTCAGGGTGAATTCGCCAAAGCGCAGCACGTCGCGCGCCAAGGTGAGTTCGATGAAGTCGCGCTGGTAATCGTGCACAGGTGGTCTCGCGGCGGAAGCATCAGGGGAGGGCACGCAGCAACAGCCGCTGCGGCCCGCAACGGCCGCCATGGTACCGCGCGCCGCCGTCGACGAAGCCGGCGCGGTGGTACATCCGTATGGCCGTGTGGTTGTCGCAGTCGACCGTGAGCACCAGCAGCCGCGTGTCGGGGTGGCGCGCGGCCAGATCCTCCAGCAGCAGGGTGAGGGCGCGTGTGCCGAACCCGTGGCCTTGCCAGTCGGCGTCCACGAACAGCGAGCGCAGCCCGCGCGCCGGCTGGATGAAATCGCGGCCGGCCACGCTGCGCGCGCTCGGGTCGATGCGGTAGTAGCCGATGGGCGTGTCGCCACGCATGATAGCCATCGGCTCGCTGCCCGGGCACTGCGTCACGTCGGCCAGCAGGTCGGCCATGGCGCCGACACGCCCGCACTGTGTCGGCCGCACGCGCAGGCGCAGCAGCGCGCGATGCAGCGGCGGCTCCACCGGCATCACGCGCAGGCCGTCCGGCACCGTTTTGGCGGCATCGCGGTTGTTATGATCGACGATCACTTTGGGGAGATTCCATGCGCATCATCAGCCTCAACGCCAACGGCATCCGCTCGGCCGCCAGCAAGGGCGTG
>Ga0206102_1000520_pt1 | contig 12070 bp, 11 predicted proteins | sample 1B1Ametagenome_FD_148645 | JGI IMG/M metagenome (GOLD analysis project Ga0206102, IMG submission 148645) | Enriched microbial communities from leaf-cutter ant dump, University of Wisconsin, Madison, United States - 1B1A | ecosystem: Environmental > Terrestrial > Nest > Insects nest > Nest dump... | reverse complement strand
GGCGGACCGAGGTCCGGCTTGACCGGAAACACCGGGACCAGCGGCTTGCCGATGATGGTGTCCATGCCCACTTCCTTTCCGCTCTCGGTGAGCGCGACTGCCGCGATGGAGGCATTTATCGACGGCGCAGGGGCGCCGGAAAATACGTATACCTGATATCCGGCTGGTGCTTCCGCCAGCCGCTGTACGGCGGAGATGGCAAGATCATCCCGCCCGGTATCACGGATCATGATTTCAAGAGCCTTTGCTTCAAGCTCCCTGAGGTCTTCCATTCTGCAGATTCCTTATGTGATATATGTGTTGTGGTTACTGTGGGACATACGGCGGCGCCTGCCCTTCAGGAGGATCGCCGCCGTCCGTTGTCCCAGTCGTGGTGGTTGTCATTCAATGTGCCAGGCCCGTTATCGATGCGGCCGCACGCCGGTGCTCCGGTGGCGCCGCCGCTACAGGCGTGGCGTATGGTGACGGCATGGGTCCATTGTGGATCGCATGCCGGCATGGTCCATCGGGGGAGTGATGCCGGGATTCTCCGGATCACATCCACGCGTGGTGTTCCTACGGAAGATTCTGCGCTGTCAGGTGGTTGTCATGTCGCCGCGCTCATTCCCGGGCGCCGGCAGAGATGCTGATTGCATGTGCATGGTCGGCAAGATAGTACGGCTGGAACGCGGAGCGCCAGCCGTTGCAGCGTAATACGTCATAATGGAGCAATAAACGGCGGCGGATATCAGGGACCCCCCATATCCGGAACTGCGGCGGGTGAAGAGGTGTTCGAGGCAGGGCATTCGCGGAATTTCCCGCGGAATGCCGTGTGAGCCAGGGGCGGGAGCTCATGTCCCTGGCCGAAGGCCCGGCGCCATGCTGCCAGCGTCCGGGCCCTGCGGTGCATCATCGGCGTAGTGCCGGGTCAGTTGCCATCACCATTAAGCGTGACGTTCGTTCCGATAAGTGTTGCCCGTACCGTGCCCGACTCATCGGCGAAGTCCACCGGTTCAAGCTGATCAACCCTGACATTTCTCGGATGTATCGAGAAGACCCTGCCTGCGTAGAGCCGGAGCGTCGATGTGGCATTCAATGGTCCAAGGGCTCCGATGTCGGCTCTCAGATTCAAATTGATGTTGAGATCGCCCGGAAAGAGCGTAGCATTTCCGCCGGTGATGGTGGTGGGAGGGGTGCCTGCGGCAAGCGACGTATTGACCGGTCCAAGCCTCGGCGAGTTACCTGAGGAGAAGAAGGAAACCGGGCCAAGAATGGCCTGGCACGGATTGTACGAGTGGCCGATAACCTGGAATACCGCCTGGCCGCTGGTTGTAGCGATATCGGTGCCCCCCACGGTGACGAGAATCTTCTGTCCGTTCAGGAACGTGCAGATGACGGTATCGCCGATCGGTGGCAGATCGAGGCAGGGAGGCTGGGCAGTGGCATCATTCCCCGTAAAGAGCGCCGCCGCCGCGACTGCTGAGAGGAAGATGTTCCTCAAGGTATGCATAGTGGATCCTCCGAAAATGAAATAATGATGTCCGCCGGATAAGATCACGGCGGGATGAATTTCATCCTTTACATATCGGGGGACGAATGTTGTGGAGGGGTAGAAAACCGGACGGAAATTATTATCTGGACAGGCGGAAAACTTCTTCCGGATTGCTGAAGTTGAATTGAAGAGATGGAACTGAACTATCCAGATCGGGAGGAAAGGCTACAGGCGAAGGCTACACGGAAATATCCTGGTTGCAGTCCGGATATACATTTCTGTAAATATCATGGGGCGGGTCGGGATGCCCAGCCCGCCCCGAATCTGCCATGTCGATGTAACGATGCAGGATCAGTTGCCGTTACCGTTGAGCGTTACGTTGGTATTGATGAGGGTCGCTCTCACCTTGTTGTTCTCGTCGATGAAATTGACCGGCGCCAACTGGTGAACGGAGACATTCTTCGGCCTGATCGACGTGATGGTTCCGGCGTCGAGCTGGAGCGGCTGCGCCGACCTCAGCGTTCCTATGGTGCTGATGGTGGCATTCAGATTCAGGTTGATCCTCAGATTCCCTGGAAAGAGCGTTGCCGATCCGCCGGTGATGGTGGTTGCAGGAGATTCGGGAGCCAGCGACGTGTTGACCGATCCCAGCGTCGGCGAACCTCCCTGCGAGGAAAACCTGACAGGCTGGAGAATTGCCTGACAGGGATTGAACGAATATCCAGTGACCACGAACGTGCCGAATCCGCTGGTCGTGGCGGTGCCTGCGGTGAGAACCTTCTGGCCGTTTACGAACGTGCAGGTGACGGTGTCGCCGATCGGCGGCAGATCCGGGCAGGGAGGCTGCGCGGATGCGCCGTTAGCCGAAAGAAATGCTGCCGCGGCTGTCGCGATGAGGAAGAGGCTGCTCAGGATACGCATGGTGATACTCCGGAAAATGAAGGATTGGTCCCGCGGATGATGTGTAACGATCACGACGGGATAACCTGTTCATAGTATCGGGGGTATTGACCAGGCGCAAATGTAGGAGGGATTTATCGCGAAAACTTCTTCCGGATTGCTTAAGTCCCGATGTTGCAGATGTTGTCGCCGGTTCTGCTGGAATATGTGGAAATGCAGATGGACGGGCATTCCCTGCAATATCATGGTCCATGCTGTACCAGGGCACTGGCGGGATGCGGGCGATGGTGATTATGTGTGGCGGGCTGCTGCCGGTGTGTGCCGGATACGGAGGTGGCTGGAACCTTACATGATTCCAGCCACCTTCTGCCGTTCCTGGTTCTTTGGTGTGCCCGTTGCAATGGCCCTCCCGCGACCGGCGGCCGGCCGGAGTACGAGCAGGCGGGAATGCCATTGGAATGCTGTGAATTGCCGATGTTCCGGGACGAACCAGGATATATCAATACGCCGGTATTTCTCCGACAGCCGACGAAGCAACCGGGGGTGAAAATCGGACGTCGTCAGTATCGTATCTGTCCGTGCATGCTCATCGACCGCAGATGGATGTAAGGCATGGAGTGATCGTTATGGTACAGGTGTTCGGATCGTAGCATACAACGGCACAGCAGAGTACCGTAGAGGATGAGCGCTGAGCATAGCACGCCGTGCAGCCCGTCGCGGTGGAGAATGGGTACAGATTGCCACCTGCGCTTACACCGCCGGCCGGAACAAATCCCGGGGGAAAGCTGATCGGCGTGGTGGTTCCTGCGGGAATGTCCCAGCAGAGTGGTTTCGTGCTCGATAATCCGTAGAGACAGAGCGTGAGGTCACATCCCGCTTTGTTCGTAACCTTGACGCTGGTACTGGTACACTGCGCCTGTGCGGTGCCATTGGCCAGCAGCATTGCAAAAAGGATGAGCATCGCACCGAAAATGGGGGCTATGAACCGCCGTGATGACATTGTCATTATGTGATCTCCTTATGATTGGTGTACGGTAAATATGATGATATTCCCGGGGGTTTTCCGCTGGAATATATTTCCGTGCTATATATGTGATGCAGATGTCGTACCGGCCATTCCGTTCGAGGATGGCAGGGAGGGGGCGAAGCTGTCATACCATGCATGTGTCATCCGGCACGGCCATGAAATGTAACAGTATGCCTGGCACGGCGTCGCATTGTTGATCACCGGGGCCGAACATGGCTGGTTCCTCCGGATAATCCGGGGCCGCGCATCGGTCCCGCCCGGGCAGGGAATAACCTGCCATACCTCCATGAAAAATATGGACGGGGTTTGTCCGGATCGGGACCGGAATCCCTGACAGGATTGTCCCATTGCCTTTCACGGCCTCATATAAAAGAGGAATGAGAGCATATCAAGTGGACATTCCCTTGCGACAAAATTCCGACCGAACATGATGGCCTGTTTCACCGGTGTGTGTGCGCTGTGGCGGAAGCGGCGAGGGAGGTGTCTGCGGTTCCGGCATGGAGGAGCCGGCTCGGCGTGTTACCGGGCCGGCTCCTCACTCACGTGTTCATTCGTTTCGCGGATGCCTCTACGGCCGTCCCGTCACGGTAAACATGAAGGAATCATCGATGTTCACACAGTTGAGTGTCATCGTCCCCGCATTGAACCGCTGCTCGGTGATGAAGATGTCGAACACGCCGGCGCCCACGCGGGAAACCGTCAGATGTTCACACTTCGCAAACATTCCTCCCGGAGGTGCATTGGTGCTGATATTTGCCGTAATGGAGGCCGCGCTGAGGTTGACCGGTGTGCCCGTCGGAGTTGTCGCCGTCATCGTGATCCGGTACCATCCGGCGCCGATGCGTGTGATACCGCTGATGCCGAAATCGCCATTGCGGACGAGTACGGCGCCATTCCAGCCGATATCCCCCCAGGCATACACGATATTATCGGTGTAGGTGCTGCCGGTTATGACCGCCGTGCCCTGTCCGTTGGTGTGTGTCACGGTCGAGTGCCCGTTGTATGACACCTCGAACGCATTCGAGCGTCCCGGAGCAATGCCGTTGCCGACCATGAAGATGGGATCATTGCTGCGTGGCTGGCCGCCGTATCTGTACGGAACGCTTCCTCTGGGAGCATTCCATACGCCCACCGCCGTCTGGCCGTAGCTTTGTACCAGGAGATTATCCCCACCTGGAATGGTTCCGGCGATTCCGCCGTTGGATATGCTGTTGCCGATTCCGCCCCCGACAGTGGAATAGCTGGCGAGCGAATGCACCACGTTGGAGAGCCCGCCGGCGATGGTGGATGCGAATGCGCTGGCGGAATTTCCCTGTCCGCCGCCGATGGTGGACGAGGATGACTGCGTGACATTTCTGATGCCGCCGCCGATCACGGAGTGATTCGCGCTGATCGTGTTCGCTTCGCCGCTGCCGATGAAACTGAACGGGCCGTCGATGATATTGCTGGATCCTGAGCCGATCGCGGAGTAGTCGGTGTTGGTGGCGTTGTTTTCGCCATTGCCGATGATGCTGAACCGCCCATGCACCTGATTACCACTTCCGTTTACAATTGCGGACTCATCGGTCTTGACGACGTTTGAAATTCCATTGCCGATGAAATTGAAGGAGCCGGAGATGCTGTTCCTGCGCCCGCCGCCGATCACGTCATACTCCTGTTCGATGGAATTGTTGTCGCCGCTGCCGATCAAGCCGAACATTCCGATGATACGGTTGCCGACGCCGGTGGCTATCGCGCTGTTGTCCCGTTCGATGTAGTTCTGCGATCCGCTGAGAATTCCGCTCGATGAACCTCTGTTGATCTGGTTGTCGCTGCCACCCGCGATGGCGGAATAGAAGGATGATGTGACGAAGTTACGCGTGCCACTGCCGATGAAACTCCCATCCCCTGCGATAATCCGGTTGTCGCTGCCGCCCGCAATCACGTTGTAGTTCTTATCTACGAAGTTCGCCTCGCCGCTGAAGATTCCGTTTCCTGTTCCTACGCCGACCTGATTTTTCCGACCTCCCCCGATCGCATTCCGATCACCATCGATGATGTTGCTCTCTCCTCCTGCAATGGTGTTGCTGGCTCCATTGATTTGATTTGCAAGGCCGCCTCCCGCCGTGCTGTAAATCCCGGATATGTTGTTCAACTCTCCCCCGGCTACGGTGCTTCCCGTTCCATTGGAGTTGATGAAGTTCGATCGCCCGCCGCCTACTGTTGACGAGGTCCCGAGAACTTGATTCCCGAATCCTCCACCGATGACGGCGTTGTCCGTCGCTATCAGTGCCGTGCCGATGGAATTGGTGCGCCCGCCGCCGATCGTATTATAATCCGACCCGGAATTCTGGAGTTTGTTTCCCTCCCCGCCGCCGATCGCATTATACAACAGGCCCTGGATGGTGTTGGCGGTTGCCGCCGTCCCTGATCCGCCGCCGGAGATGACATTTCCCTGGCCGTTCCCCGGCGCTCCATTGGAGCCGTTGCCGCCGATGATACTGGGCGTGGTGACCCCATTTGGCTGGAATGTCATTGCGGGCTGTCCATTCGCCCTGATATTGAAGATGACGTTCCCGGGTGCGTTCGTACCGATATAATCGCCCGCGGTCGCTGGAACGGCCACGCCACCAGAGACGGAAATTCCCTCGCCACGCATCGTCCATGCGTCCAGCGCCGTGCCCTGAAGCTTGCGCCCCTGGTCCTTGCCGGTCGGATCGGCGGTTCCGTCCTGTGATGTTGCCGCACCTATCACCACGCTCTGCGTGTGCTCATCGTAGCTTATATCCATATCCTTCCCGGCCTGAATATTCAGCATCGTGCCATTTCCCTCGATCCTTCTGCCATTGATGCTGATGCCTTCCACGTAATTCATGCGCACCTTGTCTTTCGTTACCGCTCCCTCGGCCAGCTTGTTCGTTGTAATAGCTCTATCCGACACATTGAATGCGTAGGGCGCAGCGCCTATACGTGTCAGCGGGCGCAGCTCGCTCCCCTCCCCAAGCTGGGTTCCGATCCACAACGCCTTATCCATCTGTCCCGGTCCCGGCAGCGGAACACGCCCCGAGCCCAGATACAGACTGAATACTCCCCCCTGCACCATTGTGCGATAGTTGTCCTGCCAGATACGGTATGTTCCCTGCTCATCGCCATATAGCGTCACGGTGATCTGATATTCGCCATCCGGAACGGGTGCTCCATCGCTGGATGTGAACATCCCCTGGTAGCTGATGACAGCGGGGGATGAAGCTGTCTGCTGTGAAAATGCTCTGGTCGCGGTGAAGAGCACCGCCATCAGAATAAATCCGTATGTGGAAATGAGGCGCTTCATCGATTATTCTCCTTGCAGGTAATGTGTTGATTGACAGCGATTATCGTGGCTTCGCGCTTTGAATTGCACGGAGTGTTATTTCACAAGGCGCAACGTAGTTGTGACATGCTGCCCGCCGGCCATCAGCACGACGAGATACGTTCCCGAGGGAAGATGCGCGCCATCGACCGGGATGGTTACTGTTCCAGGTTGATATATCCAATCGGCGAACGTCCGTACCGCGACTCCCTTTGCATCGTAGAGCAGAGTCATCACAGGCCCGGGCGTCGGGATGCTCACAACCAGTTCCGTGGATTCCGAAAAGGGATTGGGCTGCGCTGTCATTGCCAGCGAGAGTCCTGCAACCGCTGTGGCGGAATGATTCGCGAACATGATTCCGCGGGACATGCGAAACCAAAAACCCTGCTGGAGAAGCGTTCTGGAAACTGTGGCATCACTGATAACCGGTTGCCCCACAGTGTTGCGGAGAACGAGGCGGTCATTAACGGCCATATCACCGCCGGCACCCGCGGCATTTCTGCCATGCACTACTTCCTGTCCGTTGACGGCGGTGGCCACGATCATCAGGAATAGAGCTATCCTGAGAAGATTCGGAGTGTTCATGAAACCTCCATGTATGGTCAGATACACGGTCCATCTCTACCAGGAGGTAGAGGGGGCGTGTTACAGGCTATTATGGGTGTGCGAGTATTTGAAAAATGCTGGCGGGGGCGTGAGAACAGTACAACTATAAGTGTGAAGAAGATATGAGAGCGTTTTCTCCGCGGCGGCAGCCGGCGAATCGTGGGACATCAGGGAGGAGGGGAGCATGCCAGCCCATGCACATTGGGACCAGACGCGAATGTGCCATGCAGGAACCGACCATGCTACGGCATGAAGATATCCCGCCGGACCGGTACGGACCAGTACATCTTTGTGTACCGGTCGCACATTAATGCCGGATGCGCGTGGGGCGACAAACTGCGGGATCGTGTGCTTCCCATCCCTCCGGCCGGAGGGCGGGGGGGCGTATCTCCTCCGGGCATATTCCTGCATCCCGATCGTAGAAATGCCATAATCACTGATCTCATGCAGAGATTCCGGGTGATTTCCCCTGACGTTGAAGACCGAGTGGTGCATCACGAACTGTATCGCACTTGCGAGGAAGCACAGCGGAGCATCTTCGAGTGCATCGAAGTCATTTATGACTGTAGGCACCTGCACTCAACCATCGCGGTCCCGTCGAGTTCGAGCAGGCAAATTCACCAATCGGTTTATGTCCACTGTGGTGGGGGGGGGTAGTCGAGGGATCCCCGGACCGATCTACCGGACAGTATCATTCCTCCAGTGCCGGTACCACTGAATGGTTCGCTGAGTTCACTGGGCATGTCGCCGACTTTTCCCCGCGATCCTCGGGATGGAATGAGCCGATGACGGCTGCGAGCTGAAGTGCCCCGGATATAGTGGACAGAGAAAAGAGGGTTAGATTACCCTCAGGAGATGTCCATGAGCAAGCAAGAGAATCAGCGGGCCGGTATGCGGCCGACGTATACGCAGGAGTTCCAGGATGAAGCGGTACGCCTGACGGTGATGAGTGGTAAAACCGTCGCACAGGTAGCGCGTGATCTCGGTGTGAGCGAACCGACGCTGCATGAGTGGCGGCGTCATGCCCGCTATGCCCACCGACTGCCGATCGCGGAGAACGAGTCTGCTGAACAGCGGATCAAACGACTGGAGAAGGAGTTGGAACTCGTTCAGCAGGAGCGAGATATCCTAAAAAAGCCATCGCCTATTTTGCTCAGCCTCTAAAGAAATAGGTGCCACTACAGCAGGAAGCTCGTGCAGAGAACTTTCTGGTGGGCTGGAGGTAGAGTATGCGTTCATCATGGAGCATTGCCATGAGTTCCCTGTCGAGGTGATGTGCGAGGTGTTCGGGATCAGCCGCAGTGGGTTTTACGCATGGCTGAAGCGTCCGCGGAGCGCTCGCAGTGTGGAGGACAAGGAGCTTGGTGAGCACATCGAGCAGATCCACCATCAGATGAACGGGCGCTATGGTACACGGCGCATCCATCAGGAGCTCCGCCGCCGAGGGCGACGCTGCTCGAAGAAGCGCATTGAGCGCCTGAAGCGCCAGCGTGGGTTGAAGGCTCGCCAACCCCGGCGATGGGTGCCCAGAACGACCGACTCACGGCATCAGTTCGCAGTGGCGGGCAACCTTAGCTATCGTACGCGTGAGGAAGCGCGACAGAGCATCTTCGAGTATATCGAGAGCGTTTACAACCGTGTCCGCCTGCACTCGACACTGAACTATCTCAGTCCTGTCGAATTTGAGCAGGAATATTCTTCAATGAACTTATGTCCACTCTAGCGGGGGCGGCCCACTGGCTCATGTTTATCACACTTCATTATGCACTTCAACCAATGGCTTATTTAAGAGGCCTCGATCCCCCTTCATCCAAGCATCGATAAGATGCTGGCCTTTTGCCGACAAAGTCACTTTGTAGCCAATCATCATCATATTCTTCACAGTTATCTCACTCCATTCGAGCGTTACGAGATCACCTCCGATCAATGGCGCAAATTGCAATACAGCATCTGGCTTTATTAAGTATCGAGGGTCATCCTTCATCTTATGGAGGAACATCATCAAATCTATCGCCTCCTTGTCAAAAGCAAAGCTGAGACTGACGAGTATTTGCTTCCATACATACAAAGAATCTTCTGTAATAGTTCCTCGATGGAAGAGAGCATGACATGTCGGACATAATGCAATCAGGTTGGAAGGGTAGTTACCACCTTCTTGGCTCACTGGCTGTAGGTGATGCAGGTCGATCGCAAGGATAGATCGACAGGTTGGCACACCACACCGGTATCCGGCTTCGGTTAACACCTGACGCCTTATTGATTCAGGGATTGAGACCCGTTTGTTCTTCGACATTGGATAGTCCTATTGATTCGTTTCCAATATACGAGACACTGATGCTGTTCGAAAAGCGCCTATATTTCGTAGATGCTTTACAACATCCAATTTCTTCAATTGGAGGAGTATTATTAAGGAAGATTTTCTGCTGAGTCATCCTCAGCAGTCTTGCTATCTCCAGACACTGAGTCTGGCTCTTCTTCCAAGCTACCCTCACCCGATCGGGCTTCGTAATCCTCCATTACCCATGCTACATACTTCTGTTCATCTTCGTTCAAAGACCTATCGAACGGGAGTCCGTGCCACTTGAGGAAGTAAAAGGACTGAATCATTTCACCAAATGGGGTGTAGCCGTCATTGATGTAAAAATGCCGCCGCAAATCTCTGTCCGTGCAACGGAAGCCCACTGATATTTTGGCACTACCTTTCTTAACATCAAAGAGCCGGAATTCTAATACCCCACCACATTCAGGACACTTGCCCAAGGCTCGCGGAAATAGCAGATGGGCATGTGAATTCACATAAGACGGTTGAGGAATGGACGAGAACAACGCCCGCATCGCCCATGTATATACATGGGATTCAATCGAACCTGAACCATCAAGATTCTCGCTGTCGTTATCCATTAGGGTTGAAAATTTATAAGTGATTGACACTGGCTATCTCTGGCCGAAATCTGGCGTGGGCAACCGTTAGCCTTACTGCTTAGGATCGTCGCTGTCTTCTTTCATCTTCTTTTCTAGCTCCTCAAGCTGTTCAGGTGTCATCCCCAAAACCTTTGGCAACATATTCTGTGAGATTTCCGAGAACTCTTGAGTCGGGAACGACTTCAACACATTCTGCATGGAATCAGCCAGTACATCAGGGAGCACCTCCTCCTTTTGGCGATCTCTTATCTCGGTATATACCGCCCATTCTATTCCACGATCCAGACTCAGGATTTCATAGACGATATCAGAATGACTTCGTTGAGATTTTTTCTCACTGCTATGCAATCCAGAAGTACCGGCTTCCATCTCAGCATCTGAAGAGCCTTCCTGAGATCGCTTCCAGTTCTCGTCCAGAGCTAATGGAGCATATCGAGTGAGCAGCAATTCTACAGCATGAATACTGTAGAATTTCATCATATTAAGGTCAACGACCAACTCCCCATACTCCTTCATTGACAAAGATGCTTGGGCCGGGAAGAGGTCATTGAGAAGAGTTTTGAGCGAGTCCATCTGCTAAACGAAGTTGGTCCGGAGTACAACTCCGGACCAATCTGAGAAGGGCGATTTATGGGGCTTGTGCCTCGTCAAGTAGCTTTAAAAGCTGGGCATGAATCTCTCTTGCTCGCTGCTGTGTTTCTCCCGTCCTAGTTTGAAATTCCCAGCTATCCACAGCTTCTAACGTTTCATTTATGGCATTGCAAAGGAATGCCAATTCGCCCATTGATAGCACAATTGTTACCGTGCTGTCAGCCATGTTCTTTTCTTCCATAGCTTATTTCAGGTTGTTAAAGTAAGTTTTTCCCTGTGTTGGCTTAAAAGCGGTTCCACCATCTGCTGCGTTTGGATTGTAGATGACCACGGTTCCGGTTGAGCCATCCCAATAAGCGGTACGTCCATTCGACAGTCCCTTGGCTTCGGTCGCATTTTTGATTGTGGTTTCAATAAGGCGGCTAAACTGGGGACGGGTTCTGATTCCTTGGAATTCGCCGTTTTGTGTGACGTGTTTGTCGAAAGCATGCCCGCCAGCAATCTCTTCCGACATTAGTTGCGTCCTAAGTCTTGGGGCATTTGCAGCATTCGCTGCCGTTGAACTGCTCCCCCCACCTCCCGAGCTTGCACCACCCGTCGCGGTAGTCGCCGATCCGCCTCCTGAATTCGTGCCGGTTAGGTTGCGCCAGAATCGACTGAGTCCTCGGAAGACCGGACGGACCGACCAGTACCCTTCCGGTGCCACCGAGCCGCCGGCAGGCGATATTGCTCCACCCCCACCATTGTCGTTCTTCTCGCCAACCTGTAGTCCACTCGGGTCCTTCAGGCCTACAGGATTATCATGCGCGTAATGATACGGCGTCCATGCACGGAATTTCTCCCACAACGGATCGACGCTCGCAAATCCCGGCCCCTCCGGGTCATACTGCCGTACGCCCGTATTGTACGTCGTGCTCTCCCTGTCCAGCTCCTTATCAATGAACTTCTTCCGTGTGTCGATGCCTGTCACTGCTACGGTAGCACCAAACGGCTCATAATCCGTCTGATTAATTACCGCACCCGATTCATCCAGCACCACTCGCGTCGAGCCGAGATGATCCGTGATTTTATATTCGCGTGCTCCCGTCGGCTTCGTGATAACCGCACCTACATCGCTCGCGCCGTATGTGATGTACTGGAAGGGGTAGAGATAAACCCTGTTCAACCCCGCGTCACCACACTCCGATTGCAGCGAGTCGAGGTGCTGGCCGTGATATACCGCCAG
>Ga0206102_1000519_pt1 | contig 12077 bp, 10 predicted proteins | sample 1B1Ametagenome_FD_148645 | JGI IMG/M metagenome (GOLD analysis project Ga0206102, IMG submission 148645) | Enriched microbial communities from leaf-cutter ant dump, University of Wisconsin, Madison, United States - 1B1A | ecosystem: Environmental > Terrestrial > Nest > Insects nest > Nest dump... | reverse complement strand
AGAGGTGCCGGAGACACCCTCCGCGTCGATGACGCGAAGGCGCAGACCTGTCCACGACCCTGTAGTATCGGGAACTCCGGTAATACGACCGGTAGCGGATATCTTGGCCCAGGAAGGCAGGGCATTGCCGGTTGAAAATGTTGAATAGGAACCGATTACGCCGGAAACACCGGGCTGGTAAGAGAAGCTGGCATTCACGCGTGTCGTGCGGTCGGAAACAGAAACGATCGGGTTGGTTGTGATCGTGGCTGATATCGTCGATGAGGTACCGACATTGCCTTCGGTATCTGTAGCCGAAAGAGAGAAAGAGAAGGTGGTGGCGGCTGTTGGCGTGCCAGAGATGCGGCCGCTAGAGGGATCGAGAGTAGCCCATGTTGGCAGTGTTCCCGAGGCCAGGCTCCAGGTAACGTCCCCAATGGCACCGTCCGCTGCAAGCGGAGCGTAAGAGAAGCTGCGCTGAACTCGGCCGGCGACCGTTGTTGATTTCAAATCAACTCGGATACGAGATGAAACCGTGAAGCGGAATGAGGCGGTATTGGCGGTTGCCCCATCTTCATCCAGCAGTTTCAGGACAGCGGTTGTGCTGTTTCCTGCAGTTGTAGGAATACCTCTGATACGTCCGGTTGCAGGATCGAACGAGGCCCATGCCGGCAATGTTCCCGAGGCCACGCTCCAGGTGACGTTGCCAATAGTGTTGGTGCTCGAGGGAAGAACGTCGACTTCGTGGCCGACGCGGGCGGAGATATCGGTAGCGATAGACGCCGTAGGAGCGCCAAGAACAGATATTGTATAGGGAACGGCATTTGATGAGGCACCGTCCCCTGAATCCGTTAGGGTGAGGGTTATGGGGTATTTGCCCGTAGAACGTGCGATGCCGGATATGATGCCTGTATTCGGATCGAGTGTGAGACCGGCCGGCAACGTGTTTTTGGTGCTCCAGGTGGCGATGCCGGAGACCCCGCTGGAGGTCGGGGTAGCCGTAAGAACCTGTTCGCCGGCGCGCAGGGCGAAGGAAGTCTGATTGGCGTTGGCGATCAGGGGAGGAGCGGAGGTGATGGCAAAAGTGGAACTATGGCCGCTGACGCCTCGAGAATCGGTAACCGTGAGACGAATATCGGGTGCAGTCGTTGTTGTGGTGGGAGTTCCCGTGATCTTGCCGCTAGCGGTGTTGAGAGAAGCCCAATCGGGGAGCATACCGCCCGTTATTGCCCACGACGTCGCTCCAATGGTGTCATGAACTTCAGGGATGATGGCAAAGCTGGCGGAAGAGCGAACCTCATAAGATGGCTCAACTTCTATATACGGCGTGCCATCGAGTACTTCGATGGTAATGGCAGCGGAGGTTCCTTCACGAGAATCACGAGAGTCGCGCACCGTAAGAGTAATGGTGAAGGAAGATTCGATCTCCGTGGGTGTACCTGTGAGAGCTCCAGTGGCGGTATTGAGTGTCAGCCACGATGGAAGAGTTCCGGAAGATACCCGCCATGTTGGGGTTCCGATCACCCCAACAGTGCTTGGGGTAACTGTAAGCTCACGATAAGAGCGAGCCTGCACGGATGTCGTAACCTGAATTTCCGGATATGCAGGAACAACTTCGATGGTGATCGGAGCTGAGGATGCGGTTCGATTGGTTCCGGCTTCCTTTGCCTGCAGGATGATACCACTCCATTTCCCGGCATCAACGGAGACGCCCGATATTTGGCCATTGCTGGCATCAAGAGTTGCCCAGGGTGGGAGTGTTCCCCTTGCGAGCGACCAGGTGATATCAGCTGTAGCGCCAGAGATGGATGGCGACGCAGTAGTGAGCGTTTCTCCTGCGCGCATTTTGGCGGGCGCGGGGGTGGATGAAACCCGCAATGTGGCAGGTGATACCGAAATATCAAAGGCATTGCTCACCGCGGTATTGCCGGTCGAATCGGTCACGCGCAATGAAATGCCCGAGCTATCGGTTAACGTGTTTGGAGTACCGGAGATAATACCCGTGCTCGAACTCAGAGTTGCCCAGGTCGGGAGCGTTCCCGAGGCAATAGACCATGAATAGGGGGATGTGCCGTTGCGGGGTGTTGGCCGGCTGGCACTGAAAGAGTTCGATATCTCTGCTTGATAAGTGGATGGCAGATTGTCGATTGTCAGGGGTGGAGGGGGTGCAACTGCAATGGAGAAGGCGCGTGTAGTGCCACTATTACCCAAGGCGTCTCTGGCACGCAGGATGATGCCTGTAGTTGTGCCGACCTGATCGGGCGTTCCCGATATCCGTCCGGTATTTGCATCAAGGGAGGCCCAGTCAGGAAGGGCGGTTTCTAGGCTCCAGGTAATCTTGCCTTGGGCATTGGTCGTTCCCAACAAGATCGAAAAAGGTTCTCCGAATGCAGCATCGTAGGAAGCATTGGCGTTGGCGCGCAGAGGATCAGCGGCAGAAACCTGAAGGGTGAAGGCAGATGAGAGTGCTGTCTGTCCTGCGGAATCAGATGCGCGAATAGAATAAGGGCCGAGCAGGGAAACTTCGGTTGGCGTTCCTGAAATGACGCCGGTCGCAGTATTGAAGGAAGCCCAATCCGGGAGTGCCTCTCCAACAAGAGAGAAGGAATAGGTCGAAACAACGTTCCGCAGTGTCGGCTGAGTGCTGGAGAAAGGTGTCCCGACTTTTGCCGCATAAGAGGTTGCGGTTCCCGAGATCGAAAGATTGCCGATCGAGATATCGAAAGGGTTGGAAATGACGTGTTCGCCGCTAATCCTGTCATCGACCGAAAGCAGCAATCCGGTGGCTCCTGATGCACCAAGTGGAGGAGTTCCCGAAATGACGCCGCTATTGGCGTCAAAAGAAAGCCAGTCCGGCAATGTTCCCTCGAGTGAGAGCTCGAAAGATCCCGATCCCCCGACGATTGGAGGTGTCCCCGTCGAGAACGCCATCTCCGCGGTGGCGTGGAAGGTTGGACCAATTTCTTTGATCCCGAGAGCTCCAGGGGGATGGACGGAAATCGAGAAGGAAGGTGAGGTAGCGGTTCTGGCATCGGCATCACGTGCGATAAGCCGCAGGGAGGAAATAACCGTTTCTTCCGTTACGATCGGAGCCAGTCCGTAAACCTGACCCGTTGCTGCATTGACATGCAGCCATGACGGAGCGGTTTCTGCGAGGGAGAAGGAAACTTCGCCATGAGCATTGCTCAGGGAGGGAGTATTGGTGGTCAGTGTGCCGCCGCTACGAACGGAATATTCTCTGTGGAAATCGGTGAAGGTGATGGCTCCAGGGATTGGAGCAGGTGCTACTTCGATAGTGATAGTACGTGAAATCGACGAGGCCAGATCGCTCGAGTCAGTGACGCGGTATTGGAAAGTCCATTCACCGGCAACGGTAGGCGTGCCTGTGATCTTGGCGGTTGAAGCGTCAAGGCTAAGGCCGGGAGGTAGTGAGCCCACCTTGCTCCAGGTGGGCGTGCCGCGCAGGCCTGTTGCCGTTGGCGCTGCGATCTCAATAGGCTCACCAACCACACTATATGGCACCCCGGGAGGGAGGATGTTGAGAGATGGCCAGACATGGATGGCAAATGGTTCGGACTCACCGCGGCCGCCATCAGCGGTATCGATGGCGGACAGTACGAGACCTTCAGTGCTGCCGGTGATTGTGGGCTTCCCGGAGATAACGCCTGTGTCAGCAGCAAAAGTCAGGCCGGAAGGAAGACCGCCCGACAATGTCCAGGCAAGAGAGCCAATACGATTTGTCGTAGGTGTTGACAGGGAAACGGCCTGTCCGTTTCTGATATAGATGTCTTCTCGATCAATACCGAGATCGCCTACGATGTCGAACTTGATGGGGCCATGGACAGCGATCTGTCCGTCATCCTGAGCGATTCGAACATACGAATCAGCAATCACACCTATTTCAGTGGGTGTCCCTGAGATGATGCCGGTGTCAGGTGAGACCGAGAGTCCTGGAGGATTATTCTCGTCAGCGAAAGACCATACCACCGAGGATGTGACACCACGGGTGGAAGGTTGTGCGCTATAGAAGGGTTTGCCGGCGCGAATGCGGTAGGATTTTGCCAGCCCTATGATACCGAGATTGGTTGTGGATTCGATGGTGAACGGAGAAGATGTTCCCGTAGCGCCATCACCGTCGATGACCTTAAGACGCAAGTCGGCAAAAGAACCGGTTTGCTGGGTGCGGCCTGATAGGGAGCCATTCGACGGATCGATTGAAATCCCGTAAGGAAGGATACCTTCAACAGACCAGGTTTGGGATCCGAAGACATTGCTGGTCGTCGGTACCAGGGAGAACACCTCTTGGCCATCGGCAATGATGTCTGATGGCAGGGTGATTGATGGCGGAGGCTTGACTTCAATAATGAAAGCTCGGGATAGCCCTGAGCGTCCTTCGGAATCGATGGTTCGAACGATGAGTGGGGGCGAATTTTCGAGCTCGGTTGGCGTCCCTGAGATTGTTCCGGCACTGGAAGAAAACGTAAGACCGGAGGGGAGATTGCCACCTGCGTAGTCCCACTCGACCGCACCGGATGCGCCTTGGGCAGTAAGACGCAAATTCATGGGAACATCAAGGCGTGCGCGCACGGAAGGACTGATGTCGATCAGTAGATCACCTGATGGCTCATTATTGCCGCTAAGATCAGGAGGAAGTTCCGTGGACGGTTGTAAGGATATATTGCCGCTCATATTGAGGCGGAAGAACTCGTTGGTGGCAAAGGAAGGCTGAACCTGTCCGAAGGCCAGCGTGATCGCCATGGCGTAGGAAAGGAAACGACGTGCCGACAGCATCTTTATACCCGTTGATGTCCGGATGTGAACATACAGACAATTTGAAGGATTGAATAGACACCCTAAGAATTTTGTTACTGAATTGTGTTCAGGCGGAGGGGCGTTGTTCGGGAAAGTCCGACAATAGACGGTTGTCCATTACTATTGCCGAGCATAATCTTGGACGACGCCAAGAGATGAGGGTACCGTCGTGGATAAGAATATGGAGATGGCGCGGGATGGCCTTGAGAGGGTAGCGCGTTTTGTCGAGCTCGAGTTCTTGAGATATTCGCCTTTCCATCTCGCACCCTGTGGTGGCTGTGGTGGACCTTCATTCGGACAGCCTTGTGCTATCTGCAATTTTTATCCAATGGGGCCTGATAAGGGAATCTGGCATCCGACGGTTGCTTCAGAAGGATATTTTCTCGATCTGGTGGATAAAAGCGGCCCAGACGGTCGCGGTGGAAACATAGCGACCTGGCTTCTCTCATCATATAAAAGGACGCCAGATTATCGTCAGCGTGGTGAGAGCGCCCGCCTGCAGGCAGCCATAGATCACGCGGCGGAGTTGGATCTGCCACCGGCGTCGCTTTATTGGGAGGTGGTGGTTCGGCAAGGGGAAAGTATCCACAGGCCTTCTGTCTGGGACACCTCCATTCACGGTGTTTGGGCAGCGGTTAGGGAATTGGGTGCCGGTATCGATCGGATGTCGCGTACAGACATGAAAGCGAACTTGAATAGTGTCGTACGAGCGTGGGTAAGCGCTGTTCACGCTGGTAATGAGGCAGCTGCCCTTTCCGGTGTAAGGAAACTGCAGAAGATAGCATCGGAGTTGCGTCAGCTTCAGTCCCGGAATGGGAATTTAGTATTTGCGGTGGCGTCCCTGTCACGCGCCTGCGATGCTATGGCAACAAGATTGGGAAGCACCAGAATGAATCTATATCCAGTGGAATTCGTCTCAGTTTGGGATGGCGGGCATGAGATCGAGACAAAGGCTATGATCGATCTCGAGACAGGAATTGTTGACGAAATCCAGGTGGTGGATGTCGGTGATGATGTTTCGACCCTTGACGAAGAGAAGATCGTTTTTGAGGGGGTTTCCGTTCTCGTGAAGCAGGATGCGGAGAACGTTTATCGTGTACAAGGTGATGATCTGCTGATTCTTCGTGACCGCATTTTGAATGCGACGCCGGCGCCCGGCCCAAAGGCATGATCCAGGCGGAAGAGATCGACGAGGGTCGGGAACGGTTCCTTCATGGTGAATGCCATCTTCTGGCGATTGCCTTGCATGAACTTTACGCATTCCCTTTGGGTGCCTGACTGGATGAAGACGTTGAGTTGGAGAGAGCGACAATGGCGGCAAAGCTAATTCATGAAATTCCAGAGGTGGCTCCTGATGTTGGCCCTCATGGTTATACTCAAGACATGTATGTTTATCTTAATCAGGCACCAGACGCTGATGCCTTGGCCGCAGCCGGTGTTACGCGGGCTCATGCGCAGGCGTGTTTGGACCATGGATTGTTCCGCGTTGGGTTTTCCAGCGAACCAGGAGGCACCGGTATCTTTGGTATCGTTGAGATGGTTGCAGACGACGCCAGGTATTACCCTCTAGAAACGAAGGTGAGGTTCCATTTCAGGAAAAATCGCGAGATTGGATTCGGTGAGCTCGTGGCAATCACACCTCTCTCGAGCCCCGAGGCCGAGCATGCTGCAGGTTCTGTCGGGATGAATATGTAGTATAGTTGTGAGGAATACTCATATGGTCAAAAGGACACAACCTGGAGCCGAAGGAAGGCTATTTCCTCTCGAAACTTGGGATCATGGCTTCTCTCTGTCCTTGCAGGCAGATCGAAGCGGCTACCAATGCTGGCCTCAAGAGCGCCTGGACACTCTTGAAGCCTACGATGAGGTGGAAGCAGTGATCTATCGTAAGGGGTTCGAGGTGGTCGATCCTGTGTGGATGGATCTACCTGGTGAGGTGCTCGCAAAATTCACGTTGGTTGAAAGCGGCGGCGTTGCGGTCGGGTGCAGGCTGACGAAGGATGATGTCGAAGCCGTTCGCCAGGCCATCTTGCAGGCGTCGTTGAACCCGAATGCCGGCATTCCTGTGGGGCGGATCGGGTGGAGCTCCCGTCGGGTATATCATGGCACGTCAGAGAGTTCGGCACGCGATATCGAGATCAATGGCATCGGTGTCGACAGATCGCATGGCGGTTATTTCGGACATGCTTTTTATGTTGCTGAGGATGAAGCGTTGGCTCGTTCGAACTACGCTGAGTTCACAGATGGAGATGAAGAGCCGGCTGTGTTGGAATTCGTTATTGAAGATGGTGCCCGCATTCTGGATATGCGCAATCCTGAAGACGCTGCATCATGGAGCGCATCAAAGGCAAGCTTAATGTTAGGTCATCCAGATATGGCGTTTACAGCTGTGGCAGAGGGAATTCAGGGTGTTTACGACAGATCTGTTGGCGGTCTTGCCATATTCGACCCGAAAGCGTTGAGTGTTCTTGGGAGAGTGCATGATCATGATGTGAATGGATACTCACGCTGATAAAAGGGAAGAGATGCCTGACGGCTATAGCCTCAGGAAATCAAGTTACCACCTTTCTACTGGCTGGGAGAAGAAGTGGGTAACCACAAGGGATCAAAGTCAAAACGCCTGTGAATCAGGTGACTGAGCTTCCAGAGGAATTTGGAGCCTGATTAATACAAATTCAGATGTTTGAGAGCGGTGTGGAATCGGACGTCTGATGGTTGTTTACGATATTATCCAGCACACCGCAGCATAACATGCGAGCCTTGTGTCTAGCTGACAACTCATTGGCCAGACGTATATCTTCTTCGTCCGGTATTAGCCCAGATCGTTCAGTTTCGTAGGCCCACCACTTCAAATCTCGAGGCATCCGTGATCTGCGAAGTGGTTCGGCTTCGGTAAAAATAAAGCGACGGCGGAACGCACTGGGACTTTCGGCCAATAGGATCGGCTTCATGCGTTCAGGCCCTATAAAAACGGCCTTGGATAGAAATCTGTCGAGGTCATTGCTCCATTCTGGAGGCGAACCAAGTCCCCAGCGCATGCAAAGATGCTCGGCCACTCCGCCTAAAAATGCGTTTCGCACGTGATCATCGGAGAGTGCGGGGGCATCGAGAAGGCGAGATTTCTGGTTGAGCGGATCTTCGTCCATGTAAAACTCGTCCAGAAATTCGGCCAGCGGTACGCGCAGGCCGTTTTCCTCAGCGAGTAGCTGGACCTGCTGGAGCGTTCCAGGTCGATGAAATGTCATCTGGTGCATATCCGTCCAATGCTGATTTGATCTTCAGATCGATGCGAAGGCTCACCTTCGGGGTGACGATGTTCGGAATATCAGGGTAACATTCCTGCATCAGCCCGAGCAACCGATCGTATGTGTTGATGCCGGTTATCTTCATAAGATGGTGGATGTCGCTCATATCGGATTCGATCTTGTCATGATCGTCGTCAAGCCTGTTTGCAAATAGCTTCATCGCCAAGAGATACGCCGGCGAAGGCAGATTGACACGAAGGCCGGTTGGGCCATCGTTGTCCCTGGGGTAGTCGTCGAACCATGAGAGGTTCGGTGGCCGCCCGCCCGCTGGAGGTGCCAGACGTTTGACGGCCTCATTAAACCATCTGCTGGGAAGCCCCATCTCTGCGCCGACTAGATCCGCCATTTCGTGTATTTCGTCTCGTCCACTGCGAACGACAGCATCCACATCGCCAGTGCTTAGCCGAGCATTGCTCGCAAGCATGATCACTGAGCCACCATACACTGAAATTTCGCATACGATGCCACGATCACGAGCCATTCGCCCGATGCGGTCGAATGCGGTCTCCACAATGTCACGAGTGAGCTCTGCCATGGGTATTCCCCTTCGGATAGACGATAAGAAGAAAGGAGGAAAAGAGCCAATTGAGTCTCGGCAGCGAAAGAAAGAGCCACCTTCAGCGATATGGTTGAAGGTGGCTCTTTCGAGAGGGACTGAATCAGTGTTTTAGCGCAGAGGCATCATCCAGAACGCGTAAAAATTCATTGCGATACCCACCGGCATCTGAACCACGAGCTCCCGCGGCGAGTGTGCGGATGGCTGTCCACTCCATATCTACATGCACTGACCCTTTCAGTTTTTGGGCAAAGGCAGCTACGGCAGTAGAGAAACGAACATTGTCTGTAGCATCGTCAATGGACGGCAGTGCATCCGATTCGAGGATGGGATATTCGATCAGTTGACTGGTGTCTTCGTCCGGAAGTTTATAGCGCAATTTGATGAAAGCGATTTCGTCCACGGATGTGGTGGCGTCGGTTTCCCTGCTGCTTCCATAGCGAAGAGGTTCGATCAGGGAGGATTTCGATCCTACGGGTGTAATCTCGTAAAGCGCCGTTACGGTGTGCCCGGCCCCGATATCGCCTGCATCTACGCGGTCATTGTTGAAGTCCTGGGTCGCAAGTGCCCGGGTTTCGTAGCCAATCAAACGGTATTCGGCAACGGCGGCAGGGTTGAACTCAATCTGGATCTTGACGTCCTTGGCGATTGTTTCGAGAGTGCCCCCCACTTCTTCGACCAGAACCTTTCTGGCCTCGGTAAAGTCGGAGATGTAGCTGGCGTTGCCATTCCCGTTTTGCGCAAGGGATTGCATCGTGTCATCGCCATAATTTCCCATGCCGAAACCGAGTACGGAAAGGGAAATACCCATATCACGGCGTCGTTCGATGAATTCCTTCAGTTGATCAGGATCGGAGATGCCCAGATTGAAGTCGCCATCCGTAGCTAGCAGTACCCGATTGACGCCACCTTCAATGGTGGAATCTTCTGCGACGCGGTAGGCTAGTGCCAACCCTTCAGAGCCGGCAGTACCGCCGCCAGCCTCAAGACGATCCATGGCGTTTAGAATGAGCGATTTCTGATGAGCTTGTGTGGGTCCGAGAACCACGCCTGCAGATCCGGCATAGGTGACGATGGAAATGCTATCGCGTTCGTCGAGGGTATCGAGAAGCAGAGCCAGAGAACGCTTGAGCAGCGGTAGCTTGTTCGGGGCGTCCATTGAGCCAGAAGTGTCGATGAGAAAGGTCAGGCTGACGGGTTTGCGTTCTTCCTGAGGAGGTTCGTACCCTTTTATGGAAAGGTGCAAGATACGTTTACCGTCATCCCATGGTGCTGGGAAAACCGTTGCCTCGGAGGAGAATGGTGTGGTTGCGTCTTGTGGCGCCGCATAGTCATAAGGGAAATAGTTGACCATCTCCTCAATACGTACGGCATCGGCTGGTGGAAGAATGCCATCACGGAGCATTGAGCGCACAAAAGCATAACTGGCGGTATCGACATCAATCGAAAAAGTGGAAACAGGGTCGGTTTGCGTGGATTTCACCGCAGATTCCGTAAAAGAAGTGAAGGAATCTGCGGGTACCGACGGCGTCATATGAATCGTGTATGGAGCAGGCGAGGGCATGATGGCTCGTGCGCGAGGAGCAATTTCCTGCATGAACCTGGAGTTGGCGGTCTCAGCTTTTGCGGAAGCAGCCGCAGATGGCCAGGATTCACCCTGCATGGTCATGGCGACATCCGCATTATTAACTGGAGAGGGAACCATTATGTCCGTGGATGGCGGAGCAGAGAGTTCCATAGGCGGCAGGGGGCGGGCAACATCGCTTATGATTGTTGGTGCCTTCCAGGATACACTCTTTGATACTTCCATGCTCTCATTCGAGTAGTTGGCGGTGTATTCGAGGGGAAGTTGAGAAATAGCGATTGGGAAGGCTACAATACAAACAGCGGCCGCACTCAGGCCATAGATCCAGCGCTTATCCATAATAGTCTCCACGATTTGGGTGATGATATGTGTTAGACGGCCAGGGATGGCATATCCTTTGGTCTGTACATGAGATTCTTTTTGAGAATCCACGAAGGCTGCCACGGCATCAGAGATTGCCTGAGATTTCTTATCGGCATCGGGAGATGGGGTCGGGATATTTCGGATAGAATTCAGAATATCGTGGGTCATAGCATAGCCCTCAAAGCCTTGCGGGCGGTGTGGATGTGGTATGAAACGGTATTTTCTGAGCATCCCATGACCGCGCCAGCTTCGGCATGGGATAACCCTTCAGCATGTACCAGGAGAACAGCGTCGCGTTGGCGTTCAGGCAACATCCTTATAGCACTTAGGATTTGTTTGGATTGAAGGGCGTTTTCCTGGTTTGCAAGAGATGGAATGTGGTTCTCGTCGACCGTATCGTGGTGTTTGTGTTTTCTATTGGAGCGATGCAAGTCGTGAACAGTGTTGATTACGATACGGTGCAGCCAGGTGGATATGGATGAGCGTCCATCGAAGGAAGAAAGAGCGCTAGCGAGTTTGACGCAGACATTTTGGGCGATATCTTCGGCATCGGTCTGGTTGCCACACCATCTCCAGGCCGTTCTGAAAATCATGTCGTAATGCTCGGAAAGGAAGCGGCCAAAGGCATCAGTGTCGCCATTCCGTATTCTGGCGAGATCCATTTCGGTTTTTTCCTTAAGTGACTTTTCGTTTTGCAAGATGCCCTCTGCACACGAATCGAAAACAGGTTTGTGGCATCATGACATTGGACGCAGTCGGATCGGAAATCCTTTGGATAAAAAAAGAGGGCGGCTACGAAAGGCCGCCCCAAGTTTTTCTGGTTCGAACGGTACTCTCGAAGAAAAATGAGGCATCCGTTCCAATGCATCGTACGTCCGCAAGGCAATATGATGAAGGTTTTCTCTTCATGAGGGTTAACGTTGGTAAAATGGAAACCTTTAGATGAAACTGAGCGTGTAAGAAGACTGTTGCCGCGGCAAATATATTGAAAGGTGGAGTGTCTTATGGGTGAGGAATCGAGGGTGGAGAGCCGGCAGGTCAGGCGAGCTCGAGAGCGTATCAGCAAGAAGCTGGAGAGCAGTTCGATGGCGTCGATCAATCGTATGCTGATGAAGCACTCCATTCAGAAAGAACACTATAAAGCGCCGCGCTGGCATGAGGGCAGTCCTCCGCCACATCCGACTGCGCATCCTGATCGCTATCCTAGACATCATGATCCAGAGAAGGGACAGGTTTACGGTGGAGAGTGTAATGTCACGGCCTGTAATCGTAGGGGTGCCGTTTACTGGAACATAGGAACGCAAGGATTGTATTGTCCTGAGTGTGCAAGGAAGATCAATTACGACGACAGGAAGAGGCAAATCTGTATCGGGGTTGATGAAAAACCGGATTTCGAGGAGAGGGAGCGTCTCAAGAAAGAATATGGCTACCCTTGAGATGGTTTTTCTTTAGTAAGATCCAAAGGGTAGGAGGGTCG
>Ga0206102_1000513_pt1 | contig 12157 bp, 9 predicted proteins | sample 1B1Ametagenome_FD_148645 | JGI IMG/M metagenome (GOLD analysis project Ga0206102, IMG submission 148645) | Enriched microbial communities from leaf-cutter ant dump, University of Wisconsin, Madison, United States - 1B1A | ecosystem: Environmental > Terrestrial > Nest > Insects nest > Nest dump... | reverse complement strand
GTGGACGTACCTGCCGGACCTCGTCGCGGCCATGGCCGCCGCCGCCCGCACGCAGGCCGCGTGGGGCCGCCCCGTCCTGGCCCCGACGAACGCGCCGCTCACGTTCCGGGAGCTCGCGAACCTGCTCGCGGACACGGCGGGCACGACGACGCCGCGCATCGCTCCCGTGCCGCGCGCGGCCCTCGCCGCGGTCGGGCTCGTGCACCCCGTCCTGCGCGAGGTCGGCCGGATGCAGTACCAGTTCGTCGAGCCGTTCGTCATGGACTCGACCGCCTCGCAGTCGCTGCTCGGCCTCGCACCGACCCCCTGGAACCAGGTCGCGCGCGAGACCGTCGACTGGTGGCGGACGCACCTCGCCGCATGACGTGGGCGACAATGCCGGGGTGAGCAACCCGTACGCGCCCCCGGAGGACCGGCCCTCGGGCAGCGCCGCGCCCGGCACGCCGCCGGACGCGCCGCACGGGCCGCCGCACGCACCGGGGCCGCCCGGCTGGGTGGTCGCCCACCCGCCCCGCGCACCGCACCCCGACCAGCACGGCACACCCGGGCACGACCGGCCGCCGCGCGGACGCTCGCCGCGCGACCTCCGTCCGCCCGACCCGGAGCGGGTGGCGCTCGTCGCCCGGCACGCGCGCACGTTCGCGGCGCTGCTGCTCGCCGCGGTCCTGACCGCGACGTTCCCCGTGCCGTGGCAGGTCGCGAGCCTCGGGTTCACGGTCCTCGCGCTCGTCGTCGGCCTCCGCACGCTCGTGCTCGCGTTCCGCGGGCGCGTCCGCGGGCCGATGACGGCGATGCTCGCGGGCGGCGTCGCCGTGGCCGCGTTCTGGCTCGTGACGTCGCTCGGCATGACGCTCCTGTGGCCCGCCTACCTCGACCGGCAGGAGTGCCTCGCGGGTGCGCTCACGGTGACCGCGCGGCACGACTGCGAGTCCCGGTTCCGGGACGCGCTGCAGGACCGCCTCAAGGACTTCCAGGAGCGGACCCGGCCGTAGGACGGGTGCTCGCGCGCGGTGCCCGTCGGCGCGGGACGACGCGACCGACCAGCGCGGCCACGCCCGCCCGGACCGCGGCGCGCACGCGCGGGTCGGCCGGGACCGCGACGACCAGCGCACCGAGCAGCACCCAGCCCGAGACCGCGCCCGCGACCGCGGGCGCCGACGCCCCCACGGTCGCCATGCGCCCCGGCCCGACCGCACCCGAGGCGGCCAGCACCAGGCACGCGACGACGAGCCCGGCGCCCGCCGCGGTCACGACGCACGCGAGCGACGAGCTCCACGCCCGCAGCCCCGTGCGCGCCCGCAACGAGCGGTGCACCGACCAGCCCGCGACCGCACCGGCCGCGACGACCAGCACGGGCGCGAGGAGCGCCGGCCCGCCCGTGAGGTCCGCGCCGGGCAGCGCACCGAGCAGCGGGACCGCGGGCAGCGTGCCGCCCGTCATCGCGTCGGGCGCGAAGTGCGTCCCCTCCCCCACGACGAACCCCGGCCCGGCGAGCCAGGCGACCGCCCAGACGACCAGCACGGGCGCGAACGCGAGCTCGGCGAGCGCGAGCACCGCACCGCCGAGCAGGTCGACGCCGAGACCGTCGGCGATCGCCACGATCGTCGTGCGGCCCGCGAGCACCCAGCCGAGCGTGACGACCGACGCGGCCAGCACGGTCGTCGCGGCCGCGACCGTCGCCGCCTCGAGACCCGCGCCGACGACCACGGGCACCCGGTCGCGCGCCCGGCGCGTGAGCTCGCGCCACGTCGGTGCGTCCGGGCGCGCGAGGAGCCCGAGACCGAGCCCCGCGCCCGCGACGACCGCTCCGCCCAGCAGCCCGCGCACGCCCGCGACCGGTCCCCCGACGCACGCGCTCAGCACCGCGGTCACGGCGGCGTAGGTCACGGTCCCGGCGACGAGCGCCGCTCGCTCCGGGACGCCCGAGCGGCGCGCGGACGCCCACGCGGTGAACAGCGCGAGCAGCGTCACGCCGAGCGGGACGAGCGTGACCGCGCTGCCCGCGACGACCGGCGGCACACCGTGCCCGGCGGCCCACAGGCTCGTGCCGACGACGACCGAGCGGAACCACTCGACCCCCTCGTTCGCGGGGTCGGCCGACGTCGCGACGTAGGCGGCGACCGACGGCAGGACGACGACGAGCAGCGACAGCAGCGCGCCCTGGAGCGCCGCGAGCGCGCCCGTGACCCAGGCGGGCGAGCCGTCGAGCGCGCTCACGAAGAACGGCGAGGTCCGTCCGCGTCCGCCCCGTCGCGGGCCGGCGCCCGGCACCCCGGTGGGCGGGGTCGCCGCAGCGCGACCGGTCGCGGTGCGGCGGCGGGAACCCGTCAGGACGCTCACCGCCCCATCGTCACGGGCCGGGGACGCCGACGCGTGCAGGCCGCCCGGCGCGTCGGAGGAACCGGACACACGTCACACGCCGACGCCCGCACCGGCCGAGGTGGCGGTGCGGGCGTCGGTGGACGAGCGGGACGTCAGCGCGAGAGCAGCTCGCGCGCGAGGGCGGCGGTCTCGGACGGCGTCTTGCCGACCTTCACGCCCGCGGCCTCGAGCGCCTCCTTCTTGGCCTGCGCGGTGCCCGACGAGCCCGAGACGATCGCGCCCGCGTGGCCCATGGTCTTGCCCTCGGGTGCCGTGAAGCCCGCGACGTAGCCCACGACGGGCTTCGTCACGTGCTCCTTGATGTACGCGGCGGCGCGCTCCTCGGCGTCGCCGCCGATCTCGCCGATCATGACGATGACGTCCGTCTCGGGGTCCGCCTCGAACGCCGCGAGGGCGTCGATGTGCGTGGTGCCGATGATCGGGTCGCCACCGATGCCGACGGCCGACGAGAACCCGAAGTCCCGCAGCTCGTACATCATCTGGTAGGTCAGCGTGCCCGACTTCGACACGAGGCCCACGCGCCCGGGGCCGGTGATGTCCGCCGGGATGATGCCGACGTTCGACTTCCCGGGGCTGATGAGCCCGGGGCAGTTCGGGCCGATGAGCCGCACGCCCTTGTCCTGCGCGTACGCGAAGAACTCGGCCGTGTCCGCGACCGGGACCCCCTCGGTGATGATGACGACGAGCGGGATGCCCGCGTCGACGGCCTCGACCACGGCGCCCTTGGTGTGCGCCGGCGGGACGAAGATGACGGACACGTCGGCACCCGTCGCGGACATCGCCTCCGCGACGGACCCGAACACGGGCACCTGCACGCCGCCCGGGAAGTCGACGCTCGTGCCCGCCTTGCGCGGGTTGACGCCGCCGACCACGTTCGTGCCCGACGCGAGCATGCGCGTCGTGTGCTTGGTGCCCTCGGAGCCGGTCATGCCCTGGACGATGACCTTGCTGGCCTCGGTGAGGAAGATCGCCATGTCAGTTGTTCTCTCTCGTCGCTGTCGGGCTCAGGCGTTGGCCAGCTCGGCGGCCTTGTCCGCGCCGCCGTCCATGGTGTCGGCGAGCGTGACCAGCGGGTGGTTCGCGTCCGCGAGGATGCGCCGCCCCTCGACCACGTTGTTGCCGTCGAGCCGCACGACGAGCGGCTTGCTCGCCTCGTCGCCGAGGATCTCGAGCGCCGCGACGATGCCGTTCGCGACCGCGTCGCAGGCCGTGATGCCGCCGAAGACGTTGACGAACACCGACTTGACCTGCGGGTCCGTGAGGATGATGTCGAGGCCCGCGGCCATGACCTCGGCGGACGCGCCGCCGCCGATGTCGAGGAAGTTTGCGGGCTTCACGCCGCCGTGCCGCTCGCCCGCGTACGCGACGACGTCGAGCGTGCTCATGACGAGCCCGGCACCGTTGCCGATGATGCCCACCTCGCCGTCGAGCTTGACGTAGTTGAGGTCCTTCTCCTTGGCGCGCGCCTCGAGCGGGTCCGCAGCGGCCGCGTCCTCGAGCTCGGCGTGCTCCGCGTGGCGGAAGCCCGCGTTCGCGTCGAGCGACACCTTGCCGTCGAGCGCGACGACGTCGCCGTCCTCGGTCAGCACGAGCGGGTTGACCTCGACGAGCGTCGCGTCCTCGTCGCGGTAGACGACCCACAGCTTGCGCAGCACGTCCGCGACCTTGCCGGCGATCGCCGCGTCGAACCCGGCGGCCGCCACGATCTCGTCGGCCTTCGCCTGGTCGATGCCCGTGCGCGGGTCGACCGCGACCTTCGCGAGCGCGTCGGGCCGCTCGACCGCGAGCTGCTCGATCTCCATGCCGCCCTCGACAGAGCACATCGCGAGGTAGCGGCGCTCGGCGCGGTCCAGCAGCAGCGAGAAGTAGAACTCCTGCGCGATGCGCGCACCCGCCGCGACCATCACGCGGTGGACCGTGTGGCCCTTGATGTCCATGCCGAGGATCTCGCCGGCGCGCTCGGCCGCCTCGTCGGCGGACCGCGCGAGCTTGACGCCCCCGGCCTTGCCGCGACCACCCGTCTTGACCTGCGCCTTCACCACGACGACGCCCGGCTGGTCGCCCAGCAGCGTGGTCGCGGCGGCACGCGCCTCGTCCGGCGTGGTGGCGACGATGCCGCCCAGCACCGGTACGCCGTGCTTCTCGAAGATGTCCCGTGCCTGGTACTCGAACAGGTCCACTGTGGTCCAGTTCCTCTCGGTCGACCGCCCTCCGGCGGCCTCGGTGCGGCCGTCGTGCGCCGCATCGATGCTAGACCGTCGCACCCAGATCTCTTCATGTCGAGAGATGTGGATCTCTTCACATCGAGAGACTTCGGGGGTGACCCCTCGCTGTGCACAGCCTCGCGAGACGGCCCCGCACGTGTCCGACTTGTTCCCTAGTGTCCACCTCGAGGACGAGCCCGCCCCGAGGACGCGACGAGGAGCCCCGCGACATGCACGACCGCCAGACCAGCCCGCACACCCCCGACCAGGCGCCACCGGCGACCCAGCAGCCCAGCACGCAGCGGGCGGGGACGTCCGCTGCGCACGACGCGCAGACGCGCCTCGGCTGGGACCGCTCCGGGCTCGTCGCGGTGGGGCTCGACCGGTACGGCGCGCCCGTCCTGGTGCACGTCGTCGACGGCTGGGACCGGCACGCGACGGCCGACGACCTCGCGGGCGCCATCCTCGGTGCCGCCCGGTCCGCGGCGAGCGCGCTCGACGAGGAGGCGCGCAGCGCGCTCGCGAATCGGGGGCCGCTCACCCCGACGCCGCCGGTCGGCGCCGTCACCGCACCGTCCGCGGTCCACGGGAGCTACGGCGCGGCGGCCACGTTCGGCCTCGACCCGCAGGCCGGCGCGGGTGCCGCGAGTGCCGCACGCGCCGAAGACGCCGCCGGACCTCACGTGGTCCCCGTGGCCCCCGCGACGTCCGGGGCGTCGACCGGCGCACCGCCCGCACCGGGTGCCGTCGACCTGCCCGACGAGGTGCGCGCGCGCCCGCTCACCGAGCTCGCCGAGCTCGCGATCGCCGCGCTCGCCGCCGGACCGGACGCGGTGTCGGGCTCGCAGCTCGAGGCGATGATCGGGACGGCGAGCGCGCTCGACGACGAGGTCGTGGTCCAGGTCGCGCGCGGCGGGATCGTCGGCGTCACGCTGCGCGGCCCCCGCGTCGCACGCACGCCCGGACGCGAGCTGTCCGCGCTGCTGACGCAGACCGTGCGCAGCGCGGTCGCCGACCTGGACCGGCGGCTCGCCGCGCTCGCCCCCGCGGTCTCCGACGAGCTCCTCGCCGAGGTCCTCGCGCACCTGCGGGCCCTGTCCAACGTTCCCGGGCGCGCCGCGCAGGGACCGTCGTCGCGTCCGGACCACGTCACGGTCGGCACCGGGCGGCACCTGTGACGGGCACCGTCGTGTCGCTCCCCGCGCTCTACCGCGAGGCCGCGACGTGGGACGCTCAGTCGGACGCGCTCGCGGCCGTCGCCACGAACGCCGAGGCGCTGCGGATGAGCCGACTGCAGTGCGGCATCTTCACGCTGCTGCACGGGGCGTACGACGCGGTGGTCGACCACGTGAGCGGAAGGTGCCGCGAGGGCGCCGTCGCCATGACCGAGATCGCCACGACGCTGCGCGCGAACGCCGACGACTACGCCCGGCGTGACGCGGCCGTGGCCGCCGCGCTCGCGCCGGGTCACGTCACCGCTGTCTGAGCCGCGCACCGCTCGACCCGTCCCCGCCCCACCCCCACCCCACCCGTGAGCGTGTCCGCGCCGCGGGCCGCTCTCGCACGCCCTCAGGAGGCCTTCATGACCGCGACGACGTTCAGCCCCGCGACCTTCGAGTCGACGGTCGCCGTGCTGCGCACGGGGTACGAGACCCTGGCGCGCCACCTCGCCGAGCTCCCGCACACGATCGAGCGCGCGGTGTCCCGCCCGTGGGTGCCCGGCTGGTTCGGCGCGGCGGTGCGGCACGCGACCGACGGGCTGCGGGCGCTGTGCCGCGACGTGCTGTCGACGGTCGGCGAGATGCTCGAGGGCGCCGCCGCGCCCGTGCTGTTCGCCGTGCGCGCGCTCGACTGGTCGCGCGAGGTGGGCGGGCCGGCGTCCGGGGTCGCGGGCACCGTGCACCCGAACGCCCTGCGCGCGACGCTGACGTGGCAGGGCGAGGCCGCGAGCGCCTACCGCGCCGCCGTCGCGGGGCAGTCCGCGGCCGCGGGCCAGGTGCACACGATCGCGTCGGCCGTCAGCACGTCGCTCGTGACGTGCGCGACCGCGGGGCTCGCGTTCTACATCGCGATGGGCCTCATCGTCGCCAAGGTCGTCGCCGCGGTCGTCGTCGTGGTCGCCGCGCTGGGCTCGATCGCGTTCTCGTGGGCGGGGGTCCTCTACGCGATCGAGGAGGCCGGGGTGACGCTCGCCATGGCGCTGTCGGCCCTCACGGCGTTCACAGCCGCCCAGATGGCGGCGACCGGCGCGCTCCTCAACCTCACCAACGCCGCCGAGAACCTCACGGTGTACCCGAGCGGTCACTGGCCGCGGGGTGTCGCCTGACCCGCCGCGCGCGCGATCACCAGCCCGGGGTACCGAGAACGGGTCCGTCGGCTGCGGGGTCGTCGCGCGCGGGGTCGGCGGCCGCGAGCGCGAGGGCGTCCGCGGCGAACGCGTCGCGGGCGGGCTCCGCCGGCGCACGGTCGGCGCGGCGCTCCGGGTGGTCCGCGGGCGGGACGCGGTCCTCGCCCGCGAGGATGCGGGTCGTCGCGAGCTGCTGCGCCGCGAGCTCGGCGTAGAGGCCCCCGGCGGCGACGAGCTCGTCGTGCGTCCCCGACTCGACGATGCGGCCCGCGTCGACGACATGGATGACGTCCGCCCCGATCACGGTCGAGAGCCGGTGCGCGATCGTGAGCGTCGTGCGGCCGTGCGACGCGGTGTCGAGCGCCTCCTGGACGACGCGCTCGGACACGGTGTCGAGCGCGGACGTCGCCTCGTCGAGCAGCAGCACCGGCGGGTCCTTGAGCAGCACCCTGGCGATCGCGATCCGCTGCTTCTCACCGCCCGAGAGCCGGTACCCGCGCTCCCCGACCACGGTGTCGTAGCCGTCGGCGAAGCCCGCGATGACGTGGTGGATGTTGGCCGCGCGGCACGCGGCCTCGAGCTCGTCGTCGGTCGCGCCCGGGCGCGCGTACGCGAGGTTCTCCCGGATCGTCGCGTGGAAGAGGTAGGTCTCCTGCGACACGATGCCGACCTGCGCCACCACGGACTCGTGGCGCAGCCGCCGCACGTCCTCGCCCGCGAACAGCACCTGTCCGCCGGTCACCTCGTACAGGCGCGGCGCGAGGTACAGCACGGTCGTCTTGCCCGCACCCGAGGGACCGACGAACGCGACGTGCTGACCGGGCTCGGCGACGAACGAGACCCCGCGCAGCGTCGGCCTGCTGTCGGGCGCCGCGTCGGGGTACCGGAACTCGACGTCGCGGAACTCGATGCGGCCGAGCGGGCCGGGAGCGGCGTCCACGGTCGTCGCGTCGGGTGCGTCGCGGATGAGGGGGACGAGGTCGAGGTACTCGAAGATCCGGGCGAACAGCGCGGCAGACGTCTGCAGGTCGAGCGCGACGCGCATGAGCCCGAGCAGCGGCCCGAGCAGGCGCGCCTGGACCGTGGTGAACGCGACGATCGTGCCCGCGGTGATCGAGGCCCCGCCGTCGCGGTGCAGGAGGAAGCCCGAGACGAGGTACACGACCGCGGGCACGCTCGCCATGAGCACCTGGACGACCGCGAAGAACCCCTGGCCGCTCATGGCCCGGCGCACCTGCAGCCGCACCTGGTTGTCGTTCTCGGCGCGGTAGCGCGCCGACTCCGTCGACTGCCGGTTGAACGACGTCGACAGCAGCACGCCGCTCACGCTCAGCGTCTCCTGCGTGATGCTCGTGAGCTCCGACAACGACTCCTGCGTCTGCGCGGCGATCCGGGCGCGCGTGCGCCCGACGCGACGCTGCACCACCACGAGCCCGGGCATGAGGACCACCGCGACGAGCGTGAGCCGCCAGTCGATGAGCACCATCGCGACGAGCGACGCGACGACCGTGACGACGTTGCCCAGGATCGTCGTCACCGTGTTGGTCAGCACGCCCGCGACGCCGCCCACGTCGTTCTGGAGGCGGGACTGGATGACGCCCGTCTTGGTGCGCGTGAAGAAGCCGAGCTCCATGCGCTGCAGGTGCTCGAACAGCCGCACGCGCAGGTCGCCCGTGACGCGGTTGCCGACCGTCGAGGTGAGCCAGGTCTGGCTCACGGACAGCCCTGCCGAGAGCAGGAACAGCCCGATCATGAGCAGCACGAGCCTGGTGAGCAGCCCGGTGTCCGGTCCGCTCGCGCCGCGCGGGAAGAGGGCGTCGTCGAAGATCCGCTGCACGACGAGCGGCGGCACCACCGCGATCGCGGCGGACACGACGACGATGAGCCCCGTCACCGCGATGCGCGACCGGTAGGGCCGGAAGAGCGCGACGACCCGCGACCGCAGGTGCGCGACGCGCGGCGCCTGCGCGTTGAGCTGCCGCTGGGCGGCCTCGTCGACGGGCCGCCCCAGCCCGGTCCCGTGCGCGCGTCCGCCGCCCATGCTCATCAGGTCACCGTAGGGCGACCGGGCGTGCCGTGCTGCACCGGCACTCGCCCGACGCGCTACGCCGCGTGCGACAGGTCGGCGAGCGTGGTGCGCAGGAGGTCGGCGTACGCCGCGATGCCCGTCATGTTGGGGTGCGTGCGGTCGGAGTGCAGCAGCCCCGGGTGCCGGGTCACGTAGCCGTGCCAGTCGACGACGTGCACGTTCGGCCGGTCCGCGACCCGCTCCGCGAGCTCGGCGTTCGCGTCGTCGACCCAGTAGCTCACCCCCACGACCGTGAAGATCAGCACGGTCCGGTCCGCACCGATCAGGTCGAGCGTCTCGTCGAGCGCCTGCGCCGAACCGTCGAACTGGAAGCCGCCGTTGGTGCCGAAGTTGAGGAGCACCACGGGGCGCAGCGTGCCCGCCTGCTGCGCGGCCCGCACCACGTCGGGGGCGTCGAGCCACTTGCGGATCGGCTTGGCGTCGAGCGCGATCTGCGGCATCACGTCGTACAGCGCCGGCGCCGCGGCCGAGAGCACCGAGTCGCCGAACCCGACGACGGCCGACCCGTCGGCGAGCGCCGCGGCGTCGGGCAGACCGGTCCCGTCCGGGGCTCCCGTCGCGCCCCCGGTCGGGGTCGGGTCGTCGCCCGGCGTCGAGCCGGGCGTCGGCCCCGGGTCCGTGCCCGCAGCAGGCTCCCCGCCCTTCGCGTCGCGCGGTGCGTCCTGGCCGTCGTCCGTCGTGGTGCCGTCCGACGACGGGCCCGAACGCTCCTGGATCTCGCGCTGCGCGGCCTCGATCGCCCGCTGCGTCGAGGTCACGTCGGGCGCGGTCGCCATCGCGAGGACCGAGCCGAGCCCCAGCACGAGCGCGGTCCCGGCCGCGACGCGCGGTGCGACGCGACCCTCCCGCAGCGCGGCCCCCGCCCCGCGCAGCGTCGCGCGGAACCCGTCGCGGCGCACGGGCTGCTCGAGGTAGCGGTGGCTCAGCGCCGCCAGACCGAACGAGACGACGAGCGCGACGAGCGCCGTGCGCCACCACAGTCGCGAGCCGGGCGTGTCACCGAGCTGCGCCGCCACCACGAGGATCACCGGCCAGTGCCACAGGTAGAGCCCGTACGACCGCTCCCCGACCCACACGGCGGGCCGCATCTCGAGGACCCGCAGGAACCGTGCCGACCGCCCGTGCGCGCACGCGGCCACGAGCGCGAGCGCCGCGAGCGACCCGAGCGCGATGCCCCCGCGGTACGCGAAGGTCCCCTCGGCCCGCAGGGTCAGCACGAGCACGAGCAGGACGGCGAGCCCGGCCCACGGCAGCGCGCGCGCCCAGGTCGTGTCCGGCAGCACCCGCCGTCGGCCGGTCGCACCGATCGCGAGCGCCGCGCCCGCGAGCAGCCCGAACGCGTGCGTCCCGGTGCCGTAGTAGACGCGCGTCGGGTCGTCCCCGGGTGCGTGGACGAGCGCCATCGCGACCGCCGAGAGCACTGCGGCGCCCGCGACGACGAGCGCGATCAGCCGTGCCCCCTCCCGCAGCCGCAGCGCGGCCACCGCGAGCACGAGCCCGACGAGCACGAGCGGCCACACGAGGTAGAACTGCTCCTCGATCGCGAGCGACCACAGCGGCTGGAACAGCTCGGGCTGCGTCGCGTCGAAGTAGCTCGTGCCCGCCGCGATCTCGAGCCAGTTCGTCGAGAACGTGAGCGCGCCGAGCCACTGCCGCCCGCTGCCGACGAGGAGGTCCGGCTCGACGAGCCGCGCCGCGAGCGTGCCGACGACGAGCACCGCACCGAGCGCGGGCAGCAGCCGCCGGGCCCGCCGGCGCCAGAACCCCGGCATGTCGAGGTCCCCGGTGCGCGCCATCTGCCGCAGCAGCAGCGTCGTGATGAGGAAGCCGCTGACGACGAAGAAGACGTCGACGCCGAGATAGCCGCCCGGCAGCGTCGTCGGCCACAGGTGGTAGGCGATCACCGCGACGACCGCGAGCGCCCGCAGCCCGTCGAGCCCGCGGATCCGGTCGTCGTGCGCGGTCCGCCGCCGCGCGGCCCGGTGGCCACCGGGGGCCGCCTCCCGGACCGGGTCGAGGCCCGGCGGGTCGGCCGCGGCAGGTGCGTCCGCGGAGACGCCCGCGTCGCCGCGCGGGCCGCTCTCCGGGCGCGGTGTCGTGGTCGTCACGGGCACCTCCACGCTGGGCGGTCAGGACCACGGTAGGGCGGCCGGAGGAGTTCCCACGGCCGACACTCCGCGCTCGAGGCATCGGGACAAACCGGGCGTGCGCAGGACTGTAGCGACCGCGACGGCCGCCCGTCGACGGGGGTCACCCGGACGCGTCGTCGGCTACAGCTTGGTGACGGGCGAGAACCGCAGCAGCAGACGCTTGGTGCCCTCGGTGCCGAAGTCGACCTTCACGACCGCGTTGTGACCCGCCCCCTCGAGCGCGACGACCGTGCCCAGCCCGTACGCGTCGTGCGTGACCCGGTCACCGATCGCGAGCGACGGGATCGCGCCCTCGGGCCGCGGCGTCGCCGAGCCGAACGTCGCGCCCGTCGAGGGCAGCGCCGGGCGCTTCTCGCGCTCGTCACGCCGAGCGCCCGAGCCGCCCTGGTAGCCCCCGGAGCCGGCCCGCCCCGAGCCGTAGCCGCCCGAGCCGTAGCCGGACCGCCCGCCCGTCCCGAACCCCGAGCCCCACCCGCCGCGCAGCGACGACGTCGAGGACTCGCGCCGCCGCCAGTCGATGAGCTCGTCGGGCAGGTCGTCGAGGAAGCGGCTCGGCGGGAACTCGTTGGGCACGCCCCACGCCGTACGGATCGCGGCGCGCGAGATGTACAACCGTTCGCGCGCACGCGTGAGCCCCACGTAGGCGAGCCGACGCTCCTCGGCGAGCTGGTCCGGGTCGGACAGCGACCGCAGGTGCGGGAACGTCCCGTCCTCCATGCCCGTGAGGAAGACGACCGGGAACTCGAGCCCCTTCGCGGTGTGCAGCGTCATGAGCGTGACGACCCCGGGTTCGGGCTCGTCGGCCCGCTCGGCGACGTCCTCACGCCCGTCGGGCGACGGGATCTGGTCGGAGTCCGCGACGAGCGAGACGCGCTCGAGGAAGTCGGCCAGGTCGCCGTCCGGGTCGCTCTCCTCGAACTCGGTCGCCACCGCGTGCAGCTCCGCGAGGTTCTCGACACGGGACGCGTCCTGCGGGTCCTCGCTC
>Ga0206102_1000509_pt1 | contig 12192 bp, 9 predicted proteins | sample 1B1Ametagenome_FD_148645 | JGI IMG/M metagenome (GOLD analysis project Ga0206102, IMG submission 148645) | Enriched microbial communities from leaf-cutter ant dump, University of Wisconsin, Madison, United States - 1B1A | ecosystem: Environmental > Terrestrial > Nest > Insects nest > Nest dump... | reverse complement strand
TGAGCAAGGCCGGCGTGTTCGAAGCCTTCTTCGACATGCTGGCCGAGATGAGCGCAACGGCCCATTTGATCCAGATGTTCGATTCCACCATCGTCCGCGCCCACGTCTCGGCCGCCGGCGCAAAAGGGGGCAGCAGGGTCAGGCGCTCGGCCGCTCGCGCGGGGGGTTCACGACCAAAATCCACGCCAAGGCGGACAATTCAGGCGGCATCATCGCGTTCAACCTGACCGGCGGCCAGGTTGCGGACACAACTCGTTTCGAGACCCTGCTCAACATAGGGGCCGGACATCGCTCCACGCGCCGCGCTGGGCGACAAAGGCTATTCCAGCAAGGCCAATCGCGCCGCCGCGCGAAGGCGCGGCATCGCCCCGGTGATCCCTCACAAGGCCAACGAGAAGAGCAGGCACCGCCTTCTTCACCAAGACGCTCTACACAGTCGGGCAAGCGTCTCCGCCGGCACGGTCGGACCGGCATTCGTTACTTTGCGGATGCTCTCAGCCGATAGTGTGACGCTGATATGGGTGTGTTCGCCGAACTCGCCGACGACCATATGCAGAATGTCTGCGATGTCGACAGGCGTCGCCGCCAGAAGGAGGCGACCCTCGGCCCTTGCAAGCTGCATCAGCTTTTAGGTCAGTCGGGAAAGACGCCGCAGGGCGGTTTCCATGTCGCACGCATGTTCGAGAGTCGTGTCATCGAGAGCCTCGATGATCATACTACCCGTCCGGTCAGTTCGACGGAGCACCCGCCGCGCTTCACGGTTTTGGCAGCTATATCGACGCATACGTCGCCGATCTCGATGAGAGGATTGGGGTTGGGATTGCCGCTGTAGCGCCGCGTTATGGCGTTCAAACGCGACGACAACTCCGAAAGATCGAGGGCTTAATTATGTAGTCGTCGGCGCCGGCATCGAGTCCGATCTTCGTCCCGGCGTGTTGGAAACAGGCTTCTCTTCACTCCGCCCATATAGGCTATCAAGAGCACCACGCCATAGCGTGAGCGAGAGGGTCGGGTGAACACCCGTACGAACAAAAATAAGCCTTTCCTATATTTATTGCAAGCAGGACGGGGCGAATAATGCAATTAAGAAAAAATTTGTCCTTTAGATAGTTTCCGCACTGATGCTGAATAAATATGGAGAATTTTATCTTTTAACCATGTCGCACCTTATTGCTTCTGACAATCCGCACTTCCTGTTAAGGGTTTGTTAAAGATGGATGTGGCGGCGCAATCGTTATGTATCGAGTTGTTTTTGGACTTTTTTTAATCTTTATTCCGTCGATGTCCGACGCAGCAGTGATTGACCGATTTCTGATCGCAATCTTCGATAGCGACAAGGAAAAGACACCCGCCGATACGATGCTTCATGGCAACGCCGAGATGCCTCTCAACCATCTGGGGTATATCGTCCATTACCACGATGTGCGGCAGGGCCTGCCCGATCTAGACACGCTCGATGGCGTGGTCGCGGTCATCTCCATGCTGACCTATGACCTGAACAATCCGGCTGACTATTTTCGCTGGCTGAAAATGGCCTCGGACAAGGGATTGCGGGTCATCATCATGGGCAGCTTTGGCGGCCCGCTCACACCTGCCGCGCTGCGCAGCCTTGATCCCGTGCTGCAGCGAATGGGACTGGAGCTCACCGGCGGTTATGTTTCCGATACCCTGTCCTCCCGGTCGGTGGTCGAAGATCGCGCGCTCATCGGCTACGAGGCAACCGTCGATCCGCTGCCGGCTCCGCACGTGGTCGTGCATCGTGCCGGCACGGCTGCCAATGTGGCGCTCGAATATGAGACGGAAACCGTCAGCGGGCGCGTGCGGAGCGTGCTGGCGGCCACCGGGCCGGGGGGCGGGTATGTCGCAAGCGGCTACTTTCTGCATTTCGGCAACGATGGCGATTCCAAACGATGGATCGTCGATCCCTTCCTCTTCTTTCGCCGCGCGCTGGCGACACGACCGTTCCCCGTGCCGGACACGACGACGCTCGCCGGTCGTCGCCTCTATTTCAGCCACGTCGACGGCGAAGGCTGGAACAATCCGTCGCTGGCGGACAATCATCGCGACAAAGCCGCACTTGCCGCGCGCGTCATGTTAGACGCGCTGATCCGGCCCTATCCGGATTTACCGGTCACTGTCGGCTTTGTCCAAAGCGCCGGTGACGATCGTCTGGCCGGCGGCAAGGCGGCACGTCAAGTCGCTCGTGACATTTTCGCACTGCCGCAGGTCGAAGTCGCCAGCCATACCGCCACGCAGCCGCTTGTCTGGGGATTCTTCGAGCACTACCGCCGGGAGGATGAGCTCAAGCTCGTGTCGGGTGACGACGCCGGGTTCGGTGAGCGCCTGCGCAGGCTGGTCGGCTTGGGACCGGACGAAGCAGAACGCATGAAGAGGACCCATGTGGCGGGAAACAACAATTTGCCGCGAGTCTATGTGCAAGCCCCCTACGACACCCACGAGGAAGTGATCGGGGCGCTGCAGAAGGTGGAATCGCTGGCGCCCCGCGGCAAGGCGGCGGCGCTCTACCAATGGAGCGGCGACGCGCGGCCCTACGAAGCGGCGGTAAAGGCGAGCCGCGAGGCAGGCGTCCGCAATATGAACGGCGGCAGCACACGCTTCGACGCCCTGTTTCCGTCCATTGCCTATATCGCTCCACTCGCCCGTCAGGTCGGCGCCGAGCGCCAGATTTATGCCGTCGGTGGTGACGAAAACCTCTACACTGACTTTTGGACGCGGCACTTCTATGGGCAAAGGGCCGTCATCGCCACGTTCCAACGCACCGGCAACCCCGTGCGCCTGCGCGGCATGAACCTCCATTATCATGCCTATTCGGCGGAGCGTACCGCCTCTGTCGCCGCGCTGAGGGCCGTTCTTGACGAGGTGCGCGGCCAAGCCGTCATTCCCATCGAGGCCTCCTCCTATGCCGCCATTGCCGATGGCTTTTTCTCGACGCGCATCCGTCAGGTCGGCGCCCTCGAGTGGCAGGTCGACAACCGCGACGGCCTGAACACTGTCCGCTTCGATGATATGACATCGTTCGACGCCGATATCGCCGCAAGCGCCGGCGTCCTAGGCACCACCCGCCACGGCGGCTCTCTTTATGTCGCGCTCGATCCGTCAACGCGCCAGGCCGATATTCGCCTGCGCAAGGTCGCGGATCCATATCCGCAGCGCGGCTCGGCCAAGGACATGAACGAGGCCGGATTGTCCGAGAGCCGATGGCGGATCTGGGATCTGACACGCACAGCCTGCGGCATGGCTTTTTCCACGCGCGGTTACGGTATCGGGGAATTCGCATGGTACGGGCTTCCCGCTCGCCGCGCGGTGCGCGTGAGCGCAAGGCGGGAGCGCACGGTCCTCGCCGACACGATCGTCCAGTCCCGTGATGACGGAAGCCTGTCCTTCACCCTGCCGATCGATGGCATTGCGCCGATGACGGTAGATGTCAACTGCGTGCCGCAGGGCCGTTCGCAATGAAACCAACCCCGATCGTCGCGACCCTCGTTCTGGCGATTGGCGGCGTTGCCGCCGCGCTCGCGCTCGCTCCGCAGGCGTCGGAACAGATGGCCATTCTTGTCCGGGACGGGCAGTATGAAACCGCCGGCGCATTCAGCCAGGATCTCGACAGAAAGGCCGAGGGCGATCCCATGCTCTTGGCCGACCTGTTCCATCTCGACATGCAGATCGGCGATGCCGACCGCGCCCGCGCAACCATCGAAGACTATCTGCGCGCTCGACCTGACGATCTGGCGATGTTGCGGAAAGCCGCCGAATTCTTCCGGAGCGTTCAGGATGTCGAGGCCTATATCCGCCTTGAAGAGCGCATTGTTGCCCAGATGCGCGCGCCTTCCGATATCGAGACACTGGCCGGGATCTATCGGTCTAACGCCCGCTTCGCAGATGAACGGCGCATCCTGTCAACCTATCGCGACGCTGGCCTTTCTCCCGCCGCGCTGGGCCGTCTCGGCAATCTTCTGGCGCGGAGCGGCGACTATACCGGGGCGGTCGCGCCGCTGGAAGCGGCCGTTGCCGCCGGTGGAGAGCAGGCGGGTCCCTATCGCCAGGCGCTGTTCGACAGCCTCATGGCGCAAGGCGCAGCGGAACGGGCCGCCGCATTGGCCGGTGAATGGACGCTCGCGGGGCTCGTGCCGCCAGCCGTCCAGGCCGTGATGGTTATGACGCTTGCCAATTCCGGCAATCGGCCACTCGCCGAACGCCTTGCCGCCCTGGTCGCGCCAAGCGAGCGACGTGACCCATCGGCGCTCGTCTGGGCGCTCAGTGAGCATCGCCGTTTCGATCTTGCTCGCGCGGCCCTGAGGGGGTGGTTCGACGATGCTGACGATGCGACGCTTGCCAAGGGCGCGTCGCTTTATGTTGAGGCGACGGCTGCCGCCGGGACCCTGGCCGAAATGACGGCAGACCTCCAGGCCGCGTTGTTGCGGAAGGACGATACCGCCGCCCGGTCGGCGATCGCAATTGCGGCGGCGGCCTACGCGCGTTGGGGATACGACGTGATCGCACCGCTGCGTCACCTGATGAGCGCGGAACGGATGCTGATGCAGCCACTCTTTGCAGCCAGCCTGTCGATAGAGGAGGAAAACCAGCCGGCCAGCCGCTATTTCTTGCTGAAGGCGGATCTGTCGCAATATGACGAGGCACAGGCGGGTGCGTGGTCCGCTATGGCGCAGACCGTCTTCTCGCAATCGGAAATTGCGTCGGAACTGATAGCGCGATGGCGCGCCGGGCGACTTTCTCCGACGCTCTATCCTTTGCTCCAGACCACGGCCGCGGCGACGGGTTCGACGAGCTTGGCGTTCGACCTGTTCGGTGAAAACGCCCCATCCGCAGACAAGGAGGCAGGATTGTGAAGGACGCCATAACGTCCAACGAACCGCCGCGAGATTGGCGTGGAAAACTGATATGGGTCGCCGAGATGGGACTGATGTTCGCTGGTCTCCTGACGCTCGACACCCTTCTTGGGCCGACCGTCAGCCTCCTGCACGCCTCACCGCATCCCTTCTGGATTCCAGTGTTGTTTGTCTCGCTGACGCATGGGCCGATCTGCGGCATCGCGGCAGCGGCTGCTGCAACGGTTCTCGGCTGGTGGCACGGATGGGTGCCGCTGTCAGGAGAGCTCGACTTCTATCGACGCATGCTTGCTTTATGGAAGGAGCCGATCCTGTGGCTCGCCGCGGCCTTTGTTGCCGGCGCGTTTCAGGAGCGGGGCGAAGCCCGGTGCCACGAACTGGCGCAAGCTGCCGGCGACATGCGGGTTCAGCGCGATGTCATTGCGAGCCATGCAGACGCCTTGCGCGGACATGTGGCGACGCTGGAGGCCTTCATCGCGTCGATGCCGGCTGAGAATACCGCATCGCATGGCGCCGCCGTGCCCAGGACCGGCATTGAACGGCTACGCGCCTTGGCGCGCGATCATCTCGGATGCGATATGGTTGGCTTGTGGCTCTGCCAGAACGAGCGATGGGTCAGGCTGCATGGAGATGCGGTATTGACCCGCATGATTCCGGCTCTGGACGTGCGGTTTGGCGAGAATACCGATGCCATAACACTGCCGCGAATGGCCGTCGAAGATACAGCGACCGATACGCCCTATCTGGCGGTGGCGATCCGCACCCAGCCTGGAGCCGCGCTTGCCGGGATCATTCTGCTCGGCGAACCCCATAGCGATCTTCACCCACGCGCCGCGCTGGCGACGGCCGGCGCGCTCGGCCCACTGGCGTGCGCAATATTCACACAAGAAGGGCAGTTCGGCGCCGGACCGGCGAAGGACAATTCGTTCGGCAAGGCCAATGAGGATGATCGTGCGCATTGACTGCTTTTCCGTTCGTTGCCCCCTCGCGGGAACGGCCATCGCGGGCGGATACCTGCTCGGTGAAGCCTTTGTGGCCGCACTCCTCGTGGGAGACGTCCCGGTCGCCGGCGTTGCGGCGCTGCACATGGTCCTTTCGCTCGCCGCGACCATGTTAATCGCGCGGGCAAGGCGAGATTTCGCCGCTGCGCTGATGATCGGCATGGCGATGCTGACGCTCGGGCCGTTGGGTCTGGTTGCCGCGCTTTTGGGCGAGCGATGGGCCGTCCGCGCCGCCGCTGCCGCGAACCTCAGCGATTGGCACGAACGTATTGCGGGTGGGGCTGAGTTCGACCCGGCCGCCCGGCTTTATAACGACATTCTCGAACAGCGCGCATACCGGCCGGGGCCGGTTCCCGTGCCGTGGGCGACGATTATGACGTCCGGCACGGTGGAAAGCCGTCAGCGCGTTCTCGGCCTGCTCGCCAAGCGCGACGGGATCGCGCATCAAGGGTTGCTGGAGGCCGGGCTGCTTGCACCAGAACTGGCAGTGCGCGCCTCGGCTGCGGCGGTCGCGGCTAGCCTCGACGAGCGAAAGCGGGAGGAACGCCGATGACGCGGCCGGGCGGAGAGGGAGAGCCTGATGTGTGCCTCATCGTCGAGGGGTGTTATCCCTATGTCGCAGGCGGTGTATCAACCTGGCTTGACTGGCTCATGCGCTCCCAGCCGCAGACGCCTTTCAAGGTTGCAGCCATTCTGGCGGCCAGCCAGCCACGCATTGCAAAATACAGTTTTCCGCCCAACCTCAGTGGGCTGACGGAGATCGAACTGGACGCGCCTGTAAGGTCGGCTCGCGCGCGCAGGGCCGATAGGGACACGGTCGAGCGGCTGGCGCCGTTGCTGGTGCGCTTCCTGACCCATGGCCGGCTCGCCGATTTCCATGCCATCGCTGCGATCGTCAACGATCGGCGTCGCCCGCTTTCGCTGTCGATGCTGTTGCGCTCACCATTGGCCTGGGAATTGTGCTGTGCCAATTACCGCAGCCTGATGCCGCATGGTTCCTTCAAGGGCTTTCTGTGGGCCTGGCAAGCGCTGATGGGGGGGCTGTTCGCCATCTTGAAGGCGCCCCTGCCGTCGGCCGGCATCTATCATGCCATCTCGACCGGCTATGCTGGTCTTCTCGCCGCACGGGCAAAGCTGGAAAGCGCTGCACGCGCTTTCGTCACCGAACACGGCATCTACACCACCGAACGACGGATAGAGATCCTCATGGCGCCGTGGATCGTCGATCTCATCGACAAAGGCGATGCAATCGCCGACAGCCGCATGGACCTGCGCGATCTCTGGGTGATGGCGTTCGAAAGCTACGCCCGCTGCTGCTATGAGGCCTGCGACGCCGTCACCACGCTGTTCGGTGCCAACCAGCCCATGCAGCGTGCGCTGGGGGCGAGTGATGAGAAGTTGCGGATCATCCCCAACGGTATCGACATCGCGCGTTTCGCCGATATCAGGCCGGCCGCGTCCGGCCAGGCGCCGGTCGTTGCGCTCATCGGCCGGGTCGTGCCCATCAAGGATATCAAGAGCTTTATCCGGGCGGTCGCGCAGGCGGTGCGCGCCGCCCCCGATCTTCGCGCCGTGGTCGCCGGGCCGCTGGACGAGGACCCCGCCTATGCCGAGGCCTGTGCGGCGCTGGTGCGCGATCTTAAGCTGGAGGCGCATCTTTCCTTTCTCGGGCGTGTCGATGTCACCGAATTTCTCGGTCGAGTGGATATCGTCGTGCTGACCAGCCTGAGCGAGGCCCAGCCGCTGACAATCCTCGAGGCGGGGGCTGCCGGTCTGCCCTGCCTGTCCACCGATGTCGGATCGTGCCGGGAATTGCTCGAGGGAAGCCCCTCGGAGATGCCACGTCACGGCCCCGGCGGCATCGTCACCGGCATCGGCAGGATTGAAGAAATGTCCGACGCGATCGTCCGTCTTGCGCTCGATCCTGAACTGCGCCGCACGATGGGTGCGAACCTGAAGGCGCGGGTGAGCCATCTTTATACGGCCCAGCACGCCGCTTCGGAATACCGGCGGCTCTACGCCGGTGAAACGCCTGTGCGAAAGGCTGGGTAAAGATGGCCGGAATCGGTTTTGAGCTGCGACGCCTTTCAGAGCGGGGATTGATTGGCCAGGTGGCCGCCACCGGCCATGCGGCATTCGTGACGGCGGGCCCCTGGCTTGTCACTGTGCTGGCGCTCGGGCTTATCCAGCGTTACATCGTCTTCGTGGTGACGGAGCAGGACGCCTATCTGCTTCAAGCTCTCATCATCTATGCCTTCTGCCTCACGCTCCTTGTCACAGCGCCGCTGACGACGGCCGCGATCCGGGCGAGCGCGGACGACCTCTACGAACGTCATATCCACCGCATCCGTGGCAATTTCATTCTGGCTTTAACACTCGGTTGCCTCGTCTGCCTCGGTCTTTCCCTTCCCCTGTTTGCATTCGGTTTCGGGCTGTCCGGAGCGGATCTGATGCTGGCATCAGCAGGGGCGGGCGCCATCGCCATGGTCTGGCCGTCCATCGCCTTCGCCTCCATGGTTCGCGCCTATCTCGTTATCAGCCTGAGCTTCGCGGCCGGCCTCATCATCTCGGTCGGCCTGACGCTGGCACTTGCGGCGCGGGAGCTCGGCGTGGGGGTGCAGGCGGCGGGCTTCGGGGCCGGCCTGGGCCTGACTGCCATTGCCCTCGCTTCGACCGTCATCGGCACCTTTCCCGGTGCGATGCCATCGCTTCGCCAATCCTTGCTCCATCTTGCCTTACGCGCGCGAAACCATGGGGCAATGGTCTGCGGCGCATTCCTGGCGGTTGCCGCCGTCTGGGCCGATTCCTGGGTCGTCTGGGCCGGGCCGCTCGGCAAGGCGGCCGGCAATGGTCTTCCGACCGCGCCCTTCTACGACAGCGCCATGTTCATGGCGCGGCTGTCCATCCTGCCGGGTCTCATCGCGTTTCTGCTGTCGGTCGACATCGTGGTGCATGAGCGCTCACGCGCGTTGATGGCGACCATTGACGACAACGGCACGCTGGCACATATTCGCCGACGGCTCGAGGCGGTCCGGCAGGCCGCCGACAGCTCTCTAACACGGTTGATCCTTCTTCAGGCCGTGTGCGGTGCGATCGTGGTTCTGCTGGCGCCGGCCTTCATCGAACAGGCCGGTCTGCGGTTTGAGCAACTGGGCACGTTCCGCGTCGGCATTCTCGGTGCCTTGTTTCAGGCGATCTTCATTGCCGCCTCGACGTTGGTACTACATTTCGGGCGCGGCCGGATCTACCTGGGGCTCCAGGCCCTATATCTCCTGCTCAACCTGACTGGAACGGCAATCAGCCTCGCTTTGCCGCTTCATTGGCTGGGCGGCGGCTATTTCGTCGCCTCGGCGACAGCCGCCGTCGCGGCGCTGGCCGCGCTGCGGGCGGTGCTTGCATCACTCGACCGGTTGATTTTTCACGACGCTCTCATCATTCGCGATGCGTCATTGGGGCGGCGCCGCCCGCCTCATTCTCCCATCGCTGCGATTTCCAAGGAGACGACATCATGATCCGCATCCGCAAGCCCGCCCTGTACCTTTCGGCCACACTGCTTGTCTTGTCTCCGCTCCTTCCCGAACGCGGTTCTGATGCGGGAGCTGTGGAGAATGCAACGCCGGCTTCAGCCGCGGCCGAGCCGCTTTCCGCCTATACGATCGGCGACAGGCTCAAGATCAGCTTTTTCGAGGAACTGGACCTGCCCGGCGGGGAAGGGGGCGCCAGCGTGGCGACGCGAACCCTTTATCACCGTGTCGACCTGACGGCCGAATATTCGGTTGCCGCTGACGGCACGGTCACCCTGCCGCGACTGGGGCAACTGGTGGTGGCTGGACGCGGTGCGCAAGAGGTACACGAGGAGCTTCTGTCGCGTTATGAAAAGCAGATGGGCCGTGTGGGGGATGTCCATGTTGCCATCATCGAGCGTCAACCTGTCTATGTCGTCGGGCCGGTGCGCCAGCCAGGCGCCTTCCGCTTCACCGAGGGCATGGTCGCCATTCAAGCCATAGCGCTTGCCGGCGGGACCGAGAACGGTCGCGAGCGTTTCGACCCGCTGATGCGCGCCGGGCAAGAAACCGAGCGTTCGGATCAGGCCGCGATAAAGCTGGCCGGCCTTCTGGCGCGCCGGGCCTATCTTGAGGCGGCCCAGGAGGGGCGTGATCCTATCACGCCGCGCGAACTCATAGACCTGATCGGGCGGCCGGAGGCCAACCGGCTGGTCGCTGCGGAAACACGCGCCGGCGCGGCTGGCGCATCTGCGCGGCAGGCCGAGATACGCGGCTATGACGGTTCGATCGAGGCTGCCCGGCGTGAAGCCGCCGCAATCGAGGATGCCGTTGAGCGGATCTCGCATGAGATTAACGCGCACGTTGCCACGATCGATCAGGTTTCCGAGCCGGACCCGCGCCTGACCAAGCACGAAGTGGTCGGCCGGATGCAAAGCGAAATCACCCTCCTTGAAGCGCAGCGCCAGCAGCTTCAAGGCAATAGCCAGCGGCTTCAGCAGGCTATCGCTCGCGATTCTGCTGCGCGCGATCGTGTCCACCTTGATCACCGAGCCGTGGCGGCGCGCGATCTCGTCACTGTCGTTCAGGAGATCGTGGCGACGAAGCAGGCGATAGCCAGTGCGCAAGATCTCGCCGGATCGATTTACGGCGTCCTCGGAGAGACGCAGGAGAGGTATTTAGTGGAGATTGTGCGCACCACGAGGACCGGGCCGGAAACCCTCGCCGCCGAAGAAACGACGCCTCTCAAGCCGGGGGATGTGGTGCGCCTCCGGCCGCTCCGCTCCACAGACGCGCTGAGAGGAAGTGTTTCCCAGTGACAGGCTGGTCAGGACTTACGCGCAGAACAGCGCTTGCTCTGATGGCTCTATTGGCTTCCGGCGCCACGAGCCCGGCGTTGCCGCTTAATCGCCGCCGTCATCTGCGTGATGTCGTGAGATGGGCGATCCAGTACCAGTATATCGATATTGGAGCGATCGCCGCGTCCGAACTCGATCTGATCGTGCTCGACCCCAGCCTCGATGATGCAGCGGGACACTTCATCGCGCCGGAGGATCTGGATCGCCTGAAGCGCAAGCCTGATGGAAGACGCAGGCTCGTTCTCGCCTATCTTCCGGTCGGTGAAGTCGATACAAAGCGCTGGTATTGGCCGGAGAATTGGCGGCGAACGCCCCCCGACTGGGTCGGGTCCGAAAACCCCGCTTGGCCAGGTGCGCGGCATGTCCGCTTCTGGCATCCGGCCTGGCGGGACATGCTCTTCGAGAGGAATGGCTCCTTGCTCGACCGCATCCTCGATGCGGGCTACGATGGGACGTTTCTCGACCGGGTCGATGCCTATTTCGACTGGCGCGACGAGCGAGCGACGGCGCAGGACGATATGATCGACCTGATCGCTGCACTGCGGCAAAAGCTTGATGCCGTGCGCCCTGGCTTTATCCTGCTTTCGCAGAACGCTGAGCATCTGATGGTCCATCGGCGCTACCTCGACCTGATTGATGGGGTGAACAAGGAATCGCTTCTTTCCGGCCTGGCAAGTGAGAATCGCCGTAACAGCGATGGGGACGTAGCTTGGAGCCTGCACTATTTGCGTTTGGCGCAAGAGGCGGGTGTTGTCATCTTCGCGACCGAGTATGCGTCCGATCGCCGCTTGAGGACCCACCTACGAGCCGAGATTGCTGGGCTGGGCTTTAAGCCGTTCATGGGCGTACGCGCACTAGACCGGCTGCCGACCGATCCATGATACGCTGGCGGTGGGGAATATTGCAAAGCGCTGCATGATACATGCGCGGCGAAAGTTTACCGATGCGCCCAAGTCGATGAAGAAGCCAGGAGGACCGCCACTTCAGGCGTTGGCATTCTTCGAGGCGCTCTACAAGGTCGAGAAACTGGCGCGGGAAAGTAGCTTTTCCGAGGGTGACCCGTCCTCGTCACTGTGGCGAAGATACCTGAGGACTGCCTGACGGTCATCGGGATTTTCCGTCAGCACTTCGTCAGGAAGCATCGGAGACGGTCAGGTCCGCAGCAGATGCCCGAGCGGCCGGCCTGTCGGCAGGCCAACCGCGAAAGCTCCTGGAACTGAACAAGACGGCAGCCAGCCACGCTCCGCTTGGGCGCGTGTTTCTGCCGCTGCGTTAGCGCGGAGCCATCCGCTGCAACGTCCCGTCGCGCAAGACGTACTGGTGCCAGACCGCCATCGCGGCATGCAGTCCGGCGAGGTAGAGGATGATCGTGCCGGCATTCTCATGAATGTCCGCGATCAGGCCCGGTGCGCCCTGCACTCGCTCGGTGATCGCCGGAAGCTGGAAGCCGAAGAAAGAAACG
>Ga0206102_1000508_pt1 | contig 12212 bp, 10 predicted proteins | sample 1B1Ametagenome_FD_148645 | JGI IMG/M metagenome (GOLD analysis project Ga0206102, IMG submission 148645) | Enriched microbial communities from leaf-cutter ant dump, University of Wisconsin, Madison, United States - 1B1A | ecosystem: Environmental > Terrestrial > Nest > Insects nest > Nest dump... | reverse complement strand
ATTGCGAGGCGGCGGTGGAAATCGCCCGCCAGGCGCGCATCCGCGACGCCGGCGGCCTGATCGTGATCGACTTCATCGACATGGACAGCCCGCGCCACCAGCGCGAGGTGGAGGAAAAGCTGAAGGAGGCGCTGAAGCTCGACCGTGCCCGCGTGCAGATTGGCCGAATCTCTCGCTTCGGTCTGCTGGAAATGTCGCGGCAGCGACTGCGCCCAAGCCTGGGCGAAGCCAGCGAGATCGTGTGCCCCCGCTGCGAGGGACACGGCCACATCCGTGGTGTGGAATCGCTGTCACTGTCGACGCTGCGACTGATCGAAGAACACGCGATGAAGGACAACACCGGGCAGGTGCTGGTGCAGGCGCCGCCGGACGTCGCCAATTTCCTGCTCAACGAAAAACGTGCCAGCGTGGTCGACATCGAACTGCGACACAAGGTACACGTGGTCATCGTCGCAGACGACAAGCTGGAAACGCCGCACATCGAGATCATGCGCATCAAGGAAGCGGAGATGGGCGAGCACAGCAAGCCCAGCTACGAGCGCCTTACCGCGGTGGCCGCCACCGACATTCCCAAGATGGGCCAGACCCTGGGCAGCGGCGAGCAACCGGCGGTGAGCGGCATCATGCCGGCCAGCCCCGCGCCGATCCGCGAAGACATCACGCCCGCCCCGCTTGCCACAGCGCCATCGGCCAAATCGACGGCACGCGCCAAGCCATCGACGAACGCGCCCGCCGACGGGTTGATCGCGCGAGTGCTGGGCTGGTTCCGCAGCAGCATCGAGGCGGCTCCGGTGGAGAAATCCACCGAAAAATCCCCGGTCAACGGTACCGGCCGCAATCGTCGCGACGAACGTTCCGGACGGGGGCGTGCGGGGCAGTCGGCACAGAACGCGGCGCAGGCGCGTCAACCCCGTCGAGACGGCGCGCAGTCGGCGACCACCAAATCCTCCGCATCGCAACAGCCCAAGGGCAACCGCCAGCGCAACAGTGAACCTGGTCAGCCGCGACCATCGCAACCGGCCCAGAACGGTACGCCCCCCCGGCAGCCCCGCCCGCCACGGTCGACCGCCATGGAAGGCGCTGCGGCCGCCACTCCACGCCAAAACGCGCAGACCAAGCCCGAACGCCAACCGCGCCCTCTCGTCGCCGAGCCGCTGGAGGCAGCGCCGCTCGCCGATGCCGCGCTGGAAGCGAAGCAACTCGTACCGGCAGTGACCTCGGCAGCGCCGGAAGCCGAAGAATCACTCGATGCCGATGGCAGCCCTTCCCGCCGCCGTCGTGGTCGCCGCGGCGGCCGTCGTCGGCGCCGCCACGATGAGGCCACAGCCGCCACTGGCGGCACGGAGGCCCCAACGCAACCCATCGACGACGCGGATCGCGGCGCGAAAGGCGACCACGGCTCCGAGAGGCCCGTGATTGCCGGCCAGAACGCACCGAAGGCCACCGCCGACACGACGGCAACGACCGGCGTGGACACCCGGCCCACCACGGTGGAATCGCCCGACGCTGTCGCGCCCACCCACAAGCCGGAGGCAACCGCGGCAAGTGACGTCGCCAGCGCGCCCGGCAACGTATTGGAGCAGGATCGCCCCGTGCCCCTTGCCACCGCAGCCGCCACCGAGTTCGAATTGCCGCCACTTCCACCCATTCCTGCCGCCATCGCGGACTCCGCGGTCGCACCGGACGATACCGGCATCGTGGTCAAGCAGTCGCCTGATGTGCCGCCCGCGGCGCCACCTGTGACCGCCACCACCCCGGCCTCGATCGCATCGGCCGAGGCACCGGCGCAGATGCCCGCGAAGCAGCCGTCGCACGAGGCGACCATTGCAAGCGAGAAGAGCAGCGCTCCCACCACACCCAGTGTGCACACACCACTGGTGGCTGCCGTGGCGGCCGCGATCAACGGACCGCGTCGCGAGGAAATCGCGTTCGCAGCCGTCTCCACTCCAGCGACCGCAACCTCACCCAAGCCGACAACAACGGCCGCAGTCGACGCGACCGCGCCGAAGGTGGAGGAGCAATCACCGGCACCCTCGATCCCCGCCCCGGAACAAGGCGACCTGCTCGCCGCCAGTGGTCCGGTTTCCGTGAACAGCGACATCGATGCGACCGAAGCCGACCGTCCGTCCGGGCTGCCGCAAACCAGCTGAAGCCCGCGGCACGGCCGATCCAGGAAAACAAAAAAGCCGGGCATTGCCCGGCTTTTTTTTCGCCGTCGCGCCCTCTGCGCTCAACCGCCGATGGCGTGGCCTGGATTATCGATCAACCCGTGCACCGTCATCAGGTGTGCAAGGTTGAGCACGTGGTCCACACGCAGTTTTTCCATCAGGCGCTGCTTGTACGTCGATACGGTTTTCGGGCTCAGATTGAGCTGCTCGCCGATCAAGGTCAGCGGCTTTCCGCACACCAGCATCATCGCCACCTCAAGCTCGCGACTGGACAACGCATCGAACGGTGAAGTGGTGCCATCAAGAGTCGCCAGCGCGAGTTGTTGCGCTACGGCAGGTGCCAGGTAGCGCCTGCCGGTTGAAACCTGGCGAATGGCGGTGACCAGCTCCTCGGCCTTGCATCCCTTGGTGAGATAGCCCAACGCCCCCGCGTCCAGCAGCCGCTTCGGAAAGCGCGCGTCGTCAACCACCGTGACCACCACGATGCGGGTCGACATCTTCGCCCGGTTGACGCGTTCGGTAAGCTCGATACCGCTCATGCCCTGCATGTGGACGTCCACCAGCGCGATATCCGGCTTCAATGTACGGATCAAGCGCAGGCCATCTTCCGCATTGCCAGCTTCACCCTGGATGCAGATGTCCGACTGCTGTTGCAAGATCATCCGGAAGCCGGTGCGCACCAGCTCATGATCGTCCACCAATATGACATTGATCACCGCTTACCCCTCCCTGGTTGAACTTGGTGAAAATTAGGCTGCCGAGCGCATCATTGCAAGCAATGGACACATCGTCTGCAAATACAGGCAGCCAGCTGTCGCCACAAAGCACCACGATCAGGCATCTCCGCCAAATCCCGCTGGAGCGACAGGTCACCAGAATTTGCCATGCCTGCCCTACCTCTTATGTCAGCGCGCGCCTTGCCCCTGCGTCCGGGAATGCCTGACAGGGCTGGCTGCCGGAACGCCCTGGACATGGCGATGGCCGCGACATGAAAAAACCCGCCAGATGGCGGGTCCTCATTTTCGCAGCCACAGCTACGAATGCATCAAATGGTGCCCAAGAGGGGACTCGAACCCCTACGACTCTCGTCGCTACCACCTCAAGGTAGTGCGTCTACCAATTCCGCCACCTGGGCAGGTGTGTTTCTATCGCGCCCTCTTCAGGGTTTTGTCGCAGGGTTCGGCTGGGGTGCAGCCGGTACTTCGCCTTGGTTGCCGGAGGGGGCCGTCGTCGCCTCCGGCACGGCAGCAGCTGGCGAGGTGGCTTGCGGCACTTCCGAGCCCGCGGCTGCCTGGCCTGCCGGCGCCTCGGCGGGCTTGGTGGACACGCCGGACATGACGCCGAGATCGACGCCATGCTGTTGGGAATTGCCGTTGTAGTTCAGGTAAATGCCCATGCCCAGGCTGAGCGCGAAAAACACTGCGGCAAGCGCGCCGGTGGCCCGGGTCAGAAAGTTGGCCGAGCCGCGAGCGCCGAACACGGTGGCCGAAGCGCCGCCGCCGAAACCGGAGCCGGCGCTGGCGCCCTGCCCGTTTTGCAGCAGGATCAGCACGGTCATTGCCGCCGCGACCAGGATGTAGAAGACGCTGAAAATGACGAACATGATCTCTCGGAACCTATGGCGCTTGATGCGCCGCGGCGCAGATGTCTAGAAAGTCGGTTGCCGTCAAGGCCGCGCCGCCGACCAGCCCGCCGTCGACGTCCGCTTGCGCGAACAGCTTCGCGGCGTTGACCGCAGTGACGCTGCCACCATAAAGCAGCCTAGTCAGACGGGCGATTGTAACATCTTCCTTTTCGAGTTTGCTACGAATGAACGCATGGACGTCTTGCGCCTGTTGCGGCGTCGCCGTCTCGCCGGACCCGATCGCCCACACCGGTTCGTACCCGACCAGCGCATTGTCGAAACTCGCGATTCCATTGAGCCTCAGGACAGCCTCGAGTTGCTGGCCGATGACGGTCTCCGTCTCGCCGCTGTCGCGCTGCTGGCGCGTTTCGCCGACACACAGGATCGGCGTCAGCCCTCCTGCCTTCGCGGCCGCGAACTTGCGCGCGACGCATTCGTTGCTTTCGCCGTGATAGCGGCGGCGCTCCGAATGACCCACCAGTACGTAATCCACGCCGGCTTCCGCCAGCATCGCGGCGCTCACCTCACCCGTATAGGCACCTTGGCCTTCATGTTCGCTTACGTCCTGCGCTCCCAGCTGCAGGGCCTTGCCGGCAAGTTGCTCGCTCAAGGAGATGATGTATGGAAAAGGGGGGAACACGGCTACGTCGATGTCGGTCGGCATGTTGGCGGCGATGGCGCCGGCAAGGCTCGAAGCCATCGAGCGACTGCCGTACATCTTCCAGTTTCCGGCCACAAGTTTTCTGCGCATGGTCTGCTTCATAGGCGAGCGAGCGGCAAGCTTACTGATGCCCCCGCCCCCCGGCAAACTGGCCATGCCGTCCGCCGCCATTCAGTACCACTTCGCCTATAAATTGATACCACGGGCAACCTTCGACCATACCAATTCACACTTGCGCATCACTCCGGATCGTGAGAGCGCAATCGGCGTACGGCACGAACGCATGTTCGAACCGGCACTGCCAGCCCCAAGTCACAACCGCAGATAGGGCGCCAGCAGGCTTTCCAGCCACGCCATGAACTCGCGGACCCGATTCGGCAGGTTGCGGCGGTTGGCATACAGGATGGACAGCGGCATCGGTTCGGCCGGAAATTGCGGCAGCACTTCCACCAGCTGCCCTTGGTCGAGCCAGGGTTGCAGGCTTGCGACGGGGGACTGGATCAAGCCCAAGCCGGCCAGGCAGGCGGCCGTGTAAGCCTCGGTGTTGTTGACGGTCAGTACACCGCTCATCGGCAGGCTCGCATAACCGGTGGCGGTGGAATATTCCCAGCCCGGCGGTTTGCTGCCCAGCGTGGAGACGTAGTGGATCAGCCGATGCGCGGGCAGATCCTCCAGCGTTTGCGGCGTGCCGTGACGGCGCAGATAGTCGGGGCTGGCGCAGTTGATGACGCGAAGATTGCCGAGCGGGCGAGCGACCAGGTTGCTCTCCGCCAACGTGCCGGCGCGTACCACGCAATCGAAGCCCTCGCGCACCAGGTCGACGAGACGATCGGTGCTGCTCAACTCCAATTCGATCGACGGATGCGCCTGCAGAAATTCCGGCAATCGCCTGATCACGATGTTGCAGGCCATGCCGGTGGACATGTCCACCCGCAAGCGTCCACGCAACGATTGGCCGCCTTGCTGGAACATCGATTGCAGCTCGTCCATGTCTCCCAGCAAGTCCTTGCTGCGCTCGTAGAAGACCTGGCCGTCATGGGTCAGGCTGACCTTGCGCGTTGTCCGGTGAAGCAGCCGTGTGCCGAGCAGGCTTTCAAGCTGCTGCACCGCCATGGACGCGCTGGCCTTGGGCAAGGCGAGGCTCTCGGCGGCGCGCGTGAAACTGGCCATTTCCGCCACTCGCAGGAATATCCGCATCGCATCGAGTTTGTTCACGCGCCGTCCCACGGAGATGCCACCACTCGAGCATCAATTGTTCAAATACAAAAAACATATAAATCAATATAGAGCAATTTATCTCTTGTTGACCGATCAATAAAGTCGCCTCTCCAGCATCCGACCGGAGACAACCATGACTCGTCACCAACCTTCCATCGCCCTCATCACCGGCGGCAGCCGTGGTCTGGGAAGGAGCTCGGCATTGAAACTGGCCGAACAGGGCACCGACATCATTCTCACGTACCGCAGCAATCGCACCGAGGCCGAGGCCGTGGTGGCGCGGATCGAGGCCATGGGCCGCCGCGCCGTGGCGCTGCCGCTCGACATGGCCGACAGCCATGGGTTCGACGACTTCGTCCAGCAGTTGGGTGAGACACTTGAAAGCCGCTGGCAACGCCGGCAATTCGACTTTCTCGTCAACAACGCGGGTACCGGCGGTCACATCGGCTTTGCCGAAACAACGGAAGCGCAGTTCGACGAACTGGTCAACGTGCATTTCAAGGGCGTGTTCTTCCTCACCCAGAAGCTCTTGCCGTTGATTGCCGATGGCGGGCGTATCCTCAATACCTCCAGCGGGCTGGCTCGATTCACCCTGCCCGGTTACGCCGCCTATGCGGCGATGAAAGGCGCCATCGAAGTGCTCACCCGCTATCTGGCCAGGGAGCTGGGTCCGCGCGGCATCACCGTGAACGTCCTGGCGCCGGGCGCGATCGCCACCGATTTTGGCGGCGGCGCGGTCCGCGACAATGCGCAGCTGAATGGATTTGTGGCCTCGCAGACCGCCCTGGGCCGGGTCGGCGAACCGGACGATATCGGCGGCGTGGTGGCTTCGCTGCTGGCACCGACCAGCGGCTGGATCAACGGCCAGCGTATCGAGGCTTCCGGCGGCATGTTCCTGTAGGGAATCTCGAAGGCTTCTTGCCCCTCGTCCAGCGTCCTCGGAGGCAACAAGGGCTTGGAGACGCTGGATCCTGCTTCCGCAGGGCGATGGCGCCTACCCGGTTCCCTGCAGGCATGGCGGAGGTTTCAAGAGCGCGGCTTCCTGGAGCCGCCGCACGCTCCACGGAGGGAGCTCGTGCTCAGGAACACTGCGGGCGCGTTCGATGTGGCGGTCCGGAACAAGCCACGGCCGTGCCCGTCAGCACGCCATCGTCCAAGGCAAGCGTGCGCTGCAACAGCCAACGGGTGACCGCGGCCGTCATCAGCAACACCACGCCATGGACGGCCATCGGCGACGCGGGGAAATGGTTCCCGCCCATCCTGGCAGCGGTGAACGGAAGCCGCGCCACGTGAAGCTCCACCTCCGGTTTCGGGCAACCGGTTTCAGTGCACCTTCTTCGGTCGCGGCGGCCATGGCGCGACACGCCAGCAGGTGTAGTAGAAGACCTTGAGCTTCGCGCGCACCGACTGCAAGGGCATGGAGAAGCCATCCCGGAAGGCATCGCTGCGACCACCGACCCATGCACCGACGGACCACGCCGATATCAAGTCCACCAGATCGGCGGGCGGAAAGTCTCGGCGAATCACCAGCGCGTTACCGACCGCCTGCGCGCCACCACGTGGCTGGCTCAGGCGTTTTTCGTCACCGAGCTGCAAATAGGAATTGCCGCCGCGCAACACGATCTGACGCGCGCGCTCGACGCCTACCTCGTCATACGTCGTCACCGTCGTCCTGCCCGGCTGGCATTGGACCGTCAGACGATGCATTCCCTTGCGATCGGCCTGACGCACATCCAGCCTGGGCGCAGGCGCGGACAAGTCGTATGTGGCCGTGGCCGCCAGCCGGCCATTGTTGGCAAGGCCTGAAGCGATCATCCGTTCGGCCGTCATCCACGCCTCGCTGCCAAACGAACCTTCCGCGATTCCCATTGCCCTGAGATAGGCCACAACGTCGGGCAACCGAGGCGCTTTGCGCATCTGTGGCGAGCTGAACCCGATACGGTCGCGCCCGCTGGACGCCCAGCGATACAGGCCGCCGAGATAGGCATAGACGCACGCATCCACGCAGACGGCTGTCCTTGCCTCAATGCTCGCCTGCTTCGGTTGCCGCGGCGTGCCCAGATGCGTGGCCATACCGCCCGCACGGAACATTCGCCCCAATGCCATGCCGGCGGCGCGATCGCCGCCACGCGCGTTGAGATAGACGTCCGAACCGGCTTCTATGCGACCGGAGGCAACCAGGGCAGCAAACCGCCGGGACGCACCGGCATCGATCTCGCCATGCAGATATACCTGCGGGTAATGCGTCAACGACAGCGTCAGTCGATCGCGAACGACATCGATCTTCAGGCGGGCAGGTACGCTGCCGGACGCCGATGCCACGACCGGCAACACCAGCAGTGCGCACGGCAGCACGCAACGGCGCATGAGATGACGGACAGTCGAAACGGGGCCGATATGACGGTGCACTCGCATGACTCGCGGTGAGGCTCTCCAGTGTGTGGGCTGGCGAATGTCTCGAGAGTGAACACCCGCTTGATTTGGCCGGCCATGGCCGAAACAACGGTGCCCGCACCGCGCACGTCTCACGCCGCCCCTCGAAATTCCAGAACGCACAACGCCCATCGGCCCCGACACCTGCTCCCAAAACCAAGCAACGGGCTCGCCCTGCCCGCCCAAGGCCACACAATCCGAGGGTACGGCCGACCGCGGGATTTCGACCCGGCAAACGTCGCGGGCAATGACGCCTCCCGAACGAGAACGGAAAACTTCCCGAGTGCCGGTTGTTGCGGCGACGTGGCGCGCCCGAATCACGCAACCGCGGGCAATTCGGCGAGAAGCCTTCCGACGGTGGCGCCCAGCGCAAGGTCATCGGCCACACCGAAGTGCTGCTGCCGCAGCCGTCCTTCGGCGTCGATCAGAACCAGCGTCGGCGTACCTTGCATGGCATAGTCGCGCATCGTGCGGGGCAATGGTTCGCCCTCATCGTGCGCGTCCACTCCCACCGGAAAGTCATAGCGATACTCATGCAGGAATGCCGCCAGCGAAACCGGCCCCTGCGCATCGTGATGCTCGAACACCGTATGCAACCCCACAACCGCAAGGCGCTCGCCCGCGAAAGCGCGCCGCACACGCTGCATCTGCGGCAGGGCCTGCATGGCGCAGGCAGGACACAACATCTGGAACGCATGCAGCAACACGATCTTTCCGCGGAGGTCGGCCAGGGCCAGCGGCTCACTGTTGAACCAGCGCGACACCTGCCACGGCGGCGCCATGGGCGAGGTCATACCATCCTCCTGTCGAGACTGCATGGGCACACCAGTTTACGCCGTGCACGCACGATGAATGGCCCCTTTGCTAACCTGCCCCGGGCCGCGTAAGGAGGCAGCATGACAGTCCACGGCATACATACCATCGATACCGGTTTCGTGCGTCCGCGTTTCGATGCCGCCTACCTGATCGTGGAAAACGCGCGCGGCGCGTTTGTCGATTGCGGTACGAATTTCGCGGTGCCGCGCATGCTCGACGCGCTGCGTCAGGCGGGGCTGACCGTGAACGATGTGGACTGGCTGATCCTCACCCACGTCCACCTGGATCATGCCGGCGGTGCCGGCGCATTGATGGCACAGTTGCCCCATGCACGTCTGGTGGTGCATCCGCGTGGCGCACGGCACATGATCGACCCTGCGCAGCTGTGGGCCGGTGCCAGCGCGGTGTACGGCGAGGCGGTGATGGAGCGGACCTACGGCCGGTTGCAACCGGTGCCGTCCGAACGCGTAGTGGAAGCGCCGGACAACCACGTGGTCGACCTGGCGGGCCGGCCGCTGCGCTGCCTCGATACGCCCGGCCACGCCAAACACCATCTGTGCGTGTACGACGAGCGCTCTCGCCGCTGCTTCAGCGGCGACACGTTTGGCCTCGGTTATCACCAGTTCGATACCGTCAACGGGCCGTTCGTCATCCCCACCACATCGCCTGTGCAGTTCGATCCCGATGCGTTGCATGCGTCACTACGACGTCTGGTGTCCCTGCAGCCGGAAGCTGTCTGCCTCACCCACTATGGCGCCGTCGAGCAGGTGGAAAAACTGGCCGACGACCTGCACAGCCGGATCGACGCCATGGTGGCACTGGCCCGGCGGGCGGTCGGGCTGCCCGATCGGCAAGCGCGCTTGATGGACGCACTCGCTGATTTTTATGCCGAACAGGCAGCTGCGCACGGCTGGGCCGGCAGCCGCGCGAAACTGCTCGAACTGCTTGGCACGGATATCGAACTCAACGCCCAGGGATTGCTGGTATGGCTGGATCGGCAAGCACGGCACTGAGGCCGCTCAGGTCATCCGCGTGCCGTTGGGCACCGGCCTTTCCAGCGTGGTGATCACCACGCCTTGCCCGGTCGCAAAGCCGGTGAGCAGGAACTGTGAGCGGAACGGGCCGATCTGCTTCTCGGGAAAATTGATGACGCCCACGATTTGCCGGCCCACCAGTTCCGTTGGCCCATAGAGCGCCACGATCTGCGCGCTGGTCTTGCGCTCGCCGTACGGGCCGAAATCCGCCCAGACCTTCCATGCGGGCTTGCGCGCTTCCGGAAACGCCTCCACCCGCGTGACCGTGCCTGCGACGATGACAACCTTCTCGAAATCCGCCCAGCTTATTTCCGCACAAGGGTTGCCCACGGCGGGCCGGTGCTTGTCGTCGTTCATCGTTCCAGTCCACTCTTCAGCCAGTCGCGACTTTGCCGCCACCAGTAACCGGTTTGTGCCCCCAGGTAACCCCAGGGCCGATGTGCGCTGCGCAAACCGTAATCGCGGAATTGCTGCCAGCCTTCGTCGCCATGCGCGATGGCGGCGGCAAGCAGTTCGCCGGCCGCACAGGTGGGAGCCAAGCCGTGTCCGCCGAACGCCTGCGCCCACCACAAACCTTCCGCATTGCCACCGATCTGGGGCATCTGGTGGCGTGCGTAGCTCATCAGGCCAGACCACGCGTAATCAATGCGCACGCCCCGCAACTGGGGAAACACCCGCAGCATGTCGGCGGCGAGAAGTCGCTTGACGGCTCGGGCGGAGCGTTCGCGAATCGAGATGCGGCCACCCCACAGCAAGCGCGTATCCGGCAGCGGTCGATAGTAATCGAACGCAAACCGGGTGTCGTAGACCGCCGCCCGCGTCCGCATGCAAGTCTGCATCCGTTCGCCCAACGGCTCGGTCACCATGACGTAGGTGGCGATCGGCAGGATCGCGTTGTCGATCGATGCCTCAAGTCCCGCCAGATAACCGCCACAAGCCAGCACCAGTTGATCGGCCAGAACGCTGCCATGCGCCGTGTCGACGCGCCAGCGTGCGCCCTCGCGGCGCATCTGCAGCGCACCACTGTGTTCGTGCAGGGTCACGCCCCGGCCTGCCGCGGCACGCGCCAGCCCTGTCGCGTAATTGAGCGGATGCAGATGCAACGCATCGGATTCGTACAGTCCACCGTGGTAGCGCCCGCTTTCGATCCATTCGCGCAATTGCGTTGGCGACAAGGCTTCCCAGTTCACACCGTAGTGATCGGCCAGCAACTGCCGGCGTCGGTGCAGAATGGAAGGGTCGCGGAACCAGTTGGCCCAGATCACGCCCTCATCCACCACATCGCACGCGATGTCGTACTGCGCGATACGCTGGCGGATGCGATGCACTGCCGCCGTGGTCAGCGCAAACAACGCTCCGGCGCGCGACGCGCCCGATTGGTCCAGCAGGCTCTGCTCGCCCAGCGAATAACCGGCAAAGACGAAGCCACCATTGCGGCCGGAGGCGCCAAAGCCGACTTGCTCGCGCTCCAGCAGCACCACGTTGCGCACGCCACGCTCGGCCAGGCCCAGGGCAGTATTCAGTCCCGCATAGCCGCCGCCCACGACAACCACCCTCGCCTCGTGCATGCCATGCAACGTCGGATACGGTGCACGCGCCGCGGCGGTGGCGTGGTAATAGGAAGAAGAGACCGACCCCCAGAGCATGGCGCCACCCTACAAGCCGGAGGCGCAACCGGCGAGTGCCGGACGCCCGGGTCCTGAGCAGGCCGGTTCAGTTCACTGCCGGGTCGAATGCCGCCAGCGGATACCGGTCAGAGACCGGCCAGAAACGAACGCACCGTCGATTGCAGCGTCGGGTCCTGCATCGCCATGTGCATGGTGGCACGCACCAGGCCGGCCTTGTTGCCGCAGTCAAAGCGCGTCCCCTCGAAACGGTAGGCCAGCACCTTGCCCTGCTCCTTCAACAGCGCGTCGATGGCGTCGGTCAGCTGGATTTCGCCGCCTGCACCGGGCACGGTCTGCTCAAGCAACTGGAAGATCCGGCTTGGCAACACGTAGCGTCCCACCACGGCAAGGTTCGAGGGCGCGTTGACGGGCTTGGGTTTTTCCACCATGTGGTTGATGCGCGCACTGCGATCATCGATCGCGGTCGCCGCGACGATGCCGTATTTGTCGGTTTCGTCGTGCGGGACCTCTTCCACCGCAATCACGCCCGCCTGCTGCTCATCGCCCAGTTCGGCCATCTGGCGCAAGGCGCTCTTGCCGGTGCCGTTCCAGATCAGGTCGTCGGGCAAGACGATGCCGAACGGCTCGTCG
>Ga0206102_1000502_pt1 | contig 12249 bp, 6 predicted proteins | sample 1B1Ametagenome_FD_148645 | JGI IMG/M metagenome (GOLD analysis project Ga0206102, IMG submission 148645) | Enriched microbial communities from leaf-cutter ant dump, University of Wisconsin, Madison, United States - 1B1A | ecosystem: Environmental > Terrestrial > Nest > Insects nest > Nest dump... | reverse complement strand
GCACGGCGTGGACCTGATCGCCATCGGCAACGGCACCGCCTCGCGCGAAACCGACAAGCTGGCCGGCGAACTGATCAAGGGCCTGGCCAAGACCCATCCGGAGCACAAGCTGTCGAAGGTGGTGGTGAGCGAAGCGGGCGCCTCGGTGTACTCCGCCTCGGAAACCGCGGCGAAGGAGTTCCCTGATCTGGACGTGAGCCTGCGCGGCGCGGTGTCGATCGCGCGCCGCCTGCAGGACCCGCTGGCCGAGCTGGTGAAGATCGAGCCCAAGGCGATCGGCGTGGGCCAGTACCAGCACGACGTGAACCAGATCAAGCTGGCCCGTGCGCTGGATGCGAAGGTGGAGGATTGCGTCAACGCGGTGGGCGTCGACGTGAACACCGCCTCGGCCGCACTGTTGTCGCGGGTGGCCGGGCTTTCCGCCAGCGTCGCCGAAAACGTGGTGAAGCATCGCGACAGCAACGGCCCGTTCGCCAACCGCAAGGCCTTGCTGAAAGTGCCGCGCCTCGGCGACAAGGCGTTCGAGCAATGCGCCGGCTTCCTGCGCGTGTCCAACGGCGACAATCCGCTGGACGCCAGCGCGGTGCATCCGGAGGCCTACCCGGTCGTCGAGCGGATCATCGCCCAGTGCGGCCGCGAGGTGCGCAACATCATCGGCGATACCGGCTTCCTGCGCGGCTTGAAACCCGAGCAGTTCACCGACGAAAAATTCGGCCTGCCCACGGTGCGCGACATCCTCAAGGAACTGGAAAAGCCCGGCCGCGACCCGCGCCCCGAATTCGTGGCGCCCAGCTTCGCCGAAGGCGTGGAGGACATGAAGGACCTCAAGCCCGGCATGATCCTCGAAGGCCGCGTCACCAACGTGGCCGCGTTCGGCGCCTTCATCGACATCGGCGTGCACCAGGACGGCCTGGTGCATGTGTCGGCGCTGTCGCACAGCTTCGTCAAGGACCCGCGCGACGCGGTGAAGGCCGGCGACATCGTCAAGGTCAAGGTGATGGAGATCGACCTGCCGCGCCAGCGCATTGGGCTGAGCATGCGGCTGGATGACGAACCGGGTCAGGCGCGCGGCGGCAGGCCGGCAGGCCATGGCGAATCGTCATCGCGTGGCGGCGCCCGCGAAGGGCGTGGCGGCGCCCGCGAAGGGCGTGGCGGCGCCCGCTTCGGCAGTGCCGCTCCCAAGCCATCAGCAGCCCCCGCAAACAGTGCTTTCGCCGATGCGCTGGCGAAAGCGCGCCAGCGCTGACCCACACCGGGCATCCAGGCCGACAAGAGCGCCCGCGGCGAGAGCGATGCGGCCCATGCGGGGGCAACTGTCGCGGGAGCGGCTTCAGCCGCGATGCTCTCGCTCTGCGGCCCCCATGCAAAAAGCATCGCGGCTGAAGCCGCTCCTGCGGGTAATCGGCCACTTGCAGGAATGAAAACTTCGCCAAAGGCACGACGCCGCCTCGCTCGCGGTTCTGCCGCCCGGATTTCCAGCCGGCCGTCGCCGTGCAGCGCAGCATGCGCTTCCGTATGGATTGGATTAACGTAACGCGAACATAACAAGTTTTCCGATCAGGAGTACTTCCATGCCGCGTTCCCGTTATCTCGCCGGTGCCATTTCCGCGGCGCTGCTGTTCAGCGCCAGCGCCACCGCCACCCAGTTCAGCAACGTCATCGTCTTTGGCGACAGCCTCAGCGACAGCGGCAATATCTCCACGTCCGCGCATTCGCCCGTACCCATGCGCTTCACCACCAACCCCGGCACCACCACCATCGAGAACGCGGCGCAGGGCCTCGGCTTCCAGCTGGCGCCGTCGCTGGCGGGCGGCAGCAATTACGCCTGGGGCGGGGCCGGCATCAACACCAATTCGCCAGGCACGCCCGCAGGCGTACCGACCCTCACCTCGCAGATCAATGGTTACCTGGCGGCCGGTGCCGTCGATGGCAAGGCGCTCTATTCGGTCTGGGGCGGCGCCAACGATATTTTCTACCACGCCACCGCTGCCGGGGCCGCAGCGACCGCGCAGCAGCTGATCACGGCCAGCACCGCGGGTCTGTCGCCGACAATGGCGGAACAAGTGGCGGCGCAGATCAGTGCGCAGGTGCTGGCGACCGCCCAGGTCAGTGCGTTCGAGACGGCCGAACAGGTGCAGGCCGCCGTCGCCGCTGCCGCGCAGCAGGAGATCAAGCTGATCGGCGAGCTGCAGGCCGCGGGCGCCACCAATATCCTGGTGTTCAATCTGCCCAACGTGGGCATCACGCCCTCGGCCACGTCGCAAGGCGCGGAGGCGGCGGCCTCGCTGAGCGGGTTGAGCCTGGTCTTCAATGGCCAGCTCAACGCGGGCATTTCGCAGCTGGGCACGGGCATCATCCCGATCGACACCTACAGCCTGTTGAACGAGGTGGTAGCCAACCCGCAGATGTACGGCTTCAGCAACGTCACCGATCCAGCCTGCACCGGCGGCGATGGCCGCTCGGTGGAATGCGCGCCACAGGGTACGCCCGGCGCCACCGTCACTTATGCGCCCGGCACGGAGAACAGCTACCTGTTCGCCGACGGCGTGCATCCCACGACTGCGGCGCACGCCATGCTGGGTCAGTACGTGCTGTCGGTACTGCGCGCGCCGGAACAGATCTCGCTGCTGGGCGAAGCCCCGCTGGCCGCCAACAACGCGCAGACCCGCGCGATCCGCAACGAAATGCTGGCCGACGGCACCGGCAGCGACACGCGTGCCTTCGTCAGCATCGATTACGGCCGACAGCGCTTCAAGGCCGTCAACGGCGCACCGAAAACCGACAGCAACAATGTCAACCTCACACTGGGCGCCGACGTGCACGCCACCGATCATGTTTCCGCCGGCATGGCGCTGGGCATAAGCCAGCACACCGCCGATTTCGCCGGCGGCGGCGGCTACAAACTGCAGGACATCAGCGGACTGGCATACGTCACCTACCATGCCGGCGGCGGCTACGTGGGCGGTTACGCGAACTTCGGCCAATCCAACTTCAAGGACATCGAACGCCGGATGACGATTGGCGCCGCCCATCGCAGCGAGACGGGCAAGGCCGACGGCTCGCACCTGGGCGGCGGGCTGACCGGCGGCTGGTGGTTCGACTTCAACGGCCTGCGCACCGGGCCGTTCGCCACCGTGGAATGGCAAACCGTGAAGATCAATGGCTACACCGAAAACGGCAATGACAGCACCGCGATGTGGTTCGGTCGCCAGCAGCGCGACACACTGGTGGCCACCGCCGGCTGGCGTTTGCAGGGCCATTGGCAGGCCGGCAACACCGTGCTGTCGCCTTACGCCGAAGTGGCCTGGAACCACGACAGCAAGGCCGACCCGCGCACCGTCAGCGCCGGCCTCAACAGCATGAACGGCACGTTTGCCCTGACCGGTTTCATCCCCGACGACAGCTGGGGCACGGCCGACGTGGGCCTCTCGGCGCAGCTGACTTCCAACATCAGCAGCTGGATCGGCTACAGCGGCCGCTTCAGCGACAACAGCCAGAAGTACAACAGCGTCAACATCGGCATGAAGATCGGCTTCTGACGAACATCGGCGCCACCCCGCCGGCCACGAAAAAGCCGCCAGTTCGCACTGGCGGCTTTTTTGATTGCTCCGGGGCAAACCGGCTGTTACTTGTTCTTGCCGCCGGTCGCCAGGCTCAGGATATCCACCGCCTGTTTGTGCAGGCTCGATGCCGTATCCGAATCCAGCGTCTCGGTCTTGCCGCCCGCCTCATGCCGCTTCAGCACCAAGGTGCCGTTCTCCGCCCAGCTCACGCTGTCGGTGGACGTGGGCCTGGCGTTCCGGCTGGCCTTCTTCTGCTGCACCGCCACCCAGGGCTTGTCATCACGGTAGGCGAAATCGGTGCTGGTAAAGCCCTTGTCGCCATAATCCACCAGCTCGCGGATGAACTTGATGTCGCCGGCCTGGCGGAAAATCTGCCATCCGCGGGACACACCGTCACCCAGCTTGGTGCCGCTCTTGACCATCATGCCGCCGATCTGCTGCTCCAGCGAATTGAACGCGGCCAAGTCCTTTTCCGCCGCTGTCTGCTCGGCCACCAGCTGAATCGACACCTCGTTCTTGGCGCCGTTGGTCAGCACGGGGGCCTGCAGCGGCATGGAGTACTGCCGCTCCCCATCAGTCAACTGCGCCTTGACGACATACAGGTCCGACGGATTGACCTGGGACGGATCGAAAGCAAGCTCGAACGACTGCGGAAACGACGTCGCGGGCGATACCGTCTTGCTGGCCAGCGGCGCCGTACCGGACTGCGCCGTCGACGACACGTTGACCAGGCTGATCACCAATTTCGCCTTCGGCGACAACTGCGCCGGCTCGCGCAGAGCCACCGTACCGCTCACCACATTGGCCGTGGCAGCCTCCGCCGCGCTGCCCGACGCGGCAACGCCCTCGCTGCCGTTCTGCTGCGACGACGAAGATGCATTGCACCCGGCCAACGCCAACGCCGCAAGTGACGTCAGCAACAAAACCAGCTTGCGCATGGGGAAAACCTCGAATTCTGCGTTCAACGGACACGAACCTGTCAGACGCCGAAACGCCACAGTCATTCGCGGGGGAAATCCGGAGCATAGCGGAAACGGCTTGACTGGAAAAGTCAACGGTTCCCGCGCGGATACGGTTCACGAATTCGCCCGCCCCCAGGTGGAGCGAACCCGCAAGGTCCGGCAACCAGCTCCATGCCTCTCGCGGCTCCGCCACATCATGAAAAAGGCCGCCGGAAACCCGGCGGCCTTTCGTTGCTCAACCAGCAATGAGCGGTTGATCTAGCTCATCAATAGTCGTACGACACTCCGAAGCGGACATAACGCGGAGTCGTCTCGTCGTATGGACGACGATAGCTGACGCTCGACTCGTTCGGGAAACGCTGCGTGATCACCTGGCTGTTGAACACGTTGTAGATCATCGCGTTGAAGGCAAGCTTCTTGCCCGCCCATTCCGGACGATACTCGGCGCTCAGATCGAAACGATAGGTCCACGGGTTGCGCTTGTCGCCCGGCGAGAACGGCTTGCCGCCACAGAAGTGATAGTAGCCGCCGTTGTAGGCCAGACCGGGGTTGGTCTGATCTGCACCGTAATAACCCAAGCAGGTGACCGGCGAGCCCGAGGCAATGGCCAGATTGCCGGAGATCAACCATTCCGGAGCGATCTGATACGAGCCGTACGCCTTCAGCTGATGACGGCGGTCGTTGGCAAGTGCGCCATTGGCATAATCCATGACTTGGGCGTAATCCCAGTCCACCGTGGCCGACACATCGTCCTGAGCGATATCCGTACGCACCTGACCTTCGCTGTTGCCGTAGCTGCGCGAGAACAGGTAATCGATCTTGCCGTACCACTTGCCGTCAAACGGGTGCTCCAGGTACAGATCCAAGCCGTAGTACTTGCGCTTCATGTTCGTGTTGAAGCCGAAATCGCCCTTCCAGCTCATGGGCACTTCGTAGTACCCGCCATCAAGCTTCTTGATCGAATACACGGCATCCTTGCCCGGATTCATCAGGAAGCTGCCCGGGATCTCACCCGGGTCATACGTGGCCGGATCAATGCCCATCTCGTTCATCTTGGCGATGATGGAGGGTGCATCACCGATATCGTCGATCGCGTTGCGAAGGTTGCGATAGGTCGCCTTGGCGCCATAAACCCACGCATCACCCAACGATTTGTCGAAACCAAGGATGTACTCGTCCTGATATTCCGACTTCAGATTCGACGCCGAACCCACCTTGGGATCACGCGGCTGACCGTACTCGCCATTGGCCGAGAATGGCTCGCCTGCGCCCACGCTGGTATCGAGAGCGTGCAGTCCGACCGGAATGCCGTTGTCGTCGATGCTCTCGTACGTGTAGTACGTGCGGGTATACAACGACGATCCGGCCGAACGCAGGGCAACGCTGGTCGGCATGGCCAGATAGTAGCGGCCCGCATTGCCGTAGACCTTGAAGCTGGAATCGCCGTTGACATCCCAGCTGAAGCCCAGACGCGGGGCCCACTGCGGCGACGTCAGACGAATATAGGGTTCGCCACCGGCGTTGTAGTTGGTGAACTGATCGTTGCGCAGGCCCAACTTGACCAGCCAGCGATCACTGATCTGCCAGCTGTCCTCGATGTATTGCGCACGCTGCATGACACGCACCGACGCGTTATCGTGATAACGGTACTGGGCGACGTAATAGCCCGTCTCACCCCCGGGCTGCGAGTTCGAGGGCTCCACCCAGGGACGGTTCTCCCAGCCTGGGCCCGTATCCGGGCCACCAGCGATATAGGTACCGGGCAACGGGTTGCCATCGCTGTCGGACATCTGGTTGTACTCCCAGCCGTAGCCCAAGCCACTCTCCGGGAACTGGGTGCCCGCGTCGATATTGTTGACGGTCTGATTGTCGATACCACCGGTAATGGTGTGATCGCCCAGCTTGTAGCTCAGGTCGATACGAAGGTTGGTATTGGTGGATCGATGGCCAGGCAGGTTGATGGTGGACACCGTCTGGCTGTTGTAGTTGCCGAAACCGGGGACGTCAGGATTCTGATCGGCGGTCGAAAACAGATACGGATAGGTCGGATCGTATCCCGGGGTATCGCTGTACCAGGTGCCCTTCATCTTGCCGTAGAGCACGGTTGCCGTCAGATCGTCCGTGATGTAGCTGGTGAACTTGGCCGAATAGACGTCCGCACCGTTCTTGGTGCTGGTGTCATAGCTGTTGAAACCGCCTTCTTCCAGAGTGGCGTAGTCGAAGCTGTTCATCACGCCCTCGTAAGAGGACTTGCTCGAGGCCGCCGTGACTTCAAGAATATTGCGGTCGGTGATGTTCCAATCCAGCTTGGCGTACCACTTCGGGTTGTCGTAACGATAGTGGGTGACGAACGGAAGGGCCGTGGCGCCGGTACTCTGGCCCTGGCGACGCTCCGCCTCAACTGCCGCGAAGATAAACAGCTTGTCCTTGATCAGCGGGCCGCCGACGTAGGCATCGACGGTCGTGATCCAGTCTTTGTTGTTGTGGCGGTACTGGCGAATGCTGCCGCGCGAGCCATCCTTGTTGACGTAGTACCAGTTATCAGGGTCGCTCTTGAGATCGTCCGGGGTCCACTGAATCTGGCCGCCGAAATGCCACTCATTGGTGCCACGCTTGCCGACCTGGCTGATCACGCCACCGTCGGAGCGGCCGTAGGCGGCGCCGTAACCGCCGCTGAGGATTTCCTGCTGGTCGATTGCGCCATACGGCAACGAGATGCCGCCAAAGCCGCTGAGCGGATCAGTCGTGTTGAAGCCGTTCAGATAGTAGGCATTCTCCGTCACGGAAGCGCCGCCGAACGACACCACCGACCCACCGAGCACATTCGTGAACACGCCGCTGCCCTGAACGACACCGGGGGCCAGCAAGGCGATGGCCTCTGCGCTACGGGCCAAAGGCAACTTGGCCAGCTGCTCGGAAGTGATGACGGTGCGTGAATCCACGCCGGTCACGTCGATGGTCGGCAATGCATTGGCCTGGACCGTCACGGCGGCCAGGTTCTGCGCATTCTCGGCGCCAACGAAGGAAACCTCGGTACCTGCGCCAACACGCAACGTGATGTTGGAACGCGAGTCCACTTCCTTGCCATCACGCTGCAAGGTAACCGTGTAGCTGCCCAGCGGCAGCGAGCCGATGGTGTAACGGCCCGCCGAATCGACGCTCACCTGGCGGGTCACGCCAGATGAGCTCCTTGCCGTCACGGTTTCGCCGTTGCCAGCGGGAACCTGACCAAAGATGCTGCCGGTGGTCGCTTGGCCAAAGGCCATGCCGGCAAAGCCCATGCCGAGGGCCATGGCGAGCGCGGTGTGTGGAAGCTGGCGCCCGATGGTTGTTTTCCGCGAATTCATAGTGGTGACTCCAAGGTTCTACCCGGGTATCCGGGTGCATGAAACTTATTGTTGGGACCCTAAACTTCCGCCTTCGCTATCGCCCGAGGTGACGCATCGATTTGCTGGCTGTTGCTGCGGAGTTCGCCCGACGTTAATTCATGAAATCTTGGCGGTCAACACTTTACTAACACATGTACACGAAATCTTAACGTTTACGGCTCAAAAAGAACGACAGGCTTGAGTACCAAAATATTTCGTGCTAAGGCTTGCACGCCCTCAGTTTCGTACTGAAATCCTCAGATCTTTCAACGTCCTGTGGCGACGGTTTCCATGGCAACGATTACGGCAGCCACTGCATGCCACGCATCCGGATGTGCTGGACTACCGGCTCGACGGGGAAACGCTTTATCGAACGAGGCCGAAATCTTATGAAAACATTGTTGGCGTCAGGGCTGTTTATCGTCTGCATGGTCGCGACGGCACCGCTGCTTGCGCAGAACACCCAGAAAGGTCGCTCCGAGGCCCGGATGGAAATGACGAGCCAGATCCGCGGGGGCGGTGAACCTTTCGACGTGAAGGCCACACGCGAAGCCTTGCAGCGCGCGCATCGCCGACCGTTGATGACACCGATGGAATCGACCGACGCATTCCTGTCCCTCGATCGCAACGGCGACATGTTGCTGTCCTATTCCGAAGTGCCGCCGGGGATGCCTCTCCTGCGGTCCCAGTTCAGACGGTACGACCTCAATGGCGACCATCGACTGACCTACAGCGAATTTGCGAACTACACCGACGTCGTGCCCAGCGAGCTGGCACGCAGCCCCTGATGCCGGCCGATGCCGAACATGTGCGTCACGGCTCACGCGGAGGGCCTTGCGGCAGGCCTCGAAGAATTTCGCCATCCCGGCGACTTCAGACCCCGGCTTTCGCTGATGACGTACCCGGCGGGTTATTCGGGCGACTCCTGCGGGCAGGAGTCCGGATGTCCAGCCGCCCATGCGCTCGGCCGTTGCGGCGGAGCGCGTGATCTGCCCGTTTCGGTCGGCACTTTGGTGCGGGTGGCCGCCGACGACTGGCCGGAACGGTCGACCCGGTCCTTCGCGCGCCGCTACAGCCTGGCTATGTCGGCGATCGCCGTGAACCGATCCTGCAGCTGTCGCAGCAAGGCGGTGCGGTTGGCCCGGATGGCCGGGTCTTCCGCGTTGACCAGTACGCTGTCGAAGAAGCTGTCCACCGGAGCCTGCAATTGGGCCAGGCGGCTCAATACGACTGCGTAATCACCCTGACTCAGAGCTTCGGCGTTGTCGCGACGGGCGGCATCCAGCTCGGCAGCAAGCTGGCGTTCGGCATCGGTTTCGAAAAGGGCGGGATCCGGGGCGTGCAACATGCCGCCCCCCTCGGACTCGGATTTGCGCAGGATGTTGGCCACACGTTTGTTGGCGGCGGCCAGGCTTGCGGCCTCGGGGCGACGGCCGAACTCGGCTACGGCACGCAGGCGTCGGTCGAAATCGACGAGGCTGCGCGGCTGCACCGCCAGGACGGCCTCGAACTGGTTGCTGTCGAAGCCCTGTTCGGCGTAATAGCCGCGCAGGCGGTCGAACACGAAGTCGCACAGCTCGGCGGCCAACGCGGCGCGGCGATGGGGATCCGGTGTCGGCAGGACGCCGTCTTTGCCGGGCTTCAATGCCGCCGACAGCGCGTCGTCGGGAATGAGTTCCAGGGCCTCCAGGAAGCCTCCATGCAGATCGAGATCCATGCCTGCCTCGATCAGTGTCCGTGCCAGACCGAGCGCGGCACGGCGCAATGCGAAGGGATCCTTGTTGCCGCCGGGTTTCATGCCGATCGCGAAGATGCCGGCCAGCGTATCCAGCCGCTCGGCGACCGCCAGTACCTGACCGATCACGTCGCTGGCGATGGCGTCGCCGCCGAAACGCGGCTGGTAATAGCTGTCCAGCGCATCGGCCACCTGGCCCGGTTCGCCATGGTGGCTGGCGTAGTAGCGGCCCATGACGCCCTGCAGCTCCGGAAATTCGCCAACCATGCGGGTCAACAAGTCGCATTTGCTCAGACTGGCCGCACGCGTGGCGAGCCCGGCGTCGGCACCGACGCGATTGGCGACGATGCGTGCAAGCTCCGCCACCCGCACGCTCTTGTCCCACAGGCTGCCCAGCGCCTTTTGGTAGGTGACGCTCTTGAGCTGCTGTTGGTTGTCGGCAAGCGGCGTCTTGAGGTCTTCGTCCCAGAAGAACTTGGCGTCGGCGAAACGCGGCCGGATCACCCGCTCATAACCCTTGCGGATCTCGGCCGGCTCCTTGCTCTGGATGTTCGCGATGCCGATGAAGTGTTCGCTGAGTGCGCCGTTCGCGTCGAATACCGGAACGAATTTCTGATTGGCGACCATGGTGGTCACCAGCGCCTCGGACGGCACCTGAAGAAAGTCGCGCTCGAACGTGCAGGCGATCGCCACCGGCCATTCGGTGAGGTTGGCCAGCTCATCCAGCAAGGCGTCATCCATGCGCGGCGCGCCGCCTGTCTCGAGCGCGGCACCTTCCACCTGTTGCCGGATGCGCTGGCGGCGCTCGGCGGGGTCGGCCAGAACGTACGCGGCACGCAGCGTGGCCAGCCAGCTGTCGGCGTCGGCGACCGTCACCGGCTCGGGATGCATGAAGCGATGACCATGCGAGATGCGGTCACTCTTCAAACCCAGCACTTCGGCGGGAACGACTTCGGCTCCATGCAGGATCACCAGCCAGTGCGCCGGACGCACGAAGCTGTAGTCGTGATCGGCCCAGCGCATCGCCCTGGGGATGGGCAGGTGGCCCAATGCCTCGTTGACGACCTCGGGAAGCAGTGCTGAAACCGGTTGACCCGGCTTGACCGTGCGCCAGACGAACCACGCGCCCTTGTCGGTCTCGAGTTTCTCCAGCTGGTCGACGTCGACACCGCAGGAATGGGCAAAGCCAAGCAGCGCTTTGGAGGGCTGGCCATCGCTGCCCTGCGCTGCCGCCAATGCCGGCCCCCGGCGCTCGATCGATTGCGGCGGCTGATGGGTGGCAACGCGGGGAATGTGCACGGCGAGCCGTCGCGGCGACGCATAGACGATGGCGCGATCCAGATCGGCCTCGACGCCACGTTTGACCAGGCCGTCGCAGACACCTCGCCCGAAGGCCGCGGCGAGATCATCCAGCGCCTTGGGCGGCAACTCTTCGGTGCCCAGCTCGATCAACAGCGATTCATGCTCAGCCACGGGCCTGCTCCTTTGCCTGCTTCAGCCCCGGAAAACCGAGTTTTTCGCGTTGCGCCACGTAGGTCTCGGCCACGCTGCGCGACAACGTGCGCACGCGAAGAATGTAACGCTGGCGTTCGGTGACACTGATGGCGCGGCGGGCGTCGAGCAGGTTGAAGGTGTGACTGGCTTTCATGACTTGTTCGTAGGCGGGCAGCGGCAGGTTGGCGGCCACCAGCTTGTTCGCCTCGCCTTCGCAGACGTCGAACCAGTGCAGCAGCTCGGCCACGTTGGCGTGCTCGAAGTTGTAGGTGCTCTGTTCCACCTCGTTCTGGTGGAACACGTCGCCATAGGTGACGGTGCCGCGAGGACCGTCGGTCCACACCAGGTCGTAGACGTTGTCCACGTTCTGCAGGTACATCGCGAGCCGCTCCAGGCCATAAGTGATCTCGCCCGAGACCGGCTTGCATTCCAGGCCGCCAGCCTGCTGGAAATAGGTGAACTGGGTCACTTCCATGCCGTTCAACCACACCTCCCAACCCAGGCCCCAGGCGCCAAGCGTGGGCGATTCCCAGTTGTCCTCGACGAAACGCAGGTCGTGCACCAGCGGATCAAGGCCGAGTTCCTTCAGTGAGCCGATATAGAGCTCCAGGATGTTTTCCGGGTTGGGCTTGAGCACCACCTGGTACTGGTAGTAATGCTGCAAGCGATTGGGGTTGTCGCCATAACGGCCGTCGGTGGGTCGGCGCGAGGGCTGCACGTACGCGGCCGACCAAGGCTCCGGGCCCAGCGCGCGCAGAAAGGTCGCCGGATGAAAGGTGCCGGCGCCCACCTCCGTATCGAGCGGCTGCAGCAACACGCAACCCTGCGCCGCCCAGTAGCGGTTGAGGGTCTGGATGATGTCCTGGAACGTGCGGGCGGACATGGTTCTCCGTGACCTTGCGATAAAGCGCGTTAGTATAGCGGCAGCTTGCCCCGACGCTGGCGCGGCCAGCCGGGGCTCAAGGGAATTCTTCTGGATGGCCATGTCACCGCCTATCGCGTCACTGCTTGGTCGCCGCGGCCGACTGCAACTGGACGATCTGCTGGCGTCGCTGGTGGTGGACGGTTTTCTGCTGGGCGACGATGCGAAACGGGTGCGCATGGGCACCCGCGCCGGACGTGCCACG
>Ga0206102_1000500_pt1 | contig 12257 bp, 16 predicted proteins | sample 1B1Ametagenome_FD_148645 | JGI IMG/M metagenome (GOLD analysis project Ga0206102, IMG submission 148645) | Enriched microbial communities from leaf-cutter ant dump, University of Wisconsin, Madison, United States - 1B1A | ecosystem: Environmental > Terrestrial > Nest > Insects nest > Nest dump... | reverse complement strand
AGGAGGTGACGACGAACACGTCGGTGTCGGAGCCCGCGTGGGCGAGCCCGTACAGGCGTGAGCCGTGGATCGTTCTGAACAGCTCCTGCGGCATCGTGGCCACCTCCTCCTCCATCATTCGTGGTGCATCAGACCTGGTACGGCCGGCCGAAGGCCTCAACCTGGTGGCGCACGGCGACCATGCCCTGGCCTACGGCCAGCTGCCAGCGGTCGCTGCTTTCTTCGCCCTGGGCGTCGATGACGCCGGTGAGCTCGTGGTCGCAGGTGAACGACGCCAGCCGCGGGTCCTCGGACATGTGCGCGTCGATGTACGCGCGGGCCGAGGGGGCCAGCAGTTTCTCGACCAGGTACTTCATCCAGGCGTCGGCGTCGTAGAACTTCTCCGCGCCGTTCCAGGCGATGCTCTCGCCGTCGTCGGACGGCTCCCAGCACAGCCAGAGGCCGGGCTGGTCGGGGTGGGGCTGGTTGGAGTCGATCACGTCGGGCTCGACGTACTGGGCGAAGCCGGCCTCCTTGGAGATGTGCAGCGGGCCCTTCGTGCGGTTCATCCGGCGGGTGTCGGCCAGGTCCTTGAGGAACGAGACCTCGTCGTCGTTCAGCGGCGGGACGATGATGATCTCGCCGTCGAACTCGGTGTGGTAGCCCATGGTCGGGATCTCTTTCTTTTGTGGGACGGTGGCGGGTCGGGGTTGGGCAGCTCAGCCGAAGACGACGACGCCCTCGTCGGCGGCCAGGGCGAGGCCCGTGAGCCAGCCCTCGTAGGCCGCGAGGTCGTACTCGTCCAGGCGCTCGCGCGCCAGGTCGTGGTGCTGGCGGAAGTCCGCCAGCAGGTCGTCGGCGGCCTCGTGGCCGATCGCGCCCTCGTTGTCGGCGAAGTTGATCAGCTCGAAGAACGGCTGCTCGGAGTAGGACACGGGGTCATGCCACACCTGGGAGGGCGTGAGCCCCACCAGATCGGCCAGCGCCTCGCGGAAGGCGCCGTAGCCGCTGTACGAGCGGCTCATGACCAGGGCCGTCTCGGTGCTGTCCGTGGTGCGGTAGACGGCAGTGGCGATGAAGCCGTTGTCGTCGGGCACGTCGTGGCCGGGGATGCCCCGCGTGGAGGCCTCGAAGCCGCCGTAGGCCATGGTCGTGATCAGCTCGGCGTCTCCTTGCTGGACGTCGTCCCAGGCCTGCTCAGGTGTCATGCCGGGGACGTGCTCCAGCTTGCTGTACGCGATGATCGAGACTCCCATGACGGGGCCCCCTCTCCAGTAGGTGTGATGAGTGAGTGCTTCTACCAGACCACCCGGGCCCGCCCCCCTCAGGGGCGGGACTCCAGGGCGTCGAAGACGCCGGCCAGGTCGAGGCGGGGCGTCCCGTCGAGACCGGTCACGTCGAACGCGCCGGCCCGGATGGCCTCCAGGAGACCGGCCTGGGCCAGCGAGCGCTCCAGCTCCAGGTTGGCGCGCCCGAGCGTGTCGGAGGCGCCGCGCCAGTAGCGCTCCAGCGGCGTGCGCACGGCCTTGCGGGCCGAGTAGCCGGCCGCCTTGACCTTGGAGCGGTAGCCCGCCGCGTCGACGAGCACGGCGCCCTCATGCAGGTCGGCCTCGGCCGCTGCGATGAGCGCGCCGTGCTCGTCGGGCCCCTCGGCCACGCCCATGACGCTGTCGTGGGCGAGCTCCAGGGAGAACCGCCGGGCGATGTTGCGCGCCATGCGGTCGTCGGTCTGGAAGGCCTCCTGGTTGCGGATCGCGTCCAGGAGCACCAGCCGGTCGGGGCCCGGCTCGTTGACCGGGTGCGGGTCGTCGGAGCGCAGCGCCTCGAACACAGCCGTGACGCCGGTGCGCTCCAGCATCCCCCGCAGCTGCTCGCAGCCCTGCTGGGTCAGCTGGTCCATGAGCATCCGCTCGGCCGCCTCGGCGTAGGGCGTGGCGCCCGACTTCGAGAACACGGCCAGGCGCCCGTGGACCGAGGCCACGAGCACGAGGTAGCCGTTGTACTTCTTCACGGCGCGCACGGGGTACTTGGTGACAACAGGGTCCTCCCACTGGGCCAGCGACCGGCCCGGCTCCTCGCCGACGTGGAAGAACTTCTCGTACCCGCGCGCCAGGACCTCGCCGGTGGACGAGTCCATGAACAGGCCCCGGGCATGCACAGAGACGTCGTCCCACGCGCCCTCCTGGAAGGCCTGCCGGGTGAAGTTCGCTGCTACCACGCCAGCCCATCCCTCGACGGGCCGGACGGTGACGTGCGCGCTGGCGCGCATGCGCTCCAGCAGCGGCAGGGCGGGTTCCTTGCGGCGCAGCCACGGCATCTGCGAGAAGTGCGCGGCCGAGGCCGCGTCCACGCCGTCGGCGTACTCGTGCAGTTCTGGGGTGTCAGAGCCCTTGGTGATGACAGCGACGCGGACATGGCCACCGGTGGAGGCACCGGCCTCCAGGCACACGACGGGGCCATCAGGGGTCTCGCGCACGGCGGGGACAGGCTCGTCCCCAGCGCGGCCGTTGCGGTGGCCGTGCAGCTGCCTGCCCGCCAGCTCGAACGACGCGACGTCGTAGGACGTCTTGCCGCGGTAGGCGTGCGCCCGGTCGCCGGTGCCGTAGACGAGCTCGGCGTCGGCGACATGGAGCATCGACGACACGGCGCGGCGGCGGACCTCCTCGCTGACGCCGCCGTGCGTGGCCAGCCACGGGCGCGACGGCGAGCCGTCGGCACGCGGGGCATCCGGGATCAGCACCAGCGGCACCGTGGCGTCCACGAAGGCGGCCTGCTGGCCGGCCATGACCCCGTGGGCCAGCAGGGCGTCACGGGTCTCCCGGGTGTCCGGGAACGGCGCCCGCGCTGTATTGTTGGCGACGGCCCGCAGGTTCAGCTCGTGGTTGCCGGTGACGATGGTGGCCCGGCCCTCGGCCAGCAGGCCGTGGACGAGGTCCCAGACCCCGACGGGGTCGGGGCCGCGGTCGAACAGGTCCCCGGCGAACACCCAGTGGGCGCCCGGGGCGTCCAGCTCGGCGACCGCCTGGCGCAGGGGCGCGGAGCACGAGTGCACGTCGCCCACCACGACCACGCGGTCGGCGTGGACGGCCGGCGGCAGCACGAGGTCGTGCGTGAGCAGGAGCGCGTCCTGCACGTCGCGGGCGGTCCCGGCGATGACGGGTACCCCCTGGGGCGCGGTCTTGTCGCGGCCGGCCTCCCACATCTCGAGCAGGCGGGCCTCGTCGAGTGCGCCCACGCCCCGCTGGGCGTTGCGGCGCAGCAGCTCCTCGAACGGGACGTCGCCCTGCACGTCGACGACGAAGGGGCGGTAGCCGTGGCGGCGGGCCCGGCGCACCAGGTCGGACTGGTCGCGCAGGGGCAGGCTGGTGGCGTCCCACACGACGGTGTGGCCGTCGGCCATGCGGGCCTCCAGCGCCGCGAAGGCGGCGTCGACGGCGGCGCGGTCGACCTCGGAGCGCACCCGCAGGGTGGCGGAGGGGGCGCCGTCGGCGTCGAAGCAGAACACCGGGGCCGCGAACAGCTCCCGGAACCGGTCGAAGCCGAGGGCGAGGGGCTCGAGGCCCAGCTCGTGGACGAGGCTGGTCTTGCCGGAGCCGGGGGCCCCGCGGAGTATCAGCATGACGCGCATGGGTCAGCCTCTCTTCCTGGTCGGTGGATCGGGTGATGGCAATGATGGCAATGGTGCGCCCCGGGCAGGACTCGAACCTGCGACAACGCGGCGTAGGAGGCCGCTGCTCTGTCCACTGAGCTACCGGGGCCAGCAGGAGGGGGGCGGCTCAGCCCTGCTCGCGCAGGGCCCTGCGGGCCTCCCTGGCTCCCTGCTGCCGACGGGTGCGGCCGTCGGACTTCTTGTAGTACTTGCCAGTGCGGCAGTACGCGCACCCGCCGTTGGCGGACTCGGGGCAGTTCTTGCCGGAGCGCGGGCGGCCCTTCTGGTCGCGGTCACTGCGTGACATCGGGCACCTCCTCGGTGTCGGAGGCCATGGCGACCTGGACGGTCATCGTGTCCTCGTAGGCGTCGCGGTCGCCGGCGCGCAGGACCTCCACGCCCTGCACGGCGATCGGGCCCAGCAGCGGCCCGTCAGGGCCCAGCACGACCAGCTGGCGGGTGTGGATGGAGGAGAGCACCAGGTCGGAGGCGGGCAGCACCCAGTCGACCGCGTGGTCGGAGACGACCACCTGCTCAGGGACGAGGTACACGTCCAGGCCGCCGCGGTGGGAGGACTCCCAGTAGAAGCCCAGCATGCCAGCCCGTAGGCGGGACATGGCCAGCTCCGCGGTGGAGAAGCCGCCGGAGACCAGCTCCAGCCTGCGCACACGGCGGCGGCGCGGGCTCAGCGGGTCCTCCTCGTACTCAGGGGCGAGGCGGACGAAGCCGTTCATCAGGGCCTCCTGCGCCCACTCGACCAGCTGGTCGAAGGTGCCGGTGAAACCCTCGTCGATCCAGGCCTCGCGCCGGCCCTGCTCCGTCTCGGAGAACGGGGTGGTGTCGTCGGCGGTGTTGAGCAGCCCCTCGAGGATGTCCTCGGGGAGGCCGCCGATGATGTCTTCGTACGGGTCGTCTTCCTGGGCCATGGCGGCCTCCTCTTCTTGGTCAGATGGTGTGGATCTTGCGCCCGGTGACGGTCCCGAGCGTGGCGTCGCCGCGCACGAAGCCGTCCACCCAGATGACACGGTGCTGCTGGGTCGAGGCGTACCACTGGTTGCGCCAGTGGCCCCGCACCCAGTGCGCCCGCAGCTTGCGGCCGGTGACAGCCTCGAGCTGGTAACGCCCGTGGTCGCTGTTCTTCAGGGAGACCACGCGTATCCTGGGGTCTTTGGGGGCCGTGGCGGCCTTGCGCCGTTGCTTCTTGGTGGCAGGGGGTTCTTCGGCGGTGCTCCCAGGCTCCCCGACAACGGTCTGTGGTGACCGCAGCAGGGCTTGCACCGAGCGGAGCAGGCCTATGTTGGCGTGCATGATCCCGTGGTCGTCCTCGGAGACGGCCAGGCCGTACGGGAAGAAGGCGTGGTTCAACACTCGGAACACCGGGTGGCTGTCGGTGTGCAGATTTCGGAAGACATTCTGTCCAGCGTCACGCGCGGCCTTGAAAGCCGCGTCGCCGATGGCAGCTTCATGATCTGCGTTGATGAGTGTGTTGACCACGACGGCGGGGCCTCGTGACGACAGCCCGTGCTGCCATGTGATCCCGTACACGGGCACATCGACACCGCCTATGGTGTTCCCCAGGGCGGGTTCGGTCACCGGCGTCCTGAACATCACGATGCCGTTCGGCGCGACCATCTCGTCCTGGTGCAGCGGTGTCCGCGGGTGCTCCAGTGCCGCAGCTACAACCATGTCGGTGAAGTCCTCGCCCCCGAGCACGACGAACGTGTCATCGTCGGCCCAGAGCTCGGCTTCCAGCGACGCCCATATCCGTGGGTATTCGGCGAAGGGCGTGTCCATCGACAGCTTGTCCCCGTGCTCGACGAGCTTCATGGCCCATTCCAGTGGGGCATGCGGCGAGAGCGCCCACCGTGTGTGCGCAGCGATGGCCGACGCCATGCTCGAAGGCGTGAGCGTTGGGGGCAGGGCGTGTTTCCTCATGAGGGGCACATGCGGCATGGAGACGAGGAGCACGCCGTTCCCGGCCGGGACGAACACCATGCCCGACTTCTCCACGACCTCACGGGGGCCGGCGTAGAGAGGCGTTGGCACGCTAGGGGCCTCCGACGCCAGCTCGTACAGGTAGGACTCGCGGGCGTCGAGGGTGAGGACGTCCTCGTTGGGGGCCGGTTTCGGCCACGCCCTCTCGGCAGGGACACCGCCTGGGCCGGTGAGCTTGACGGCGTCCACGAGGTAGCCGGGCTGCTCAGGAGGGTTGTCGGGGTGCTTCCGCCTCAGTATGGCGTAACGGTCAGCGCTGGTCTTCATGGGGTCATCCCTCCTTGGCGTGCGAGCCGTCGGCGTAGTCGATCGCGAACCCGGCGGCGGTGTTGGACACCTCGACCCGCAGGTCGAGGGAGCCGTCGCACGAGGCCACGTCCACCAGCACGGAGCGGGGGACGAGCTCGTCGCCGGTGTAGACCGGCGCGGCGGCGTAGTAGAGCGGGCACTCGGCGTTGGCCGGGTCGTCCAGGTACTGGCGGGCCAGCAGCTCGGTGAAGGCCATGCCGCCGGAGTACTGGCCGTCCGTCTGGGCCGAGCCCACGTTCTGGGTGCGGGTGCCGGTGACCATGTTCTCCAGGACGGCGTCGCCGCCCAGGGAGTCGGCCAGCAGGTGCGAGCGGTTCCACAGCCAGCCGGAGTAGGCCTTGGAGCCCTCCACGCCCTCCAGGGCGGGGATCTTCACTTGCGGGTTGGAGCCCGGCCAGCCGGCCGGGTCGACGTTGATGTCCTGGCGGCCGCGGTCCTGGGCCTCCTGGCGCAGCTGCGGGGTCAGCGAGCCGTAGGCGCATACGGCCCTGCCGAGGTCGTCGAGAGGGCAGTAGGAGACCTCGCCGGGGGCGGGGTCGTGCTCCTTGACTGCGGCGCCGAGGACCTCGTAGTAGTCCGCGTCGAGGTCGCCGGGGGCGACCAGCGACGGGGCCTGCTCGGTGGGGGAGCCCGGGGACGGCTCAGCGACGTCCTGGCGGGCCTGCTCGGACAGGACATAGGACAGCGCCAGCAGCAGGACCAGGACTGCGAACAGCCACAGGAGCCTGCCTGAAGGGCGGTCGGGGAACCTCTTGCGGTCGAAGGCCATCGGGTCAGACGCTCGCTTCCTCATGCTCGTAGTGGGCCGCGGCGAGGGCCTCGCGCAGCGCTGCCTCCTTGTCGGGGGCGTCCGCCGGGACGGCGAACGACTCGGCGAACAGGCCGTCGCCGGTCTCGTCGGTGCCGCCCCACACGGGGTGCTCGCCGTCGATGATGCCGGTGATGACCACCTCGCCGCCCGACCAGTAGCCGATGACGGTGTGGGTGGTCGTGGCGACTGGGTCGGGGTGGGCCAGGCGCCAGGCGGCCAGCGCCTCGTCGTAGGTCTTGGCCTGGAAGTAGGTCCACGCCCGGCCGCTGCCCGCGTAAGCGGGGTGCAGCCGGTCCTCGGGCCAGCCGAGGTCGGCGGTGGTCATGCCCATCGCTGCGAGCGACTGGCGGTGGGTCACAACCTCGGCGTGGCCGGCCATGGAGGTGGCCCCCTCGATCGAGAACAGCGCCACGACGCCCAGGGCGGTGCGGCCGAGCTCCTCCTTGACCCGGCGCAGGGCGCCTTGCGGGCCGGTCTGGTCCATCTGGGCGACGATGCGGGCGGCCGCGACACGGTCGTCGAGCCCGGCGTCGGCCAGGGCCATGACCACGTCCAGCGCGGCGGATAGGTCCTCGCGCAGGTGGTCCATGTCAGTGCTGTGGCAGCGCTCCCGCACTCGGTCGGCTGCTTGTGGCGCGGTGGTGTCGGCCATGGTTGTCACTCCTTCTCCGGGCCCTTCGGCCGGTGCTTGCGGACGTACTTGACACGGCCCTTGTAGCCGTTGCCGGTCAGCGCCACGACGACGCCGGTGGTCCACGCCCTGTGCAGGGGCGTGGGAGGGCAGGAGACGAGGTCTCCCACCTTGACGGGGAACGAGCAGCCGTACACCAGCTCGCGGGTCGGCTCGTGGCCGTACCTGCGCAGGTGGGGCAAGTCCAGCAGCACGGTGATGCGGTCGTGCTCGGGCCTGGTGCGCTCATCGGGGGCGGTGAGCCCCAGCGACGCGACGATCTCGTCGAACGCCGTGTCGATGTCTATGGAGGGGAGGGCCTCAACAGGGGCTGTCACAGGTCCACCTCCCCGGCCTCGACGTGGTCGTCGGCGCGGGCGACCATCCTGGAGGCCAGCTTGTCGGCCGCCTCGTTCAGCGGGTGGCCGGTATGGCCCTTGACCCATTCAAATACAGTCTCCAGGCCGCGCTGCCGGCGCCCGTCCAGCACGGCGATGATCCGCTCGATCTGCTCCTGGTTGGCCTTGCCGCGCTTGCCGTCCCGCAGCCACGCCGGGCCCCACTCGGTCACGCACCTCACCGCGTACTGCGAGTCGTAGACGACGTGCAGCGACCGTGAGGGGTGGGAGAGGAGGACCTCCTCCAGGGCGGTCAGCTCGGCCACGTTGTTGGTGGCCCGGCTGATGGAGCCCGCGCCGTAGCTGCCGTGCTCGTCGACCCACGCCCAGCCGGCCGGCCCCGGGTTCGGGGAGCAGCCGCCGTCGGTGGCGACGGTCAGGGCCTGGGATGAGGCTGCGCTGCCAGGGCTGTCGCCAGCCTGGGCCTCGTAGAGCTCCTGGGCCTGGCGCAGCGCGCCGCGCAGGGCCTCGCGCACATCGCTGGGGCCCTCGGCGGTGATCATGCCCACGAGGTCCTGGGCGGTGCCCTGGTCGAGGACGAGGGCGATGAGCCCGGTGGCGGGGTCGAGCCGGGCGGTGGCGGTGCTCATGGGGCGGTCCTCTCTGAGGGGGGATGGTGCTCGATCCGCTCGACGGCGGGGTAGGGCCCGCCCTGCTGGGGCCAGGCCGCCAGGAAGGCCGCCACGAGGCGGTCGTCCCAGGCGTAGGCCGGCACGGCGAAGCGCATGGAGGCGGGGACCCGGTCGCCAGGGGCGGGCGGGGGCACGTGCAGGTCGGTGACGACGACGTCGTCGAAGCCGGTGGGTAGGGTCGCCACGACCGACAGGACGAGCGACAGGTCGGTGCCCTGGGGCTCCAGGGACCGGGCGGCGTCCAGCTCGGCCCACAGGGCCGGCACTGCATCATCGGAGGCCTGGGGGACCAGCACGCGCAGCGGCGAGGAGACCTGGTGGGTGAACTCGACCACCTGGACCAGTTGGCCCGGCGCCCCAGCCAGGACACGGGCGGCCACGACGGTCGCCTCGTCCTCGTACATGCCGCCGGAGCGGTCGAGCCACAGGCGCAGCGGCAGGGCGTGCTCGGGCCGGGCGGCAGGGGGCAGGCCCCGGCCGGTCGAGCGGTACTTCATCGGCACGGCCATGGGGCGGCCCTCCTTCTACGATTGATTTGGGATACGAGCCATTCTACCGGCGCAGGCCGAGGCCCGCGATGATCAGCTCTTGGTTGGCCAGGACCTGGCGCAGCATGCCGGCGATGGAATCGTCGGCGGAGCCTGTTGGCGCAGGCCCCTCAGGCAGTGCGAGGCCCAGCTCCTCGGGCAGGAGCGCGCCCACGGGGGGCAGGTCCCACTCCTTGACGACGGCCGAGTTCTCGGGGCGGTCGGCGTCGTCCTCCAGGACGATGAGGGGCTTCTTCTTGGTCGACGCGCCGTTGAGCCGCGAGGCCAGGAGGCGGGCCTGCTCGGCGACCGGTCCGTGCGGGTCGGTGGCAGCACGGCCGGCGGCACAGGGGCCGAGGGTGCCGAGGACGTCCTTGAGCCGGCTCTCGTAGCGGGGCTCGTCGACCGCTTCGATCAGCCTTCTGACCCCGGCAGCCACCTCCGACGCCGCAGCGTGGTCCCGGCTGTTGCGGTGGAGCCACGAGAGCGTGGTGATGGTGCCCCTGGTGGCCACGCGGGAGAAGTACTTGTTCGACTCGCCCTCGGTCACGCCGGCGATGACGCCCGCCACCCAGTCAAGCTCGGCCTCGCCGGCTATCAGCTCGGCCTCGGTCGGCACGTAGTCCGCCGCCGAGGCCTGGGGGCCCCAGCACTCGATCAGGGCGCCGCGGGCGACGATGTCGCGCTCGCGCGCCGCGATGTACCGGGTCCCTCTGGGAGGAGGGGTGCACTTCATGCCGTGCCGGGCGAGCACCCGGTCGACGTGGGGGTCAAGGGCGTGGAGCGGCCGCTCCTGGGTCTGCTGGGCCATGGCGGCCTCCTTCTTGGTGTGCGAGGTGGAGTGGGGAGGCGACGACCCCCGCCTCGCAGGCCGGAGGAGCCTGGTCAGCGGGGGCCGTCGGGTTCTCGTCAGAGAGGGCGGAGGTGTCAGTCCTCGTCGCCTTCAGGGCTGTCGCCGTGCTGCGGCAGCACGACGACGGGGGCCCCGGCGCCGGCGTTCAGCACCCGGGCGAGCCGGATGCCGTTGCGGGCGCGCTTGGAGCGGTCGAAGTCCTCCAGTGCCTTGCGCAGGGAGTACACGCTCGCCCCGGACAGGGCCCTGGCCATGGTGCGGGCGTCAGGCACCGACTCCGCGTTGCGGCGCAGCCAGATCAGGGCGTTGAGGTTGAGCTTGGAGTACACCAGGCTCGCGCTCTCGCCCTTGTTCAGCAGCGGGCTCAGGGAGTTCAGCGCCCACTCCAGCACCTGCTCGCCGTTGGTGAGGGCGTGGCCGGAGACGACGCGGCGGTCGCGGGCGGTGCCCGCCGAGCCCCAGGCGTAGCGCAGGGTGGCGATGGCGGTGATGTTCAGCTTGCCGCTGGTGGACGACACGGTCAGGCCGCGGGCGTCCAGCACGCGCTCGATCGCCAGGGCGATCGGGTCGCCGAGGACCACCAGCGCGCGGTGCTTCTCCAGCGCGGTCAGCGGGCGGTGGTTGCCGTTCAGGTCGAGGTACAGGCGCACCTCCTCGTCGTAGGACAGGCCGTCCAGCACGCGCACGTAGGCGTGGGTGTGGCCGGCGGCCTTGGCGAGCTCGAGCACGCCGTGGCCGTCCACGACGAACATCCCGGCGGGGCGCTCGGAGACCGTGGGGGCCTGGTACATGTTCGGGTCGAGGACCTTGGCCTTGCGGGCGACCCACCGGGGGTCGCTGGGCCGGTGGTAGGAGTGGTCGACCTGCAGGTCGTCGATTGCGACGACGACCAGCTGCTGGCCGGCGGATGGGGTCCCTGCTATGGAGGGGGTTGCTGTCTTGGGCATCTCGGGTGTTCGCTCTCATGCGTGTCGGGCTGCGCGGCGCTGGCGCCGGGCGTCTCATTTACTGGGTGGCCGCCGGGCCCCGTGGGAGGGCGCGGCGGTGGCCCGGGGGCGCTGACGCCCCCGGGAGAACTTCGTGACGGGTCAGTCGTCGTCGCCCGGTTCGGGCATCGACTCGTAGACCTCCTTGCACCGCGGGCAGACCGGGTACTTCTCCGGGCTGCGGCGGGCGACCCACTTCTTGCCGCACAGGGCGAAGACCGCCACGCCCTGGGTCGTGGCCAGGACGATGTCCTCCTTGCGCACGTAGTGGCTGAAGCGGTCGTGGTCGCCCGTGTCGCCGTCGTCGGGGACGGCGAACGGGTCGAGGTGGGAGATGTCGAGCTCCTGCTCGGTGAGGGTGTCGGTGTCAGGGGTGGCGGTGGTTGCGCTCATGAGGGGTCTTCCTCCCTGGTCGGGTCGATGGAGTACTCGATGGTGTCGATCAGCTCGGAGACGGCCTCCCAGCGCAGGGCGGCGGCCTCCTGGTCCTCCGGCGAGTAGTCGCCATGCTCGGCCTGGTACAGGAAGTCGTCCCGGCCTCTGCGGGCCAGGTCGCACAGCTCCTGCAGGGCGGCCGCGCCCTCGTCGGCGGCGACGATGTCGGAGGCGTCCAGGGACCCCTTGGCGACGGCCACCGCGGGCGTCCAGCCCCAGCGGAGGGCGTTGCGCTCGCCGTTGGCCGTGGTGGTGATCACGGGCTGGCCACGGGTGTCCAGCCACAGTTTGCGGTTCTTAGCCATGTCAGGCTCCTTCCGGTCGGTGGGTGGCGACGACGACCACGTCGGCGAGGTACACGCCCTCGTCGTCCAGGTGCGCCCGCAGGGCGGACACGGCGCTGGAGACGATAGAGCGCAGGGCCGGGCCGGTGGTGTAGCCGGGCACGTCCAGGGACAGCACCGCGGTGCTGGCGGGCAGGTCCTCGGGGGACCGGGCCGGCTCGTGGTCGTCCTTGTAGGAGATCTCGCCCAGGCCGTGGATGGACCAGGAGGCGGCGTAGCCGCCCCAGCGCACGCCGCGGGCGGCGAGCACTGCGGCCACGGACGCCAGGGCGTCCGGGTGCCCGGCGGCCTCGACCACGGGGTCGACACCCTCGTAGGGGGCCTCGCGCAAGGTCTTCTCCACCAGGAGGGCGGACTCGACGGGGGTCAGCATGACGGATGGGGCAGCCATGGTGGTCACCGGGCCTTTCTCTGGGTGCGGCGCCCCATCGGGGCGATGTACTTGACGCGGCCGGAGTAGCCGCCGGCGTCCAGGGCCACGACGGTGCCGTGGCTCCACTTGGGGTTCAGACGGGTCGGCGGGCACAGCACGCGCTGGCCCAGCTCGACCGGGAAGGTGGCGCCGTAGACCAGCGTCATCGTGGTGGGCCGCCCGTAGCGGGCCACATGGGGCATGTCGACCTCGACGGTCACGAATGACCGGTCGGGGTTCGGCGTCTTGGGCTCGGT
>Ga0206102_1000499_pt1 | contig 12266 bp, 11 predicted proteins | sample 1B1Ametagenome_FD_148645 | JGI IMG/M metagenome (GOLD analysis project Ga0206102, IMG submission 148645) | Enriched microbial communities from leaf-cutter ant dump, University of Wisconsin, Madison, United States - 1B1A | ecosystem: Environmental > Terrestrial > Nest > Insects nest > Nest dump... | reverse complement strand
TGAGTACTAGCTTCAAGAAATATTGTTAAGGGCATGCTCGAAAAATTCGGTTTTCGGCGAACGCTTACTTATGCAAATATTGGCAGTGTGGTGGCACTTGTTATGTTAGGACTGGTTGGACAGATTGGGTGGTTTTTATATCTGGTTTTATTTCTTAATGGGGTATTTGCTTCTGCCCAGTTCATGAGTTTGAATATTTTATATTATGCTGAAGTTGAAAGTATTGATTATGGTGCTGCTGTGAGCCTGGCAGCTACCTGGCAGCAGTTAGGGACTTCATTAGGGGTAATAGTTGCTGCCGGTATGTTAAGCTTGTTAAATGGATTAATGGGAAGTAAATTTAGCTTGTTATCTTTTCATTTTACTTTTGTCGGTCTTGCATTTATCAATCTCTGCTGCCAAGTGCTAATTAATCAGCTTAATTATGATGATGGTAAAGTATTGTTAAATAGGCGTTGAATATAACTATGCCCAAAGGAGGAACAAGTGCAAATAAACAAAAATATTAAGAAAGTAGTTATTGTAGGCGGTGGTATTTCTGGCCTGGCAACTGCATATTTTATTAAAATCAGGGCAGAGCAGGCTGGAATCTCCTTGCAAATGCAGATAATTGAAAAAGAGCTTCAGCCTGGCGGAAAAATCAGGTCAATTAGGGATAATGGTTATCTATATGAGTGGGGGCCAAATGGTTTTTTAGATAATAAGCCTCAAACTCTATCATTATGTTCCAGCCTGGGAATTATGGATCAGCTTTTGGTTAGCAATGATAATGCCAGAAAAAGGTTTATATATTCAAATAAGAAATTACACCAGCTACCGCATACTCCTGGAAAATTCTTAACGAGCAGTTTGCTATCAATTGGAGGGCGTTTAAGGGTTTTGGCTGAACCATTTATTGATAAATTAAAAGATCCGAAAGATGAGTCATTAGCTTCATTTGCACGGAGACGGTTAGGTCAGGAAGCCTTGGATAAACTGATTACGCCAATGGCTAGCGGAATATTTGCAGCTAACCCGGAAACCATGTCGTTAAAATCGTGTTTTCCACGAATTTATGAACTGGAACAGCAATACGGTAGCCTTATAAAGGCATTTCGCCAGATTGGGAAGGCACGTAAGAACGAACAAGAGAATAAAGATGATAATAATAAGCATCCTTCTCCTGCCGGGCCAGGAGGAAAGTTAACTTCTTTTACTAATGGATTACAAACGTTAATCGATGCATTGGCTGCTGCAATAGGAGCTGATAATATTATCAATGAGCAGGTTACCAGTATTGAAAAGTACGGTGATGGGTTATATCAGATAATTACTCATAATGGTACTTATACAGCCGATGTAGTTGTTAGTGCTGCTCCTTCATATGTTGCGGCTGAAATTATTGGGAAAGCAGTTGATGCACAATTGGGACAACTGTTATCTACAATCAAATATGCTCCATTAGTTGTTGTTTGCAGTAGTTATGAAACCAAAAACATCAAGCATGATTTAAATGGCTTTGGTTATTTACTGGCAAGTGACGAAACTATTCCTGTGCTGGGGTCATTATGGGATTCTTCCATTTTTGCTAATCGTGCCCCGGATGGCAAGATATTGTTTAGAACAATGCTTGGGGGCGCAAGGTATCCAAATTTGGTATCATTAAATGATACAGAAATTAGTAATATTGTCAGGGAGTCTTTTAGCAAGATTCTGGGGATTAAAATTGATCCTGACATTGAGCAGATTTTCCGGCATGAGAAGGCTATTCCCGAGTATAACCTGGGGCATGAGAAGATGTTATTTGAGATAGAGGAACGTTTGAAGTTTCTACCGGGCATCTTTCTTACTGGTAATGCTTACCATGGTGTAGGAATTAATGACTGTGTATTGGCAGCAGATAAAACTGCAGATAAGATTATGGATTATTTACAGTCATATACTTCTCGTCTTTGAATCCTGGACTTTGTCGCATCTCATAAAAAGCTCCTCATGTACTTTCATGTACATGTCGTTGCTTTTTATATTAATGCTTCGCGTCCAAGAATTAAATACTTTGAGTAACGGATTAAATTCAATTTAGTCCAACTTTTAATTACGAGCAGTATATACTAAAACTGCTTGAATTTCCCGAGGCGTTATTTTGTTTCTGGTTTATTGTTGGAATTGATATTAGTTGCGGTAAAATGTCACCCCCAAATTCTATAGGGGGTGATAAAGTGTATTTTGCCAGAATCTGCATATATAAATAGTATTTTACGTTGGTTGTTTAAGGTACAGAGACGATCCTGATCATTCTGATTATCCCCTATACTATAAATTAGCTGTTAAAATAGATAATTAAGGTATATATGCGAATAGAGGATATAATGAATAACGGAAAAATTAAGCAAGCTGTTTATTTTTTAATTCAGGCAATATTGATTTCAAGCTGCAGTAGTGGTGGAAATAACAGTTCATCTATGCAGCCAATTCTAAATATTGATAAATTTGATTCACCTATTGCGATAAGTGTTGCTGGATTTAATGATAAATCATATATTTATCTTGCTAATGTCAATGATGATACGGTAACCTCATGTTTGTTGCAAGATGACGGGTTATTTTCCAACTGTTTTATTAATGGTGAAGATAATGATGCCTTTTCATATATTTCAGGAGTGACTGTAAATTCACAAAATGCCACCGCATATGTTCTTAACAGTGATAGTATTGCAGCATGTCCAATTGATGTGACAAATGGGACATTGAAAGAATGTACTACGACAAATGGAAAAGGTACAATTGTTGATCCATTAAGTATAGCGGTGAATAATGCCGGTACCATGGCGTATATAGTGAATGGTAATGATAGTAATACCATTGCAATTTGTCAGATTAATTCCTCGGGGACAATAACGGACTGTTCAATAACTACAGGAAATGGTATGTTTAACTATCCGTCCAACATTCAGCTTAATTCAGCAATGAAGGTTGCCTATGTTTTAAATGGAGCAGGAAACACTATTTCAATATGTCCGTTAAATAATAATGGGGCCTTTGATACTTGTGTCAATAGTAATGGTAATGGAACATTTAATGCGCCAGGATATATTGCTGTTAATACCAAAGCATCATATGCATATATATCAAATGAAGATTCTACTGTTTCAGAATGCCATCTCTCTCCAACAGGGACTTTTGACTCTTGCCAGAAAACATCAAAAGATGGTAGTTTCAATGTTGTAAATGCAATTCAGCTAAATAGCCACAATACTTATGCTTATTTTTTAAACTCTGGAGATTCAACTATTGCCCAATGTTCTATTTTAAGTTCGGGTGAGCTTGAAAGTTGTACTGTCTTTGAAAACTCGGCATATAATGGAATAGTAAGCATGGTATATGCAAATATTGGGTCGTTTGATTTCCTTTATACAAGTAATTATCAGGGAGGAACAGATACGAATAAGGTTGCTATGGGGATTTGTAAATTTAATTCAGATATGAAATTAAATGAATGTACTGGAGTTGAGTAATGAACAGTTTTAGAATAATGAATATTATGAAGATAAAATTTCGTTTGATTCAATCAATTGGTCAAGGTAGTCTGCTGGGAGCGCTTTTGGTTGCTGGAATCTTCAGCACAGCATTTGCTGACAAGCTTTACTACAATATAGCACACCAGATTAATTCTTCCAAGTTATTTGATTGGGCAGGTAGTCAGGGAGCTAACGCAATTGAGGCTGATTTTAGGTTTAAAGGTGTAACCCCTATAAATGTTAAGCATGGCTTTCCCTGTGACTGTACTGCGAGCCCCCTTGCTGACATGTGTCAAGCTACCCGAAATGTTATCGGGGGTATTACAGCTGCTGCTCGTGTATGTAATCTGGAAGATAGTATTGATAACTTTCTGAATCAACTAGCTACTAAAAGTTTTGCATTGCTTATTGTAGATACTAAAGCCGGAACAATTGATGGGGGTAAAAGCAACCTTGAACAAGCAGGGGTGAATATGATATCAAAATTGAATCAGCAGCTTTTTGCCAAAGGATATACAGGTAAGGTTATTGTTGGGGTAAGTGATTTTAAATATTTCCCTTATTTACAAGGTGCAGCTAGAGCAGCGCAACAATCAGCATATGCTTCACGGGTATATTTTAGTATAGATCAGGAAAAAGATGTAAATAAAGTGGTCTCTTTGCTACAGTCCCTTCAAACAGCTAATATTACTTACGGTGTTGGAATATCAGCTTTTGTGCCAAACACATTTTATACAGAAATCCAAACATCTGCAAATTACATAAATAATAATACTCTAGTTACAAATTATATTTGGACTATTGATAAGGAAGCTTCAATGCAGAATTATCTAAATGTTGGCGTACGTGGAGTAATGACTAATAATCCATCTAAATTAAATAATTTGTATCAACAGTTTTTTCGGAATAACCCTGGTGCAAGGTATGGAACACCTTCTGATCCAGGTTTATGATAATTTGATATTATTTAAACCTAGGGTATTAAATTACGCAAAATAATCTGGAAATATAACTGAACCTTGCTATTATTATATTCTCAGAGAGGTTTTTTGTCAATAGAAAAAAGTTTACGACAAATTTGGAGAAAATATTCTGAAAAGAGTACTGAAGTTTGACTATTCTTTTATTATTGCAAAATCCTGGTATAGTTTAGCAGTGGCGAGTAGTTTGCCCATTTTGATTTGGGTAACTAGTATCTGGTAATAATCTTCACGAACCAGACATTTAGTATATTCAAGGTTGCTGCTAATTCCAGTTGTGAATCTTGTATTCTCCAGCATACAGGATCTAGTTATGTAGGCAAGTGCTGTGCTATTATCAGTAAACTGTTTGGAAAACTGGTTATGAGCAGAAATATCATTGTCTATTTCCCGTAATGCTGCTTCAACAGTTTGTAAATAATTATAATACCCCTGTTTATAGATGGCATTACTGGCTGCAATATCGGCAAAAATTTGTGCATTTAAAATCGGAACACTAATTATAGATTGTTTTAAATCGCCGGGAATATAGCCATAGCCACTGTTTTGGGATGCATCACGATAGAAATTGCTAAAATTTATGGTTGGCAGTAGTTCAGCTTGTGCAACACCAATGCCGGCATTGGCAGCTTCTAGTCGAGAAGTTACTTCTGCCACATCTGGGCGGTTATTAAGTACTGTTAGTGGTAAATTACCGGGAATCAGAATGTCGGGATTTAAGGCACTAAATTTATTATTATGCTTAATTTTACCGGGGTTCTGGTTGGTCAGGAATCTTAAAGCATTTTGACTTAATACAATATTATGCTTAATAACTTCAAGTTTTGATTTTATCTCGGCAATTTCGGCTGAACTGATAAATGGTTCTTTTTCGGAACTTACTCCTGTTGAGAAACGTTGCTGGTTAAGTGCCAGTACCCGTTCCATATCTTTAAGTAATTTTTGATAAAGAACAAGCTCTTCTTCATATGCAAGCAGGCTAAAATAACTGATTGCCACCTGGTGAATTACTTCCAGTTGAACCCGATTTTCAGCAAACATTACAGTTTTTACAATATATTCTGCCTGTTTTTGCTGTTGGATAAGTTGAAACACATTAACTGTATAATTGGCAAAACCGCCAAAAAAGTAGCCAAGGTTTCCCATTGCCGGGAATGATGAATAACCGGTCATAGCACTTAAATTTGGGATCCAGGCAAATTCTATCCGTTTTAGTTGAGCATTAGCTAATTCAACACTGGCTCCGGCAATTTGTAATTGATTATTATATTTAAATGCGGATTCCATTAACTGGTTTAAAGCATCATCTTGATATTTATACCACCAGTAGCTGCCGCTTTCGGTATTGTTAATTTTACTGTTAGTCGCAACTTCCTGACTGGAAGATGCCCAATTGTTGTTGACACTTGCTTTTGCAGTTGGCCGTGATGGTGAAACCAGACTGCAACTCCCAAGTGCAAAAGCTAAGGTGAAAAATAATAACCTCATATCAATGAACCTGTAAAATTTTTTGAGTTGCCGTCAAGATCTTTTCGCTACTGGCATTAATGTCTGTTATTAAAGTTCTTAATTTATATTCAGTAACTATTAGGCGGGAGCTGATTGCATAACCTAAAGCGAATAATTCAACTTTGTATTGTTTAATTAATCCTGGCAATAATCCATAGTGTTTGGTGATAAGGTTTTTCACGTGAGGTTCCTGTTCTACCAATATGCTTTTAAAGCTATTGTTTAATGTAGTTGATAATAAGTTAAGGCTATTAATATGGTTAATCAGGTCATACTCTTGCCGTTCATTTAGCTTTTCCCGGTGTAATGAATTGAAGTGAATTTGTGCACCTGCAATCAGGGTATTTAATTTGTTGACTGCTTCATTAAATTCATGTAATCCATAATTTTTGCGATGGGTAAAGAAGAAGTCGCCAATTCCTGCCAAAGCAACTCCAATAATAATTGTCATAAACCGTGCGACAAAATATGCTGAGAAGTGGTAATTTCCATATTGCATATATTCAAGAAAAAGGCCCAGATTGATATTAAGAAATGCGACATTCCGACTAAAATTATAAATCTGAAAAAAATTGGTCAACGCTAACGATAATGGAATAATTAAAAAGATCAGACCACCATTTATATCAATAATAATCCATAGTGGGATAAATAAAATTAAACCATGAACGCTACCCCAAAATACTCCGCTAATTCGCTCTTGAACCTGCTGACTGTCCATTGGTAACATAATTACCAGAACCGTCGCCGAAACCCAGAAAGCAAAAGGTATATGGCTGTAAAAACTGATAAAAAGACTAATTGTAAAAATTAGCGTATTATGTATTAGCCGGGAATACCTTAACGACTGGATGTGCATAAGGTATTCCATAAAAGTGTTATTTCATGAAGGGTTTGCCATAGATTGCGGATATCGCTATTTGGGGCTGTATATTGATGTTCAACTATTTGTTCAATATATTCAGAAGTAATTGGTTGGTGTTGAAAAAAGAGTGGATAGGCGGTAATTAACCAGTTATATAAATTACTTAAGCATCCATTACGGTTATATTTTTCATAATTATTATACGCTAGTGCAGCCCCAAAATAAAACTGGTAAATTTTGGCTGAGCATTTCTTGAATTCTTTCTGGTGTTTTGAAAATATGGTAAAGCCAAGGCTATTATTCATCTTGATTACGCAATCACCATGGAAAATAATATCATTTGATTGATGAATGATTATTAGTTTTAGTTGATCAATAATCCTTTTTAGTACTACATTTGCAGAATTAAACCATATTTGCTGATAATACCTTGCCGGGACCAGCTGCAGGCAAAAATATGAGACTATTCCTGCAACAGTTATTGAAATACTACGGTTAATAGCTACGTAAAATTGTCCGGCACCACCTACTAATATGGTTAAAAAGCTAATTACAAAAACAGGTGGGATTAATCCACGATATTGGGTATATCCGGCGATTGAAGTAACCGTCATTAAGACAAAATATAATGAAAAGGAAAAAACTAGTAAAGCATAAGTATTATATTTTTCAACTACTGTAAAGCCAAATACTCCACAGGCGGTGAATACCATAAAAATTATAAAGGTACTATTTCTTTGTTTAAACGAATTAATATTATTCAGGTGTGCAGCACCAATAGCTAAAACTGCAGGCACTACAAAGAAAAAGGTCTGGTTAAGGCTAAAATTCAGATTATAGATATTAAAACATGATAGCACAATGTAAATGTATAGTGAAACCATAACGGAAATCCGACCATTTCCATAAACATCATAAATTTTAAATTCAGTATACCTTGCTGTCAGGAAAGAACTCATCTAAATATCATCCATATTTGTCAGAATCAGTTGCGGGAAATATAAACATACATGCTTGCACCAACATTTAGCGGAAATTTTGGATCAGGATCAAGAATTTTTATCTGCACAGGAAACCGTTGTGGTAATAAAACCCATTCGTTTTCACGGGCGACTTTTTGTAATTGGCTTCTGGGATTGGTTTCCTGACGTTCTACTGACCAGTTAGTAGATAATACTATTCCATGAAATATTTTTTGTCCAAGATACATTCTTGGGATGATCGTGGCTGTATCGCCAGCGCGAATCAAGCGTAAATCTGTTTCGGTAAAGTTAGCCTGAATATAGGTTTCGCTAGTATCAACAAATGAGAAAATCGGATCATGAATCTTGATTGGTGTATATAATGACAGATACATATTCTGGATTATTCCATCACTGGCGGCTCTTACTACTGTTTCATCCAGATTTACTTTGGCAACTCCTGCTAAGGCTTCAAGTCTCTTGATCTTTTTTTCCTGTACCAGGAGATTACTTTTATCCAGTGCTACTTTTTGTTTCAGGGCAATAAAGCTATTATAAGCAGCTTTGGTATCGTAGTTTAGGTTATCAACATCAAGCTTGGCAACTGCGTAAGTCTGGTAAGCAGCCTGGTAGCTTTTAAGATCATTAGCCAGCTTTTTGTAAACCTGTTCAGCTGCATTTTGACTGGCTACATCATGTGCCAGCTGTTCCTTGATGCTGACATATTCTTGTCTAGCAACTTCAACATCTGCTACTGCTGCATTGTATGTATATTCGTACGGCTTTTGGAAAACTATAAATAATGGATCACCTTTTTTTACTTTTTGTCCATTAACTACAAACAGGTCTGTGACATATCCGGCAACATCTGCTGCCACCGGACGGATATTGGCGACTACAAAAGCATTATCAGTAATTGGATATAAAAATGAAAATAAGTAGGTGATTGCACTTATTATGCCAACAATCAAAACAAATTTGGGAAAATTAATCCATTCAAGAAATTTTTGCATAATGTTAATTAAATAAATGTTGTATTTGTACTATAAAATTTAAGTATCATATAACTACCTAAAATAGTCTTTTTATATTATATTGATTTGTATCAATATAATAGTTAATTGAAGTTGTTTAACCAATTATAGCACAGGTTTTTGCTTATGATAACAGTAGGTAGCGTTCCAGTTACCTTTTGTTACGTTTTTAATCCTGTTGCCCAAGCCAGATAAACAGGCTGTTTATAACTAAAGGCACAGGTATGATTATCATTGCTATTACAAGATTATTCTTATTTATAAGAAAGCTTCCATTATAAAAAGTTACTGATGGAATCAAGTTACCAATTAAATAGCTGATTAATCCCGTAACAGAAAGAACTGCAGTTAGCCAGTAATTTTTGTATTTTATGGCAAGTATGCCAATTATAATTTCTGCAATGAGCGTTATTATGAATGGAGTTGTAATAATTGCCAGATTGGCAATTATTAGGGCACTCAGATATAAATAATGTTTGTTCATATTTAGCCCTAGTTATGAACGGTATTGAACACATTGTGGATTACAAATTTGCTCATCATTAGTAAAACCCAACTAACGACAATAGTTGCAAAAGCCAGTTCAGCCATTCCAACCTGGTACCAGAACTTACCGGATAAGCTATCCAGCCCGGTGAAATGTGCATATTTTACTAGTGCAGTAGCACCAATTGCTAATGGGAAAGTAAATGAGGCGTAAATCGGCATAAAACGGATGCGATAGTGATTAATGCGTATCATTGAAATGATAACCAGTGAAGTCATCATTAATGATAAAGCAAGTAGTACCCCTACAATTATTTCATTAGGTTCTGGGAATGCAGTCAAATAACCTGCCAGACATAAACTGGCTGGAGCTCCCATAATGGCAAAAGAGGGTAATTGTGCATCCTGAATCCTATCGCCAAAGATCAGGCGGTACATCATAACTGGTAGTAATGTAATATAAAAGCTGAAACCTGCATAAAAAATTGCATGAGTCAACCATTCTGCACGCATTGGCTGTCCGGTTACACATGCAACAATTATTCCAACTGGCGGGACAAACCAGCTTGGCAGCATATGGTTTAAATCAAAATTTCTATATCGATGGTAAATAAAGCTGATAGCAAAGATTAAATGAAGAACAATCGCACCATACCATAATATTTGGCCAATTATTAGTGAGTGATGTGAAATAATGCTAGCAATGACCATTAGCGCCATATCAAAAGCAGGTATGAAGCTGCCTGCGACAGGATGACTGATTTCTGCCCATAAAGTTTTAGGATGTGAGAACTTTTTAATTAAAACCAGTGTCAGAATTAATAATGCAATGGTGGCGCAGATATAGCGTAGACTATAGTGTAATTCACTGCCTAAAACATTGCCCAAGCCTGCGGTTCCAAGTGCTAATCCGGAAACTGCAACTGGCAAATTTTGTAATTTGTTAACTATTGTTTTCATAAAGCTTTCCCTTTTGTATATGGCGTTATTTTAGAGGGATAAGCTTAATCCTAACAATAGTAATAATTTCTATTAACATTCTCCTGGCTAAGTTGTATTCTTGCTTAAATTAGGCTTCAATTAACGGCTTCTTGGTTTAATTTTGAAAGTATTTCTTTTCTAATTGTATAAGGTACTCTTTTCTTTCAAGCCCACCTGCAAACCCAACCAGGTTATTATTGCTGCCAACTACGCGATGGCATGGGATAATGATTGAAATCGGGTTTAAACTATTAGCCATTCCGATTGCCCGGGCTTTATTTTTATCGCCAAGTTTTTCTGCTTGGGCTTTGTATGAGATAGTTTCGGCATAAGGTATTTCTAACAGGGCATGCCAGGCCTGAATCTGAAATTCCGTGCCATTAATTGCCAGCGGAATATCAAAATTTTTTCTGGTGCCGGCAAAATATTCTTCCAGTTGCTGTCTGGTTTTAGTGCTCATGTTAGTCTGGGCGTATTTAAGAACATTGATAATTTGTATGTAATGATTATTTCTCGTATCAAGATCCCAGAGTACCGCATGTAATCCTTTATTAGAGGTAATAATAGTCAATTTGCCAACTGGTGAACTCATCTCGTCATAAGTAGCTTCTTCCGGCAAGTGCTTGATTGCAATTATTTTTCTCATGATAAATTACCTTTTTAAATCTTTATATTCCATAAGAGGATAGCTGCATATGCTCTCCAGGGAGCCCACTTTTGAGTAGATAGTTGGAAATGCTGAATTTTTTTCTGAAGTTCCAGATCAGTTTCCGGGAAAGCGTTTGGATTACGTAACGCTCGCATTGCAATATATTCAACCGTCCACGGGCCGATACCTTTTATTGCTAAGAGCTTCTTGCAGGTATCTTCATAATCAGCTGTTCCATCTAAAACAATATTTTTATTTATGACTTCTTGTGCCAGGCTTTGGATACTGATAATTTTCGAATTAGTCAAGCCAATACCCGTTAAATTTGCTTCAAGTATTTCTTTAGGTGTAGGAAAAAAATGAGTTAAAGCCAGACTTTCGTCTAAAGTCTGTTTTGTTCCACAATGCCTAACCAGATTGCGCAAAATAGTACGCGCACCTTTTACACTTATTCTTTGTCCAACTATTGCCCGGGTGGCTAATTCAAAACCATCCCAGCACCCTGGGATTCGTATACCTTGATTATTTTCTAAAAAGGCTGTTATCTGTTTGTCTTCCTGTAGGGATCCTTCAATGGACATTGGATCAGAATCCAGGTCAAATATATTTTTTAAACGGGTTATAAACTCTATGATATTGGTATTTTTATCTAATTTAAACTCAAATTTAATTTTGTTATGTTCACAAATCACAGCCTTAAACCAGCCATGAGTTTCACCACAGCTTATTAAGCACTGATAAGAGTTTTCTTCAACTAACTCCATTTCTGGAATTGCCCGGCCCTCAAAAAAACTGATTAATTGATTCCAGTTATAGGGTGGGCGATAGCTTAACTGGATGTTGAATTGTTTATCGGTACGTGGAGATAGCCGGAAATCGCTAGGGGTTCTTTTAAATTTGGCTTTAAATGCATCGTTAAAGCGACGGATGGATTGAAATCCTGAGCTAAATGCAATATCTGTAATTGATAAGTTTGAGTTTTCCAATAAATTCTTAGCAATATCTAATTTCTTTGCCAATAGCACTGTTTGTGGGCTGGCGCCTAATTGTTGTTGAAACAGTTCGCGTAACCATCTTTCGCCAATTCCAAGCTTTGTAGCCAGACTGCGGATTGATAGTTCGGTAAGTGCTGTACTCTCCATAATGCGCAGTGCCCGCCGTACGGTTGCCGAGGTTCCAATCCATGCAGCAGAACCTGGAGCTGTTTCAGGTCGACAGCGAAGGCACGGACGATATCCAGCTGCTTCTGCCTGATATGCGTGAATGTAAAATTCAAGATTTGCAAGTTGTGCTTTTTTGGCTG
>Ga0206102_1000498_pt1 | contig 12270 bp, 14 predicted proteins | sample 1B1Ametagenome_FD_148645 | JGI IMG/M metagenome (GOLD analysis project Ga0206102, IMG submission 148645) | Enriched microbial communities from leaf-cutter ant dump, University of Wisconsin, Madison, United States - 1B1A | ecosystem: Environmental > Terrestrial > Nest > Insects nest > Nest dump... | reverse complement strand
GTCCGCGGCCCGCAGCGCGTGGTAGCCGACGAGCGTCGCGGCCGCAGCCGTCACGGGCTCGTGCAGCTCGACGACGTGCAGCGCGGGCCACAGCACGGCCCACTGCGCGAGCGCGGCCCGCTCGGTCGCGGCATCGATGAGCCCCGCCCGACGACCGCCCGCGAGCAGCGCGCGCACCTCGGCGTCGGCGAGCCGCGACGAGGCGACCAGGTCCGCGCCGGACCACAGCGCGGCCGCGAGCTCGGACCCCGGTTCGGCGATGCAGAGCTTGGCGAGCGCGCTGGTGTCGAAGTAGCAGACGGCCATCAGCGGCGCAGCCGCCGCACGAGCCCCGACACCCCGGCGCGCGTCGGCTCGACGGCGACGGGCTCGGCCGCGGTGCGCGGGGCGGACGCCGGCGACAGCAGCCCGTCGCGCTCGAGCCGGGCGAGCAGGTCGGCGGAGTCGATGCCGCTCAGCCGCGCGACGGGGATCCCGCGCTCGGTGATGACGACGTCCTCCCCCGCGCGTGCCGCCTCGATCCACCCCTTGAGCTCTGCGCGCAACGCGCTGACCGCGACCTCCACCTGCACGACCGTACCGGCCGCACCCCGCGCCGCCCACCCCTCGGGAGCGTCGACCGCGCGGCTACAGCTCCGGGAGCGCCTCGCGCGCCCGGGCCGGATCCTCGCCCGCGGCCTCGAGCAGGTCGACGACGAGCGAGCGGTGCAGCAGCACGAGGCTCTGGACCTGCCAGTCGTCGGGCGCGATCGCGAACGGGTCGAGCGCCCGCGCGGACACGAGCAGCTCGCCGCGCGCCCGCGCGGGGTCCCGGCCGCTGCCCAGCGCGGACGCGAGGTCGGCCGCGGCGACGGCGGTCGCGTCGATGCGGTGGGCGGCGGCGTCGAGGTCGTGCGCGGTCGCGGACTCGAGCAGCGCGAGCGCGCGACGGGTCAGGACGCGCGCGTTGCGCATGGCCCGGTCGAGCAGCACGGCGGCGTCGACGTGCGCACCGAGCTCACCGCGGTGGCGTCGTTGTGCGGGCGACAGCCGCGCCAGGTCGAGCGCGTTGCGGGAGGTGTCACGCCACTCGTCGAGCCGCGGCTGGCTCGCCCGCGCCCGCACGAGCGCGTCCTCGACGTCCTGCGCGGACCGGGCCAGGAGCCCGTGGGCGAGCTCGTCGAGGACCGTCGCGAGCTCGTGCGTCGCGCGCTGGGCGAGCACGCGCGGGTGGCGCCGCGGGTCCGACGGCGTGAGGACCGCGACGAGGAACGCGACGGCTCCGCCGACGAGCGCGTCGGTCCAGCGCCCGAGCGGTCCGCCCCCGACCCCCGCGGCGACGGGCAGCCCGACGATGACCATCGCCTGGCTGCCGGCCTGCGACGTGAGCATCGCCCCGCGGTCGAGCAGGCGCGCGAGCGTCGCGGCGGTGAACAGCACGACCGCGACCTGCCACATCCCGGTACCGATGACGTGCACGAGCGCGTCGCCGAGCCCGACGCCGAGCGCGACCCCGACGGCGATCTCCGCGACGCGCCGCAGCGACCGGTCGGCGGCGAAGCCGAGGGCGATCCACGCACAGATCGGGGCGAAGAACGGGTAGGTGTGCCCGAGCCCGTAGCGGGCGATCGCGAACGCGATCGACGCGGCGACCGCCGCCTGCAGGATCGGGAACCACGACGCACGCACCCGGTCGACGCCCTGCCGCCAGCGCACGCGCGCGACGAGGCGCACGTCGCGCCACCCGCGTCGTCGGGGCTCGGCCGCGCCCTCGCTCGTCACGGCCGTCCCGCGGTCCTCACAGCGCCGGGTGGACGCCGAGCCCGCGTGCGAGCGGTCCGCGCGCGGCGGGCCGGTCGGTCGACACGCCCTCGCCCGGCACGACGACCTCCTGGCCGGCCGCGACCATGCCTCCGTCGCACGCGACGAGGAGGGCGGCGTCGACCGGCAGCGAACGCTTGACGACCGCGAGCGCGACGGGCCCGAGCTCGTGGTGCCGCGCGACGCTCGTCACGCGGCCGACCTCGCGGCCGGGCTCCCCCGGGACGTCGGTCGTGAGGTGCACGCCGGCCCCGGGCTCCGGCAGCAGGTGGCCCGAGCCGTCGAGGTGGAGGAACACGAGCCGCCGCGGCGGACGACCCAGGTTGTGCACGCGCGCGACGGTCTCCTGGCCCCGGTAGCAGCCCTTGTGCAGGTGCACGGCGGTGCGCAGCCAGTCCAGCTCGTGCGGGATGGTCCGGTGGTCGACCTCGGTCGCCGCGCGCGGGCGCCACGCCTCGACACGCAGGGCCTCGGCGGCCCACGTCCCCGCGAGCGGCCAGCCCGCGGTCTCACGGGCGGCGACCTCGGCGACGAGGTCCGCGCGCGGGACGAGCACGAGCCGCCAGGCGCGGTCCGCGCCCGGGTGCTCGTCGGCGGGCGGGCCGTACCGGGTGCCGCCCGCGGTCACGTGCGGCCACGGGTCGCGCCAGGTCACGGGCTCGTCGGGGCCACCCTCGGCCGCGACGGGCTCGCCGATCGCCGCCCAGTCGTCGGTCACGTCCGCGATCTCGACGCGCAGCATGAACTTCATGCGGTCGAGCCACGCCGCGAGGCCGGCGGGCGTCTGCGTGACGAGCCAGGTCGCCGTGCCGTCGTCGACGACCGCGGCGGCGTGCTCGACGTGCCCGTGCGGGCTGAGCACGAGCAGCTCGGTCGACGAGCGCGGCGGCAGGTCGGCGAGCTGCGCGGTCGTGATCGAGTGCAACCAGCTCAGGCGGTCGGGCCCGGCCACGCGCACGACGCCGAGGTGCGACTGGTCGACGACCGCGCCGCCCCGCGCGAGGGCCCGCTGCTCGGCGGTCGGGTCGCCGTAGTGCCACGCGACGCCCGCGTCCGGACCGGCGCCCGCGACGGCACCGCGCCGCGCGAGCAGCGGGCTGGTGTGCCGCGGGGGCTCGTAGGCACGCTCGTCGGCGACGGGCTCGGTCACGGCAGGCTCGGTCACGGCAGGCTCACTCCACCCGGGCCAGGCGGGCCGACGCGTACGACTGCATCGGCTGGCCGAAGGCAGCGAGGTCGTGCGCCCACATGAGCTCGCCGTTGACGAGCCCGTACAGCCGCTTCGCGGCGCTCAGCTCGGCACCGGTCGACGTCCTCGCGACGAGGTCCGACGCGAGGTCGACGCGCCCGTTGCCGACCGCCCCGAGGTACACCGCCACGTGCCCCGACGGGTCGGCGAGCAGCACCTCGACGGGGAACTGGTCGGCGGGCAGGTCGTCGGGCCGCTCGGGCGGGACGCGCCAGAACCCGGACTCCGTGGACCAGACGGGGCCCTCCTCGACGGCGACGTCCGGTGCGCTGGGACCCGGCGCCGCGTCGTCGGACGCCTCGAGCGCGGACGCGTCGTCGGGGGCGACGACGAGCCGGATGGTCGTCGTGTACGTCAGGTACGGCCCGCCGTCGTGGTCGAAGACGACGTCCTGCACGAACGCCGCCTCGTCGATCCCGGGGTACCCGACGACGCCCTGGCCGTGCCAGCGGCCGACGAGCCAGGCGAGGGGGTAGACCTCGGGCGCGAGCCCCTCGGGGAGCGTGAACGTCATCGGCGCTGCGAGGTGAACAGGCGGACCACGACGAGCCCCGCGGTCCACGCGATGGCACCGGTCGCGAGGACCAGCAGTCCGATGAAGAGCCCCTCGAGCGCAGTCATGCCCCGATCCTAACGACCGCGCGCGCGACGAGCGGCTCAGCCGACGAGCACGCGCCCGACGACGTACACGAGGATGCCGGTCACGGTCACGGGCAGCACGACCGCCGCGAGCGACGGCAGCCGCCGCGACAGCGAGGGCAGCGCGTCGAACAGCACGTGCAGCGACGAGACGAGGACCCCGACGGCGACGCCGAGCACGGCGCCCGCGAGCAGGTCGATGTCCGGCAGCAGGAGCTGGGCGAGCACGCCCGCGAGCGTCGCGGCGAGCGTCGTGGCCGCAGCCCCGCGCCACCCGGCGAGCGGCAGCGCGACGACCGCCGACCCGACCGCGAGCGCGAGCGCCCCCACGACGACGATCGGCTCGCCGCCCGGTGTGCGCCCGATCGCGACCCACCCCGTGACGGCCGCGGCGAGCAGCGTCCCGGTCACCGTGCCGGCGACGGACTCGACCATGCGCTCGCGGCCCCCGCGCCGCAGCAGCTCGTTGACGAACGCGAGCAGGATCGCCGCGGCGAACACCACCGGCAGGTACCGCAGGTACGGCTGGTCCTCGACGAGGTGCACCGCGGCCACGGCGCCGAGCCCCCCGAGCGCGAGGACCGCGGTCGAGCCGGGCTTGAACGGCAGGCTCGCGAGCCACGGCCAGCCGATCGCGAACGCGAGCGCGAGCACGCCCGCGACGATCGTGACGGGCAGTCCGCCGACGAACCCGGCGACCGCGACGACGGCGGCGAGGACGGCGGTGACGACCGTCCGGGTGGCGAGCTGCATGCGCGGCTACCGCCCCAGGCCGCGCAGCGGGGCAGCGGCGCGCGTCGTCGAGTCAGGCACGGCCGACAGTGTCGCAGATGAGGACGGGATCGTCGGCACCCCGCGCGCTGGGGGTAGCGTGTGCACACCCGCCGCAGGGAGGTTCCACGTGGCAGACCTTCTGCTCCTGACCCCGGCGTCCGGTGGTTCAGCACAGGTGCTCCCGGCGCTGGGTCTGCTGTCCCACCGCGTCCGTGTGCTCCCGGTCGAGCCCTCGGCCCTGGTCGACGCGCCCGACGCCGACATCGTGCTGCTCGACGCGCGGCGCGACCTGGTCACCGCGCGGACCACGTGCCGCCTCCTGCGCGCCACGGGCCTGGCGGTCCCGCTGGTGCTCGTGCTGACCGAGGGCGGTCTGACGGTCGTGACCGCCGACTGGGGCGCCGACGAGATCCTGCTCGACTCGGCAGGCCCCGCCGAGGTCGAGGCGCGGTTCCGGCTGGCGATGGAGCGCGCCGCGATCGTGACGCAGGACGAGGCGCCGCAGGAGATCTCGTCGGGCGACCTGACGATCGACGCGGGCGGCTACACGGCCCGGCTGCGCGGCCGCCCGCTCGACCTGACCTACAAGGAGTTCGAGCTCCTCAAGTACCTCGTGCAGCACCCCGGCCGCGTGTTCACGCGCGCCCAGCTGCTGCAGGAGGTGTGGGGCTACGACTACTACGGGGGCACGCGCACGGTCGACGTGCACGTGCGTCGGCTGCGCGCCAAGCTCGGTCCCGAGCAGGAGCAGCTCATCGGCACCGTGCGCAACGTCGGCTACCGCTTCGACCCGCCCAAGGAGCGCCGCGCGTCGGGTGACCGCGACGCGGTCCCGACGCCCGCGGTCTGATCTCGCGGGCACCCACACGCTCCTCCTCGGCCCGGGGAGACCGACCCGATAGGTTCTCGTCCGATGACTGCCGTCGACTCCGCCACGCTCCTCGTCGAGGGGCCCTGGCAGCACCGCTTCGTCGCGGCCAACGGCGCCCGGTTCCACGCCGCGGTCGCGGGGCCCGACGACCGTGACGTCCCCCTCGTCGTCCTCCTGCACGCGGTGCCGCAGTTCTGGTGGGCGTGGCGCCACCAGATCCCGGCGCTCGCCGCGGCCGGCTACCGCGTCGCGGCGCTCGACGTGCGCGGCACGGGCGGCTCCGACAAGCCCCCGCAGGGCTACGACGTGCCGACGCTCACGGCCGACGTCGCCGGGGTCGTGCGCTCGCTCGGCGCGTCGTCCGCGGTCGTCGTGGGGTGCGGCACGGGGGCGACGATCGCGTGGTCCATGCCCGCGCTGCAGCCTGCGACGACGAGGGCCGTCGCCGCGCTGTCCGCACCGCACCCGCTCGACGCGCTGCGCCGCCCGTTCATGCTCGTGCGGCCCGCCGCGACACGACGCCTCGCGTACGTGCAGGTCCCTTCGCTGCCCGAGCGTGCGCTCGTGCGCGGCGACCTCGCGCACCGTCTGCTGGTCGAGTGGGGCGGCGGCCGGTGGGCCGATCGCGCGACCGAGCGCACCTATCTCGACGCGCTGCGCGTGCCGTTCGCCGCGCACTCGCAGCTCGAGCAGCTGCGCTGGCTGGGGCGTTCGGGCCCACGGCCAGACGGACGCCGGTTCGCGGCTGCGCTGCGACGCCGCTCGGACGTGCCCGTGCTGCAGCTGCACGGCGGTCGCGACGGGCTGTTCCCGCCCGCCTCCGCGGTGCTGTCGCGCGAGACCGCCGCGCGCCTCGGCCCGGACGTCACGTACGAGCTCGTCCCGCACGCGGGCCACTTCCTGCCGGAGCAGGCACCGGAGCAGGTGACGAGCACGCTGCTGGGCTGGCTCGCGCGCGTCGCCCCCGCGGCCTGACCGCCTGCCGCGCGCACGGGTCCGACGACCGCGCGGTCCGGGTGCCGCGTCAGCCCTTGAGCAGCGCCTGCGCGCGCACCGGGTCGGTCTCGCCCTCGCCGTACGACGGGCACAGCGCCGCGAGCGGGCACGCCCCGCACGCCGGCCGACGCGCGTGGCACGTCCGGCGCCCGTGGAAGATCAGCCGGTGGCACGCCATGGTCCAGTCACGGCGTGGCAGCAGCGCACCGAGCTCGCGCTCGACGACGAGCGGGTCCTCGCTCGTCGTGTAGCCCAGCCGTCGGGACAGGCGCAGCACGTGCGTGTCCGTCGTGATCCCCGGCACGCCGAACGCGTTGCCCAGGACCACGTTGGCGGTCTTGCGCCCGACGCCCGGGAGCCCGACCAGGTCCTCGAGCCGGCCCGGGACCCGGCCATCGAACCGCTCCACGAGCGCGCTCGCGAGCCCCGTGACCGACCGCGCCTTCGCGCGGAAGAACCCGAGCGGGCGCAGGATCGCCTCGAGCTCGTCCGGGTCCGCGGCCGCGAGCTGCGCGGGTCCGGGGTAGCGGGCGAACAGCTCGGGCGTCGTCGCATTGACGCGGACGTCCGTCGTCTGGGCCGACAGCACGGTCGCGACGAGCAGCGTGAACGCGTCGGTGAAGTCGAGCTCGCACCGAGCGTCCGGGTAGCGCTGCGTGAGCAGCCGGTCGATGCGACGGGCGCGTCGGGTCCGGGCGAGCGGCGTCTCGGACCGCACGCTCGTCGGGCTCGCGCCTCCCGTCCTCGCCGTCATCGCCGCACCTCGCACCCCTCGATCTCGTCCCGGTCCACGCCCCGCCTGGGAGCGTACGACGCGCCGCCGACACGCCCGACGGCCGCCGCCGCGTTGCTCCCTCGGGGTGACGTGCGCGACAGCTCGGCACGAATCCCTCAAGCCGGGCCCCCACCCGGCCGTATCAGCAGGGGTCAGCGACAGGAGGAACGGCCCGATGACCCCAGGCGGAGACCACCAGGTCCGCAGCCTCCGGCTCGACCGCCGGGCGCTGCGCGCCGAGCAGGCGCGTGTCGTGTGGTGGCGTCGGCTCGTGCGTGCGCGGATCGACCTGGCCGTCGCCGGGGCGGCGCGCCCCGACCCGCTCGGCGAGGACGTCGCGTTCCAGCTGCCGCTCGACGTCACGCTCAGCCTCCCGCGCCCGTCCGAGCTCGAGAGCCTGCTGCCGGACGTGGTCCCGACCGACGTCGAGGCGCTCGGTCGCCTGCGCGAGCTCGACAGCCGCCTCGCGTCGTACGAGGAGAGCGTGTCCGACGCGCTCGTCCGCACGACCGACCGGCTCATCTCGCGGCTCGCGGACGACCCGAGTGGTGCGGGCGACCTCGTCGCGGCGCCGCCCGCTCGCCGGTGACCACGGCGCTCGTCGGCACGCGTCGGCGCGGACCGGTCGCTCGCGACGAGCGCACGCGGTGCGATGCGGCAGACTGTGGCCTGGGTCTCGTCGTCCCGACCGGCCCGACGAGCGCGTTCGGCGCGAGAGCCGATCGAGATCGGTCCGAGGGTGTCTGAGGGTAAGGAGCGAAGCGTGGCTGAGGACGTCGTGCTGTCGGCGCCGCTGTTCGTGGGCCTCGACGAGGAGTCGGCGCTCGCGCTCGTCGCGAGCATGACCCCGATCGAGGTCGTCCGGGGCGACGTCCTGTTCCACGAGGGCGAGCCGGGCGACCGGCTGTACCTCGTGCGCGAGGGCAAGATCAAGCTCGGCCGGCGCTCGAGCGACGGCCGCGAGAACCTGCTCGCGGTGCTCGGTCCGGGGGAGATGTTCGGCGAGCTGTCGATGTTCGACCCGGGCCCGCGCACCGCGACCGCGACCGTCGTCGCCGACGCCGTGCTGCTCGAGCTCGACCACGACGAGCTCGTCCGCTGGCTCGCGGACAAGCCGGGCGTCGCACGCCACCTGCTGCAGGCCCTCGCGCGGCGGCTGCGTCGCACCAACGAGGCGCTGGCCGACCTCGTGTTCTCCGACGTGCCCGGGCGGGTCGCCAAGGCCCTGCTCGACCTGTCGACCCGCTTCGGCGAGCAGACCGACGAGGGCGTCCGCGTCGCGCACGACCTCACGCAGGAGGAGCTCGCGCAGCTCGTCGGCGCGTCGCGCGAGACCGTGAACAAGGCGCTCGCCGACTTCGCCGCCCGCGGCTGGGTGCGGCGCGAGGGCCGCGCGGTCGTCCTGCTCGACGTCGACCGCCTGGAGCGGCGCGCGCGCTGAGCATCGCGCCGTTCAGCGCGCGGCGAGCTCCACGACGATCTCGACCTCGACGGGCGAGTCGGCCGGCAGCACCGCGACGCCCACGGCCGAGCGGGCGTGCACGCCCGCCTCGCCGAGCACGTCGTGCAGCAGCAGGCTCGCACCGTTCACGACCGCGGGCTGGCCGGTGAACGCCGGGTCGCTCGCGACGAACCCGACGACCTTGACGACGCGCGTCACGAGGTCGAGCGCGTCGGCGCCGGCCGGTCCGCCCTCCCGCTCGACGAGCGCGGCGACCGCCGCGAGCGCGTTCAGCGCGGCGGTCCGGGCCAGGTCCGCAGCCTCGTCGGGCGAGACCCCCGCACCCACCTTGCCGGTGGCCGGCAGCGCACCGTCGACGAACGGGAGCTGACCCGAGGTCCAGACGTACGAGCCGGTCCGCACCGCGGGGACGTAGGCCGCGAGCGGCGCGGCCGCCTGCGGCAGCGCCAGACCGAGGTCCGCGAGCCGCTGCGCGGCACCCATCAGGACTCGAGCGGGCGCTTGAGGTACGCGACCAGGCCGTCGCCCGGACCGGGCACCACCTGGACGAGCTCCCAGCCGTCCGAGCCCCACTGGTCCAGGATCGCCTTGGTCATGTGGATGATGAGGGGGACGGTCACGTACTCCCACTTGGTCGCCATGCGCCCACCCTAGCCAGCGCGCCGCCGACCCGGCAGGAGGTCCTCGTCACACCCCGCGAGCGGTCACCCGCGGCTGGGGACGAGCTCGGAGTCGAGCACGAGCTCGGACCACCACGACGTCACCTCGGGCCGCCGACGGCGCAGCGCGCGCCGCTCGCGCTCGGTCATGCCGCCCCACACCCCGAAGTCCATCCGGTTGTCGAGCGCGTCCGCGAGACACTCGAGGCGCACCGGGCACTGCAGGCAGACCGCTCGGGCCTCCCGCTGGGCGGGTCCCTCGACGAACAGCGCGTCGGGAGACACCTTGCCGGAACCGCACTCCGCGGACGCGGTCCAGTGACCGTCCTTGGTCGCCACCACCGCGCCTCTCCCCCCTGTGTGCGCCGTCGCCCCGTGGCACCCGGGACCGGGTGACCCGGACCAGGGACGCTCGACGCTGATCGCCCCGCCTGCAGCCCGCCGCTTGTACCACAACCGGCGTCCGTCTGCGCGTGGCTCGCTGTGAAACTAGCGCGGAACCGGGGGTTCTGACGAGACTCCGATCGGGTCATCCCGAGGTGTGGACGCGCTCCCGCACGGTTCCACCGGTTCGGCGGCGGGGCCGCCACCGGATCGGGTGAACGGCTCGTGGCGACCGGTGGACGCGGCTCGGGCGGCGGCCTGACCGCTCGGGGCACGTGTGCAGGTCCCGTGCAGAGTGCGTGCGGTCCGCACCTGCGCACGACCCGCCACAAGTCGGGCCGACTACCCTGGCGGGCATGCCGAAGACTGCCCGTGCACGGGGCCGCCAGGTCAACGCCTTCCAGGCGCTGGCCCTCCTGCTGTCCTTCGTGCTCGTCGCGTGCCTGGGCGGCGTGCTCGCCGCCGGCCTCGCGCTGCCCGGGGTCGCGGTCGCGAACGGCCTGACGGACATGTCCGTCACCGCGTTCGACGACCTGCCGACCGAGCTCACGCCGACCGACCTGCCGGAGAAGTCGCGCATCCTCGCGTCCGACGGCACGCTGCTCGCGACGTTCTTCGACCAGGACCGCGTCGTCGTCCCGCTCGACCAGGTCGCACCGATCATGCAGCAGGCCGTGATCGCGACCGAGGACCGCCGGTTCTACGAGCACGCGGGCGTCGACGTCATGGGTATGGTCCGGGCGGCGGCGCGCAACGCGCTGCACATCTCGAAGGAGGGCGCCTCGACCCTCACGCAGCAGTACGTCAAGAACGTGCTCATCGAGGCGTCGCAGGTGGACGGCACGGACGCCGAGAAGGCCGCCGCGCTCGAGCAGGCGCGCGCCGACGAGGGCACCGAGGGCCTGGCGCGCAAGCTCCGCGAGGCGAAGCTCGCGATCACGCTCGAGAAGCGCATGACCAAGGACGAGATCCTCGAGAAGTACCTCAACATCGCCCAGTTCGGGGCGTCGACCTACGGCGTCGAGTCCGCGGCGCAGCGGTACTTCGGCATGCGGGCGCTCAAGCTCAACTACCTGCAGGCCGCGACGATCGCGGGCATCACGAAGTCGCCGTCCTACTGGGACCCGATCCTGCACCCGAAGAACGCTCAGCAGCGCCGCAACGTCGTGCTCGGGCTCATGCTGCGCGAGGGCTACATCACGCAGGCGGAGTACAACGTGGGCGTGAAGACGCCGATCGAGGACACGCTCAACGTGCAGCCGTCGAAGCTCGGGTGCATGTCCGCGAGCGACGCCGTCCCGGGCTCGGGCTTCTTCTGCGACTACGTCACGAAGGTCATCGTCACCGACCCCGCGTTCGGCGAGACCGCGAGCGAGCGGCGCAACCTGCTCACCAAGGGTGGTCTGACGATCTGGACCACGCTCGACAAGGACATGCAGGCCGCCGCGGACAAGGCGATCAAGGACAGCATCCCGGTCGACGACCCGTCGGCGATCGGGACCGCCATGGTCGTCGTCGAGCCCGGCACGGGCCAGATCAAGGCCATGTCGCAGAACCGTGACTACAACAACACGAGCAACCACGGCGAGCGCGAGACGTCGGTCAACTACAACACGACGAACGCGTACGGCGCCTCGGGCGGTTTCGCACCGGGTTCGACGTTCAAGCCGTTCACGCTGCTCGAGTGGCTGCGCGAGGGCCACTCCCTGCACGAGACGCTCAACGCGCGTCGGATGCAGTACAGCCTCAACGAGTTCAACGCACCGTGCACCAACCTCACCGGCACCTGGAAGTTCGGCAACGCCGAGGGCTCGGGCGGCGTCATGAACGTCCTGCAGGCGACCATGAACTCGGTGAACTCCGGTTACGCCGCGATGGCGAGCAAGATCGACCTCTGCAAGATCTTCGACGGCGCGGCCGACCTCGGGGTCGTCAAGGCCGGCGGTTCGGAGAAGAACAGCGGACCGATCGACCCGCTGCCCGCCAACATCCTGGGCTCGCAGTCCGTCGCGCCGCTGTCGATGGCGAACGCCTTCGCGGCGTTCGCGGCCAACGGCCGGTACTGCAACCCGGTCGCGATCCTCAAGGTCACGACGACCGCGGGCGAGGAGCTCAAGGTCCCCAGCGCGGACTGCAGCCAGAAGATCGAGCCCGACATCGCGAAGGCCATGAGCTACGCGCTCAGCAACGTGTGGAAGGGCACCGCGAAGGCGGTCGGCGCACCGAGCTTCCCGTCCGCGGGGAAGACCGGCACGACGTCGGAGAACGAGGACGTCTGGTTCGTCGGGTACACCCCGAAGCTGTCCGCTGCCGTGTGGGCCGGCCACACCGGTCGCATGGCCTCGATGCACGGCCTGACGATCGGCGGGAAGTCGTACGCGGGCCGCGGCGCCGGGCCGTGGGGTTCGTCGATCCCCGCGCCCACGTGGAAGCGGTTCATGGAGGACGTGCTCGGCGGGGGCGACAACCCGGGCTTCGACAAGCCGTCCAACGACCTCATCTACGGCAAGCCGGTCTACGTCCCGAACGTCGTCGGCATGTCGGAGGGCGCCGCGATCAAGACGCTCACCGAGCGCGGCTTCCAGCCCGTCGTGTCCGACGAGCGCGTCGACTCGGACGTCGAGAAGGGTCGCGTGGCAGAGCAGGACCCGAGCGGCTCGA
>Ga0206102_1000497_pt1 | contig 12278 bp, 5 predicted proteins | sample 1B1Ametagenome_FD_148645 | JGI IMG/M metagenome (GOLD analysis project Ga0206102, IMG submission 148645) | Enriched microbial communities from leaf-cutter ant dump, University of Wisconsin, Madison, United States - 1B1A | ecosystem: Environmental > Terrestrial > Nest > Insects nest > Nest dump... | reverse complement strand
CAGCGGGCACCAGTACGGCGCGCCGCCGCTGCTGCGCGGCGTCTATCTCACCTCGGGCACGCAGGAAGGCACGCCGATCGACCGCATGATGGGCGCGGTGGCGCGCACCTTCGGCGTGGATGCGGCCCAGGTGCAGGCGCCGGGCGCGCAGCGACGCACGTTCTTCGTCGAGCGCCTGCTGAAGGACGTGCTGTTCAAGGAGTCGGGCTTCGCCGGCACCAACCCGAAACTGGAGCGGCAGAAGGTGTTGCTGCAGGCTGCCTCGTACGTGGGCGTGCTGCTGCTGACGTTGCTGCTGTTCGCCGGCTTCACCACCAGTTACGGACGCAACAAGGCCTATCTGGCGCAGGTGCAGGCCTCGCTGCAAGGCTATCCGGCCGACAGCGATCCCTCGTCCGCCCCCAGCCAGAAAGCCTATTTCGCGATGGCGCTGGAGCGGCTGGAGGCGCTGTCCGCGGTGCAGGACGCGGCACGCAAGTATCAGGGCGACGTGCCGCTGCTGATGCGCTTCGGCCTGTATCAGGGCAATGCGGTGGGTGACGAGGTGCACGATGCCTACATCCGCGAGCTCAACGGCGTGCTGTTGCCGGGCGTGGCGTCGCAGTTCCGCAGCGGGCTCACCGGCAGCGCCAGCGATCCGCAGGCGCTGTACTACTACCTCAAGGGCTATCTGATGCTGGGCGAACCCAGGCACCAGGATGCCGATGAGCTGATCGCGCTGACCGACATCGAGTGGCGCAAGATCTTCCCCAACGACCCGGTGCTGCAGAAGGCGTTGTCCAAACACTTCCAGGCTCTGGTGGCCGAACCGGGGCAGCTGCATCCGCTGACGCTGGACAGCGCCCTGGTGGAACAGGCGCGCAGCACGCTGCGCACGGCGGATCTGTCCACGCTGATCTACGGCAGTCTCAAACTGTCCGCCACCGGCGCGGACCATCCGCCGCTGCGGCTGGACAAGGAGCTTGGCCTGCTCGGCAATGTGTTCCGGCGCAAGAGCGGCGCGGCCCTGTCCGACCCGTTGCCCGCGCTGTTCACCCAGCCGATGTTCGCCGACGAGGCCGGCAAGGGCATCGAGCAGGCGGTGAAGCAGTTCGCCGCCGACGACTGGGTGTTCGGCGCCAGCAAGATCGACGCGATCGAACGGGCGCGCCTGGTGCAGCAGGTGCTGGCGCTGTACCAGCAGGACTACATCAGGACATGGGACGCGCTGCTCGACGACCTGGAGCTGCAGCCGATCAACAGCATCCAGGACGCCAGCGCCATCGCGGCCAAGTTGTCCGGCCCCAGTTCGCCGCTGAAATCCCTGCTGCAGGTGGTGCGCGACAACACCCACGACATGCTGCGCGCGCCGCCGGCCGACGCGGCGGACAAGGTGGTGGACGCGGCCGAGAAAGTGGCGGCGAAGAAGGCCACGCAGAGTGCGCTGTCGCGCGCGCTGGCCAACGTCAACGGCGCGCCCGCCGCCGATGCCGGCGAGAAGCCGGGGGCCGCGATCAGCGAGCATTTCGACACGCTCAACAAGCTCACCGATGGTGCGCCTGGCGCTGCGCCGATCGACCGCACGCTGAGCGTGCTCGACCAGCTCAGCAAGACCTTGCTGACCATGACCGACTTCAGCAACGCGGCCGGTCAGCCCAACCCGCAGCTGTTGATGGCGCAGCAGGAAGCGGCGCAATTGCCGCCGCCGGTATCCGGCTGGGTCAACGCGCTGACCGGCAAGAGCCAGGCACTGGTGGCCAGCGGCACCAAGGGCGCGCTGGGCGACCAGTTCCAGCAGGCGGTGGGCAACGATTGCGCGGATTTCATCAAGGGCCGCTATCCGTTCGCGCCCAACGGCCGTTCGGAAATCCCGCTGCAGAACTTCGGCGAGCTGTTCGGCAACGGCGGCCGCTTCGACACCTTCAACAAGCAGACGCTGGCCAAGCTGGTCGACGCCAGCGGCCGCAACTGGCAATGGAAGACCGGCCCGGGCGCGGTCGCCGGCCCACCCGGCGTGCTGCAGCAGGCGCAGGCCGCCGACGACATCCGGCAGATGTATTTCCGTGGCGGCAACCTGCCGGAGGTGGACTTCACGATCCTTGCGCCCACGCTGGACCCGGCCATCGGCAAGTTGGTGATCGAGATCGACGGGCAGAAGTACGAATACCAGCCCGGCGGCGCCACCAGTGCCGCGATGAAATGGCCGGGGCCGCAGCCGGGCAGCGTCACCATTGCCGCCTACGACACCACCGGTGCGCTGATCAGCTCTTTCGACTACCAGGGTGACTGGGCCTTCTTCCGCGCGCTGCAGGCGGCGAATCTGCAGAAACAGTCCGACCTGCGCTTCCTGGCCAGTTTCAACTTTGGCGGACATGTGGCCAAGGTGACCGTGCAGGCCAGCAATCTGCGCAACCCGTTCCTCAACACCGAGGTGCAGCACTTCCGGTGCGGAGGCTGAGCGCATGCCGAATCCGACAGGGGCAGGGTTCTTCGGCAAGCTTCCCGGGGTAGGGGATTTCGTGCAGCGGCGCCTGCCCGTGCGTTTCGTCGACGGTTGGGACCAGCACTTCGAGCACGCGGTGAACGCGGCGCGCGGGGTGCTGGGCAACGACTGGCCGGCGGCGTATCACGCCAGCCCCGTCTGGCGTTTCGCGATGCCGACGGGCCTTTGCGGGGATTCGGCGTGGGTGGGTGTGCTGGGACCGGCCAGCGATCGCGTGGGGCGTTGTTTCCCGATGGTGATCGCCGCGCCATTGAACCGCAGCGAGGCGGTGACGCAGGCGCTGCTGCGGGGTGACCACTGGTTCGACACGCTGGCGCGTGTGCATGCACACGCGCAGGCCGATCGGTCGATCCAGGCCGAGGCGTTCGATGCCCTGGTGGTGGACGTGGCCGGCCCGTGCGGCGGCGACCCCATCACCGTGCCGCAACCGCCGCAGCCGCTGGATTGGCGCAGCGCCAGTCACTGGCGTTTCCCGCTGGCGCAGGGTACGGTGGGGGCCGCGCAACTGGCCGGGCTGTGGTCGCAACTGGCGCCTGCCGGCGACTGGTGCCTGTGGTGGACGCCGGGCGCGGCGCGCGTGCCGCCCACGTTGCTGGCCACGCGTGGCCTGCCGCAACCGGCGGCCTATGCCGCGTTTCTGGATGCCGCGTACGCGGGCGCGCCGTGGCAGTCGGCGGGCGACTTCGGCCACCATGTCGACGCGGAGACCACGCAGAACCGGCGCATCGCGTTTCCGCCGTCACCCGCGATCGAGACGGCGGGCGCGCCGCCTTCCCCCGCACCGCGAACCCTGCTGCCGGACGACCTGTCCGACATCTTCGCCGACCTGATGCCGCCCGTGGCGGCGCCGCACGACCTGCCGACGAACCTCGACGACGTCCGGGACGACGGCCCGGTCCGCTATCGCGCCGACGCGGCGCTGACCCTGGTGGCCGCCGACGATGGCATGCGCGACCCGCGCAGGCAGGCTGCCGCCGTCGCGCATGCACTGGTCGACGAGCTGGATGCGACGGAACTGGGCGTCGGCGCATTGCGCCAGCGCCTGCTGGCGTCGCACGCGCCGTTGCGCCGACGCGGCGAAGATCTGATCGATCCGGTGAACGAGGACGGAGCGGTGGTGGCGGCGCAGCTGAACCACCAGCACGCCGCCGTGCTGCGCGTCGGCAGCGCCGGTGTGTGGCATTACCGCCGCGGCCAGTTGCACGCGCTGTTCGCCGCCGACGAAACCGCGGTGGATGACGAAAGCCTCGGCCATGGCGGCGAATTCGACGATCTGCTGTTCGGCCGTGTCACGGCCGCCGCGCCCGGACTGGGAGCTGCCAGCGGCCCTGTCTGCGAAGAAGCGGCCTGCACGGTCGCAGCAGGCGACCGCCTGCTGCTGATGGCCACGCAGGCGCTGGTGCAACTGTCGCCGGAGCTGCTGGCCGAGGCGCTGGCGCTGCCCTCCATCGAGGGTGCACGTGCACGCATTGCCGCCGCGGCCGGTTTCCGGTCGCCATCGACCCACTGGCCACTGGCCATCATCGAGATCACGCCATGACGCTGCGCCACCAATCCGCCGGCTACACCGTGACCGGCAAGATCCGCAAGCACAATGAGGATGCGATCCTGGTGCGCGAGGATGTCGGCCTGTGGGTGGTGGCCGATGGCATGGGCGGCCATTCGGCCGGCGACTACGCCAGCGCGATGATCATCGAGCGGCTCGGCGCGTTGCCGCGTCCGGGCAGCGTGTACGACTTCATCGAATCGATCGAGGACACGCTGGTGCAGGTCAATACCGATCTGGTGCGCACCGCGGTGACCCGTGGCGTGGACATCATCGGATCCACCGTGGTGGTGCTGGTGCATCACAGCGATTTCATGCTGTGCGGCTGGGTCGGCGACAGCCGCGTGTACTGTTTCGAGGATGGTCGCCTGCGGCAGATCACCAGCGACCACGTGCACGGCATGAAAGAGGACGTCACCCAGTTCGGCGGTGCGCCGGCGCAACCGCAACCCGGTGCCGGTGCGCTGACCCGCGCGGTGGGTGCGGAGGATCATCTGTTCATCGACTGGGTCGTGGCAGGCAGCCGCCCCGGCATGCAGTTCGTGCTGTGCTCGGACGGCATCAACAAGGAGATGTCCGATGCCGAGATCGACGCCGAATGCCGCCGCCAGCTGGCCCCGTCCGAACTGGCCGCGCGACTGATGGAGCTGGCCACCAGTCGCGCGGCCCGAGACAACATTTCCGCCGTCACCGTACGGCTCCAGGATTGACGAAGACGTATCCATGAATTCCCTCGCTGAACTGATCGCCGCCTACCAGGCGGGCACGCTGAAACTGCTGGCGTTGTTCAACGCCGTGGCGGCGCGTGGCCCGCAGGCGGAAGACGACCACCGCGCCGAGATCGCACTGGTCGAGAAGATGGAAGCGGAGGGCACGCTGGAAGCGGACATCGCCCAGGCGCTGGTGGCCAAGCTGGTCAAGCTGCAGGCGCCGCCGTCGGCCGGAGAGGTCGAGGCCGACGACGACGTCACCGTGATCAAGCCCGCCTCACAGAGGCCTCCCGCGGCCGATGACGCCACCGTGGTGCAGCCTGCCTCGCGCCCTGGCGCCGCGCCGCCGCATGACGACGCCACCGTGGTGAAGCCGGCCTCGTGGTCGCCGCCGCCGGACAACCAGCCGGACAACCAGTCGACCGGCACGCAGGGGCGTACCGGCACCGGCACGTATTCCAACAGCACCTTCAACGCCGACACCTGGCAACGCGTGGCCGATGCCGAAGGCGGCGACTACGCCACCGTGGGCATGCTGCTGAAGGGCCGCTTTCTGCTGGAGCGCGAGATCGGCCGCGGCGGCATGGGCGTGGTGTTCCTGGCGCGCGACGAACGCAAGGTGGAGGCGCGCGACCGCGACCCCTACGTGGCGGTGAAGGTGCTGAACGACGAGTTCCGCCGCCACCCCGATTCGCTGATCTCGCTGCAGCGCGAATCGCGCCGCTCGCAGTCGCTGGCGCACGACAACATCGTGCGCGTCTACGACTTCGACAAGGACCGCACCATCGTCTTCATGACGATGGAGTACATCGACGGCAGCGACCTGAAGACGCTGATCCGCGAGCGCGCCTACAACGGCCTGCCGCTGGCCGAGGTGCGACCGCTGATCGAGGGCATGGCCTGGGCGCTCAAGCGGGCGCACTCGGCCGGCGTGGTGCATTCGGACTTCAAGCCCGGCAACGTCATGGTCACCCGCGACGGCGTGCCCAAGGTGTTCGACTTCGGCATTGCCCGCGCCGGCAAGCACATGGGCGACGCGGTGGGCGAACAGACCGTGTTCGACGCCGGCACGCTGGGCGCGCTCACCCCGGCCTACGCCAGCCTGGAGATGATCCGCGGCGCCGAGCCCACGCCCACCGACGACATCTACGCGCTCGGTTGCGTGGCGTTCGAGCTGCTCACCGGCAAGCACCCGTTCGACAAGGTCAGCGCCGAGGTGGCGTTGAAGGAAGGTCGCAAGCCGCCGCCGGTGCCGGGGCTCAGCCGGCGCCAGTACAAGACCCTTTGCGACGCCGTCGCCTTTCACGGCGAGCAGCGGCTGAAGAGCGCCAGCGACCTCGTCGAAGGCCTGCGCGAGATAGGCTGGCGTGAACGGTTGGGGCCCTATCTGGCTTATGGTGGCGTGGCCGCCGTGCTGCTGGCCGCCGGTGGCTGGGGTTTCGCGCGCTACCTGCACGATCAGCAGGTGCGCAGCGTGATCGCCGGATTCACCGTGACCGGCCCGAAGCATTTCCTCAACGAGGATCAGGCGCTCAAGGCGTTCGACCGCCTCGGCGACGACGACCGCCTGCGCATCGTGGCCGACCAGGGCGACGCGATCCAGAACTTCCTGCTGAGCCGCGTCGATGCGTACTGGAACCCCGACCAGGGCCGCTACGCCTACGCCCGCGCGCTGCACGTGTTCGAGCTGCGCGACCGGCTGAAGCTGTATTCGCCCGCGCTCGACCTGAAGCGCAACGCGATCGAGGAGCAGAAGAACGCCCTGCTGAACACGCTCGACACGCAACTGGCCCAGCGCATCGACAAGGGCGCCATCTTCGAGGACCAGCCCGAAAGCGCGGTGGCCACGCTGAAGCAGATCCGCGCCATCGATCCGGACAGCAGCCTGCTGAAGAATGGCGAACTGGAGCTGAAATACGACAGCGCCATCGGCCAGTCGCTGGCCGCCGGCCGGCTCGACGAAGCCGGTGCGCGGTTGAAACTGGCCAGCCAGTTGTTCCCCGCCTCGGTGCGGCTGCAGCGACGCGAAGCGCAACTGGCCAGCCTGAACCAGACCGCCGTCGCCGCCGCGCCGCCGGTCAGCCACGTGGCGCAGACCGTACCGCAGGCCCGCCAGGCGCTGGCCGATCTGCTGGCCAAGCCGACCATGGATGGCAAATGGCAGGCCGCCGTGGCCGACGCGATGCTCACGCTGAAGAGCGACAGCACCGCCGAAACCACGCGTCTGGTCGCCGCGCTGGCCGACGCCATCGCGACCGAAGCGGGGCAACAGACCGATCCCATGCACCTGGCCCGGGCCGGCGAACTGGTGGCTTTCGGCCTGCGCTACGCGCCGGATTCCAAATCGCTGCTGGCGCAGCGCGACCGCATCGATGCGCTGCTGCATCAACAGCAGGCGCAACTGGATCGGGAAAGCGTGGCGGCCGAGGTCACCTCGCGCATCGAATCGCTCAAGCGTGCGGCGGCGGCCGGGGACACGACCAAGGCGCAGGAGTCGCTGGCACGCGTCCAGGCCCTGCAGCCGGACAACGCCTTTCTCAAGCACGACGGCCCGCAACTGGTCGCCGATGCCTACCTCGGCAAGGCACGCGAGGCGTTCCGCAAGGGTCGCGACGCCACCACCGCGTCGGTGCTGGCGCAGGCCACGCAGGCGTTGGGCGATCGTGCCGATCTGCGCCATGCCGGCACCCGCTACGCGTTGGCGTCCGACGTGATCAAGGCGCGCGGCAAGCCCGTCACCGCAGCCGACTACCAGCGCCTCAGCGGCCAGCTGGCCGAGCTGCGCCGGGTCGACGCCGACGGCCTCGACCAACTGGAAGCGGACATGAAACTGCGCGGCCAGCTGCCCGAAGGCAGCCTGTCGCGCGCGCTCGACACCTTGAAGACGGGGGCCGGCGCGCCATCGCCGGTCGCCACGCCCGGCCCGGCGGTGGTCGCGGCCCCCGCGCCGGCACCGACCGCCGCGACGCCCGTCGCTCCGACCCGCAATGGCACCAAGCCGGCAGTCGCCACGGCCAAGCCGGCAGCGCCCGGTCAGGCGGCCGCGGTGCCGGGGGCGGCATCGGCCAGCGCCGACCCCTGCGGCCAACCGGCCCTGGTGGGGCAGGGGCGCAGTTGCTTCGATGCGATCGCCGGCAAGCGCGGCCCCAGCCTGGTGGTGGTCAGCGGCGTGAGCGGCGGCAAACCCTACGCGATCTCGCGCACCGAGATCACCGTCAACGAGTTCAACCGTTTCTGCACAGCCACCGGCAAATGCGCGGCCATCACAGTGGCCGACCGCGAGAGCGGCGTGCTGCCGGTCAGCAACATCACGCTGGCCCAGGCGCGCGCCTATGCCGCCTGGCTGGGCAGTGCCAGCGGCTATGTCTATCGCCTGCCCACCGATGCCGAGTGGATGCATGCGGCGCAGGCGGGCTCGAACTGGAAACAGGCGCCCGACAGCAACTGCGTGCCGCCCGGTGCCGTCGGCGGTGACGGCTCCGGCGGCCCGATCTCGGCACGCGGTCGCGAGCCCAACCCGTGGGGACTGGTCAACCTGACCGGCAACGTGTGGGAATGGGTCAGCAGCGGCGGCAGCACCATGGTGCGTGGCGGCAGTTACACCAGCTACTGGTCCGACTGCACCGTGGCCAGCCATCGCCAGGACAGCGGTGCGGCCGCCAAAGACGTGGGTTTCCGGATTGTCAGGGAATTGAAATGACCGAACAGGAACGAAGGGCCAACCAGGAGCTGCATGCGCTCGACGAGGCGCACCGGCTGGGGCGGATCACCCGCGAGGATTACCGCGCGCGCCGCCGCAAGGTGCTCGGTGCCCTGTCCGACAGCAACGGGGTCACCGCGCGCAACGCCATCACGCCGCCACCGGCCAGCGCCCGGCGCCAGGCCGCCGACACCACCGCTCCGGGCGAGGCGTTGAACATGCTGTTTCCGGCGCGTTCGGGCCAGACCCGGAAATACCTGATCGTGCTGGGGGTGATCGTGGTGGTCTGCGCGCTGCTCCTCTACGGCCTGCTGCACGGCAAGTGACGCGGGGCGGGTGCGGCGCTGCGGTGCAGCACGGTGGCTGACCAAAATTTTCGCCGTTTGACGCATTAGCAGAAAACGGCCCGGATGTACCACGAGGGCATGGCAGTTTCTGGACGTCAGGCTGCCACGATCAACGATTGCAAGGGGAATGTCGTGCGGATTGCTTGCCTGGCGGGGGCGTTGGTGTTGGCCTTGAGCGGCACGGTGCTGGCGCAGGAGACGACGGCGTCGCCTGCCGTGGCGCCGGAAAGTGGCGCGGGCGCGGCATCCCCCGACGTGGCGGCGCCGCAGATACTGGTGAGCGGCATCGCTCCGGGCGACGCCGCCGCGGCCGCCGCCGCGCAGCAAGCCATCGATGCCGAATACAGGAACGCCCTGGCCGCCGCCGGGACCACCACGCTCGACCCCGCGCAATGGCAAGCGGTCGCCGACAAGGTAACCGCGGCGCTGCAGCAGGCCGGCCATCCCGCCGCCCGCGCCTATCTGGCCAGCCAGCTGGTGGCGTTCAGTCCGCACGCCCCGCCTGCGGTGGTACCGGCGGACAAGGTGGTGCCGCCGGTACGCGAGCGCGACACCGACGCTGGCCTGTCGCAACGGATCGCCGTGCGTGGATTCCGCGTGCAAGGCGTGGGCAACCACCCGGACTACGACATCACCCCGGCCTCGATCCAGGCGCTGGCCGATGCCCAGTTCAAGACATTGGGCGGCGACGCGGCGACGCCGGCCCGGCTGGATTTCACCCAGCTGCAGGGCGTGGCCGACAAGATCACCGCACGCTACCGCAACGCCGGCTTCATCGTGGCCACGGCGTTCCTGCCGGCGCAGACCGTGGGTGACGACCAGCTCATCGAGATCAAGGTGCTGGAAGGCAGCATCGGCAAGATCATCGTCAAGGGTGCCAAGCGCTATCGCCCCGGCGTGATCGCCGCGCCGGCAGAGAAACTGCGCGGCAAGCCGCTGCGCAAGAGCGCCGTCGACACGGCCCTGCTGTACGCCCGCGATCTGCCCGGCGTATCGGTGACCTCCACCTTCCAGCCCGGTACGCAGACCGGCGAGACCGACCTGGTGATGGTGGCACGCGAGGCGAAGCGGCCGTTCACCTTCACCACCGGCGCCAACAACTACGGCAACGAGCTGACCGGGCGCTACCGCGCGCAACTGGGGGCCACCTGGTTGAGCCCGCTGGGCATCGGCGACAGCCTGGCCGCGAATGTCGACTACGCCTTCAACCCGCGCAACAACGTCTACGGCTCGCTGGTCTATCGCGCACCCGCCGTGGTCGTGCCGGGCCTCAGCGCGGTGGTCGGCGCCACCCGCGCCGCCATGCAGATCAACACCGGCAGCTTCGCCGCGCTGGGCGTGAAGGGTCCCAGCTCGCTGTACTTCGGCGGCATGGACTGGGCCTTCGTCAACGACGACACGCTGAAAATGCAGGGCACGCTGCGGTACATCAAGGAGCAATCCAGGCTCAGCAGCACGGGCATGACGCTGTCCGACGAGCGCTTTGACGTGGCCGAGCTCGGCTTCGGCATGAACCACACCGACCAGCGTTTCCACGGCATCGACCTGCTGCAGCTGGCCATACGCAAGTCGGTGAAGGATCGTTCGCGGAGACCGGACCTGGTCAGCCCGGATCACGCCAGCAGCTTCCTCAGCGCCAAGCTGTCCTATACCCGCCTGCAGTTTCTTACCGACCGGCAGCGGCTGTACTTCAAACTGGCCGGGCAATTCAGCAAGGACGCGCTGGTGCCGCTGGAGCAATTCGGCCTCGGCGGCCCCGACAGCGTGCGCGCCTACCCGATTTCCGAGGGGCTGACCGATCGCGGCTATTACGGCTCGCTGGAATACCACGTCGACGCGCCGGGCTTCGGCAACAAAGTGTCGCCGTTCTACGGCCGACCGTGGCGCGAGCTGCTGGAGTTCGAGGCCTTCGTCGATTACGGCCGGGGTTACCCGGCCGGCGCCAACCGCCACAACAACACCCGCTCGGTCACGCTCAATGGCGTGGGTGCGGGGCTGATCTTCCGTCTGCCGCAATTCCACCAGTTCGAGTTCCACCTCGACGGCTCCGTGCCGACGAGCCGGCAGCGCGCGTCCGACGACAACGGCTATCACATCTATTCGCGCTTCGGCTTCACGTTTTGACGGGTGACATCATGAACAACGCTATCGACGCGAAGTCCCGCGGCCAACACGTCGCCACCTTGCCGCCGCATGCCGGCCGACTGCGCCGCAAGCTGTTGCCGGTAAGCCTGTCGCTGCTGCTGGCCAGCCCGTTCGTGTTTGGCGGCGAGGCGATGGCGGCCGCCGTGGGCGCCACCACCGGGCCGACCGGCGGCACCGTGGTGGGCGGCATCGGCAGCATCACGCAGAACGGCGCCAACACCGTCATCAACCAGAACTCGGCCAAGCTGGCGCTGGACTGGCAGACCTTCAACGTGGGCAAGGATGCCTCGGTGAAGTTCAACCAGCCGTCGTTCAACGCGGTGGCGCTCAACCGCATCCTGGACCAGAACCCCAGCCAGATCTTCGGCCACATCACCTCCAACGGGCAGGTGTTTCTGATCAACACCCACGGCATCATCTTCGGCGCCGGTGCGCAGATGAACGTGGGCGGCCTGATGGCCAGCACGCTCGACCTCACGCCCAAGGATTTCCTGGCCGGCCGCTACAACCTCGACGCCCACGGCGGCAGCGCCGGCATCGTCAACCACGGCCTGATCAAGGCCGCCAGCGGTGGCTCGGTGGCCCTGGTTGGCGGCAACGTGAGCAACGACGGCGTGATCCTGGCCGACTACGGCCGCATCCACCTCGACGGCGCCGATCGCGCCGTGCTCGATTTCGACGGCAACGGGCTCATCAACATCCAGGTCACCGGCGAGCTGAAGCAGCGGCTGGACAACGGCGAGGCGGCGGTGTCCAACAAGGGCACGCTCAAGGCCGACAGCGGCACCGTGGTGCTGCAGGCGTCCGCAGCGAAGGACCTGTTCACCAACCTGGTCAACAACAGCGGCGTGATCGATGCCGGCGGCATCAGCACGCAGGGCGGCGTGGTGCGGCTGGTGGCGGCGGGCGGCAACACCGAAAACAGCGGTGCCATCAACGTGTCCGGCGTGCAGGGCGGCAGCGTGCAGTTGCTGTCGGACCGGAACGTCGGCGTCACCGGCAAGGTCGACGCCTCCGGCAGCCATGGCGGTGGCAGCATCCGCGTGGGCGGCGGCTACCAGGGTGGCGAAGGGTTGCAGGCCGCGGCCGTGACCTACGTGGGCCCGGACGCGCGATTGAACGCCGACGCCCTGCAGTCTGGCGATGGTGGCTCCGTGGTGCTGTGGTCGAACACCGCGACCGGCTTCAAGGGCAACATCAGCGCACGCGGCGGCGCGGATGGCGGCAACGGCGGCATGGCCGAGGTTTCCAGCCTCGGCTACCTGGCGTTCGATGGTCTGGCCGACCTGCGCGCGCCGCATGGGGCATGGGGCACGCTGCTGCTCGATCCGAACGACATCACCATCAG
>Ga0206102_1000494_pt1 | contig 12328 bp, 9 predicted proteins | sample 1B1Ametagenome_FD_148645 | JGI IMG/M metagenome (GOLD analysis project Ga0206102, IMG submission 148645) | Enriched microbial communities from leaf-cutter ant dump, University of Wisconsin, Madison, United States - 1B1A | ecosystem: Environmental > Terrestrial > Nest > Insects nest > Nest dump... | reverse complement strand
TAAGGATCGCCAAGGAGTCGTTATTAGGCGGCATAATCCTGAAGATGTTATTAGAGGCTGCATTGTTGAAGCAATTCGTACAGTTGATGAGGGTAGCAATGATCAAGATAGGGCTAGCCTTTATGCTGACTATGAAGCTTATTTTGAATCAATAGGAAACAATAGTTACGAGGTTCTCTGCTTTATAGGCGAGAGTTGTGAAGCAAAGGAGATAAATGCCTTTCTAAAAAAGCAAAAAAGAAATAAAGCTGGCCCCAAAAAAAATAACATCGAACAGGTGGATCAAGAAGCATGGCTTGCTTTTTCAGGTGTAGATCCCGACAACAAGAGCTATTTCTTTAACAGGATTGCACACGAAAAAAAGATTCATTCTGCCATTTTTCTACCACTGGTAAAACCAGTCGCATTGCCAAGAAACAGAGAAGGCTGGAACGGAAGCTCATTAATCAAAGAAATTATAAGCAATCTTTCTGCTGAAAATTTACTTTTTGCCAAATCGTTTGCTAACAAACAGAAATGGCGCTGCAACTTTCCACTGATATTAAGCCATCAAAAAGCAGACGGTTCCTATGCTAAGTGGGCAGTGGAGTTTTCGACTAATGATACATCGCGTCATCCTCTGATTGAAACTGATCGTCTATGGTCAGTTAAAGTGCTGCGACTGAAACATTGTAGTACTGAATATCTTTTAGAACGAGGAGGAGCAATACAATCTTTAGCGGATAAAAAAATCCTTATAATTGGTTGCGGATCTGTCGGAGGGAACATCGCATTCCAAGTGGCAAAAAGCGGTGTTGGCACAATTCATATTTGCGATCCAGATATAATAGATACAGATAACTTATATCGCCATGTCCTCGGCTCAGAGTGGATTGGTGATACACCCATATTAAAAAGCCAAGCATTGGCGTACCAGCTAAATAATTCGCTACCAAACATCACATGTACAGGTTCAGGTATCGACTTACTTTCGTTAAGAAATTATTCGAACGACATTGAAGACTTTGATTTAGTTATTGTTGCAACCGGTGAATTCACTCATGAACTGGCATTTAATGAATTTATGAAGGGCAACCCAGATTTTCCGCCAGTGATCTATGCATGGCAGGATGGATTTGGTATCGGTGGGCATGCAATTATTGTCTCTCCATCTGATGCAGGGTGTTTGGAATGTTTATATACGACTGAAACGGAACGCCTCATTCATCCCAAGACTTCATTTATTGAACCTGGCCAAGTAATCAGTAAGCATATTGGAGGCTGTATTGGTTCATTCACACCATATTCATTTATAGACGCAACCCAAACAGCCATAATCGCCACCAGACTGGCTTTAGAATCTCTTGAGACTAAAGTAAATACGAAGATGACGAGTTGGAAAGGTAATGCAAATTCGATAGAAGCGAATGGTTACAGAGCATCACACTGGCACGAGAAAAGTCAAACCTCTGACTTAGAAAATATGACTAATTTTATTTCCGATAATTGTGTTATCTGTGGAGGTCGCCATAAGATTCATACGAAAAATTAATGCCGGTCGCATTGTTTTTGGGGCAACCTCATTAAAAGTATTAAATAGTTATCGACAATTAACCAGCAAATGCACGGAGGCTGGTGGCTTACTATTCGGAAGACATTTACTTGATTGCGATCATATTGCTGTAGATAAATTATCCACCCCGCAGTCTGGCGATATAAGAGAAAGATGTTACTTCTTTCGCGGCCCGCAACACCAAAAGATAGCAGTTCGCAACTGGAAATCCTCAAATGGCACTTGCGCCTACTTAGGTAACTGGCATACACACCCAGAACCAAATCCAACTCCATCGTCCACCGATTTAACAGATTGGCGAAATGCACTTTCGAATGACGTTTTTGAAGGCGATACGCTTTATTTTGTTATTGTTGGCACACAGGAGATTTCGTGCTGGGAAGGTAATCGTGATTCGCTAGAAATAAAAAAATTATGTCCATTTAATAAAGGATAATTTAGAAAATGAATTTTTTTCGAGAAATAGTAACAAAATTAGTTAATTGGTGGGTAAGGCCAAGAAATTTACGGTTCACAATATGCAAATATTTCTTCACATCAAGTCTGTTAGCACTTGCGGCTAAGGGAATATTTTTCGGGCTATCTTATGACGATGTTAAAATTGAATTAAATATTTCCAGTTTGACCTCCAGCGCGGCTTTAGATTATTTGCTATTTTTTATTCTATGCATATCAATTATCGGATTTCTGATCGAATGGTTTATCGATTTTCGAGCGCTATCTAGGAAACGAGCTGTTCTGATATCACACCAAGGTATGGATGCATGCATCACCAACCCTTTACAAAATGTAGTTAGACTTAAGTATCCGAACATAACGCCAGTCAAAATTGATTTGCGTCAGTTTATGTCAGGTCGCTCAGTAAATGAACCTTTAAAAGCTGCCGAGGAGACAAGAAGAAAGGTTGCAAATGCTAAAGAAATTATTGGCGATGACAACGTGGCAGACATCTCCTATATTTACGGCGGATTAGCTCCAGTACCATTAGCATTTTTAGCGGGACATACATTTTCTAATAAAAACGACATTGAAGTTTGGGACTATGATAGGGATCAAACGGGCACCGCCTGTTGGTACTCACTAAATTATAACTCCTACATTGACGCACCTGACTTCATTTATGACGCTAGCTCACTTAGTAGTGAGGTCTGCTTGATTATGTCATTGAGTTTTCCGATTGATGAGGCTGACTTAGAGGTAAAGTTCTGTGGAAAACCAATTATCTCTATCGCGCCACAGAAATATGGTAATGACAATTTTGGCTCGATTACTTTACAACAGAAAATGCAAAAGAAGTTCAGAGATCTGTTAATTGAACTGAACAGACTTGGGGTGCTCAAAATTCACATATTTTGCGCAGCACAAAATTCTCTCTGTTTTAATTTAGGCAGGCAGATAGATGACAATCATCCACAGTGTATTGTTTATCAATATGAAAAAAACTCTCCTGAAAAATATCCTTGGGGCATAAAGTTAAATGGCCTAAAACATGGCGAAGCGATAATAGCCTAACCTAAGCTGTTGTTCTCTGCGGCATTGTGCTGTGCGCCCGGGAATCCATGGCGCGGCGGGGACTTGGACAACACCCGTCTACATCGGAAGCCAAATCGCTGCAAAGCAGCTTTGAGAGAGAGTGTTCGATGCTGCCGTGGACTGCATTTAACGCAAACACCTTCCTGGATGACACCTGTGAAGCAGGCCAATGGGACTAAGGGTGATGGCCGCGACGGAAGATTTGATGAGTTGGAGCACTGGAACCAGCGATAGAGAAAACAAAAAAGCCACCTACGGTAATAGATGGCTTTCTGTGACAGTCCAGTGGTGAGTTGCCCTGTCGTCGTGCAGATACTTTGTCAGTACAAGTAATATACTAGCAGTTCTTTGGTAAAACAATGGTCAGTTGCTCTACCGATGTCACATCGTGACGGATACTTTAACCAGTCCGAAGAGTATAAATTATTTTAGGCAGCACACCAATTATGATTGGCCAAAGCGGTATGTCACATAGGAAAAAATAAAATCACGCTGAAATGGAAAGAACTAAACAATCAGCATATGCATTTACTTCTATTGCAGGAAATAGGTATCAAGCACGATGGGCTGCCGCCGCACTCATTTGAATTGTTAGGGGCGGACTTTATCGTTGATCTACAGTCTCTGTCCAATAGCCATCGCTGTAGTCCTAGTGTGTGTTCGTTTATTTCGAAAAACTTAGGAATCGCCATCCAATCCCATCGTCAAGATGTGGTTCAAGTGGAGCTTTTAAGCGACGAACAGAAAATCAGAGAAGTATACAATGATGATTCCAGAATAAAGCTCTTTTTTCAGAAAAGTAATACGTATTTAGGGAATACTGCTAACTGGGGAAATACAAAGGGATTAGATCACTCTAACTATGTTAGTGTTGTGTTAAATCCAACCAGTTTCAAAGCTTTTGAAGAACGAAAGTTGATAAAAATTAACCCAACTCAAGGAATAAATTTTATTTCGCTTGTACTAGAGCTAGAGGTGATTTTTATTTTATTCCTGAAGATAGATTAAAGGCCCACAGAAGATAGATAAGATGAGTGAGTTTATTCCGAGATTAATCAAGCCTAGCCGAATAACTTGCATTTCGCCCGAGTTAAAAATGGCGCGATGCATAAAGAATCATTTTAAAGGAGTTGAAACATCTCTTATTCTTGATTTAAACATACTTTCAAAAATGCGAGAAGTTGTTGATAGAAAAATAGTAAAATATGAAACCTCCGGTCTTAAGGGGTTGGTAAAAATATTGAATTCCATGCCTGCATTATATCTAAGTCCAGGATTTGCTATTTCAGAAGCAAATCAAGATTATCTGGCGTCTCTAATGGAATCATACGAAGTATTTCTTGCGAAATACTGTCCAGAATATACGGATGCCCCAAATGCTACAAAGAACTACAAAAATATTAACAATAAACCTTCGGAATTTACTGAGCTTAGTAAGGCAGAAAAATACTTTAACTCTGTTACGTATTTAGGGATGCTAAGGATTCAGATTGTAGAACGGAGAGGATATAGTGATCCATTCCTTAAGTATGAAAGCTATTTGTCATATATGATCCAAAAGGCTGATATGGTTGGTGCTATTGAGTCAGAGGCAGCAAAATACGTGTTTTCAGATATCGAATCAATCTCTGACCCTAGCTTTAGAGCGTTCTCCTCAAGAATAAAAAGAAATTTTAAAAAAAGTGGAAATAGCCCTGAGAAATTGTTAAAAAATTGTTTGAATGCTGCGCGAGACATCATGTATTACCGGGCAACAGCAGATCGCTCAAGCGAACTCCTAGACGGTAAGCGTCAAGACACTTGGCTGGTATCAGCGGATGATGGATTAATTAAGCTTTCAGAGTCCATCCATTTTGTTCCCGATATGGACGGAAGTGATTCAAAATATGTCTCTTTTGTTCGAAGGAAAGAGCAGAAAAATTCATCATATTGGAGTTATTGTGATGAGATCACGATTAATAACTTGAATTATCGACAATTGGTGAGAGAGCTTGAGGGGGCTGAGTATTGGCTTGAGGAAAAAGATTTAGATTATCTATTAGATTGCATATCAGAATCTGAAGACGAGCTGTCGAACTTAGCAAGCAGATAAGATTAGCCTGCTTTCGGCCATAGGCGGACGCTTGAAGTTGCTAAACTTAACTCTATAACATCTCACTCTATTGCTGGTAAAAATGGAGATGTAGCCGAGGCCCTTGTCTGCGTAATAGCAGCTAAGTTTAAAAAAGGAGCATATTGAAAAATGACTAGGAATATTGAGCTAATCGGAATAGCCTCTTATCGAGACAGAAGAGTTTATTTCTTGGCGTCAATCGCGTATTACGATGCTCTTGAAGATGAAATACATCGCACATTTCATCTTGACGAAAAAATTTATCTATCCGCGAAGGGAAGGAAATGCTCCCTTAAAAGTGCAGCTGAATTTGCAAATAGGAATGATGCGGTAGGCCACTTTGATGCATGGATAAATCGGCAAGCTGATAAGCATTGGAAGCTCGATGTCATTGAATGTTCCGAACCGCAAGACATTGAGTTCAGGCTTTACGACAAGGGCCATCCACTTTTCAGAGTTGAAACGGAGTTGCCGCGTTATGTCCTTAACTATGCGAGAGCTTTCTATTATGATTACCTGCACCAGCTCACGTATTCGAAATCGACGTTACTAAGAATACAAAAGCTACTACTGCCTTACGGAATAGACATAACCACAAGGGTATCTGACAGCGAAAATCTGGGCTTAAAGGCAAAAGCTATGGTCGATAAATTCACTTCGAGTAATCAGACACATACTTGCCTCAAATTAATTTCAAACAATACAGATTTTGAAATTTAGGATGATTGGAAAATGAAAGACGACTCTGTGGAAGATATTTTGGGGCCAATTGATAGCCAGGATTACAAAATGGTCGCGGTAGTTGAAGAGTGGCAAAGACAGGATAAATCTGTTGAGAACTGGATTTATATTGGTGCAGATCCTGACACACCTTGGCGAGCTAAAGTGGGGCTTACCACCGGCAATCTGGGTACGAGGGCTGGTTGTCACGGCAACCCAGAATACGACATCCTTCATGCCTTTAAAATCAAAGAAGGAGTGCCCCCAGAGAAAGTAAAAGAAATAGAAACTCAGATTCATGAGTCGCTTGAAGGTGAATACCATCGTTATCCCCACAGGAGGTCAGATAAGCCATCTGAGTGGTTCAAGGTTCCTGCAATTGACGCAGTTCAGGTAGTGGGAAATATTTTACTCGAAAAACACTCCTGGCAAACACATTGGTTTCACTGCCATGACCGTGGCGAAGACGTGATAAATTCTTGGAAGAACGAGAAATTATCTAAGGAACTCTCTGGAGAAAACACTGAAGGACTGACTCGGGCACCATACAAGGCTACCGATAATAATAATCCCACTGTTTCAGCGGAGTGCTTTATGCCTGGTGGATGTGGTAGGGACTGTGAATGTTGGGACTAAAGTTTCTGTAATTTTTAGAAAAGTGATGGGACTGTGGTCACAAGAAAATGCCAGCCAGAGGTCTAATTGGAATATGCAAAACAAACATAAAATCTGGTTATTCAATTTCGAATTCAATGAGGGAGCCAATATTTAAAGAGGTGCTTATGTCAAAAGTAACTTCCAAAAGACAAGTCACATTGCCCGTCGATTTGTGTCTTTTAGCAGGCATTGAGCCGGGTGATGAAGTATCAGTCTTCGTAGATCGACTGGGAATTATTTCTCTCGTTAAAAAAACCGAGGGCTCGTCCAAAGGATTTTTAAGGGACGCGCGGTCCACCAACAACATGAGTGATGAAAAATCAGTTGGGAGTGCTATGAATTCATAGCGCTAAATTATGAATGAAGGAAAATCTAAAGGCTTCATGTGTGAATGCCTCAAAGTAATTTCAAAGCTTTTTCGATAGCATCGAAAGTTGCTATGGGTAGTATTCGATTGCCATTCAGATCTACTGCATCGCCATACTGTCCTCGTGTAAAGTTCCATTTCTTTAGAAAATCATCTGAGTTCAAATAGGTTAATGCCTTAAGTTCCAAATCAGACAACTTTGCGTTTGGTGCCGCAGGAACGCCGTCATACACCCTGATTAGCTGCCCTGGGGGTATAATCTCTTTTATCATTCTCTCTTTCTCCATAAGCTCTGCCACCAACATTTTGGCTAAGGATCTGTGCTTTAAGCTGGTAATTTCATCAATCCAAGAATACTTTGAAGTGATCCTAATTCGGCTCTTAGGCTGCGAGGTGTTCAAATAAGAATTAATAAGTGTACGATATACCTCGCCCGATTTATTGCGGATGCTTTGGGCTTTCGGAACTCCGTATTTTTCACCCATTCTTGAGATAGTTGATATAGAAAAATCATTGCCGCCCACATTTTTAATTTCATTGCACACTTTGTATATTGCATCTAACGACGCGCTCACCCGTGGACTCGCCTCTGACTTTAACCTCTCCAATAGTTCTTCAGTGTTCATTTGGGCTTGCTTCCAAGACTAACCGCTGCTGAAATACTTGAGCGACCTCAGTGATACTAATTTTTTCAGAGTCATAGAGATCCTCTAGCTTGATCTTTCCGTCAATCAGCATATCCATTTTTGACCAAATCTTTACTTTTCCCATGAAAAGCCTCATAAGCTGATTTCCTATTAGTAACTGCTGTTCTTGATTCATTCCAAAAAATTTTGGCTGTATTCCATTATGGCTCAACATTTTGTCAAGCAGTTGAGACCTTGGTGAAACAGCTAGTGAGGCTGAAGCTGATTCATATATCTCAGCATTTTCGCAAACTTCACAAAGCTGGTGGAAAAAACTGGTTTCATCAGCGGAAAGGTAAATTTCTCGCTGATCACTCGCTATCAACTGTAGCCCACTATCAACATGGCTATTTTCCTTATTAATAAGGGCTTCTATCTCCTTTAGGAGCTTATATGCATATTGAATATCAGTAAGGTACATATCTAATTTTTTAGCTGCTGACTCAAGTTCGGCGTCTAGTTTGCGCACCTTTGCTTGCAGCACTAGTCTGTCAGACTCATCAAAGCTTGAGTTTTTCTTTGTTGCAGCATATTCCTGCTCATCCTGCTTAGTAATCTCGATTTCTATCTGAGATTTTCTGGCCGCTAAACTATTATGCTGATCGGCCTGGATATTTGCTTGCAACGAAATTTCATTGATCAATGAATAAAGGCCACCTATAAACGCTGGCCCAGTGACAAAATGCCTACATCGAAGACAATTTTGTACGCCAAGGTAACCACTAGGAGCCGATCCGCGAATGGAGGTCTTTCCTATAATATCGCCCCCATCATCGCATCTTGTACCTGCATAAGGGCACAGCCCATAATCTCGAAACAAAAAGTTACCCGCTGGAATTTTATTGTTCAATAGCATTAATGCGTCGGCCGAGTTACCTACAAGCTCATGTTTTATGCTATCAATTCTATTCTGTTCAATTATCTTTTGAGCCGCTCTTGTATTTTTTTTCAATGAAATCTTTTCAGCTTCTGAGATTTTTTCACGTAAATCCTCAGAGTTTATTTTCACGTAATAAATCGCCATTAAAATAGAAGAATGCCCTACAATCTTCATAACTATCTCAATCGGTAGGCCAAATTCAAGTGTGTAAGCAGTAATTAAGCTAACCCTGAAAGAATGAGGAGTGTATTGAGACTTATAATTTGTCAATATATTACGGGCACCATCCACATGAGCAAAACTAAGACCGGGTGGTTGAGTGTTGTATAGTGACGCGGCTACTCGAACAGCGAGCCGTCCGCTAAAGTTGCCAGGAACATTCGATCCAAACTCTCTAAAGAGAAAACAATTTTTTCCTTTTGCCTTCCTCTGCAATTCATTTAGATTTGTCCTTTCGCACTCCATCCAACTCGCAGGACCTATAATTGGGTTATACTTTTCTTGCCACTTTCGTAGCTTAATAATCCAGTACGCAAGTTGTTCAGGCATCCATGGTACATCATAAGCTCCGCCTGCTATGCTCGTTTTGTTCGTTGTAAATCTCATTCCAAATTGATTATTTGGATATTGTTTTATAAATCCTTGATTATCAGTCAAACCTGCCATCGGACTGTCATTCTTTACAAACGTTATTCTTCCATCAGAGAATTCAGGGATAAAACAATCAGCCTCACCTGAGTCGTTATAAAATATCTGCCTACCTCTTGCCGGAACCGACACAAGGGCGTAAGTGAGTATCCAGAAAATTGGATTCCATATTTTATATGATTCGTTTTCAAACTTTATGATGCAATTTTTGTCGTCAAAGTCAATTTGATCAAATGGAATATCATACCAGTCCGCATCGTAAATCTGTATATGCGTAAGATCTGAAAAGTCAGTTGCATTGCTAGGAATAATCCAATTTTTCATGGCAGACACGTACTGAAATGCCAAGGCTGGCTTAACCGTTTCGTTAAAACCTTTTGAGAGCTTTGGTAAATCCAATACAATGCTTTTTAATCTGTTTTTTGCATCAGGTACAACAATAAGTTCACCAGTTTCGTCGTCCTCCTCTGTCAACTCTGTGAGAATTACACTGTCTAGAAATTCCGTCACAGCGAAATCCACTTTCTTCTTTGTGGCATCAGATTCAAATGAATCCAAAAAAATTCTATAGCTTTTTAAATCTACTGTTTTGTCAAGTAGAAATCCGCAAGGACTGGTAGCCATATTATTTTTTTGAATGTAAAATCTAACAAACCTGCACAGATAGCTTTCTTTTGAAATTCCGCCTTTTGCTGTCCGCATAAAATTTTTTATCGCAGATCCCCATTGCAGATAGGGATCTCGAATGTTTTTAACCTTAAATGGTTCCTCTTTTTCAAATAAAACATACCAATTGATCCATTGTTCTCTGTAATAGTCATGTGGCGCACGAGGTAATTTTGGATCTTTAGATTTAATCGCAAATTTTGTGTATTCATTGCTCGTTTTCAGGTTATTTTCTCTAACTATTGAACAAAACTTTTCGTAATCATAAGGCAAAGGCATATCGCATAAGTCATACCAATTAACCCACTCTTCTTTAAAGGTTCTCTCAGGATGCGCTGGAAGGCCATATTTTTTATAATTTTCTCTGTAACTCTGACTACTTTTAATTTCAAGAACACGAACAGCCTGCTTCAAGTCATTAATATTTTTTAATAAAAGTGGCTTGAGAAATTTTTTCATTCCACCTTTTTTAGGCCAAACTTCTTTGTAGTATTCTGCTGGATTTGATGGGAGTCTTGGATCTTCCTTGCACCTCTTTTTGTAATCCTGTGAGGTTGTGATTCCTAAATGTTGAGCTGCAGCACTTGCTTCCTCCCAGGTAGGATATAGTGGCATTAATGATCTTCCAAAAAAACATGGTGCGCCGCCTTTTAATTTCCATTCACTCTTGTATTTGATTGTGGGATTAGGAGGCAAACAGGGATCTTCCTTATACCTCTTCTTATACTCATAGAAATCATTTATCTTTAAAATTTTTACCGCAGTCGATGCATCATCATAACTTTTGTAAACTAACTTTTCTTTAGACACGAAGAATGCATCAGCCCCGCCTTTTGCGATCCATTCCTTTTGGTAGGTGTTTTCGGGAAATTTTGGGAGCAGTGGATCCTCCATATGCCTCTTTCGATAATTGAAAGAGTTATATAATCCAAGTTTAAACGCGGCTTCACTTGCCTCTTCGAATGTTTTATATACTTTAGGCTTCTTTGCAAAGAATGATTTTGCACCTCCAGACTCCTTCCATTGAACTCCATAGTAATGGACGATGCTTTTTGGCAACACTTCACTCTCTATGTATCTCCTTTTATATTCTTCCAAAGAATCTATTCCTAAACCCTGAACGATCACCTTAGCCTCAGTCAAAGGTAGGAACGGCTTTGGTTCCTTTTCGAAAAACCATTTATGCCCCCCATTTTTCGACCAGTCATTTTTATAAGTTTTATAGACATCAAAGGGAAGCAGTGGGTCTTGGTCTCTTTTTTCTTTGTAGTCAGTGAAATTTTTAATGTTTAGCCTTGCAACTGCTGCTCTTGCTTCATGAATAGTAGAATAGAAAACCCTTTTCGGTTTTTTAAAAATCAACTTAAAATTTTGGTTTATTTTTCCATCAGTTGAAAATACTATTTCGGGATAGGCAGGAAGACGCTTGTCTTCATGATGGCGCTCTCTGTACTCTTTAGTGGATTGAATTTCCAACCTATTTACTGCACTGATAACCTCCTCAAGAGATTTATATAATCCTACAATGCCCAAAAAGCCTTTTATTCCACCATTTTTAGTCCATACTTCCGGATAATAAGCTTCAGGCCTATTTCTAAGTCTTGGATCTAAAGTGTATTTTTTGTGATACTCTTTTGCACTTTTTACACCCAGTTTTTTTGCCGCTGCACTTGCTTCCTCCCATGTCGGGTAAATATCTGAGTCTGGTCGGTCAAAAAAAATTTTTCCTCCTCCGCAGCTTTCCCATTCACTTTTGTAATATGAGGTCGGACTTGATGGCAACCTTTTATCAAGGTGCCGTTTATCTGCATAATCTTCATAATTAGTTATTTTCAATCTCTTCACGGCTTTTCGGGCAGCTTCAAAATTTTTATAAAAGCGCTTTTTCTCTTTACCAAAAAATGCATAGCTTTTTCCTTTTGCCCACTCCTTAGGGTACGCAAAGGCTAAATTTGAAGGCAGCCTAGGATCCTCTTTGTATCGCCTCGTATACTCAGCAATACCGTTTATGTTTAATTTTTTTGTTGCGTCGGCAGCTTCTTCCCAAGTTTTATATGTTTTTTCATCTTTATCAAAAAACCAACTCGCCCCACCGTTTTCTATCCACTCAATGGGAAACTGCTTGTTTGGGTGGCGAGGAAGCCGAGGATCTTCCTTATACCGTTCCCAGTAGGATGACCAGCTTTCTATTCCCAGTTCTTTAGTAACTCTTTTAATCTTATTGAGACTTTCGTATTTCGGCTTTAGCAAAAAGAATCCGTCACTCCCACCATTATTTTTCCAATCATGTCCGTAAAACACGTTGGGGCAAGCGGGAAGCCTGGGATTAACTTCGCGTGCTATATGATATTCGCTCCACTTTTTTATTTTAAGTTTTCGCACTAAAGCAGCAGCTTGCCTATACGAGTAGAATGATTGAGTCTTAAAGCTATTTTTTCTCATTGTTCAGTAGCCCTCATTTTTTTTCGAATTTCTTCATTCGTAGGCTGTATATAAACCAAGCATG
>Ga0206102_1000492_pt1 | contig 12337 bp, 17 predicted proteins | sample 1B1Ametagenome_FD_148645 | JGI IMG/M metagenome (GOLD analysis project Ga0206102, IMG submission 148645) | Enriched microbial communities from leaf-cutter ant dump, University of Wisconsin, Madison, United States - 1B1A | ecosystem: Environmental > Terrestrial > Nest > Insects nest > Nest dump... | reverse complement strand
CATCTCCCCCACAAGGGGGGAGAAAGGCTGGCAGCACGCTTTTCCCTCTAAATTTTCCGCTGAGGGTGCCGCACGTTAAGTCCCTCCCCCTTGTGGGGAGGGATTTAGGGAGGGGTCTTCCCCCCCTCACAAACTCCGCTGCCCCCGCCCCACCGCACGGGTCAGCATGGCGGCGATCTGGCCTTCCGACTTGCGGAAGCTCGCCGCGTCCTGCGCCGTCACGTTGAAGACGATCTGCGCCCCGCCGCCACCGCCGCCCGCCGCGACGCCCAGCGCCCCGTCCGGCCCGCGCTTCAGCGGCAGGATCGCCTCGGAGCCCGCCTCGCCCATCAGGCCGAGCCCGCCGGCGCTGCCGAAATAGGTCGGCGCGGAGACCACCCCACCCTTGGCAAACGGCGTCACGCCGCCGAGAACGCTGGAGATGCCGGAGGAAAGCAGCCCCTCCAGCGGCTTGAGCCCCGCGGAGAGCGCGATGTCGCTCATGCGCAGCGCAAGCCCGCGCAGCACGCTTTCCAGCCCCTTGCCGTCCACCACCGCGCCCTTCAGCGCGCCGGTCAGCGCATGGCCGAAGGAGCGCGAGCGTGCCTCAAGATCGTCGAAGACGTCCGAAAGCGCCTCCGCCTCCTCCCGCGCACCGGCAAGGGCGTCGGAGGAGGTCTCGTCGTCGGTATCGGCCATGGTTCACTCCGTCCTATCGGGAAAGGCCTGCATCAGCGCGGCCAGCGCCGCCCGTCCGGGCACCGCCGCCGAAGCCCGCAGCAGGCCGAGCGCGAAGCCCAGCTCGCGCGGCGTCATCGCCCAGAAATCCTTTGGCTGAAGCCGCATGCGGCAGAGCCCGGCATGAAGCGCCGCCTCCCAGGGGAAGGCCGGCGCCTCGCCGGGCGCGCCGGATGCGGCGCTCAAGGGTGCGGCGCGGCCGCCTCCCCGCCCGGCCCGAAGGTCGCGTGCAGAAGCTCGGCGGCGATGCGCGCGAAGCCCGCGATCCCGTCCGCCACCGCCATGCCCGCCACGTCCTCGTCGGAGAAGAGGTTGCCCGCCCCGCGCAGTCCCGCGCCGATGATGCGGATGAGGTCGTCCGCCCTCAACCTGCCGGAGGAGAAGCGCTCCGCCAGCCCCGTCAGACTGTCGACCGCGAAAGCCGTCTCCAGCTCGGCGAGCGCGCCGAGCGTCAGGCACAGCACCCTCGTCTCGCCGTCAAGATGGGCCTCGATCTCGCCGCGATGGCGGTTCGCCCGCGTACCCATCACAGCGCCCCGAAGGTCAGCGCGCCGGCCGATTCCAGCGCGATCTCGAAGGTCACCTCGCCGTCATGCGCGCCGGAATATTCGAGCGCGGCGATCTGGAACGGCCCGGCGACGGTGCCGAAATCCGGGATGACCACCTGCCAGCCGGCGATGGTGCCGGCAAAGAACAGCGAGCGCACCAGCGCATCGGACGCCTGGTCCTTGAAGATGCCGCTGCCGGAGACGGCCGCGCGCTGCACGCCCGCCCCGCCCAGCAATTCGCGCCAGCGCCCGGCCGATTCCGCATCCGTCACGTCGACGAGCTGCGCATTGAAGGCGAGGCGCTTCGAGCGCAGCCCCGCCGCCGTGGTGAAGCCCACACCGTTGTCGATCTTGAGCAGGAGGTCCCGCCCCTTCTGTGCCGTCATTGCCAGGGTCCTTTCCTAAAAATCGAGGTTCAGCCTTCCGGTTCCGTCACCGCGCGAAACCGCAGCTCCGCCCGGTGGAAGCGGGATTTTTCCGCCCGCCGCACGCGCGTGTCGCGGTGGAAGAGCAGCACGAGACGGTGCCCGTCGAGGGTGAGCGGCGCATCGTGCAATGCGTCCCGCACCAGCGCGGCGATCGCCTGCGCCTCGCGGTGCCCCGCCGCCCCGGACCAGACCTCCAGCGTCACCTGATGCGCCTCGCCCGCCTCGCTGGCGGTGGAATGGTCGGTGCTGTCGATGCCGGCGATCACCACCAGCGGGGCCGCCGGCGCGTCGATCCGATGGTCCGTGATCCCGTTCGCGCCGACAAGGGCCGCCAGCGCCGCGTCACCCGAAAGCCGGGCGAAGATCGCCTTCTGCAGGGCCGATGCCGCGCTCATGGCTTTTCCTCCTCGCAGTCGCAGACGAGGTAGCGCCCCGTCTCGTCGGGATCGCGAAAGGCAAGGAGCGCGAAGATCCGCGTCCCCTTGCGCAGGCGCATGCCGCCCGCAAGATCGCCGCGATGGCGCAGCCAGATGCGGTGCGTCACCGTCACCGGCAGCGTTCCCGCCACCTCCGCGGCACGGGCCGAAACCGGCTCGATGCGCCCCCAGGCCGTCGCGAGCGCGGCAAAGCCCCGCTCCACGCCGCCCTGCCCGTCCGGCACGTCCGCCGGCCGCTCCAGCACCAGCCGCGCGGAAAGCGCGCCGGGATCGATCGTCCGCATCACAGCCTCCGCATGCGGTAGGGCGCGATCAGCCGGTCGTAGCCGGCGGGCACCGCTCCCGGCTGGTCGCCGGGCGAGACCACGCCACGCAGCTCGAACATGGCGGCGACGTGCAGCAGCAGTGCCCGTTTCAACGTGTCCGGCACCTCCGCGCCCGTCTCGCCGAAGCCGGCGGTGAAATCGATCTCGATGCCGTTCATCGCCCGCGCCGTCAGGGGCCTTTCCGCGAGGATCAGCCGGGCGGGCCGCGCCGTCCCGTCCAGCACATGGCCGCCCGCATCCACCTCGACCGGCGCGCCGCCGGCATCGTAAACCGTCACCGCCTCGATGGTTCGCACCGGCCCCCTGGCGATCCGGATCACCCGGTCCTGCGGCCAGTCGTCGAGATAAAGGCGCAGGGGCCGCGTCATGAGGCAAAGCCCCGTCACCGTCTCCAGATAGTCCCGCGCGGCGCGGATGAGCGCTAAGACCAGCGCATCCTCCTCGCCCGTATCGAGGCGCAGATGCGCCTTCGCCTCGGCAAGCGTGATCGGCTCCGCCATCGGCGGCAACAGTTCGGCAATGGTCATGGTCGGCCTTTCGCGACAGGAGGATGCGGGCGCGGCCGGGAGGCAAACCGCGCCCGCGGCACCGGCGGCAGGGAGCCGCCGGTGCGAGAAAATTTCGAAAGAGGAAAACAGAGCCGCGCAGTCCCTTCGCCCCGCTTGCGGGGAGAAGGTGCCGGCAGGCGGATGAGGGGCAACCGGCACGGCCGACGCCGCAGGATAGCCCCTCACCCCGGCCCTCTCCCCGCAAGCGGGGAGAGGGAGAAGATCGGCATCAGCTCACGGCGAACTTCACCAGCTTGATCGCCTCGAAGTTCTGCACCCCGCCGCCGACGCGCTTGGTGGTGTAGAACAGCACGTAGGGCTTGGCGGAATAGGGATCGCGCAGCACGCGCACGCCCGTGCGGTCGACGACGAGGTAGCCGGCGCGGAAATCGCCGAAGGCGATGGAGAGGCTGTCGGCGGCGATGTCCGGCATGTCCTCGGCCTCGGCGATGGCAAAGCCCATCAGCGAGGCGGTCTGCCCGGCGCCTGCCGGCGGGCGCCAGAGATAGTTGCCGTCGGCATCCTTGAACTTGCGGATCGCCCCTTGCGTCTTGCGGTTCATGACGAAGGTGGCGTTCTGCCGGTGCCCGGCCTTCAGCGCATAGATCGTGTCGATCAGCGCGTCGGAGGGATTGGACACCTTGAAGCCGCCCGCCGCGCCGGTGGCGACATAGCCGAGCTTGCCCCAGCTCCAGCCCGCATCGGCGACGGCCGTGTAGCTGAGGAAGCCCGTCGGCTTGTTGGTGCCGTCGCCGGAGACGAAGGCGGTCCCCTCCTGCTCGGCGAAGACCATGTCGACCTCCGAGGCGATCCAGCTCTCCACGTCCACCGCCGCGTCGTCGAGCAGCGCCGGGGTCGCCGCCGGCATGACGTAGAGTTCCATGGTCGGGAAGGAGAGTTCGGCAAGCTGGGCATTGCCGGTCTGCGGGCGGGACGCCGTCTCCGCCACCCAGCCGGCCGCCATGCCGGAGGTCGCGAACGGCTTCTTCAGCACGGAGCCGGAGACCTGGCGCACGGTCGCGAGCGCACGGATCGGCGAGGCGGCGGAAAGCCTCCGGCCGATATCCGTATCCGTCTCCGGCGGCACGAGGTAGCCGCCGTCCGCCGCCGAGCCGACGGACATCGCCTTCTCCTCCAGCGCCCTCAGCGCGCTGTCGTCGCCCCGGCGCATATAGGCGGAGAAGGCCGCCTTGTGCTCGGCCGCCTCGAAGCTCGTCTCGCCGCTCCCGCCGAGAGCCGGGCGCGCCCTCTTCAGCGCGAGCTGGTCGAGCGCGCGCTTGTGCTCGTCCATGGCGCGGTTGATGCGGTCCACCTTCTCGCGCGTCACCACGTCGGCCGTCAGCTTCTGCTCGATCTCGCCGAGCCGCCGGTCGTTCGTCTCCTTGAAGGCCTCGAAGGCCTCCATGAAGTCGTCGAAGGCGGCCGTCATGGTTTCCGGCACGGCCTTGGTTTCCGGCGCGGTCTTCTGCATATCGCTCATGCGTTCTCTCCGTTAGCGTTTCATCATCCGGGCCGCCCGGCGCATGGTGCGCACGAGCTCCGTTTCCCTGTCGCGGAACCACCGCGCATTCTTGACGTTCGACACCCGCGCCGAGGGCAGCATGGGAAACGTGACGATCGAGATCTCCCAGAGGTCGGCTTCGAGGATCCGGCGCACGCCGCTTGCCCGCTCGGTCTTCGAGCGCACCGTCTGGAAGCCGATGGAAAGCCCGTCGAGCGCGCCGGATTTCATGAGGCTCAGCACCTCGCGCGCCCGCGCCACGCCCGGCGACAGCACGCCCTCGACATAAAGCCCGCGCGCGTCCTCGCGGATCGTCCGCCAGCGCCCGATGGGTTCGGCCGGGTCGTGCTGGAAGAGCATGCGCACGCCGGAGGGCCCGCGCTTTTCCAAGGAGCGCACGAAGGCGCCGGGCGCGATCGCGTCCTTGCCGAGGTCCACCTCGCCGAACAGGCTCGCATAGCCGGAAAACACCCCGTCGCCGGAAACGCCGGCAAGCGTCAGATCGGCATATTTCTTCGTCCGCCAGACCGGCAGGTCGTCGGTTGTCATTGGTCTCTCCGATGATGTGATTGAAAGCGGGCGGAAGCGGGCGCTATTCCCGCAGCCGCTCGGCAAGCCGCGCCAGCACCCCGAGCCCCCACCAGGCCGAAAGGCTGGCGGCCGCCGATCCCGCCAGCAGCATTTCCGAAGGCCCGAGATAGGCGGCAATGCCGAGCCGGACGCCGATCCAGAGCCCCACCGGCCCGCCGAAGACGAGCCCGCAGGCCAGCCCCGTGAAGAACCGGCATCCCGCCTCGCGGCGCGTCTTGGGCAGGAGATAGATGAGCGAAACCGCCGCGCCCGCGGACGCACCGATGAACCGGGCCGTCCACAGCCCGCCGTCATTGCCGAAGTCAGCCATTGTTAAGCCTTTCGGATTATTATCGAAAACAGCAAGAAGCGGCCGCACGGGCCGCAGGCCTGTCCCCTCACGCGGAGTCGGGCAGCGGAAATTGCCGAGTCTTCCGAATCCCTTGCGAAGGTTTCCTCGAATTCCGATTCAACGGCTTCACACGAAGAATCCGCAAACCGGCAAAACGATTCAGGCGATAGAGACAATCATCTGATTTCCCTCAGAAATCGCCCCTCATCCTGCCCCACCAACGCTCATTGCCTGAGGAAACCAGCGCGGCATACCCCTTCGCCCCGCTTGCGGGGAGAAGGTCGCGGCAGCGGGATGAGGGGCAGCGCCCCAACGATACCCCCCTCTGCCCTGCCGGGCATCTCCCCCACAAGGGGAGAGATTGGATGGAGCGCTGGTTTCCTTCCCATCAAAAGAGGAATTGGGAGCAAGCCACTTGCCGATCTCCCCCCTTGTGGGGGAGATGCCCGGCAGGGCAGAGGGGGGTGAAACCACACCCGTCCCCTTCAATACCCCACCGCCCGCCGCTTCTCCTCGTCCGTCAAAAACCCCGCCGCCCCCACCCGCGCCCAGAGCTCGGAGCGCTCGGCGACAAGCCCGCTCACCTGGTCGAGGTCCGGCACCAGCCGCAGCCCCTCGCCCTCCTCCCCCAGCCATGCCGCGAAGGACGCCGCCGTGCGCTGCACCAGCGGCAGCACCGTCAGCCGCCAGAAGGCCCGGTTGGCCTCCTGGTAGTTGGCATAGGTCGCATCCCCGGGAATGCCGATCAGCATGGGCGGCACGCCGAAGGCGAGCGCGATGTCGCGCGCCGCGCCGTTCTTCGCCTCCACGAAATCCATCTCGCGGGGCGAAAGCCCCATCGCCTTCCAGTCGAGCCCGCCTTCCAGCAGCATCGGCCTTCCGGCGCGCGCAGCACCGGAATACCCCTCCTCCAGCTCGCCCTTCAGCCGGTCGTACTGGTCGGGCGAAAGGTTGCCGCCCTCCTTCGGCTGGTAGACGAGCGCGCCGGAGGGCCGGGCCGAATTGTCGAGCAGCGCCTTGTTCCAGACCGCCGCCGCATTGGAGAGGTCGAGCGCCATGGAAGCCGCCTCCAGCGGCGCAAAGCCCATCCGGTCGTCGAGCGGATGGAACAGCCTCAGGTGCAGGATCGCCTGCCCCTCGCCCGCCGCATGCCGGCGTACGTTCGTGCCCGTACGGTATTCATAGGCGACCGGCCACCCGTCCCGCCCCTCGACGACCTGCACCCGGTCGGGCCGCAAAAGATGCAGCTCGCGCAAGTCCCCGCCGAGCCGCACGCCCTCGACGAAGGCGTTGCCGGAAAGGAGCAGGTGCCCGTAGAGCGTCTCGAAGAAATCCGTGCCCGCCATGCGCCCGTTCGGCCGGGAAAGCAGCGCAAGGCGCGGGTCCTCCGGTCGCTCCGTCTCGCCCTCGTAGGCAAGCCAGGGCACCGAGGCCGCCGCCTCCGCGATCATCCGCACCGCCCGGTGCGCCACCGGGTTCTTCATGAACCCCTCGCGCGACAGCGAGGCATAGGACCGGCTCGACCAGTGCGCCCGCCCCTCGCCCGTCAGCGTGAAGAAGCCCGACGCCTTGGTCTCCGCCGCCCCGCGGCGGCGCGTGAGGAAGGAAGGTAGCTTCATGATGTTCCTCGATTATGTCGGTTCGCGATTGCCGGCGGCAGATGCAAGTCCCCCTCTGCCTGCCGGCATCTCCCCCACAAGGGGGGAGAAAGCAGGAGGCTTGCTCATCGCCCGAATAGAAAGCCAAGGGTGCGGCACGTTAAGTCCCTCCCCCTTGTGGGGAGGGGTTGGGGAGGGGTCTTTCGAAAGAGGCTGGAGGGGCGGCCCTACCCACCGAGCGCCGCGAAGAACGCCCGCCCGTACCCCGCAACCAGTTCCGCCCGGTCCAGCCCGTTGACGATCCGCCGCGCGCCGACCCAGTCGGCCTCGCCGGCGAAAAAATGATCCCCGAGCCGCCGCCCGGTAAAAGCCCCGGAAAGCATCCCGACGAACAGGATCTCCACCGCCGCCCCCGTCTCCATCGCCAGCTCCGGCCGCGCCAGGAGGTCGAGCCCCGTCAGCGCCGCCAGCTTTTCGTAGTTCCGCCGATGCGTGATCTGCACCAGCCCGCGCCCGAGCCAGCTCCGCCCCGTCTCGTCGCGCCGCCAGTAGGGCGCGGAGACCTGCGGCAGGCGCCCGGCGGCAAAGGCCGCGTCGAGCCGCGCGATGGCGATAGCGTCCGTCGCAGCGAACGTCTCCCGCACCGGCCGCATCCGCCCGCCCGTCTCGTGATGGGCCGTCGCCAGCATATAGGCGAGGAAGCGCCGGTCTTTCGTCTCCCCGCCCCGCTCGAAGCGGTCGAGGAGCGCCGTCATGCCCGCGACCTGCCCGCGCGAAAGCCGCCCGCCGTAGAGCGCCCCGCGCACGCCGTCGAAAAACGCCCTGCGGTCGATGCCCATCCTCAAATCCCCCGCACCCGCGGCTCGCCCATCCGGTCGAGCACCAGCGCCGTCAGCGCCCAGACGAGCGCGTCGAGCCTATCCGGCGAGCGGCCGGCGGAAAGCCCGTCCGGGCCGAAATCGCACATCTGGTCCTCCAGCTCCGCGAAGGCGCCGGCATGGGCGACGCGCCCCTGCTCGTAGAGCGCCGCCACCGGCTCGGCGCGGAGAAACTTGCCCCGCGTCGCCCGCACGGTGGAAACCGGCAGGGCCGCATCCACGCTTTTCAGCATCGCCGTCACCATGTCGCCGCCCTGGTTCACCTCGGCCACCACGCGGTCGGCATCGAACCTCCTGAAGGCCCGCACCACCGCACCCGCCCAGCCGGCCGGGCTCGCGCCCGTCACCGAGCAGTCGGCCAGCACCACCGCGCGTCCCGCGCCGTCCAGCCCCGCGACGACGATGCCGCAGACGGAAGCCGCGGAAGCCGTCGCGGGCGGATCGACCGCCACGACGATGCGCGAGAGCGGCCCCGGCGCCTTCAGCCGGATCGCCTCCAGCCGCGCCCGGTTCCACAGCGCATCCTCGCGGTCGGCGATCAGCTCGCCGTCCAGCTCCTGCCGCCCCAGCCGCGTGCCGCCGTAGCGCTCCGCCATGGCGGCGATGAAGCCGGGCGAGAGGTTTTTCGCATTGTCGGCGGTCGCGATGCGCCGCACCGCCGTCCGCCCGTCGCCGGCAAGCGCCCGCAAAAGCGGCACCGGCCGCGGCGTCGTCGTCACCAGCACGCGCGGCTCCTCGCCGAGGCGCAGCCCGAATTGCAGCATGTCCCAGGTCTCCTGCGCGTGTTTCCATTTCTCAAGCTCGTCGCACCAGGCGAAGTGGAACTGCGGCCCGCGCAGGCTTTCCGGGTCCTCCGAGGAAAAGATCTGCCCGATGGAACCGTTCGGCCAGACGAGCCGGCGGCGCGAGGCCTCGAAGTCCGGCCGCGCCCGCCCGGCGATGCGGCAGATGCCGGAAACGCCGTCGATCATCACCTCGCGCGCATCGCCCAGCGTCTCGGCAACGAGCGCGATGCGCAGCTCCGGCCGCGAAAGCGCCAGCGCCTGCACCCATTCCGCCCCCGCCCGCGTCTTGCCCGACCCGCGCCCGCCCATCAAAAGCCAGACCCGCCAGTCGCCGGGCGGCGGCATCTGCGCAAGCCGACGAGTGAAATGCCACCGCCGCAGCTGCCGCGCATCACGAGGCCGAGCCGCCGCAACGGAACCACAAGGAGCATTGGCAGGAAACCCTCGCCCCCCGCCGATCTCCCCCCTTGTGGGGGAGATGCCCGGCAGGGCAGAGGGGGGTGCCCCCCTCTCCTGCCCACCTGCAAAATCCTCGCCAGCCGCACCGTCGCCACCCCCCTCTGTCGGCTTCGCCGACATCTCCCCCTCAGGGGGGGAGATCAGGGGCATCCGTGGCGCCGTCTCCGCCTCCCCGCCACGCCGAGAAAGCCCGCCCTCCAGCATATCCATCCGTTCCAGCAAATCGGCCCGCCGGCCCTCGATTTTGCTCAAGCCCGCCGCCATCTTGTCCATCTGCCCGTCGAATGCCTTGCGAACCGCCTGCGAGCCCCGCCGCCGCTTACGGTCCGGCGCGCGCTCCGGCGGCAGCATCGCCGCCAGACCCGTCTTCCCGCCGCCATTCCTGTTTCGCCGCATCCAGCCGCTCCTTCACCCGCGCCTCGACGAGCCGGTCGAACTCCCCGGCCAGCGCCGCCTCGTCCTCCAGCACGCCGGCAGCGGCTTCCGCCTCGATCCGCTCGGCGATCAGCGTGCGCTGCAGGCTGTCGATCTTCTCCAGCGTGCGCACGATCAGCGAGACGGCCTCGATGGCCGCCTTGGCGTCCGTCTGCGCCAGCTTGCGGGCGGCCTCGTCCCCGGCCGCGTCCGCATCCTCCTCGGCCCGCGCCTTCTGGCTCTGGAAGCGCTGGAAGCGCTCGCGCAGCTCCTTGGTCATCTCCAGCAGCATGGCCTGCATGTCGAGGAAGGGATCGCACGGGCCGGCGGCCTTCGTATCCAGCAGCACCGCCGCCCCGCCCGCAAGGCCCGCCCCGCACGCCTCAAATCCGTCATATCCCGCCACCGGCTCCACGCCGAACAGCGCCAGGTCCTCGTCCATCGCAAAGCCCCAAACGAAAAAGCGCCCGGACCCAATGGGCCGAGCGCCTGTCAAAACCTCTGTCGAAGCCGGCCGCGGGCGGAGACCGCCAACCCCTTCCAGCCTCCGGAAAGCCCGGCGATCCCTCCGCCCGCACCTTTCCGACCATGCCATAACCCTACCAGACGACCGTGACGCCGTCAAGGACTATTTTCCTATATTTTTGTCAGAGGCCTGCCGCCCTGCGCAGGTCGTCGTTCATGCGGGCCTGCCAACCCTTGCCGGTCGCCTTGTAGTACCGGATGATATCGGGATCGAGGCGGACCGATATCTGCTGCTTGGGATTGTCGATTGCCGGACGCCCGCGCTTTGCCCTGGCGCGGTCGATCGCTTCGGCAAGCTCCGGCAGCGCCTCGCGGAAGGGCCTTGCCCTGCGGAAATCGTCCTCCGTCCATTCGGGATTGTCCGGATCCTCGGCGATGCCCTTGCGGATGCGGGCTTCCTGCGCATCGGAAATATCACGGAGACGTTTTGCGATAGTGCTCATAGAGCCTCCTCTCGTTCCGGCTTGCCGCCCGCATGGAGATCAGCGAAACGGCCTCGCGGCCGAGCGCGGCGAAGACGACGGCAAGCGTGCCGTCGCGAAAGAGGCCGATTGCCTTCCACCGCCCCGAATGGGCGGGCAGGACCAGGGCCTCCTCGAAGAAATCCATCTCCAGCGCGGCGAAGTCGTGGCCGTGCTTTTCGATATTGCCCAGCCGCTTCACGTCGTCATAGACGATTTCCATGGATTTTCCGTATCACATTTAATCCCCATACGGAAGACATGGGATGAAAATCCTATTTCCCCTCCCCCACCTCCAGCGGCCAGGTCACTAGGTAGTCCTCATAGTCCTCGATATCGATGCCTTCCTCGCTGATCGTGCGGCCGCGGGCGGAGATGCCGGCCTGGTGCACGGTGTCGGGGTCGCCCGAGACGAGCGGGTGCCACCAGTAGAGGTCGTGGCCGTCGCGGATGAGGCGGTAGCCGCAGGTCGGCGGCAGCCAGGAGATTTCCGCGACGCTCTCGACGGTGAGGCGGATGCAGTCCGGCACGGTCGCCTGCCGGTTCTCGTAGTCCTTGCACCGACAGCTTTCCCCGTCGAGCAGCACGCAGCGGATGGAGGTCCAGGCGATCTCGCCGGTCTCCCAGTCCTCCAGCTTGTTGAGGCAACAGAGCCCGCAGCCGTCGCACAGGCTCTCCCATTCGCCGTCCGTCATCTCGGCGAGCGTCTTGGTCTTCCAGAACGGCAGGTCGTCCGGCTTTGCGGCATTGTTCGTCGTCATGCCCGACCCCTGAACCCCTCGCGCCCAAAGGTCAAGAGCGGGCGGCGGTAACCGTTCCGCGCAAAATCCGTTCTGCTGCCGCCAAAAGCCTGCTACCGTGCAAGAATAAACCTGTGGTGAGGAGACGTTAACCGGGGGCCGTCACTGTCGCGGCGCTTCACCCGGAAAACGCAAGAGACCGCGATCGTGGAAGACGACAACCAGGAGCCGACGAAACCGCGCCGCCGCAAGCGCCACATCTTCCTGCGCATCGATTCCTGGATCGATTCGGCGGTGTGGAACGCCGGTTTCCGCGCGGGCGAGATCTGGGAGGAGATCACCATCTTCTCCCGCCGCTTCCACGCCAGGGGCTGGAAGAAGGCGGTCTTCGAAGTCGCCGGCGAGGCGATGAACCTCGGCACCGCCGGCTTCATCCTCCTCCTGGCCCTCGCTCTGCCCGCCTTCGAGGAGACCAAGGGCGACTGGCGCGCCCAGAGCGATTTCGCCGTCACCTTCCTCGATCGCTACGGCAACGAGATCGGCCATCGCGGCATCATCCACGAGGATTCCGTGCCGATCGACGAATTGCCGGACAGCCTCATCAAGGCGGTGCTGGCGACGGAGGACCGCCGTTTCTTCAGCCATTTCGGCATCGATTTCCTCGGCCTTGCCCGCGCGATGAACGAGAACGCGCGCGCCGGCGGCGTCGTGCAGGGCGGCTCCACGCTCACCCAGCAGCTCGCCAAGAACCTGTTCCTGTCCAACGAGCGCACCATCGAGCGCAAGATCAAGGAAGCCTTCCTCGCCCTCTGGCTGGAGGCGAACCTCTCCAAGAAGGAGATCCTGCGGCTCTATCTCGACCGCGCCTATATGGGCGGCGGCACCTTCGGCGTGGCGGCGGCCGCGCAGTTCTATTTCGGCAAGAACGTGACGGATGTGAACCTTGCCGAATCCGCCATGCTGGCCGGCCTCTTCAAGGCCCCGGCGCGCTATGCGCCCCACGTCAACCTGCCGGCCGCCCGCGCGCGCGCCAACGAGGTTCTGACCAAC
>Ga0206102_1000491_pt1:10000-12345 | contig 12345 bp, 8 predicted proteins | sample 1B1Ametagenome_FD_148645 | JGI IMG/M metagenome (GOLD analysis project Ga0206102, IMG submission 148645) | Enriched microbial communities from leaf-cutter ant dump, University of Wisconsin, Madison, United States - 1B1A | ecosystem: Environmental > Terrestrial > Nest > Insects nest >... | reverse complement strand
CTTCCATGAAATTTTGAGGGCTAGTAGAGCAGACACAATTAAACAACTTTGCTCTTGGTTCCTATGAAGTTTTTCGACTGGAAACGTGTTTTTTTCATGGGGTTGGGGAGGTCATCCTGGCACTACAGCCAGACGGCACAACTCAAAAGAAATTTTCGCTCCAAACTCAAAGATACCTTGTATTTATGGTGAGGTTGCCTCGTCTTTACTTCCTACATCGAGATCTTGACCTCAAAAAAATTTTCATTTGGTCTCAATTGACACCAATTGGCTCCATGATTCTCCATGGGACTCAATGGTGTCTCATTGACAAAATTTGTTTCACTCAAAAACTCAAAGATATCTTGTATTTATGTTGGGGCTCGCTCATCTCCACTTCCTACGTGAAGATCTTTGCCTCAAAAAATTTTTGTTTGACCTCAATTGTCCCAATTGTTATTAAGGGTCATCAATTGTGAGCCAGAAGGTACAACTCGAAAAAAATTTTCGCTCAAAAACTCAAAGATACCTTGTATTTAGGTTGAGGTAAGCTCATTTTCACGTCCTACGTCAAGATCTTGGCGTAAAAGAAATTTTTTGTTTGGCCTCAATTGGAACCAATTGGCTCCATGATTCTCCATGGGACTCAATGGTGTCTCATTGACAAAAGTTTTTCATCTAAAAACTCAAAGATATCTTGTACTTACGTTGAGGTAAGCTCATCTTCACTTCCTACATCGAGATCTTGGCCTAAACAAAATTTTTGTTTGGCCTCAATTGGCACCAATTGGCCCATGATTCCCCATGATACTCAATGGTATCTCATTGACAAAATTTTTTTCACTCGAAAACTGAAAGATATCTTGTATTTACGTTGAGGTACGCCTGTCCTCACTTCCTACATCAAGATTTTGGCCTCAAAGAAATTTTCATTTGGTCTCAATTGACATCAATTGGCTCCATGATTCTCCATGGTGTCTCATTGACAAAAATTTTTTCATCTTAGAACCCAAAGATATCTTGTATTTACGTCGAGGTGTGCTCGTTCTCACTTCCTACATCAAGATCTTGAAGATCTTGACTTCAAAGAAATTTTCAATTGGTCTCAATTGACACCAATTGATCCCAATTGACTCAATGATTCTCAATGGTGTCTCATTGACCAAAATTTATTCACTTGAAAACTCGGGGATACCTTGTATTTAGGTTGAAGCATGCTCATCTTCACTTCCTACGTCGAGATTTTGACCTCAAAAAAAAATTTTGGTTGGTCTCAATTGGTACCTATTGGATCAATGATTCTCAATGATACTCAATGGAATCTCATTGACAAAATTTTTTCATCTTAAAACTCCTGTTTCTTTGCCTGGACGATGAGATACGCTCATCTTCACTTCATAAATGTGATTCTTTTGGCACGATATGATGAAGTCATTCCAGTAAAATAAAAAAATCTATCAAGGTTGCATTTACCTTGAAATAAATTCTAACCTATAACGTTGAGGTCTGGGCATCCCTGCCTAATCAATTGCAAGACTTTGGTTTAAATCAAGACATAGAAGGCCCTTGTATTGAAAAGTATGATCCAATCCATAAGACCTTTACTTCAAAAAAATTTGCAGTTGGTCTCAATTGAAACCAATTGACTCCATGATTCCCTGTGATTCTCAATGGGTCTCATTGACAAAATTTTTTTCACTCAAAAACTCAAAGATACCTTGTATTTACGTTGAGATATGCTCATCTTCACTTCCTACGTCGAGATTTTGACCTCAAAAAAAATTTTGTTTGGTCTCAATTGGTACCTATCGGATCAATAATTCTCAATGATACTCATTGGAATCTCATTGACAAATTTTTTTTCATCTTAAAACTCCGGTTTCTTTGCATGGACGATGAGATACGCTCATCTTCACTTCATAAATGTGATTCTTTTAGTATGATATGATGAGATAATACCAGTAAAACAAAAAATCTTCCGAAGTCAGACTCTCAGACAAATCAAAACATGATTGAGACACTGGGTCCGTATACCATTTGCCAACAGAATTATCAACTCCGAGATAAAGCGTATTGAGAATGTATATATCCAATGTCAGATTACTTTGTTATATATAGTAGAAAATAAAATGAATCGACCTCTGACTCTACTGAATAAGAAATTGTAATGAATCTAAAATAGCACTTTATGCAATCTAAACCTTAATTACAAGCAGGTTTGCGTTGAGAGTCTTCTCTGATGCCCATGGCTTTGGCAGAGTTGAATGAAGGGCAAGTCAAAGGCGAATCATTAATAGTCTTCCAGGTATTTTGTTGAGTCTGACGACCATCTATATGAGATTTTCTTTTCTGTACAAAGGTGTAAA
>Ga0206102_1000491_pt1:0-5000 | contig 12345 bp, 8 predicted proteins | sample 1B1Ametagenome_FD_148645 | JGI IMG/M metagenome (GOLD analysis project Ga0206102, IMG submission 148645) | Enriched microbial communities from leaf-cutter ant dump, University of Wisconsin, Madison, United States - 1B1A | ecosystem: Environmental > Terrestrial > Nest > Insects nest > Nest... | reverse complement strand
TCGCATTGCTTATCGCACTTTGCTGCGCTCTTCATCGTTATGGGAACCAAGATATCCATCGTTGAAAATTTTCTTAGTTTTTTTAGTTTTTTGACTTAGTAATCTAAGACAAAAAGGTTGGGGTTTCATAAAAATGAAACACATATAGGTATCGAGTTTTACCTCTCTACCTACATGCAAATATAAAATCCAACGTCGTTCAAAAGAACTACGCTGTGTGGTGAGATTTTAGATTGTGTTAATGATCCTTCCGCAGGTTCACCTACGGAAACCTTGTTACGACTTCTCCTTCCTCTAAGTGATAAGGTTTACTTAACTTCCCACAACCAGGTCAAGCCTGGCCACAGTCCAGAAGGTTCACCGGATCACTCAAAATCGGTAGGAGCGACGGGCGGTGTGTACAAAGGGCAGGGACGTAATCAGCACAAGCTGATGACTTATGCTTACTAGGAATTCCTTGTTCAAGATCTATAATTCCAAAGATCTATCCCTAGCACGACACACATTATACAAGATTACCCGAACCCTTCCGAGTCAGGAAAAATAAACTTGTTGCATGTGTCAGTGTAGCGCGCGTGCGGCCCAGGACATCTAAGGGCATCACAGACCTGTTATTGCCTCAAACTTCCTTATGCTTGCACATAAAGTCCCTCTAAGAAGTCAGACCCCTATTTACATAAAGGTGACTAGTTAGCAGGTTAAGGTCTCGTTCGTTAACGGAATTAACCAGACAAATCACTCCACCAACTAAGAACGGCCATGCACCACCACCCATAGAATCAAGAAAGAGCTCTCAATCTGTCAATCCTAACTATGTCTGGACCTGGTAAGTTTCCCCGTGTTGAGTCAAATTAAGCCGCAGGCTCCACTCCTGGTGGTGCCCTTCCGTCAATTCCTTTAAGTTTCAGCCTTGCGACCATACTCCCCCCAGAACCCAAAGACTTTGATTTCTCATGAGGTGCTGACAGGGTTTAAGAGGCCCTGCCAATCCCTAGTCGGTATAGTTTATGGTTAAGACTAGGACGGTATCTGATCGTCTTTGATCCCCTAACTTTCGTTCTTGATCAATGAAAACATCCTTGGCAAATGCTTTCGCATTAGTTCGTCTTTAATAAATCCAAGAATTTCACCTCTGACAATTAAGTACGAATGCCCCCAACTGTCCCTATTAATCATTACTTTCTACTAATAACCAACAAAATAGAAGAAAGTCCTATTCCATTATTCCATGCTGGAGTATTCGGGCGAGAGCCTGCCTGAAACACTCTAATTTTTTCAAAGTAAAGGGTCAGTTCCCCCAAGCGACCAGTAAAGGACGACAAGGGTTCTCCGACGGATGACTAGACCCCTGAGTCGACCGGAGCCGGAAACCGGGTCAGCCAGAACTTCGACTACGAGCTTTTTAACTGCAACAACTTTAATATACGCTATTGGAGCTGGAATTACCGCGGCTGCTGGCACCAGACTTGCCCTCCAATTGTTACTCGTTAAGTGTTTTAAATTGTACCCATTGCAATCTCGCAACGACAGATGCCGCCCGAGTTGTTATTTCTTGTCACTACCTCCCCGAATCGGGATTGGGTAATTTACGCGCCTGCTGCCTTCCGTAGATGTGGTAGCCGTTTCTCAGGCTCCCTCTCCGGAATCGAACCCTAATTCTCCGTTACCCGTGACCGCCATGGTAGTCCAATACACTACCATCGAAAGCTGATAGGGCAGAAACTTGAATGATTTATCGTAGCGGACTACGATTCGATCAGTTACTATGAATCATCACCAATGAAGGTTTGATATCTAATAAATACAACCTTTCCAGAAGTCAGGTTTGACAGCATGTATTAGCTCTAGAATTACCACAGTTATCCATGTAGGTTTGATTATCAAATAAACTATAACTGATTTAATGAGCCATTCGCAGTTTCGCTGTATGATACTTATACTTAGACATGCATGGCTTAATCTTTAAGACAAGCATATGACTACTGGCAGGATCAACCAGGTTACTACTCCGACACTGCTCGCATGTTAATATAAATGAAATAAATCATCTATACCTGCTAACAGCCGAACTGTAGTAATTGTTAGGTTCCCAAAAGAAGAAAATGTTGTGCTTGATAATGATACATCATCTTACACATTAGCCTCGCTAACTTCATTTGATGATTAGATCAATCAAAATTCGTCGGCTTGAGCTCATTTCCTTTATTATCCGCCACCAACTAGTTCAAGCTACCTCAAATGCCTTCCTGAGAATCTCTAATACGAGCTAGCTCAAAAATGCTTTGGGTATCAGGAACTTCTTAGCTTGCTGAACTCAAACAGGCTTATAACAACCTGACTGATTCAGTACAAGCGAACCAACTATCATTCAGACACTATCTGAAACTGATATTGGTACAATAACCCTCAATATTTTTTTAACAAACAGTGGGCGACTGCTGCTACAAGTAGCATCAGCATCCACAGCCAACACAACAAGACTGTGCTGACAAGTTGTCATAAAAATAAATAGTACTATAAGGACTTACTGCCTCCCAAAACCCGTGTTCGGCGAACGCACATATGTGCAGCCAGATTGGGCCATCATCAAGTCGTGTTTCCACTCGAAAGACAGACAGAATTAGTCAGTCAGCTAATGCCTATCAGTCCGAAGACCAACAGGCGTATCGCTTTCTTCCTTCTCCTTATCATTATCATTTCTTTTGTGTCACACTACTGATTTTTTGGGAGGACATTCCCTATAAGTATAGCACTTTTTTGCTATCATGGATTTGCTGTCGATTTTTAATCAATTTTTTTAACAAAGTCTTTTTATTTATTATCTAATATCTATTAATTAGCGGCAGCAGTAGTAATTAATTGACTGCTTGAGATCTGCTAGCTGATTGGCTGATTGGCTGATTGGCTGATGAGCATTCATTCATCCCTTCACCCACAATTTATGAGTGAAAAAATGAATTTTCAGGAATTATATCATTCTCTGATAGATTGTTGCTGTTGCGTTTAATTAAAAAAACTGTGCAAGAATAGCAAATTAATTAATTTTTTTGCAATTCTTTTCGTTTCATAATACTGATCAGTATCTGAAAAAGAGGAATAAATCAAACCTATAAGCACATCTCTATAGATATATTGGATTTTATGGATGAGTGAGAGTGAGAATGAGAATAATTTGAGTAATAGTAACCTGTGGTGGTGATGATGCCTGTTTGATTGCAATGCAAAAAGGGAAAAAATAATGATGATTAGGTCAACTAATTACTTAAATAAGTGAATATTTAGTACCAATCAATATCGATTTTGTTGTGTATGTAAGCCATCATAGTCAATAACACTCATAGTCACAGACACCGATCAATCATCAATTAATCCTTTTTAATAAGAGAAGAGATAATGATTGCTTACTATATCGATGAATGAATAAGCAAACAAATATTTTCATGTAATGTTGAAGATATATATATCCATAAAAAGAAGACTCAGATTGCTTTCTTGAGGAAGAGGATGAACTGTGAATGAATCAATCAATAAGCAATAATTAAGCAATCCATCTATTTAATCAGAAAATGAGATTATTGAAACTTAGTTATCTATCTTGCTATCTATGCATAATTAATTTCCCTTTGTTTATGGTTTTTTGGTTATTTTAGATGCTTGCGATCAAGTTTAAATAAAACACCTTGCAAAATATGAACGAAAAATGAGTGAGTCTCTATTTAAGCTCTCAAAAAAGCATTTACTTGCTGGCTTTAATATCTTCTATCTAATCAAAAAAAAGAGAGGTATCTGGGAATCAAATTATTTGAGATTAATTCCCAAAAAGTTGTTTTTAAAAAAACCAAAAAAACCAAAAAAATAAACAAAATAAACAAAAAAATATCAAATAATCAGAATGAAAATAAAAATATTTTTCTTCATATATGTAGAGATAGATGATATATGGATTAATTTAGAAAGAAGCAAGGTAATATCAGGAAAGCAATGATTACTTACCTTCCTACTCCCATTAAGATTGTTTTATGAACCCCAGCAGAAAAGGAAAAAAATTCCCAAAAAAAATCGATTTTGATTTCTTGATTTCTTGATTTCTTGATTTTTTTGTTTTTTTGGTTGTTTTGCTTTTTTTATTTTTTGATTTGTGATCTTATTTGGGTAAGGCAAATACATCTAATTAATTACAGAAGATTATGCATACACGCATACGCAGCAAGAACACAAAAGCACAAAAAAAGAAATGAAATGCATAAATAATTAATAACATAACATATAAATAATGATAATGACAAGAAGAACAAGAAGAAAAAAACAAAAAAAGGAGAAGGAAAAAGATAAGGGTAAGGGTAATAAAGAAGAAGAGAAACAAACCCCAGCAGAGAAGTTGTGGAAATGGTTGTTGTTTGTTGTTTGATGAATGGGACAAATCGAAGCACAGAGGATGAATCTCAGTAGGTCGTAGGGCAAGCCTACTCCCAGACTTACAATACCTTGTGCCAAGTTAAGTCGTCTACAGAAGATTTGTGTCAATAATAATTCGAAATTGCGATTCGAGCTGGTCTTTCTACCTGTTCCGGCAGTCGGACGTCGCCCTGGTCTGAACTTTGGCCGAAGCCTATTCGTTTTCGTTTATTATTGATTAGACGCCGCTTTCCAGCATGGATTCTGACTTAGAGGCGTTCAGTCATAATCCTACGGATGGTAGCTTCACGGCACTAGCTGTTCAGCTAACCGTATTTACCAATTATCCGAACCAAGGGTTCCTCTCGTACTAACTTGGATTACTGTCGCGGTATCGTTTCATCAGTAGGGTAAAACTAACCTGTCTCACGACGGTCTAAACCCAGCTCACGTTCCCTGTTGGTGGGTGAACAATCCTACACGTTGTGAATTCTGCTTCACAATGATAGGAAGAGCCGACATCGAAGGATCAAAAAGCAACGTCGCTATGAACGCTTGGCTGCCACAAGCCAGTTATCCCTGTGGTAACTTTTCTGACACCTCTA
>Ga0206102_1000479_pt1 | contig 12561 bp, 8 predicted proteins | sample 1B1Ametagenome_FD_148645 | JGI IMG/M metagenome (GOLD analysis project Ga0206102, IMG submission 148645) | Enriched microbial communities from leaf-cutter ant dump, University of Wisconsin, Madison, United States - 1B1A | ecosystem: Environmental > Terrestrial > Nest > Insects nest > Nest dump... | reverse complement strand
CAGCGTGAAAAGCAAAATCAGGAAGAGCAGGATAATTAATCACTTATTGCTGATTAACGATCCAGACTCTCTAAGGTTTGCGCGACGCGGCGGTATGATTTTGTCATCCGCCGCGTTGTTGTTTTTGCGGTGATTATCCTGTGATTGTGTCGATATAGGCCGGGTGATTTTTCCTGGTTTTTTTAGCTTTTAAGACTTTGATTTTTAGCGGATTATGGTATTATGCCGCACCTACTGAAACGGAGCCTGCTCTGCTCAGTATTGTGGAGAAGTGGCCGAGTGGCCGAAGGCACTCCCCTGCTAAGGGAGCATACCTCAAAAGGGTATCGGGGGTTCGACTCCCCCCTTCTCCGCCATTGATTATCGAAAAGCCCAATCGAAAGATTGGGCTTTTTTGTTTGACCTGCGTTTCTGTAGTGTTCTGGTATTGCGTTGAGGGAATAAAAAATTTCCGGGAGAAATTTTCAACGCTGCATCAGCGATGGCCCGAAGAGGGGCGGTCATGGATGGCGCGCCATAAAAAAAGGCGGAATAAATCCCGCCTTTGTCAGTGTTGCTGTTGGTTCAGAGCGCAGAAATTTTTTGGATTTGCTCTTTTAGTTTTTCGAGCGCTATTTTATTTCCGGTAACAATTGCCCGCTCTTTCTCAACCACATCGGCAGGCGCTTTATCAACGAAGGTAGGATTGTTGAGCTTTACTTCCATCCTGGCAATATTTTGCTCCAGTTTTGTGCTCTCCTTATTTAAGCGAGCCAGCTCTGCATCCTTATCGATAAGTCCTGCCATGGGAACCAGTATTTCCATCTGCCCTACCAACGTCGTTGCCGAGAGCGGCTCTTTATCTTCAGTACCAAGCCAGCTGATGCTTTCCAGTGAGGCCATTTTTTTCAGGAACTGTTGATAGCTGTTGAGGCGCGCCTGGTCTTCTGTACTGCCGTTCTTAAAGAGGACGGTTAGTTCTTTTGCGGGAGAAATATTCATTTCCCCTCGAATATTACGCAGGCCCAGAATAATTTCCTGCAGCCAGGCAACATCGTTCAACGCGGTTTTATCGACTTTACTTTCATTGGGCTGGGGGTAGCGAGTGAGCATAATGGTTTCACCCGTGGCACCTGCCAATGGTTTGATTTTCTGCCAGATTTCTTCCGTAATAAAAGGCATTAATGGATGTGCAAGGCGCAGGATGGTTTCCAACACGCGGATTAATGTGCGGCGAGTGCCTTTGCGCAAAGCGGTGTTTTCTTCGGATTTATCCCAGAGTACGGGTTTGGATAATTCCAGATACCAATCGCAATACTCATTCCAGACAAACTCATAAATGGCCTGTGCTGCCAGGTCGAGTCGATAGGTATCCAGGGCTTCAATGACCGCTTTTTCGGCAAGTTGTAATTTGCTGACAATCCAGCGGTCTGCTACGGATAATTGATAATCCGTGGTGCCATCCTGTGCGCAATCCTGATCCTCGCACTGCATGAGTACATAGCGGGTTGCGTTCCAGATTTTATTACAGAAATTGCGATAGCCCTCTACCCGGCCCATATCAAATTTAATGTCGCGCCCTGTCGATGCGAGCGAACAGAAGGTAAAGCGCAGGGCATCGGTGCCGTAAGCCTGGATACCTTCAGGAAACTCCTTGCGTGTCTGCTTTTCGATTTTGGCGGCGTCTTTGGGATTCATTAATCCTGTGGTGCGTTTTTGCACCAGGGTTTCCAAATCAATACCGTCTACGATATCCAGGGGGTCGAGCACATTGCCCTTGGACTTGGACATCTTCTGGCCCTGGCTATCGCGCACCAGGCCGTGCACGTACACGGTTTTAAACGGAATCTGCGCTGTGCCATCCTCATGTTTCACCAGGTGCATGGTGAGCATGATCATACGTGCAACCCAGAAGAAAATAATATCGAAGCCGGTAACCAGTACATCGGTCGGATGGAATCTTTTCAGGAATTCGGTTTGCTCTGGCCAACCCAGGGTTGAAAATGTCCACAGCCCGGAGCTGAACCAGGTATCGAGCACATCCTCATCCTGATGTAGAGAGACATCGGTACCCACATTGTATTTTTGACGAACTTCCGCTTCGTTACGCCCTACATAAACCTTGCCGCTGGCATCGTACCAGGCGGGAATGCGATGGCCCCACCAGAGCTGGCGGCTGATACACCAGTCCTGAATATCGCGCATCCAGGCGAAATACATATTTTCGTATTGCTTGGGGACAAATTGGATTCGACCGTCTTCAACAGCTGCAATGGCGGGCTCTGCCAAAGGCTTGGTACTGACATACCATTGGTCGGTTAACCAGGGCTCGATTACCACACCGGAGCGATCGCCGCGCGGTACCTTTAAGGCGTGATCATCGATTTTCTCTAACAATCCAGCGGCTTCAAAGGCGGCAACAATCTGCTTGCGCGCCTCGTAGCGATCCAATCCTGCATAGTTATCAGGTAGGGAGCTATCCAGCTCGGTATTGATGCTGCCATCCAGGTTAAAAATTTGTGCGCTGGCCAACACCGTAGCGTTTTTATCGAGCACATTGATTAACGGCAAATGATGACGCTTGCCGACTTCATAGTCATTAAAGTCATGTGCGGGGGTAATTTTCACGCAGCCGGTACCGAACTCACGATCCACATAATCATCAGCCACTACTGGAATCAGGCGATTAACCAGGGGCAGGAGTACATACTTGCCGATCAGGGATTGGTAGCGCTCATCGTCGGGGTGCACCGCTACGGCGGCATCACCGAGCATGGTTTCGGGTCGGGTAGTGGCTACCACCAGATAGCTCTTGCCTTCTGCCGTGGTAGCGCCATCAGCGAGCGGGTAGCGCAGGTGCCAGAGATGGCCTTTTTCATCGTGGTTTTCCACCTCAAGATCCGAGATGGCTGTGTGCAGTTTGGGGTCCCAGTTCACCAGGCGCTTGCCGCGATAGATCAAGCCATCTTCATAGAGGCGTACAAAGGCTTCCTGCACGGCCGTGGATAAGCCGTCATCCATAGTGAAGCGCTCGCGGCTCCAATCGACCGAGGAGCCCAGCCGGCGAATCTGGCGGGTGATGGTACCGCCGGATTGCTCTTTCCATTCCCAGACTTTATTGAGGAAATTTTCGCGCCCCAAATCATGGCGGCTAATATTCTGGGCTGCCAATTGACGCTCGACCACCATTTGAGTCGCAATACCGGCATGATCGGTACCTGGTTGCCAAAGGGTCGATTTACCCTTCATGCGTTGGTAGCGGATCAAGGCATCCATGACAGCATTGTTAAAACCATGGCCCATATGCAGGCTGCCAGTGACATTGGGGGGCGGGATCATGATGCAATAGGATTCGCCGGCGTCGTTCATGACCGGCTTGAAATAGCCTTTTTCTTCCCAGGTTTGGTACCACTGACGTTCGATAGCATGGGGTTGGTAGGTTTTATCCATAGCGCTAGGGGACTCTCTTGGTCTGCGGCCAGTTTTAAGGCCTGAAATGACGAAAAAACAGGGGTGGGATTATAGCCTTTTTTGCTGTAGAGGGGCGCGTAATTGAGGCAGTGAATTCCTGGCTTATGGTGTAACATGGCGGCTATTTTGCGAGAACTTATTGGGAAGCCATATGCCGTTCGATATTGATATCCAGCCGGTCGATGCTGTGATTACCTGGGTCGATGGGGCAGATCCAGTGCATGCTGCCAAACTGGATACCTATTTGGAATCTATTGGGCGTAAACGCACAGGGGGGGCGAGTAAGGCACGCTTTCATAATGCTGGAGAGATTGATTATTGCATCACATCTATTCTTAAGTTTGCTCCCTGGATAAGAACTATCTTTATTGTGACTGATAGCCAGCGTCCTCAGTTGATGAGCAAGGTTCAGGGCACTCCTTTCGAAGATAAAATTAAAATTGTAGATCACAAGATTATTTTTGCGGGGTTTGACGATGCCCTGCCAACATTTAACAGCAGCTCTATCTTGAGCATGTTGTGGCGTATACCGGGCCTTTCTGAACATTTTCTTTTTTTTAATGATGATTTCTTTTTAATCCGACCTGTCCAGCCTCTGGATTTTTTCCGGGATGATAAAGTTGTACTTCGCGGTAAATGGTGCCTGCTTCCTGAGCGGACGCTGCCTCATATCCTTTTGGGTAGGGTATTAAAGGTATTCAAGAAAGAAAAATCTTTCAGTTTTTGGGCAGGTCAACAAATTACTGCGCGAAGATTGGGATTGACTCATCGATATTTTCGCCTACCCCATGTACCACATGCATGGCGGTTATCGACGCAGCAAAAATACTTTGAGCTGCATCCTGATGTACTTAGGGACAATATAAAACATCGGTTGCGCACTTATGACCAACTTATAGGTGAATCATTAGCGGCTCATCTTGAGCTGCGTGATGGCCATGCACTGGTGGATAATCAATTATTCAATATTCAGTTAAAGCCGGCGCAGCAATTTTTTTGGCGAATCAAATTAAAATTATGGTGGGCCGATAAAAATTCAAATGCGGCTTTTGTTTGTGTACAAAGTATTGAAGCCGCCCATCCTGCCAAGCAAAAACTGATTTTTGCCTGGCTCACAAAACGTATTGGCAGTCTTGAAAATTTGCTGGACGAATCATCGAAAGGGTGAAAATCACCCTCCCGATGATTGCTCGAATACAAAATAATGCGGCGAGGGGGATAGGTAATCTATCGACTGAGGCTTTCCGTATACATTGACAGCTTTGGTTGATGTCAGTTCTTGTGGCAGGGGACTTGTGTCTTTTACAGTCCACCCCATCACAATCCGGTGATTTCCAGTCGCGAACTCCAATAAATAGGTGTTGTCATCTGTATGCCATTTTTTTCGGAAAGTGGCTTGCCCCACCAGTTTTAAAAAATGTGCCAAGGCATGAAATGCCGGGCGCGGTACAAAATGATTGAGATCATCAACAAGCCCATAGCCGTGGGCAGACAGACGCCACCAGAACACCTGGTCGACATGGCCTGAGCAGAGTGTAATGGCGAGATAGCGCAACATATAATTCGCATAATCCTCATCGGTTTCACCCGGTTGTTCCCTGCGCCATTTAGGCGTCTCATAAGGACAGCCGATAGGTGACCATATACCTGTATGCTTCACTGGCCAATTAACTTCGGAAACAATAACTTTATCGGCGCAGCGATCCGACCATTGTCCAACAGCCTTTAGTAAAGCACTTTTTTCCAGGGTGGAATATTGACCTTGCTTGTTTTCCGGAGCACCGCGTCTATCGACATAGAGCAGGTGTGAAAGCGCTGCCAAAGGTTGTTCCTTTGGCTGAGTATTCAGGGCGGCGATAACCGGCAGGTATTCAAAATCGATGCAGGCCGGGCCGGCAAGGCGAATTTGTGGAAAACGTTTTTGCAATTCCAGTGCGGGAGCCATGAGTTGCGCATATTCATCACTGCTCCATACGCCCCATTTTAAACGGTTAGTTGCGTGGGTAATTTCAATATAGACAACCTGGTCACCCAGGTTTTCGATAACCAATGTCAGCAATGCTTTCCAGGATTCAGGCTCCAGCAAGGCGCGCCTGTCTTGCAAAATGGCCAGCATCACCTCAACGCCCTTGGTTCGTAACTGCTTAACCAGGTCAATACTGCGCTGCCAATCTTGCGGAGTTTCATGGTGGCAGAAACGAATGAGGACTGGAGGGTTACCAAGCTGCTCCAGTAACTCCAGTTCTGTTGCGATGTAATCCGGATGGGGATGCAGGGCGACACCAATACGACCTTGCATGGCAACCGGTTGTTGGTAGCTTTTTGTCAGCAGGCGCTGATAGCGAAGGTAAATACCTGGTCCGGCAACGAATCCCTGCCAGAGCATCGACAGCATGTAGCGCCAGTTGCGATAGGTATGTTTTTCCTGGCGTCCTGGAACAATCATTGGCTGCGCAGATTTTTCGTCCCACAGCCAGATGTCGGGTATCGCAGGGTAAATCGGTTTTGTCTGGGGTAAGCGTTTGCTTTTCCAATGGCGAATTGGATGGCGCCATTTACCACTGCGTCTGTGTCCCCAAAATCGCTGACGTGCCTTTTGTTCCAATTGATCGAATTTGTGTGGGAAATCTTCGTGATGGTTATAAATCGTCTTGAAAATTTTTAAATAAGCGCCGGGCAGGGCAATGCGTGCTAAATCAAAGGCGCGCTGCCGATAGGACAAGGGCGTATCCTGGTAGCGTGCGCGATTTAAATCGATAAATTGTGGTTGCAGCCATTCGCCTGTGGTGCTACGTGGTAATAAAATATTTTGATTACCCATGTCGCCATGCATAAAGCCTGCATCGTGCATAGCGCGTATGGCAGGGGCGACTAGATGAAGTAAATCTATCAGTGGGGCGTTGTTGCGCTGGTTATAGTAAATGTCAGCCAGCGCATCGCGAAGTGCAATACCCGGTTCGAACAGGCACAGGTAATAACTCTCTACCAGCCGATAATTTTCCCTGCGTTCCAACCAGGCGATGGGTGCTGGTGTACCTATATGATGTTTTTGCAAAAAGCAGGCCGCGCGATAGGAGCGTTCGGCTTTGGAGCCTATACGACGGTCGTACCAGTCTTTTAAGCGTGATTGAGGCTTAAATACTTTAATTGTGATTGGAGTTGTTTGTTGATCGATCAGCAGCTGGGTTTGTACCACATAATCCGCGCCGTGGGAGAGTTGGCGTACACTTGGAGCTTGCAGTAATGTACGGATATTAGCCAATTGTGCCAATAGCTCAGGCGATTGGAAATGAGGTGCCACCTGACCGTGATAAATACCGATAGAGTTTGTCATAGGACTTGTTATTGAAAAATTAGCGCTGAATATGGTAGTGATTGCAAATGGCCTGCCACTGCTGGTAGTTACCGTTTCCGCGCACGTTGGTGTGTTTGAGCGATACTTTTTGTGAACCTGCGATAGGCGTAGGTTTTTGACCTGGGTATTTTGAGCGTTGAGTAATTGTACCCTGTAGGTGCGACATAGCTTTAAACCACAAATCATCTGCGTATGGCGCTAAGTCGAGATAGATGTCGCTACGGGTAACATCTTTATGTAGGCACCCAGGTGGATACAAGACACCGCCATAGCCAATAGGCATCATCCACTTAGCGGTTACTCCCGCGGTTGTTTGGGTTTTCCATTCTTTGTAGTCCAGTAACTGGCCATTTTCTGAGTAGGCAATTTCACGGCATTCATGCGCAATAATTCTATTGGGAAAAAGCAGGTGATCCTGATACAGGCGCTCAAGCCAGCTACGGTTGTACATCAAATCATCGTCGCAGGTGACTAGCACTTTGTTGGGGAACATTTCCAGTGTATGTACCAACTTTCTGTGCGAACAGGTCATGTCTCCATAGTGAATCTCAAAGGTTTCACCTACTAAGTCACTTAACGACTTGGGAATCTGGCTGGCTAAATCTTTATACAACCATAATAAAATTTTCTCGGGACGACATGTTTGCACTAACAGACTGCGAATGACCAAGTGCAGGTTGATGAGACGAGAGGGAATGGAGGTAAGCGTGACAATCACGGGAATTTGTGGTTGTGCACGATTCTGCAGTTGTGTTTTGCTCAAGCACTTGAGCTTCCAAGTTGTCCAGAGTGAGCCAGGTAATTCTTTTAGCTTCATGGCGTACTTCCTTGACGATCATTTTTCACTATCCCGTTTGTCGCCCAGTAGCGTCCGGTGCGTTTTACCTCATTGCGGATGGCGTAATTTTTCTTCCAGGTTTCGGGGTTGTCGTAAGCCCTGGGGTGATCCAGGTGGAGGCAGTTGACGCTGTAGCGCACCTGTTTTCCTTTGAGGCCATAATTCTGCAGGCGCTCGCCCAATTCGCGATCCAGGCCGCCGTATTGCATATCCTCATTAAAGCCGTTGCAGGCTTTAATGTCGGCGGTCCAGGTTGAGGAGTTCATCCCATTCCAGGTAGCCTTGGTTGGTGTGACAGCGTTGAGTACGGCTTTGATCAATTTGTTTTTGATCAGCTTCCACAATTTATGGCTGGCGGGTTGGCCTGCCTGTTTAAGCCACCGGGTATCAAAAATAACTCCACTGGCAATATCGGCTTCGCTAATCGCTTCAGAAACAGGCGTAGTGAGCTTTATGTAACCACCAGATAAAAATTGTCTGGGACGCGCCAGGTTGCGGTGGATCTCTACAAAGTCCGGTTCGGGAATACAATCGCCATCGGTGAAAATCAGGTAATCACATTCTGTTTGTGCAATGGCTTTGTTGAGAATCTGGCACTTTTGGAAACCCTTATCTTCATGCCATATATGTTGCAGGCGCAGTATGCCGCGCGCCTGGAAAAATTCGATAACCTCTCGCGTCGGTTGACCGGAACCATCGTCAGCAACTATCACGGTAAAGTGATGGTCGCGTTGTGCTTCGTAGCCAAAAAGCACTTTCCTAAGCCATTTGGGCTGGTTGTAGGTGGTAATGACGACACCAATATGCTGTGGTTTCATGGGGTATCCGCTTGTAAATATGCGTTTATTTGGCCTTAAGGAAGCGCGACATTTGCTCAATGTTATCAGCCAAAATGCCAGGTGGTAACTCCAGGTCATCCATAGGGGCGTAATTTTGGTCAACCGGGTCAATATCTCCCAGGGGGTTGATCAAGTAAAGGTGGTTTTCATAGAGGATGGCGCGATCCGTCCAGCTTTCCATTAACAGGCCGCGCGGTTCCGTTGGTAAATCAAATAATGAATAGCCGTTGGAGTAGCTATTGATGGGGGTTGTACAGCCAAAGCCCTCGGCCAGCAGGGTAGGTACCAGGTCTTCATGGGTGCTAAAGGTGTCCGTTTGCATGGGCGCGCGACCTGGCCAGAGCAGCAGCATGGGCACCTTGGTTTGCCATAGGCTGAAGTTGCTATTGTGACCCCAGAAGTTTTGACCTGTTTCATTAAACTCCTGGCCGTGATCACTGGTAATAACCACAATGGTTTTATCCAGCAGTTTTCGGGTGCTGAGTTCATCCATTAAGCCTTTGATTTGATTGTCGACAAAGTGCGCTGTTGTTTTATAAAGATTGAAGAAAGGGGTTGGGTCGGTATCTTTGTTAAGGCTCAGGTAGTTGACCTGTTCCAGCATGGGTTCAAAGCGATGGGGATAGTGTTTGGGCAATGAAAAGCCATGGGGGGCATCGTAAAACAGGAAGCCAAAAAACGGTTTTCCATCTGGAAGGTTACGCAGATCTGCTTTCAGGCGCTCGCTAATATTTTGATCGCTTTCGGCACTGGTTTTTCCTTTGCCCTGCTGTAATTGATCGCGGACACGAACGAAAATAGTACGATCAAATTCAGGGAAAGTGAGGGTGCTGCTGCCGTAAATAAAATACTGATAGTGATTATCCAGCGTTATATCAAAAAGAACACTGCCTCGCTCGGCTGCCAACACGGGTTTCCAGTAGCTGGCCGATAACCCGTAGAGCAATGTAAACAAGCCATAACGTGTGGCATTGCTGCTGCTGTAGTGATTTTCAAAAGAAATGCCCTGCGATTTTAACGCATAAGTGTTGGGCATGATTTCAGGCGTTAATTGGTCGGCCCGTAAAGAGTCCACCACCAGAACCAGCAGGTTGTATGGCTCCTGCGAATGGCACACCAGCGGTTCTTTGGGATAATTCAAGTTGCCTTTGGCTGAGGAAAAATCTTTGTTTGCTGTTGTGGAGACAACGTCAAAGCCCATTTTTGCCAATGATGAGCGCATGGTGGTTGTGGGCATCCAGGGTATCAGGCGGTTTTGCGCCGTTATGGATTGCCAGCCAAATGCATCAGCGCAGCCATTCAATAGATGCAGGCCAATATAGGCGGACAAGAATAGCCCCCAGTAATGGCGGCTGCGCCATTGGCAGCGATAACTGAGTTTGCGGCTGATGACCAATAACAACCACTCAGCCGCAATAACGGTGGCAAGTACACCGATAATCGAAAGCCACATGCTCACGGAGAAGGCAAGGTTTTCAAACAGGGCGCCTCCCAGCAGGAGGTTGATCACCATGCCATTCAAATGAAAATGGTACAGGCTGAATACCTTGATATTGGTGATGATAATTAATTGGGCCAAGGTAAAAAGGATGATAGCCGAAGGTGCCAGGTGTGGCCGTATTTTTGGCCAGTATCCCAGGACAAGCAGTGGCAGGCTTAGCAACAAACTCAATACGGAAAAGTGCAGGAAAAAGCCACTGAGCAGGTAAGCTTTTCCGATAAGGCTTTCTGGCCAGTTGGTGCTTATGGCATTGATGAGGGTAATAACCAGGGCATTGAGTATGGCAAAGCTGCCCAACCATTGGTTTTGATGCAGTTTTGTCGTGGTATCTGACAGGTAATCAGGTGTTAATTGTTTGTTTTGCGAAACAATTAGGGGCATAGCAAATTTCCTTAAAACATCTTAAGAATGCGCACGCATTTTTTCCTGGAGGCTGGCCCAGGCTTGTGCGGCTTTAATCTGGCTCATGCAGGCCGGAGTGTCTGTCGATTTTTCCGGCAGCCATTGGCACTGGCGTTTGTGGCAGGGCATGCAGTCCAGGGGGGGCGATAGTTGCAGGTTTAGTGTGTGCGGTCCAATCAGGCCTACCTTGGTTGGTGACGTCGGGCCATACAGTGCAATTGTAGGGGTTTCCAGTGCTCCGGCCAGATGGGAAAAGCCGGTATCCAGGCCAATAACACCCGAAGCTTCCACCAGTTTTTCGGCGATGGCGGTAATACTCATGCGTTCACCGGGGCGCGTTGCCTGGGGGCATTGTTCGATAATTTTCCGGGCAATTTCCTGTTCGCTCGGGCTGCCCCAGATAATTTCAACGGCATAACCTTGTGCTATGGCGATTTGCGCCAGCGCTTGCCACTCGCTGGTTGACCAGAGTTTTGTCACCCAGCTAGTGCCGATGATAAACACCAACTTGCGTGAATTTTTAACGACATGGGTAAACTGCTGCTTGATTCCGAAATTTAATAAAGGCGTTGGCTGATAGCCAAAAGCTTTACCAAATAGCTGGCGAGTCCGCTCTACGGCATGCTGCCGGGTATCGACCGCATAGCTGTTGGTGTAGAACCAATGCGCAATGGTTTCGCGCGCAGAGTGTTTATCGTAACCGTGAATCACAGGACTGTTGGCACAACGACTGATAAGCCCACTTTTTAGCAGGCCCTGTGCATCGATCACGCAATCGTAATGTTCCAATTGCAGGTTTTTTTTCCAGGTTTTAAAGGCCTGCCAGCTTGCATAGCCTTTATGTTTCATCCAGCGTCGCAACTGGATGGGAATCACGCGTGTCACTGCCGGGTGCCAGGCAGCGATTTCGCTAAAACCTTCCTCAACGACCCAATCAATTTCAACATGAGGGTGTTGTTGCTTGAGGTCGGAGAGTGCAGGGAATGTGTGAAAAATATCACCCATGGAGGACATTTTAACGAGCAGTATGTGCATGGGTGATATCTTCAACAGAAATGAATAAAGACGCGGCCTATTGATAATCCTTGTAGGATTTCTCTTCAACCAGCTCTGAGCCGAAGGCCAGGTTGATGTCTTTTTTCACAGCGGCACGTTTGTCGTTGGTGAAATAAACCGCGCGTGCCAGGTCGATAAATTTCTGGCTGAAATCCTTGGTGCGCTCGCAGTCGCGAATGTCGTCCTCAATCACCCAAAGTTCCTGGTTGATGGCTTTGAGTGATGCTTTAAGTGGCTCCAGCTTGGCTTTGCCTGCTGCATCCAGCAGCTTGTCAACCTTGGCATTCAGGATATTCAGTTCGTGGGTGACGTTTTTTAATTTGGCCTCATCGCCGATGTGTACGGCTTTGATTTCAAGAATAGTAATTTTGTCGATTAATTCACCAAGGGAAATCGGGGCTTCGATCAGCATGTGACTGGCTCTCAGGGTTTAACAAAAGGCGCCATCTTAACAAATTTGGCTCTTTGTGGCACAGCGCACTGGTAATTCGCCCGGCACATCGCCCATATGGACTGATCCCCCTATCTGCGTGGTTATGGGGGATGTCTGGCCGGGAGTCATGGGCAATGTTTGTCCTTTAAGGGGGGGAGTCGGTATCGCCGCAGGCGCGGTTGGCGGGTACGGCTATATCCATGAGTTTGGGGTTGGGCAGTTTCAGGTTGTTCATCAGCTCCAGGTAGGCATGGATGTCTTTCACTTGCAGGCGTGGATTGTGAGCTTGTTCCTCGCCGATTGTACTGCGCATCCAGCCCTTGTAATCGTGGCCCGGGTAAACCCAGGTGCCAGCAGGCAGGGTGAGTAGCTTGTTGAACAAACTGTGATACTGGTCGGTGGCACTGCCATTCTGGAAATCGGTGCGACCGGTACCGCGAATCAGCAGGGTGTCACCAGTAAACGCGTAGCTTTCTCCGGCATCGTCTAGCAGGTATGTATAGGAATCGTCTGTGTGACCGGGCGTATAAAGGGCTTTGAGCGCCAAAGTACCTATTGCTATGACATCACCATCGCCCAGGGCGTGAGAGACGCAAACCGAGTGTGCCTGCTCACCCAACAGGGTGGTACAGCCGGTGGCTTCGCGCAGGGCGCCTGCACCGGTAATATGGTCAGCGTGGGTGTGGG
>Ga0206102_1000478_pt1 | contig 12564 bp, 7 predicted proteins | sample 1B1Ametagenome_FD_148645 | JGI IMG/M metagenome (GOLD analysis project Ga0206102, IMG submission 148645) | Enriched microbial communities from leaf-cutter ant dump, University of Wisconsin, Madison, United States - 1B1A | ecosystem: Environmental > Terrestrial > Nest > Insects nest > Nest dump... | reverse complement strand
CTTTCTTGATATTTATCAATATTTTGTTAATTCTGACTTGGATAAGGTAAAACTTGATTTACCGGAACGATTATTTATTTTTGGTTTGACCAGTATTTACCCCTCACAACTGAAGGTATTATTGAGATTAAGTAACTTTATGACAATTTACTGGTATTACCAGCCTTGTTCATATGAGTACTATGGAGATTTATTATCAACTAAAGCCAGAGCCAGTCTTGAAAAGAAGCTACTTAGAAAACCTGATTTGAGCATTGATGATTTATATTTAACTGATGGAAATCCTCTATTGGCAAATCTGGGGCAACAATCCCGCGAATTTATCGAATTATTAAATAGTAGTGGAATTGAAGTTTATAGTTTCAGAAATGATTATGATAATAGGCATGATTCTGCAAATTCAATGCTGTCAATAATACAAGATGATATTCGCCAGCTTAATTATCGTATTCGAGCGGAATATCGTCTGGAAAAAGATAACCGTTTTTATGTTGATCCGTTACAGTTGCAGTCTGATATTGGTGATACAGTATATGATCTACCTAATCAGCAAAATAGTATCAAGATTAATATTTGTCATAATCGGATGCGGGAAGTTCAGGTACTATTTAATGAGTTGGCACAAGTTCTTACTCTTAATCCGTATCTTGCTTTTAGTGATATTATGGTGACAGCCCCAGATATTGATGATTATGCTGCTTATATTACTGCTGTCTTTGATAATGAAAACGTCTTATTGCCAGATAATCGCAGGCTGAAATTACCATATGCTGTCACCGGGCATCGCCAGCAGCGAAGCTATAAAATTATTGATACTATTAAATTAATATTAAACCTTCCTTATAATTTGCCGGTTAATTATCTGGTTGAGCTATTAATGCAGACTGAAATACAAAAAAGTTTGGAAATTGATAATAATGCCGTTGATTTGGTGAAGTGTTGGCTTGCAGATAATCATACTAATTTTGGTCTGGATGAGACGGACTATAATAAATATGGTTATGAAGACTATGGGGTGCATAGTCTACGGGTATTTTTGCAAAATCTGGTGTTAGGTGCATGTATTCCGGAGCCAGTACTCATGAATCAGAATAATCTGCCGGTTTATATTGATAATAACCATCATGTCTTTACACCTTATGATAACCTGGATATGGCACAGATAAATTTATGTAATAAGCTAATTGGGCTTATTGATCTTTTATCCCGAGTTCGCCAGCTTTTATATGTGGATAGAAATACTTATACAGAAATTACAATACAGCAATTGCATGAATTTTTAACTCAAATTCAGCAACAATTATTTAAAGAGGCAGAATCCGAGTTATTATTAAATAAATTTATTGGCAGTCTTCTGGACGTTAAGAATGAATTAATAGTTAACTTGCCCATTATTAATCAGCTAATTGATGAATATAATGCTGAAATTAAAAGCCGGATTCGTTTTGAAGGGAAAATTAGTTGTGCTTCATTACAGTATATCCGTAATATTCCGTATAAGGTAATTTATGTTTTAGGCCTTAATTTTGGCGAATTTCCAAGTAATTATCAGCCAAACCAGCTTAGCATCCTTGCTAAAGACTGGTATCTTGCCGACCGAAATTATAATATTGAAGATAAACAGATGTTTCTTGATACTATCCTGGCAGCCCGGGAGCAGCTATTCTTGAGTTATATTGGCCGTAAAGAAACAGATAATAGCATAATCAAACCTTCACCAGTACTTGGGCTATTTATCAATACTTTGGGACAAAGTTATATGGATTTTTGGGATGGCAGTGATCCGTTAAAATTAAAATACAATTATAAAAACATAATTACCCAGCATTCATTACACCCTTTTTATAATAATTACGCAAGAAATTATTCGGAGTTTTGGCATAAACTAGCCGCCATTACCGGAGAAACTATGAAAAGCCGACGCTGGGATTTTACCAGAGTATCCAGGGTGGTTTTAACTGATGAGCAGAAAAATATTTATTATCAACCCAAGATTAAAGATCTGATTGAAACCTTCTGTTATACAAACCGGAATCTGTATAAAATCATTGGGTTATCTGTTTTTGATAATGAAATTGAATTGGAAGATAAAGAAAGTTTTCTACTTTTTGATAGAAGCATTGCCAAAGCGTTATTTATTTTCTTTAACCAGCACAGCGGTGGTGCCAGTCCCGAAGAAATGAGAAGCTATCTGGAGGCAAAAGGAATATTATCTTATAAACACGTTGGGGAAATTCAGTTTGATTATTACTGGCAATTGTATCAGCTATATTGTGAAAAGTACCCCCAGGAGTTTTTGCCATTTCAATGTGATTATTCGATAAAGCGTGGTGATGAGACTATACAGGTTATTATTAATGATAAAGTTATGATTGATGGAAATACCATTGTCATTTGCGATAGCTATGACCGGATAAGCGAAGGGGAATTGCCCGTTAAACTGGAGAGTATTTCTTACCAGTTACGGATGAAGGCGCTGCTGATCAGCTTAATGGTTTGTGATAACCGATTTGTTTCTGACGGTAATGTTACAATTGATGGTGTGCTCATTCGTTTACTAAGAAGTAATGGTGAGGTTCGTGATTTCAAGATATGGGTAGATCAGTCTATTATACAATTCGACACTTTTATTAAATATTATCTGCGTAGTTTGACATATCCGGTTCTAATTCACAGAGGAGCAATTCAGGAGTATGCAAAAAAAGCTAATGAGACTGATCGTAAAGGAAACCTAAAAAATAGTGGAATTGATTGTATTAATGCGGCAAAAGGAAAATACCTCGCTGATTTTAATAACTATGAGCTGGAAAGCTTATATGAAGATGTAATCTTTGGCGATGTTGCTGATAACTATTTTGAATTAATTGAGGATATTGGTGGGGTTAATGATATTGTTCGTATTGGTGAGGTATTGTCTGCTTTGCGTGGCTAATATATATACTCATCGTTTTTGAACTCTGGACTTTATCGCACTTCAAAAAAAAGCTTCTTATATACTTTTTGCATATTTCGGTGCTTTTTATATCAGTGCTTCGCGTTCAAAGCTCAAATGTCCAGCTTTTACTTACGATGAGTATATGTGATAAAGTTCAAGATTCAGGGATAGTGAATAATTTTAGATAGAAAAAAGATAGATATGCATCCAATCTCGCAAATAAGCTTTGATACCTCTAATCAGGCATATGTCATTGAAGCTAGCGCTGGCACCGGTAAAACCTGGACAATCGAACGGCTCTATATTAAAGTCCTGCTTGAAGCTAGTCAACCAGATAATCCAGATTTGCCGCTGGGAATAGAAAATATTCTTGTGGTAACATTTACTAATGATGCAACTGATGAATTAAAAAGTAGAATTAGTGAGCAAATCCAGAATACTATAATTCATCTTATCTATTTTCATAATAATCAAAATAAGTTATTTGAACTGGAGCTGGAGATAGATCCATTTCTTGAGTATTTGTCACAGCGTATACAAAAGTATGATTATAACAAGGATATAAGAGTCCTGAATCGAGCGGTGCAGAATTTTGACCATGCTTCAATCTTTACCATTCATGGCTTTTGCAATAAGTTACTTCATGATTATCAGTTTGATTGTGAGGTAAACTCAAATTTTGAACTAGTTGCTACAAAATCAGTATTAATCAGTGAATTAGTTGATGATTTCATTCGTAGCCATATAATGACAAACCAGGTATTAGCTAGTAGTTTAAGCTACGTAATGATGAATCTTCAGGCAATGTTTATTGATAATCGCGGGAATGATAGCGATTTAAGTGAAGCGATAGCCGCAAAATTACCTAAAGATTTATTTTTGCTGGCAAAAGGCAAATATCAGGTCAAATATCGGTTTGGCGATATCAAGGCTGGTATTGATTTATTAAGTAGGCCGGACTTAGCTGCTAATACAGAGCAAATGAAGATTGCCAAGGCTGAATTTTTGGTATATCTGACTGAGTATCTTAAAGCAACGTATCCATTTATTCCGGCAAACAGTCAGCAGGTTTCTTATGATGAATTAATTCAGAAGGTGGCAGATGCACTATCAAATAATCTGCAATTGGCCGATAAGATTTATGCTACATTTCCAATTGTTTTTGTAGATGAATTTCAGGATACGGATGCATTACAATGGCAAATTTTTAGTTCAATTTATCATCTGGAAGATGGATGTCGTGGTAATGTTATTGTTGTGGGGGATCCCAAGCAGGCGATATACAAGTTTCGTGGTGCTGATGTCGATACTTATTTAAATGCCAAGTATCTTATTGGCAATGAATTGCAGCTACGGGATAATTTCCGCTCCCATTCAAATATTATGAATTTTGTGAATCAGTTATTTGCTTTGAATAACCAGGGAATTATAAATGTGCAGGACAGCTTCTTTGGTAGGGGAATTGAGTATATGCCGGTTACAGCAGCAGGGCAGCCAAAGACTGTTTTACCTGTTTCTGGTGAACTGGTACGTTCTTTAGCAAGATGTGGGGTAAATGCCAGATTTTATGATGGTGAAGTTCATCTGGTTGCAATTAATGGTGCGACTAAAGATATCCGTACAAATCGTTTATTAATGGCAATGACTTTTGAAATACTTGCATTATTACAAGAGGATCCTGAATTAGCTGGAAATATTGCAATTTTAGTGACTAAAAATCGTGAAGCAGATGAGATTGTAAGCTATCTTTCTCGATATGGTATTAGGGCAAGTGAACTAAAGCTTGGGAGTGTTTATGCTACAGAAACTGCAAAAGCCATGTATGCATTATTACAGTCTTTGTTTGATCTGACTAACCGGAGAGCCTTTCTACGGGCATTGACCAGTATCTTATTCAATTTACCCCTAGTGGAATTACAGTTGACCATACTTGATGGTAGCACAGAACTAACAAAATGGCAACAACGGTTCTTTATTTATAAGCAGGTATGGGAAGCCCAAGGTGTCATTTCATTAATTTATAGCTTACTTAAAGATATTGAAGAAGATAACCATTATGCTAAGGCAGATGGCAACATGCTTACCAGGCGAATGATTGCTAATTTGTGGCAGCTTGGAGAACTCCTAAATATACAGAGTCATAAAGTGGCTAATACTAGCGAGCTACTATTCTGGTTTAAAAATAAATTAAGTAGTGCCAGAGAAGGCGTAATTACAGATATGGAAGGTAATAGTGAAGAACTGGTACGATTGGATAATGATGATCAGCAAATTGTAATTACTACCCAGCATAAATCAAAAGGGCTGGAGTACGACATTCTATTTTGCCCATATTTCAAGAATGGAGTTCAGCTTGATGGTGCATATGATTTTAACTATCGTCGTCCATTTTTTAGTACTTTCCGTAAAGATGAAAGGTTACAGGCAGAATTAGTGATGGATCCAAAGCTTGGTGTTGATATAGTGAATAATGATAATAAAGAGGCACATCGGCTTAATTATGTAGCGCTTACAAGGGCTAAAAGCCGGATTTACATTTATCTTAAGCAGCCTACCATCACTAAATCAACTGGCAAATATAATATTAATCAGCGCCCGGATAAACTGGTTGAATTATTCGGTTATGTAGCCAATGACCCCAGTTCAACCAATCATGCCTTATTTAATTATCCATATTTTTTTAGCGAGACACCAGATCTTGCAATCAAGAGTAATGCTAATTTGCCGGGAGTTTGTGTTTATAACCGAGATGAAGTCAATGTTAGTGATTTAATCAGGCTTAGCCTGTCTAATGATGTCTCTGGGCATGGCCTCACTACTTCGCTTGGGTTATTTGATTCGTTAAGAAATATGCTACCTGATTATTACCGGCAAAGTTATACAGCTTTAACCAAATCAGAAAAGGGTAACGAATCTGTTGATACTGATTATTTTGTTTCAGAATTGGTTATTTCTGGGGTAGCTCATAATTATCGTTATCAGGTATTAAATGACAGCCAATTAAGTGGTGCCAGGTTTGGGGTTCTATTTCATGAGTTATGTGAGAAATACCCTTTTGATGAGGGGCAGTTGTTCATTATCCTCCATGAACATAATGTGGCTAATCCTGTTTATCATGATGAATTCAGGAAAATGCTGGATGAGGCTTTTAATTATTGTCTAGTTGGTGGCCTAACCTTGAATATGCTTAAAAACTGCTCGCAGCATGAACTGGAATTTAATTTACTAATTGGACGTAAAGCATGTTTTAAGGATGAGATTGCTGAATTGATTACCAGCTATTATGGTAAAAATCATCCCTTTAGTCAGGCAATCTTTGCCTTAGATAGCATTGAATCCGGTTTCCTTGTCGGCTTTATTGATTTGATGTTTGAATATGAAGGGAGATATTGGGTACTTGATTATAAAACCAATAAGCTTGATGATTATACATGTTCAAATCATTGTGATAGTGGGGGAGAGATAATCAATTCAATGGCTGAACATCATTATTATTTACAATATTTATTGTATCTGGTTGCTATAAAGCGTTATCTGGAGCAATATTTGGGAATTAATGATGCTACCCATCTTCTTGGTGGGACAATTTATTATTATGTAAGAGCTGTTTATCTGGAAGAACCACAGCCATATAGCGGTATTTATTTGGATAATAGTTGCCAGAATTTGGTTCGCGATTTGGATATCCTGCTTAAAGGTTTAGATAATGACTAGTTTTAGTGGTGAATTGATTAAATTTGCTAGCCAGGAATTGAGTATTAATGAAAAACAGATATTAGGTAAAGTTATTGATCAGATTCTGGTTGATTTAACATTAGGACATAGCTGTAGTAGTTTGTCGGCTATAGCGGATATCATTGGGTATTCTCTAGCTGAGTTACAGACTTTACTGAAAAAAAGTGATTTGGTTGGGGAATATACGGACAACATACAAATTGCAGCAAAACCACTTGTCATTTACCACGAGCTACTCTATATAACGAGATATTTTGCTTATGAATTTGCTATTGCCCACAAAGTCAAGCTATTAAGTAAATATTATGGTCAGAATGATGGTTTACCTTTTAGCCGGTTATTTCAGGAGTTATCTGTACTAAGTGGTAAATATGGTTTGCCGAATTCTGAGCAGCTGGCTGCGATAAAAGAGAGCGTATTTAATCAGTTAAGTATTATAACCGGTGGTCCGGGTACCGGCAAAACCACCACAGTAACGCTATTGTTATGGTTATTAATTAAGCTTTATGATGATAGGCTGCCGGTCATAAAGATTTGTGCTCCAACCGGCAAAGCTGCAAACCGTGTCAAAGAATCCATAACAGGCACGTTAGAGTTTTTTAGTAAAAGCCAGATAAATATAGATTATCAGATATTAACCCAGCTTCTGACAAATAGTGCACATTTTTCTACCATTCATAAATTGCTAGGTTATCAGCAGAATAAAATTTATTTTAAGCATGATGCTACTAATCCTCTGGAAGTTGATATTCTAATCATTGATGAATCATCAATGATTGGATTGCCACTATTTGGTAAATTGCTTGATGCAATTGATCCACAGCGTACCAGGCATATTATTTTTTTGGGTGATAGGAACCAGCTTTCTTCTGTGGAGGAAGGGTATGTTTTTGCTTCATTGGTTAATAATCAGAATGGAAATGATCGTAAACAAAACACTTTGGATAAAGTGGTTCAACCTGATTTATTCAATCAGCCTATCCTATTTGATAATTATTCTTATCCAGTAAGCCAGCTAGCTTCCAGTAATCGTAATCAGGGAGATATTGCCAGTCTTGCAACGGCAGTTCTTAATGAAGATACTGTTTTAGCAACCAGGATTCTTCAGCAATCGAAAGATGCCTTATTACATTCGCTTAGTATCGGTTCAATAATGGGTGAATTATTTGCTGTAGATGGTGCTTTGACTATTTACGCAAAAAGAATCTTCGGTACGGCAGAGGCATCTGTTTTTGAATATGGGGAGTTATTTAATCATTTTAATCAGCATATTGTTCTTTGTGCCACTAATGTAGGCAGATTTGGTACCCTTAATCTGAATTTGTTAATTGAAAAAAAACTTAAGTTAATACTTGGAATAAATCAGGAGTGGTACACTGGCCGACCTGTGCTGATTATGAGTAATGATTATTCACTAGGAATATTTAATGGTGATATAGGCATCTGCCAAATCAGAAATGATCAGCCATATATTGTATTTCCAAACGGGCTGGAGCTGATTCCTGAAATCCTACCTCAATACCAGCTTGCGTATGCCATGACTATTCATAAATCACAGGGCTCTGAGTATCAATGTGTAAGCATTGTTTTACCGGAGTCTAGTGGAGAAGCAGCTATGTATAGCCGGGAATTAATTTATACTGCCATTACCCGGGCTAAACAGAAATTAAAGATTTTTGGTAAAATTGATTATTTTAATAAAATAATAAAGGCAAAACTTGCCCGCAATAGCGGTCTCGAAATTATGTTAAAATCCACGAGGGAGGCGATTTAAGTCGCATGGGTGAGATTCTTATGTTACGAAAATTATTGAAGTGGCGCAATAGCCTGTGGGTGCATCTAGTAGTAATAATCTTGTTTTTTCTATTAATTCGAATATTTGATAAATATATTCGGGTTGATCTTGCATTATTATTATTTTTGCTTGCCTATCTATTTTTAGTCTTGATAAGCTTTTTTACCAATTTACGTAAGTATTTGAGACGTAAGGCCGGTAGCCATAGGTTAAATGAAGAGGAAATATGAATAATAGTTCGATTAGTTATGGTGGGGTTGCTAAGTTTTTACATTGGACAATGGCAGTATTAATGCTGTTAAATTATTTTATGGGTTTAACACTGGATAAAAATAACTTGTATGATTTTCATAAGCAAACAGGCTTGTGTATTTTAGCCCTTGCAGTCATCCGGATTATCTGGCGAATATTGGATCAATATCCGGCACCGTTAACTCATACCATGATTGAGAGAGCTGGTGCCAAGCTTGCTCATTTGGCTCTTTATGGGTTTATGATTATACTCCCCGTATCTGGTATCCTCATGGTAAATTCATATGGCTATCCACTAGTTTTTCTGGGCATTATTCATGTTCCTACGTTTATTGGCATGCAAACGATGGAAATCTCGCATGTCTTTGGGGAAATCCATAAAATACTCGCTAATACAATGATTGCTATCGTGGTTATTCATTCTGTTGCGGCTTTAAAGCATCATTTTATTGATAAAAATGATGGGCTGATAAGAATGCTTCCATTCTTTAGGAAGCGTAATTAGGTTATGCCCACTTTTTGTTAAGTAATAGAGCTACCATACTGGTGGCTTTTTTTATTGGTTGTAGGATATTACAACGATGGGAAAGTTAGTAGTTACAGTGTTAGTTAAAAATAGATGATAACTTGTTCCCGGTTTTAAATCCAGTATTGTAGTTAGTGCGGTAAAATTAAGGGTTAACAAGAAAAAATAGATAATAATGTTAGAGATAATAAAAAAAATAATTAAGCGAATACCATGGATGTTTATACTACTGATATCCATCTGGCTAGTCGTACTGGGGATTGTAGCTTATCGCTATTTTAATATTGAGAATAAGGTAAATAGCTATCTTAATATTGATTATAATAATGAATCAAAAGAAATTGATAGTATCACCGGTAGTTCTTATCAGATAATGAAGCAGCTAAATAATGGTGGTTCTGTATTTGGTGAACGCCAGTCTGTTACTTTAAGTGAAACCAATGCCCGACAATTTATTAACCTTGATGAGGTGGTACTCTATACTGCTCAGGGGGAGTTACATGCTGTTTTTAATAATGGTAATGGTTTGTACACCTTATTTTTTAATCAGCTACCAATTAGTCAAATTTCCAATCCGAATATAATCTATGCATTTACTTTGAATAACAATAATCTTATTCTGATTTTTGATGCAGAAGTAGTTCATGGTGATCATATCTATTCCATGCTTGAAATAAATAACGGCAGTAAACGTTTGCTTCATGAGCTAGGTAATTATGAGAGTATGGTAAATGCGGTTCTTAGCCCCAGTGGTGGTTGTATTTTTATGAAGTTTGATGATGCCCGTAAGTATACTGAAACCGGTGATTACCAAGTATACCAGTATTGTGGTGGTAATAGTGTTTTTAAAATTTTAGATGTTAAGTCAGAAGAATATTATCGTCGGAAGTTTTCTCACTATACAGCGAAACAAATATTACTTCTGGCTAAAAAAGACCGCTGTATAGATAAACTAAATGAAAATTTTTATATGACAAGAGAATGTAATTACGGTATCAAGTATTGTTATATGTTACAGCAATTAGTTAATCCTATACATGATAAGTATTATAAACAGCTTTATTCTATGTGTAACAGTAGCCCTGTTGGAATAGTCTATCAGTCAGTCATTAATGCAGAAAAGCCATAAAATCTGTTTGGGCGCAAAGATTGGTAAGAAGATCATAACGCCCGGAATATAAAAATGGGCCTAATTTAGCTTAACAGGCGAACCAATAACCCTCCAGGCTCACGGGTGGCCCCAGTACCAATTGATGCAACTATGCCATCAAGAGGTGCTATGTATGTTCGGATAATGTCGCCAAAAGGGTTTCTTTGTAAAGCCAGTGGCTGTCCTTTATTTACCTGTTCTCCTATTTGAACCATAATTTCGGTATAGCCGCCTACCGCTGCTTTTACTGAAGTTAACGTATTTCCGATCTTAGTACCAAATTCTTTGGCCGTACGGCCATTGCCGTTTTTTAGCATATCATGGGTGTTCATTACATTATATATGCCTTCAATAGCCCGGTTAATATAATCCAGTTCAAAAATGCGAGGGGAGCCCAATTCGAGAGTTACTGCCGGGATTCCATATGCATCAAATGTCCCTTCTACTGTACCCATAGCATCCTTATCATTATAAATCTGATCGGCAGGAAACTGTAAGGCGAGTTCTTTTACGTCAGGAATGCTTAAATCAGCATACATAAAAAATGGATACGCGGTATCGGTGGATTGAGCATGAAGATCAATCACCAGATCAACATTATCATGCCATAATTCATTCCAGAGTTTATAAGCATGTAGTTCGGCGGTATTACCATCTGCTTTGCCGGGAAAGAGGCGATTCATATTTTCATAACAACCGCCATCAGTAGATAAATACCAGTTACGGCTAATATGCATTAGTGCGTTCGGCGCTGCCTGAAGTACACCAATAATAACTCCTGATAGTTGATTTACGTCGATTTCAGTGAAAATATTTTGTATCACTTTAACTCCGTTTAGTTCATCGCCATGAATACCAGTATTTAATAGTAATTTTTTGCCTGGATTCTGTCCAACAGCAACCATTACTGGGACATACCAGCTTTGTCCGATATTCATGTCAGCACCTTTAAACATGAAGCGGTAAATTTTTCCTTTTTCAAGCTTACTTATGTCCAGCTTGGTAATAACCGGAACACCATCAATAACATCACCATTATAAATCATCAGTTTTACCTTTAAATTAGCATGTTTTATTATAATTTAACGAATATATTATTTATTGTGCGTATGGACTGGCAAGTCGGAACCCTACATTAACACTGATTGAGCTTGGTACTGTAATTAAACGGTATGAAGATTGCATATAAGGTGGGGTTGATGTCCAGGCTGCACCTTTTAACCCGCGGGATTTGGATGCTTTGCCATCCAGATCCGTCCATTCCCAAATACTTCCCGTTTGATCAAACGTACCGTAGTGACTTGGACTGTTAACAAATAAGCCAACGTCGGTTAAATAAGTCTGGGTTGATTCAAATAACTGGCTTTGTGACATACAATATCCATTTTGGGAATCAGCCAGATAGTTGGCGCCATTTGAAGTGGTTGTGGCGTTGCCAATAGTGTTGCTGGGAACCGCATTACTTTGTGTAGCATATTTATAATAAGATCCGGTACCATCATAATAAGCGGCCTTATACCATTCATTTTCAAGCGGGATATAAAAAGTTGGTGTTAATCCAGTATTTGGATTTATCGTATTTCTAGCCGGAGCAATACCGTTTGTTATGCCATTTAAATTATATGCACCATTTTCTGTTGTTGTGCTGTCTTCATTGCCTGTTGGTTGACCATTTGCCATCCAGTTAGCAAAGCGTGCTGCATTAAACCATGATACTCCAGTAACCGGCATATTTTCACTGCTACTATTAGTGCTACTGGTTTGCATTACGTGATATGAATAATTACCTTGATTGCCCGTGCGCTCAATACCCTGAACGTTGGCAACTTTCATACCTTTATTCCATAGCATGTAGGGGTCTGATTCTTTGGCTATAGCATTAAGAAAAGCTGTATATTGACCGATAGTTACTTCATATTTACCAATCAGGTATTGATAATTAGCTGCTCCAAAGCTATTTTTATCACTAGCGTTGCCAGGATTTCCGATAGTTACCATTGGATAATTGATTTGGGCAAATGCTGGAACCATGATTAATGTCAATAGCATGGTTCTTAATGCGGGCTTTTTCATATTTATTTTTCCTTGCTAGACTATTGAGTTATGGCTGGACCTGCCAGACGAAACCCGGTACCATTATCAGTTATATCTAATGCATTTGTACTGTAGAT
>Ga0206102_1000477_pt1 | contig 12607 bp, 11 predicted proteins | sample 1B1Ametagenome_FD_148645 | JGI IMG/M metagenome (GOLD analysis project Ga0206102, IMG submission 148645) | Enriched microbial communities from leaf-cutter ant dump, University of Wisconsin, Madison, United States - 1B1A | ecosystem: Environmental > Terrestrial > Nest > Insects nest > Nest dump... | reverse complement strand
CAGCTCGCCGAAGTACTGGCCCTTGGGAAACAGCGCATTGAACGTGCCCAGTCGATGGTCGTCGGGGGAGCGGTCGCCGCTGACGACATCCGCGCGCACGGTGAGGTCCGGGGCCAGCGGCAGCGAAGCAAAGCTCCGCCCCAGCTCCGTGGCCAGCGACCAGGCGCGGATCGGCAGGCCGTCGAAGCGACCGTCCTGCAGCATGCCCTCGACGTTCCAGTGCCAGCCGTCGGCGGCACCGAACACGCGGCTGCCCAGGGTGCCGCGCCGCTCGCGTCCGGTGCCCTGTTCGAACCCGGCGTGGTCATTGCGGTAGCCGAGGTAATAGCCATCGATGCCACCCCATCCCCGCGTCCAGGTGGTGTAGACGCCCCACAGCGCACGCGCGGACGAATGGCGATCGTCGAAGCCATGCGGGCCGGCTTCCACCGGGCGCACATGGAACACGTCGGCAACCAACGCGCCGTGACGGACGGTGGCACGGACGCCATCGAACGCCAGCGGCACGTTCGGCCCGTAGCGGGTACCGACCAGTCGCTCGCTGCCCAGACGCAGCAGCTCGCGCCCGGCACGCAGGCGCACGGTGGCATCACCGCCCAGAGGGAACAGCGCGTCGGCAAAACCCTGCAGCAGGTCGGCACCGCTGCGATCCACCGGTCCGGGCGAAGGCTGCACGCCCATGGCCTGGGCGAGCATCGGCTGCACGAATACCCGCACGCTGCCGGCATGCAGGTCCAGGTAGGGCAGGGCACGCGTCCACACGTAACCGTCGTCGGGAGCATCGGCAGCACCCCAGCCGTTGTTGCGGTAGCCCTCGTAACGCGCCCGCAGTTCCAGTCCGGTGGTCAGGTAGAACGTGCCCGCATCGTTCAGCGGCACATACTTGAATGGTTCGACCCATCGCCCGCTGCGACGGGCGGGATCGGCCAGGCCCGACCAGTCCTCGTCGTAGCGCTCCTTGGTCAGTGACGGCGCGCTCCAGGGTGCATCGTTCCCGACGACGATGGCGCGGCCGTCGTTCGCCGTCGGCCCCGCGATCGCGGCCACCGGAAGCACGGCGATGGCCAGCGCCGCACCGGCCAGATGGCGTCTCAACCGGGCCATGGCCAGCGCAGCGGCGTTGCCACGACGAGCCGGCCATCGATGACCGCCACCGGTTCGGCAAGAACGTTCATCGGCCCGGTGCACCCGGTACCGGCCGATCGGCGGAAGGCGTACCCGCTGCGGCTGCCGGCGGCACCTGCAGCCAGCGCTGGAACAGCCGGGTCAGCACCGGCATGAAGAACCAGGTCAGCGAGGCCACCACGAACACGTTCACCAGCAGCAATCCCCACAGGACGGGAAGATCGTCGAACGCCAGCGACACCAGCTCCGAGAAGATGTAGACAGCGGGATTGACGCCCACCCAGGTCAACACGGCCATCTTCCAGGCGGGGGGCGCCTGGTCCTCGCGGAAAAAGGCTTCCAGCCCGTGCAGCTGACGTTTGCGCGGTTCGCCCTCGACAAGTGGCGCGACGGTCGCCTGCCATCGGCGGTAGAGCTCGGAGGCGTAGAAGCGCCGCATGTCGGCGTCGCTGGCGAAGGATCGCAGGATGCCGTATTCGCGGTCATCACGGCCGGGCAGCGGACGGATGAGGTGGGCGCCGTCGACGCCGGGCTCGTGTGCCGCGGCGCCGAAGAAGTCCTGCAGCGCGCGCTCGAACGCGTCGTGCCGGCCGGGACGCACCTTGCGCAGGATGGCGATGTGGACGCTGCGGGGCTGGGTCATGGTGCTGCCTGTCGTTGACCTGGGATGTTTTCTGCGGGTGCGCGGACACTGCCTGCCAGGGCAGGCGGCCTCAGCGGCTGCCGGTATCGCCCGCCCCGGCGCCGGATGTCAGAACGCGAAGCACGAGCAACCCAGTGCGCCCCAGAACGCGCCGTGGTCGGACGTGGGTACGTCATGGCGGGCGGCGTGGTGGTGGCCATGGATGGCGCAGGCGTGCGCATGCGCCACCGACGGCGCGGGGGTGCCGTGCTGGTAGCCGCCGAAATGGCGCACCGGCGACCAGTCCGGCATGGCCACCGGCAAGGGCGGGGCGAGATCGGAAAAATCGCCGCTGCCGTGGACGATGCGTCCGCCGACCACGGTCAGCACACTGGTGATGTCCTGGATCGCCTCGTCGGCCACGCTGAAGTAGTCAGCCGAGAGCAGCGAGAAGTCGGCGTACCGGCCCACGGCCAGGCGGCCTTTTTTCGCGTCTTCGTGGGAGAACCAGGCGCTGCCCACAGTCCACAGCTGCAAGGCCTGTTCGCGTGACAGCGTGTTCTCATCGCCGTACAGCTGCAGGCCACCCAGCGTGCGCCCGGTAGCCAGCCAGTACAGCGCCACCCACGGGTTGTAGCTGGCCACGCGGGTGGCGTCGGTGCCGGCGCCCACCGCCACGCCGGCTTCCAGCATGCGTTTCACCGGCGGCGTGTGCGCGGCGGCCGCCGCACCGTAGCGCTCGGCGAAGTACTCGCCCTGGTAGGCCATGCGATGCTGGATGGCGATGCCGCCGCCCAGCGCGCGGATGCGCTCGATGTTGCGCGCGGTGATGGTCTCGGCGTGGTCGATGATCCAGTGCAGGCCGTCGAACGGGATCTCGCGATCGACCTTCTCGTAGACCGACAGGATGCGATCGATGCTCTCGTCGTAGGTGGCATGGATGCGGAACGGCCAGCGCCGCTCCGCCAGCACCCGCACCACCGATTCCAGATCACCTTCCAGCCCCTGCGGCAGCTCCGGTCGCGGCTGGCGGAAATCCTCGAAGTCGGCGGCCGAATACACCAGCATTTCGCCGGCGCCGTTGAGGCGGTACATGTCGTCGCCCTGGCCGGGCTCCAGCGACTTCGTCCACGTCGTGAAATCGGCCAGCTCGCCACCGCGGTTCTGGGTGAACAGGTTGTACGCGATGCGCACGGTGAGCTCGCCGTCGCGATGCATCCGCTCGATCACCTGGTAGTCCCGCGGATAGGCCTGGCTGCCGCCACCGGCATCGATCACCGAGGTGATGCCGAGCCGGTTGAGCTCGCGCATGAAATGACGCGTGGAGTTGATCCGGTAGTCCTCGGGCAGGGCAGGGCCGAGACCGAGCGTGGCGTACAGGATCGACGCGTTCGGCTTGGCCAGCAGCAGTCCGGTGGGATTGCCGGCCTTGTCGCGCACGATCTCCGAGCCCGGCGGATCGGGCGTGTCCTTGCCGTAGCCCACGGCGCGCAGCGCGGCCCGGTTGAGCAGGGCGCGGTCGTACAGGTGCAGCAGGAACACCGGCGTATCCGGGGCGACGGCGTTGATCTCCTCCAGCGTCGGCAGCCGCTTCTCGGCGAACTGCTGGTCGGTGAAGCCACCGACCACGCGCACCCATTGCGGTGCCGGCGTGCGGTCGACCTGGGCCTTGAGCATGGCCATCGCGTCGGCCAGCGAGCGCACGCCGTCCCAGCGCAGCTCGAGGTTGTAGCTCAGTCCGCCGCGGATCAGGTGGGTATGGCTGTCGTTGAGTCCGGGAATCAGGCGGCGACCACCGGCATCGAGCACGCGGGTGGCACCGTTGCGCAACGCCATGACGCTGGCCTCGTCACCGATCGCCGCGATCACGCCATCGCGGACGGCGAGGGCAGTGGCCTCCGGCTGCGCGGGATCCAGCGTGGTGATCCTGGCGTTGCGGATGATCAGCGAAGGCGAGGACGAGGTGGCGGACATGGCATTCCCTCCGGATCGAATCGGGACAACGGCAAGTTGCGGGTCACGTGTGGCGCCACGGACTGACCGCGGCGCCACGTACGGGTGATCAGTGACCACCCTCCGGCGTCAGCATCGCGCCCGCGTACTGCAGGCCCAGGCCGTAGCCGCCGCCGTGGGTCAACGCGATGCCGGTGGTGAGCCCGTAGGTCTCGGTACGCGCCCAGTCGCGCTGCAGCTCCAGCATGTACTGCAGGCTGGTCATCGGCCGCACGCCGGCCTGGATCATGCGCTGCATGGCGCTCTCGTGGGCCGCCGTGCTGATGTCGCCGCAGGCATCGACGATCACGTAGACCTCGAAACCCTGGTCGATCGCGGTCAGCGCCGGGCCGACGATGCACACGCTGGTCCACAGGCCGGCCAGCACCACGCGCTTCTTGCCGAAGGCGTTGATCTGCGCGACGAAGTTGGCGTCCTCCCAGCTGTTCATCGAGGTGCGGTCGATCGCCTCGATCCCGGGCAACGCGTCGGTGATGTCGGGGAAGGTCGGGCCGGAGAAGCTCTTCTCGGCCACCGTGGTGAGGATGGTGGACACCCCGAAGCCGTGGGCGGCCTTGGAGATCAGCGCCGCGTTGTTGCGCAGGCTGACCGGATCCATCGACAGGACGGCAAAGGCCATCTGCGACTCGAAGTCGATCAATGCCAGGGTGTGATCCTTCGGGGAAAGCAGACCTTTGCCGGGGGTGGTGGTCGCGATGGACATGTCGTTGCTCCTTCTGCTGGGTGAGGGCGGAGCGACATGCCCCGCCGGGGGAACGTTTCGATGGAATCAGAGGAGCCCCGTTTGATCGATTGCACGAAGGTGTCGACCGATACCAAAGGATCATGGCGGCCATCGCCGGTGGTGGCACGATGCCGACGTCATGTCTGCGACGTCGTGCCATCACCCGTCACGTACGGGCATCGCCACCCGGGCAAGAATCGGCCTGGTGATCGGCATGGCCGCTCTGGGCATGGCAGGGTGCGGCAGCCTGCAGGTGCGACACGACACCGCCTCGCCATCACGGATGCATATGGATGGCCTGGAGCTGGCGAACCGACGCGCAAGCACCACCAACGAAGTGATATCGATGCTTGGCCTCGACCGCGCCTGCCGCGATGACGACATCGGCTGCGCGCAAGAGATCCTTTCGAGCGAAGGCAGCATTCGCGAAGGCACGCGGCTGATCGCCGCCGCCGATGTCCTGCATCGGGCCGCGCGCAGATCTTCAGGCGCCGAACGCCACGCCGCGTGGCTGGCTTGTGCGCAGGACACGTACCGGTATCTCCACGCCACCGAACTTGCCGGCCGCCAACCCGCCATCACCGCACGCTCGCAACTCGCCTTGCGCCTGCACAACGCCTGCACCGCAGGCGTAGCGCAGGACGTGATCGCAGCGAAGGGGGCAGGGGGCCTGGAATGGGCGGTGAACCGCACCGATTTCCCGGTGGACGCGGTATCGCGCATCGAGCTGGCACGCGAGGTGACCGTGCGCGGCCTGCGCACCCGCCAGGTCGACGACGGCATCGGCGTCGCAGCGGTGGCATCCGGTCGAACCGGCCACTGGACCGGTACCTTCCCGGCGCAGTCGTTCGCGCTGGCCATCACCATCCGTTTCGAACCCGGCGCCGATGGACAGCCGCGCCTGGTCGCCACCGATGCCTCCCGCCGGCAATCGGTCGCCACCGCCTTCGGGCCGGTCGATCTTGCACGCGACATGAGCGCGGCCTACGCCATGGCGGCCGCGACCTTCGAGCGCGAAGGCGACAGCTGGGGAGGGCTGTTCGATGCCGACCAGGATCACGATGACTCGCAGATCCAGTTGCTCGCCCCGATCGACCCGCGCAAGACGCCGGTCATCCTCGTGCACGGCCTGGCGAGCAGCCCGGTCACCTGGGCCAACATGGTCAACGAGCTGCTCGGGGATCCCGACATCTCCGAGCATTGCCAGTTCTGGCTGGCGCGTTATTCGACCGCACTGCCGGTGCTGGTCAACCGGCAACGACTGGCCGGCACCCTGGACAGTCTGCGAACTCGCATCGCCAGCCGTTCCGGGCCGTTGCCGCCGGCGGTCCTGGTGGGGCATTCCATGGGCGGCGTGATCGTGCGGCTGATGGTGACCGATCCGGGAACGTCGCTGTGGTCAGCCGCCTTCACCACCGACCCTGGGCCACCAGCCGTCAACAACGATGATCTGGCGAAGGCGCGTCGGCTGTTCCTGTATGCCCCGGTCGCCGACGTGGATGAGGTCGTGTTCATCGCCGCACCCCACGGCGGCAGCGCGATGGCCGAAGGCTGGTTTGCCGGCATCGTCCGCCAGTTCATCCACTTGCCGGCCACCACGCTCGGCTACCTGTCACGCCTGGCAAACCGTCATCCGGACATCATCCAGCCCTCGCTCCGCGACAACTTCCGCGAAGGCGGCCCCACCAGCCTGACCACGCTGTCGCCAGCGCAACCGGTGATGCAGGTCGCACGCACATTGCCCGTGGCGCCCGGCATCCGCATCCACTCGATCATCGGCATCCGCGACCGCAATCACCCCGAACGCGGCGACGGCGTGGTGCCCCTGGCGAGCGCCAGCTGGCCGGAAGGATCCACCGACCTGGTCGACGGCGGCCACAACCTGCAAACCCGGCCAGCCACCATCGCGGTGTTGAAGCGGATATTGCTGGAGCGGCTGGGCGGTAAGGTGCAACCGAATCCAAAGCGTGCCCCCGTGGGCTTCGTGCACCCTTGATAGACTCACGCGCATCAGAACGGGGGTTCTTATGGATATGAGAGTGTGGGGCTTCGCTGTGGCAGCAGCCTTGCTCGGTGGCTGTGCCGACAGTGACCAGCTTGGCCCGGACGGTCAGCCCCAAGCGGCTGGTGCCGACCAGGTTCGGCATGCGGTTCATGCCTACACGCAGTCCGCTCCGGTTCGTCGGGTTGGTCAGTACGCAGACGCGGTGGGCCGGGGTTTGACGGATAGCATGCTTGAAAGAGCCAATCAGCAAGGACTGGCATCGCGGGCCATGGCCAAGCACATGAACGCACCGCGCGCACTGGCCGATGATGAGATGTGCGTTGGTTCGTCGATCGTGCGCGTTGATCGGTCCGCAAATCCACCTTCATACACGCAAGTGTTGCAGGGTGGGCGTCCGATCTACTGCAAGGACTCCGCATATTAGGCGGCAAAGCAGGGCTGAGACTTGTCCGTGGCGCTGCTACCTCTGAACATATAATTTTACATAATATACATTATGCGAAATTACATCGTCACCCTTATCCTCGCGCTCGCGGCACTCGCCGCAATCAACTACGAAGACAAACGGCACCAACTATCGGCACCCTCACTATCCGTACATGCGACATGTCCACTGGGTCCATAGGCTTTCGTCTCGACGGCACGCAGCCGGAGGGACATCAACGATGTTGGCAATCAAAACCCACAACCTGATGTGGTTGTTCCACAACGACCACGGTGTCTGCGGGCCCGACCTCGCCGTACCTGCGGGTTCTGTCTATGCATTCCTCTGAATGCGTGCACTTTCCGACGTATCCGTGACCCTGTGCCTGGCAGATTCAACCTGACGCCTTTTCCGTTTGGGTCCAGGCAAGGACAGGCCGATTTGCGGCGGTCCGCCCGCTCGGTAGGCGGTCACGGCATCCGCATTGTCCCTGACACCTTTTTGATCGCGAGTATCCCGGTGATGGGTCCGAAATGGGCGCACTATTTCCCGTGGACGCTGCCGGAACTGCCACTCCGGGCGCCCGCGCACTTCGGAATGGTGACACTGACCATCGGCCTGGCCGGTGGATGCGTCGTGGGCCTGCTGGGCCTTGCCGATTTCCTGCACCGTGAAAGCGTGTGACATTCGAAGCCCGCAGGCTGCCGGAGGCCGCCATCGCTGCAGGATACCGATCCGGTACGCAGCGGCCGGTGCCAGGCTCGCTCACGCCTGATCCCGTACCGGCCCGCCCTCGCTTGAGGAGACCAGACACGCCCTGCCCCTTCGATGGCCGGGACAAGATGGTGCGGACCTGAGCCCTGAAGCAGATTCAACCTGACGCCTCTTCCGTTTGGGTCCAGGCAAGGATTATTTCCGATGCCCCTAGGTATCGAGCCGCAACTGACCTGACAGCACCGCATCGAAATAACGTTTGAGTGCAGCCTGTCCGGTGGACCCCGGCTGGAAGTTCGCCGTATTAAAGTCGTCGTCCTCGAGGGGAATGCGCGAAAGATAGCTCATATACCTCTCCTTCGAAACGACGTCAGTAAAGCTTTTCGTTTCTTTTTTGTAGATTTCGCGAAGTCCGTACATAAGAGACTTAAATCCATTCGTCTTGGGAAGAATCTGCCCGCGATCTTGACCAAGCCATGCTTTTTCCCACCGAGTTTCAACGGCGCCAAAGAACTCAAGCATATTCGATACTATATTTTTATCATTAGCGTCGATAAACATTTTTCGAAACGGAACCTTCCGAAGCTCATCGGGCGTCGGATCATATAATCGACGACCACGCATCACATCATCGCGGTCCGTCGTGGGATCGCGAGTGATTAACCTCATCAGCTCTTCCACTACGGTTGCCTGGGTCAGAAACTGACCGGGCCCTGTGGCAAAGCCGAGCCGCTTTATTCGACCGCGAAACGGACTTTCCTCCAAACCATCAAGCGCGAGCGCTACGTTGTGAGACGTTTTTTGGGGACTGCGCGCCTGCTGATAATCATAAAGGTCATAGACCAAGCTTTTGACGACCTTGGTCTGCGCAAGGTTAACAGTTGAGAAAATGCTCGCCTGATCCGCAAGGTCTGCGTTCACAAAAATAGAAACGCATACATCGAAAGGCATACCCGAGTACCCCTCAAGACCAGCAACACGATGCTGGCCATCAAGAATTTTGGCGATGCGCGTAAAATCCCCATCCATATCAGACTTTAGCGTAATGACCTTCGATTCTTCGTCCCAATCAGCATGCTCTTTTTCTATAGCCAACAGAATGGATGTGGGAAAGGTTGCGTCCTGCGTTTTCGTGTAACGCTGAATATCGCGTACGCGCTTCTTATCCAACCTGCGTTGGATACCCAAGTATTTATCGAAGTCGCGGTTGAGGTCTCGAACATCGGCGTATGAAATGGCTAGCAGCTGGTCTGAGGAGATCACTGCAACAAAAAATTCGCCGATAGGTTGCCGAACTAGCAGCGCCGGCAGCTCAATTTTAGCTTCCATGGCGACCCTTCTTGACTTGTGACATCAGATCATCAACTTCTACTCGTTGCCGCCCGAAAGGATCTTGTACAGACAGGCGCCGGTCTGAGTAGATGGACCAATACCAAACGGCAAGAGATGCAACGAACAATGCGACGGCCCAATCGCGTACGAATCGCTCATTACGAAGTGTATTGAGCGAAAGCTGTGTGTAAAAAATACAACCCACTATGGTTGCTGCTAAAGCCAAGACTATAGGAATCCAAACAAATTTGATTTTTTTGTTCATTCGGTGAGCTTCTATCAATGTCCACCAAAATGGGGCGATCAAGGCAGCCGCATATATGTAAACCTCACCTCCATGAAGCGTACTCATTAGAGTCGGAAAAAATTCCGCATGGTCGGTCGCCGCTGTTTTTGTAATCGCACTGGATAGTACAGGCGCATTCGACATTAAGAGGATGATCAATAACTGTGCGATCGCCAGCAGATGATCCTTTACCCAGTCCGGTAGCGGAAGCATTCGCCAGAATCGACCAATGTTTCGTCGTGCACCGCCGATGGCCGATACATCTAAATCAGACATATGCGTCTCCGCACAGAATGAGCTCTTCGTACTGCCGCCTCGTTGCGGAAGCGGCTGATATCGAACTGAAGCGAGATACATGGGTCTGCCGGAATCCATATTGTGCATACAGATCACGCACCGAAGCATGGTTCGCGTTCGTCGCTACCACAGACACTCCTCTCTCCACCGCGCGCGACAACGATGCCGCAAGCCTCTCTTGATCACCCCATGAAAATAGCTTCTCGTTGTATTTTACGAAACCGTTCGTATTATGGCGAACCGTGTAAGGAGGGTCGGCAAAAATCAGGTCACCCGTTTCGGCATCGTCAATCACACTCTCGAAGTCACAGCAGCGAAGTTCTGCGGACCTAAGCACCCTGCTCACTTCCAAAAAATTGTCAGTATCCAAGATGACCGAGCTTTTTGAACCACGAGGGACATTAAATTGTCCTGCACGATTAACTCGGTAGATGCCGTTAAAGCATGTCCGGTTGAGATAGAGCGTACGTGCTGCTCGTTCAACAAGCGAATCTGGATTCGCAGATCGGACGCGGTAGTAATATTCATCGGAGTGACGCCTTGCATGGGCTTCCAAGGCTAATTCCACCTGTCGAGGGCGCCACCGTATTGCACGGTAGGTGTCGACCAGCTCAGCGTTTACGTCGGCTAGCACTGCCCTCTCTGGACGGAGAGCAAAATATACGGACGCCGACCCCAAGAAGGGCTCGATATAATGGCGGTAAGTTTGGGGAAAGGCATCGAGGTGTCGATGCACAAACCATCTCTTGCCACCTGGCCACTTGAGGAAGGGAACGACGATCCCTTCCTCTGGCTTCATCCCTATGCCTGATCTCTGTGTGGTCATACGCCCCCCTTGGCAACCCCAGTATCTTAGATGCGAAAAGATGTCAGGGACAATTTTTCTTCGGAAGTGAACGCTCTCTCTCTCTCTGTCGCTCCACGGACAACACCACCGCGACCTGAAAAAAGTACCTTCCGCCGTCGCTCAATACGGAACCCCACCCTCTTCGAACATCTGCTTGCCCGCACCATCCACCGCGTCGTGGATCGGTCGATACCAGTCGCGCACCTCACAATACTCAGCGAGTTGCGCAGAAACACCTCGAAGAACGGCATGCCTTGGCCGAACAGGAACTGCGAGTCGGCGATCTTCAGGCTGCGGTAGAAGCCGGCCAGTTGTTCCAGCAGCGGCAGGGCCAGATCCGGGCGCCCTGCCCGGTCCAGCGCCGCCAGGTACACCACGGTTTCCTGCGGCATGAAGATGCTCTTGTCCGGCAACGCTCTTCCCGCTTGACCAGCCTTCGGCTGTTGAAAAGCGTGACGCGGCGTCGGTGGCGGCTGCGGCGCAGGGTTTTGGCTAAAGAAAGTCACCCACGACAGCAAGCCTCCTGTCGTCGGGCGCCCAAAGGGGCCTTCTACCGTTCCTGCCTGTCGGCGAGCTGCGTCACCATGACCAGGGCAGCTATCAACCCCAGATGTTCGAAAAAGCCGTTCATGGCCATGAAACGGGCCTGGCCGGCGAGATTCCAGAAATCATTGGCGACCAGCATGGCTACGGCCGTCAGCACACCGAGGGCGCCGGCACCCAGCCATACCCGGCGATTGGCGATGATGCACAGTGAGCCGCCCAGTTCCACGATGATGGTGACTGCGGCCCACAGCCAGCCCGGATGCAGGCCGAAGTGCTCCTGTTCCAGGATGGCATTCTGGAAATGCAGCAGCTTGTCCACGCCTCCCACGAGATAAGCCGACACCAGCGCCACGCGCAACAGTGGCGCCACCCATGGATGCGAAAGCAGGGTGGTAATCCAACGGGGGTTTCCTGATCGGGTGGTCGCCATGTCAAACCCTCCCGCCGGCGCATCCAGGTGCGCCCTTGAACGAACGCAGATCAGAGGCCACTGCGGCGGCGGCCAGGTTCGACCGGGCCAGGGCAACGATGCGACCGCCGCGCAGGATGCGTTCGGGTGCACGAGACGAGGTGGTCATGAGCGGTTCTCCTCGTGGTTTGCCTTGTCGTGGGATGGATGCTCAGCAACGAGGCGGCCCGGCAATTCGCCAAATTGTGGTTGTGGCACTGCGAGCTCCGCGATGCTAGCACCATGGTCGTGCCGGAAAGTATCTGACTGCCGACTGGAATCCCCCGGGAAAAGGGAATGACGGCCTCGCGCCGTGCCGGCTTGACGCTCTCCCCTCCCCCCGTTCGACCGATGGACAACACCGCCGTGACTTGCCCGCTCGCTATCTTGTGCACAATCACATCCACAGGAGTCACCCCATGAACCGCCAAGTGCCGTGTGGGCGGCACTGACGGCGAAGCATGATCTGACCGAGGCGGATGTCACTCGCCTGGCGTCGTGGTGGCATACCGACGCCGACCTCGGCCGGCCGATGGAAGTGGTCACCGACATGAGCAAGAGCCGCAAGGCGGGGTTTGTGGATTACCAGAGCACGGCGGATGCGTTTTCGCGCTGTTCCAGCGGCGGCGGGCGGAGTGGTTGATTTCGTGGTGATGGGGAGATGGGGTGTCACGCGACAACCGGACCCTCTCCCCCGGCCCCTCTCCCGGAGGGAGAGGGGAGCAAAGCGTGGCGCGGCCCCTCTCTTTGAGGAGAAAGGGAGCAGAGCGTGGGGCGGCCGTCTCCCGATTGGAGAGGCGCGCAGGGCATGGTGGCGCCCTGCCCTTGCTTGCGGGGTTTACGCTGCGCTCCACGCGGGCATCACGCGGTGTTGCTTTGGGTTCGGGTCTTCTTGGGGCGTGATGCGCCGAGGGTCGGCGCGCCGTGTTTTCTTGATGACTGCTTTTGACGAGGTATGGCGATGAACGCTGCCGACCAACGCAAATGTGCCCATCCTGCGTGCCGCTGTGCCGTGCCTGATGACGATGCCTATTGCAGCGAGCATTGCCGCAAGCGGGTGGAGTCGCCGGTTTCCGACCAGGCGCCGCATTGCCAGTGCGGGCACCCGGCCTGTCGTGACGGGCACGGCGCGGAGGCGTCCGCGCCTGGGGGCTAGCTTCAGCTGCGCGCGGGGATTTTCAGGCCGCGCTGCACGGCGGGGCGGCTCATGGCCTGGTCGAGCCA
>Ga0206102_1000474_pt1 | contig 12666 bp, 7 predicted proteins | sample 1B1Ametagenome_FD_148645 | JGI IMG/M metagenome (GOLD analysis project Ga0206102, IMG submission 148645) | Enriched microbial communities from leaf-cutter ant dump, University of Wisconsin, Madison, United States - 1B1A | ecosystem: Environmental > Terrestrial > Nest > Insects nest > Nest dump... | reverse complement strand
GCACCGCATCGGCCAGGCCGAGCCGGTCACGGCGTGGCGCATCCTCGCGGCGCAGACCATCGACACGAAGATCGCCGAGCTCATCGACAGCAAGTCGGGTCTCGCGGCGCGCGCGCTCGACGGAGCAGCCGACGACGACACCTCGTCGTCCACGGACGTCCAGCTCGAGGCGCTCGTCGCGCTGCTCACCGACGCGCTGACGGCCGCCGACCCGTACTGACCCGCCGACCGCCTGCGGCCGCGGGTCAGCGGTCGAGGCGGAACGGCTGGGTCACGTAGAGGCCGGCGTCGGACGCCGACGCGAAGTCGCGGGTCCCCGCGGGGGTGGGCTGCCAGGCCGCCTGCTCGTCGTAGCCGCCGCCGGACACCTCGCTGCCGTGGTTGGTCACGAGCCGGGGCATCGACGTCGCGCGCTTGAGCCGCGTGCCGCCCTTCGTGACCTTCTGTCCGAGGTCGCGTCCCCCGTTGCTGTCCGCCGCGGTCAGGAACGTCTGCGAGTGTCGCTGCACGTAGTCCTGCTCGGCGTCGCTGAGCGTCGCGAACAAGGACTCGACGCGTTCCTTCGCGTCGTTGCGGCGCTGCTCCCAGGTCCGGATCGCGTCCGCGCCGGCCTTGAGCGTCGCGGTGGTGACGAGGCGCGCGACCTCGCCGGGGGCGATCGAGCCGACGACGTACGCGCCGAGCGCGACCGTGATCGCCTGCTCGGAGACCTGGGCGGACTGCGGGTCCTGCAGGATGCGCAGGCATGCCTCGCGCAGCAGGTCGTGCGCCGCGGACTGGCCGCTCTGGGCGACGCCCGACCCGGAGTGCCCGGCGGCCTGGCCACCGGGCGCCGACAGGATCGTCGCGGCGGTGTCGGTGCGGAACCCGTCGCCGGCCTGCAGGAGGAAGTCGCGCACGCGCGTGTCGACGACCGCGTTCTGCACGGCCTTGAGCGGCTTCGAGCCCGCGGACGACGGGAGCCTCGACTGGCCCGGTCCGGCAGTGGTCGCGTCGCGCAGGAAGCCGAACATGTCGGTCGTGAGCGCTGCTTCGTGGTAGCCGGAGCTGACTCCCGCCTTGGTGGGGTTCGACGGTGACCGGAACCCCTGGTTGCGGTTCTGGTACGCGTGCGGCCGGAAGCCACCGCTGCTGCGCTGCGCGGCCGTGAGCGTCCGGTCGGCCGCCGCGAAGGTGCGTCCCGCAGTCAGGCCGAACTTCGTGCGCTTCGTCGACTTCATGGCGACGCGCTTGCGGTACGGGGCCTGCCGGTTGCGGCTGCGCCCCTTGGACGCCGCGCGCCGCACGACGGGCGGGGTCGGTGTGAACCTGCGCAGCCGCAGCAGCGGGGCGTCAGGTGGTGGTGCGCTCGCGGCCGCCTCGTCCCGGTCGGGCTGCGGCGACGTCGTCGTGAGCGCCACGGGTGCCGGACGCTGCGGTGCCGCGGTCGCCCGCGGTGCGCTCCCGGTCGGCACGGCCGGACCCGTCGTCTGGATGCTGACCTGCTCGCGCACGCTGCCCCCCGGCTGCCGTGTCCGACGGCCACCCCGTGCGACCGCCCCGACGACCCTGCCGCACCAGCCCCAAACGCGCCACCCCCTGCCCACCCACCGACCACCACCGGCCCCCCACAACCCCGCGGCTCACGGGTGAGTTCGCGGCTCCGGTGGCCGGTGCGCGGGCGCTGGGACGCGACGCCGGTCGACGACCCGCGAACTCGCGGACACTCAGGGGTGGTCAGGGGTGGTCAGGGGTGTCAGGGGCCGGGGTCATTGCGGCGCTCGCGGCGCCCTCCTGGCGCGCCTCGGCGAGCAGCGCGGCCAGGCGCGCGCGGCGGCGCGTGCGGGTGCGCAGCGCGAACCACACGAGCAGCACGACGAGCGCGAGCAGCGCGAGCTGCGGCCACGGGACGACCCACGTCGTGGTGGTCACGCTCGCCGCGGCGAGCGCCGCGTCCCCGAGGTCGTCGGTGCCGACCGCGCTCGGGGTCACCGACACGGTCGTCGTGACGCGCACGAGGGGCCAGGCGGACACGGCGGTCGTCGTCTCGTACGACGACCGCGGCAGCACCTCGCGCGGCGCGACGCTCGTCGTGCGCTCGGCGACGCCGAACGGACCCTCGGTCTCGACGCGCCCGGTCGACGCGACGCGCACGTTGCCGTCGTTCTCGACCGTGGGCGTGATCTCGAGGCGGCCCGCGGCGAACGGGTTCCACGAGTAGGCGTAGCGGACGTCGACGTCGGGCACGGCCAGCGCGGCCCTGATCTCGCCCGTGACGCGCAGGTGCAGGCGGACGCCGACGCGTGCGGAGAACCCGACGCCGGGGCCGCCCTCGGCCGTCGACGTCGTCGCGACACCTGCGGTGAGCCCCGCGGGGTGGTCGCCGGGCACGGCGTCGGCGGGCACCGTGATGGTGAAGGGGACGAGCACGGCGGACTCGGGGTCGACCGTCACGGAGTCCTGCACGGCGACCCACGCGCCCGAGTCGGTGGGCTGCTCGGCGTCCTGCAGGATGTCGAACGAGCCGTCCTCCGCGATGACACCGTCGGACGCGGTGAGCGTGAACGTCACGGCCTGGGACGAGTAGTTGGTGAGGACCGCGTGCTCCGTCACGGTCGCGCCGGGGTCGAGCTCCTCGCGGAACGACTGCCGCCCGTCGGGTGTGCCGTCCGCGTCGGACGGGACGAGGCTCCAGGTCAGCGTGCCGCCGGACGGGTCGTCGGACGTGGCGTCGTCGTCCGCTGCGGACGCGGGGGACGCGAGGGAGACGAGCGCGCCGACGAGCAGCACGACGAGGGCGAGCGCGAGCGAGCGGGCCGGGGCGGTCAGCGGGCGGGGCATGGCGGTCCTCATTCCGGGATGGTGCACGCGGTGGCCGGGTGCCGCAAGGGCACCCGGCCACCGCGCGGGGGGAGATCAGTCGACGGGGAACAGCGACACGCTCAGCTGCGACGTGTACGTGCCCTCGGGGCTGTCGACCGGGACCTCGAGGTGCAGGTCGGCGCCCACCGTCGCCGAGCCGAGACGTGCCGCGGCGGGAGCCGAGACGAGCGTCGCGGGGACGGCCAGACCCGTGCCGCCGGACAGCGTGCCGAGCACCTCGTCGCCGAGGACGACGCCGTCCCGCAGCGCGTCGGCGGTCGGCTGCCAGCCGAGGTACCCGGCCGAGAGCTCGCCGTCGTCGGACGTGAACGCCGACGCGCGGCCCGCCACGGACCAGCCGGACCCGGCGGCCTGGTGGTCGTTGCGCGTGTCGGTCACGGACACCTTCGGGAGCGTGCCGTCGAGCCCGATGCGGTCACCGAGGTTGCGGGCCTCGGAGAGCTGCACGCCGTCGCCGTGGTCGGCGATCGTCATGGCGAGGTTGCCCTCGGCCGTGCCGATCTCCGGCAGCTTCGCGATCACGGGGATCGCGGAGTCGTCGGCCGCGGAGGCGACGGTCACGACGACGCGCTGGTACGACGTGAGCGCGGGCGCGCCGTCGTCCTTCGCCTCGGCGATCACGTGGATGGTCTGGCCGGGCTGCGCGTCGGCGGGGACCGTGAAGGACGTGCTCGTGCCGCTCGTCGCGGACAGCGTCACGGCCGACGGGTAGGTGCCCGCCTCCTTGTAGTTCCACCACGACAGCGTGACGTCGTCGCCGTCCGGGTCGCCGAGCGTCGCGGTCAGGTCGACGTCCTGGCCGGCGCGCGCGACGATCGCGACGCCGTCGTCGATCGTGACCGACGGCTCGTGGTTCACGGCGTCGACGTCGGCGGTCGTCGTCCACTGCAGGCGTGCGGCGAAGTCGTTCTGGATCGCCGACCAGAACCGGGCCGCCGGGTAGTCGCGCGGCGTCGCGCCCGTCGGGTCGGCGTCGACCGCGCCGCGGTTCGTCCACCGGTTCGGGTCGGTCGCGGAGACGACCTGACGTCCGCCCCAGCCGCCCCACGACGGGTCCTCCCAGTTGCGCAGGCCGTTGTCGATGTGGAGCGCGAAGTTCGACGAGTCGCCCTCGGAGATGAAGGCGCCGGCGGCCTGCGGGGGCGTCCACACCATGTACCCGAGCTGCGTGAGCTGTGCGGCGGTCAGGCCCTGGTAGCCGAAGTAGTCCTCGTTGTCGAAGCCGTCGGCCATGAACTTGCCGTCGCCCCAGACGCGGTACTCGGCACCCATCGGGCCGACCTGCGACACGTTGGTCCGCGTCCACTCGGGCGTGAGGTACACCTGGTCGGCGGGCAGCGCGACACCGCGGGCGCCGTAGCCCCAGATCGAGGTCGAGACCTCACGGTTCTGGATGTCCGGCCAGTTCGGCTTGATGTAGTTCGCGAACGTGGTGTCCTGCTGGCCGAAGCTCGTCAGGACGGTCTTCTTGACGATCTTCTGGTAGATCGCGTCCCACTGGTCGGTGCCCTTGTACTCGTCCTCGATGGACTTCAGGGCGCGGGCGATCGTGTTGGGGCCGCCCCACGCCTCGAGGAAGAGCTGGCCGGGCTCGTCGTCGAGCAGGGCCGCCTTGATGAGGTTCGAGCCGTCGGTGTCCTGCGACATGTCGCCGACGTTCTTGATGTTGCCGACCTTGATGAGCGAGCGCAGGTGCGCGGGCGTCGGGTAGCGCGAGTCGTGCGCGACGAGGTTGGGGTAGACCTTCTCGTAGGCGTTCACGGCCGTGTCGATGTGCAGCGTCGCGTCCGGGGCCGGCCAGCGGAACGGTGCGACGCCGGCGTCCGGGTCGCCCGAGTAGTGGTGCTGGCTCGCGGAGTAGACGAGGCCCGACAGGTCGATCTCGTTGCTGTAGAGCAGCATGCGGAGCATCGAGTTGAGGTCGTCGAGCTCGGGGTCGGTCGTGACGATCGTGCGCGGCGTGAGCGTCCCGTCCTCGGCGACGGGACGGTCCGACGAGCCTGCGGCCGTCACCAGTCCTGCGGCCGTGCCGCCCGTCGCCGCTCCCGCGGGCGTGGCGACGGCGAGGCCGACCGTGAGCAGGGCGGCTGCGGACAGTGCGGCGGTCGTGGTGCGTGCGGCCGTCGAGCGGGTGTGAGGTCGTACCTGGCGCTTGCGAGGAGACACTGCGAACCTCCGGGGGTCGTGGCGGGGCCTCGTCGTCGAGGCCCGCCATGCGTGGCTATGCGTCATCGCATATTCATGCGTACTGGAACGTATCCGCGTCCGGTTCGCCGGGTCAAGCCCCGTACGTGCGGATTGTCGGAGCCCGTCACCCGCGCGGACGCAGCAGGACCCGGCGGTCGTCGCGAGGACGCCCGCCGGGCCCTGCCGGTGGGCCGACGTCAGAGGGTCGGCCCGGGGTGCCGTCGACCGGGACGAGTCGGTCGGCCGGCGGACCGGTCGACCGGGATCAGTCGACCGGGAAGAGCGACACGCTCACCTGCGAGGTGTAGGTGCCCTCGGGGGTGTCGACCGGGACCTCGAGCCGCAGGTCCGTGGTCGCCGACGCCATGCCGATGCGGGCGCTCGACGGGGCCGAGAGCAGCGTCGCGGGCGACGCGAGCCCCGGTCCGCCCTCGAGCGTGCCGAGCACCTCGGAGCCGAGGACGACGCCGTCGCGCAGGTGCGCCGACCGCGGCTTCCAGCCCAGGTAGCCCGCCGAGAACGACTCGTCGTCGGACGTGAAGTCGGACGCGCGGCCCGTGACGGACCAGCCGGAGCCGGCTGCCTGCGTGTCGTTGCGCGTGTCGGACACCGTGACCTTCGGCAGCGTGCCGGTCAGGCGCAGCCGGTCGCCCAGGCTCGTCGGCTCCGAGAGCGTCACGCCGTCGCCGAAGTCCGCGATCGTCATCGCGAGCGTGCCCTCGACCGAGCCGACCTCGGGCAGCTGGGCGACGACCGGGATGCCCTGCGCGTCGGCCTTGGCACCGATCGTGAGGATCACGCGCTGGTGCGTGACGAGCGTGTGCGCGCCGTCGTCCTTCGCGTCGAGGATCATGTGCACGGTCTGACCCGGCGTCGCGTCGTCGGGCACGGTCACCGTGACCGCACCGTCCTCGCCCGGCGTGACCGTCACGGCGCCCTTGTACGTCGACGCGTCGGTGTACTGCCACCAGCTCAGCGCGACGTCGTCACCGTCCGGGTCGGTCGCCGTGCCGTGCAGCGTGATGCTCTTGCCGGGGTACACCGTGAGGTCGAGCCCCTCGGTGACGGCCGCGTGCGGGTTGTGGTTGGCGTCGGCGTAGTCGCTCACGCCCCAGTCGGCGCGCGCCGCGAAGTCGTTCTGGATCTCGGCGACCCAGCGCGTCTGCGCGTAGCGGTTGTCGAGCCGGTTCGTCGTCGGGTTGAAGTCGCCGACGTCCTTCCACGTGGTCGCGTCGAACCGGCCGCCCCAGCCGCCGTACGCGACGTTCTCGCTCTGCCGCAGGCCGTTGAAGTCGAACAGGTACATGAACGACGGGGAGTCGCCCTCGGAGATGAAGTCGTACATCGCGCGGCCCGAGCGCGGGAACTGCGCCGACGGGTTGACCGACGCGTCCGGGCTCCAGCGGTCCTCGCCCGGGTTCTCGCCCGGGATCGCCTGCCCGTCGCCCCACGTGTGGTAGCCCGCCAGGAGCGGGCCGTGGCCGGTGAGGAAGTTCTCGCGCATGTACGCGCCGCCGAGGTAGGGGCGCAGGTCGACCGGGACCGCCGAGCCCCACTGGTAGGCGAAGCTCCAGAACTGCCCGGTGTTGTCGATGATCTTGATCCCGGGCCAGTTCGGCTTGATGTAGCCCGCGAGCGTGTTGTCCTGCGTCAGGATGTTGTAGATCGTGATCTTGCCGTTGATCTTCTCCTGCAGCGCGGGCCACCCCTCGGTGCCCGAGTACTCGTCCTGGATCGACTTGAGCGCACGCGCGAGCGTGTTGAGGCCGCCCCACGTCTGCACGTGGATCGGGTCGCCGTCGTCGAGGATGAGCTGCTTGAGGAAGTTGGAGCCCTCGGTGTCCTTGGCCATCTCGCCGACGTTGTCGACGTTGCCGATCTTGTAGATGCTGCGCAGGTACTCGGGCGTCGGGTAGCCCTCGGCGTGCTTGACGAGGTTCGGGTAGACCGCCTCGTAGTCGTCGAGGTACGTGTCGAGCCACTCCGTGCCGGTCCACCGCTTGGGGGCGATGCCCGCCTCCGGGTCGCCGCGGTAGTGGTACGTCGAGCTCGAGTAGACGATGCCCTCGAGGTCGACCTCGTTCGCGTAGTAGAGGAAGCGGACGAGCGAGTCCATGTCGTCGATCTCGCCGTCCTGCGTGATGACGGTGCGGGGACGCGGGTCGCCGTCGTCGGCGCTCTGGTCGCCGGCCGCGAGCAGGGCGGGTGCCGCGGGAGCGGCGGCCTGTGCCGGGGCCGTGACCGCGATGCCTGCGGCGACGAGCGCGGCGGCCGAGAGCGCGACGGTCGTGGTGCGGGCTGGTGCGTGCCTGCGTGTGGTGCGGGGAGCCATGCGGAACCTCCGGGGGATCGGGGCGGACGTCGTCGTCGACGCCTGCCGGGTCCTACCTGCGTGGCTATGCGCCGTTGCATAGCCATGCACTCACACCTAACCCTGTCCCGTTCGCCCGGTCAAGCGGTGAATGTGCGAGATGTCCGTACCGTGGGACGGGGCGGTCCGGACATGCTCGTCGGACGCGTGCCGTGCGGACGCGCGACGGCCCGGTGCGCGCCGCGAAGGACGCGCACCGGGCCGTCGTGGGAGGTCAGGCTCCGCGCGGAGCCCGACGCCGGTCGGCGGTCAGTCGACCGGGAACAGCGACACGCTCAGCTGCGACGTGTACGTGCCCTCGGCAGTGTCGACCGGGACCTCGAGCCGCAGGTCCGCACGCGCGGCCGACGAGCCGAGCCGCGCGTCGGCCGGGGCCGACAGCAGCGACGCCGGAGCGTCCAGCCCCGGTCCGCCCTCGAGCGAGCCGAGCACCTCGGAGCCGAGGACGACGCCGTCACGCAGGTGCGCCGACCGCGGCTTCCACCCCAGGTAGGCGGAGGAGAACCGCTCGTCGTCCGACGAGAAGGCCGACGCGTGACCCGTGACGGACCAGCCGGAGCCGGCCGCCTGCGTGTCGTTGCGCGTGTCGGACACCGTGACCTTCGGCAGCGTGCCGGTCAGGCGCAGCCGGTCGCCCAGGCTCGTCGGCTCCGAGAGCGTCACGCCGTCGCCGAAGTCCGCGATGGACATCGACAGCGTGCCCTCGACCGTGCCGATCGCCGGGAGCGTCGCGACCACCGGGATCGCCGACGAGTCGGTGGCCGACGGCACCTCGCGCAGCTGGTACGCGTTGAGCAGCGCCGTGCGGTTGTCACCGCGTCCCGCACCCGGACCGCCGATCACCGAGATGACCTTCGAGTCCGACGTCGCCGTGAACCGCCCGACGACGTACTGACCCGCGGCGCCCGCCGTGTTCGCCACGTTCTGCTGCAGGACGGCGTCGCCGCCCTGGTCGCGCAGGATCGTCGTGAGGTCCGTGTTGTCCGCGACGCCCATGGTGTCGATGCGCTGGTCCGACGACCAGAGCTGCACCTCGTAGGACGTGCCGGGGGTCAGGCCCGTGAGCGTGAGGTTGAGGTTCGCACGCTCGTTCTGCGACACCGGGACGGCATACCGGCCGATGCTGCCGTTGCTCGGGACCGACTCGTCGGCCGAGTTGTAGAACGCCGTGCCGAGCAGCGTCGAGTACGCCTCGCCGAGGCCCGACGGGGCGATGCCCGTCGCGGCGCCCGCCTGGGCGCGCGAGCCGCCCTCGGCGTACGTCACGGTGTCCCCGCCGGGCAGGTTCGCGATCTCGCCGGCCCGCACCGAACCCGGGACGACCCAGCGGCTCACGCTGCGCGGCGCTGCGGTGAACTCGACGCCGTTGACCGTGGGCGACGCGGTGTCGTCGGCCGCCGTGAGGTTGACCGCGCGCACGAGCGTGCCCGCGGTGCTGACGTCCGCGTCGCCCGCGACCGTCCGCGGTGCCGACCAGTCGATCGCGTCGGCCGGTCGTGCCGCGCGCGCCGGGTCGTACTCGTGGCCGATGTCGACCAGGAACCGGCGGTACGACGTCAGGCTCGGGGAGCCGTCGTCCGTGACCTCGGCGATGACCTGCACCTGCGTGCCGGGCTCGTCGGGCACGACGAAGCTCGCCGTGCTCGTGTCCGCGCCCGTCAGGTCGACGGTCGCCTCGACGGAGTCCGCGTCGGCGTACTGCCAGAAGCGGTACGACAACGTGTCGCCGTCGGGGTCGGTCGACGCCGAGACGTCGAGCGTCACGGTGTCGCCGGGCTGCGCGACGCGGTGCAGGTCGCCCGCCTGCTTCGCGACCGGCTGGTGGTTGGCGTCCTCGTAGCTCTCGGCCACCGACCAGTCCATGCGCGCCGCGAAGTCGTTCTGCGCGGCCGGGAGCCAGCGCCAGTACTGCTTGTAGGCGTCACCGTCGTCGGCCACGCCGCTGAAGTCCGTGTAGTGGTTCGGCTTCAGGTAGGGGTAGTCGAGCGCGGCGCGGCTGCCCCAGCCACCGAGCGTGAAGTCGTACGCCGCGTCCTGCAGGCCGTTGTTCACGGCGTTCATGAAGGACGGGGTGTCGCCCTCGGAGATGTAGTCCTGCGGCGTGTACGCGCCGAGCGGACCGTGGTTCTCCTTGACGTTCTCGTTGAGCCAGTCCGCGGTCATGATGTCGTGGATGTAGTCCGGGGCCGGGCCCGTCGTGGCCTGGTAGTCCCAGATGTCGTCCCACTGGTACGCCTCGAAGATCTGGACCTGCGGGTAGTTCTGCTCGATCCAGCGGCCGCCGTTGTCCTGGTACCAGATGACGTACAGGCGGATCTTGGCGAGCGCGCGGTCCAGGTCGGCCTTCGGGTGGGTCGTCTGGATGGTCCACAGCGCCTGCGCGAGCGTGTTGCAGCCGCCCCAGCAGGTCGTGAGGATCGGGCGCGGGTCGTCGTCCGTGAGGACCTTGATGATCTGCTGCTCGCCCTCGGTGTCCCGCGTCTGCATGTCCTTCGGCGCCCGGATGAGGTCCGCGGGGTCCTCGTTGCCGACCTTGGTGACGGACCGCAGGTAGTCGGCCGTCGGGTAGTCGGGGTTGTGCTTGACGAGGTTGGGCCACACCGCCTCGTACGCGGCGATCTCGTCCTCGAACCAGTCCTCGACCGAGTGGCCGTGCTGCTGGAACACCGAGTTCTGCTCGATGATCCCGGCGACGTCGTAGTCGGACGCGTACATGAGGAAGCGGACCATCGTCGAGCGGTCGTCGATCTCGGCGTCGGTCAGGACGAGCACACGCGGCTTGGTGAGGTCCCCGTCCGACGAGGGTGCGGTGGCGGCTACCGGAGCGCTTGCCGGTGCGGCGGCCTGCGCGGGGCCGGCGACCGCGAGGCCGGTGACGGCGAGCGCGGCGGCCGAGAGCATGGCCGTGGCTCGTCCGACGGTGCGCGCACGCGACGTGCGCGGTGGTGAGGTGCTGAGCTTCGCGCGAGGGATCACGTCGATGTCCTCCTGGTGGTCTCGGGCGTCACCGTCGACGCCCGGACGCCGTCACACGGCTCTCGTGCGGGGAGCCTGTCTATGCGGCGGCGCATATTCATGCACCAACGACGCTAGGGTGTCCGACATGGTCCGTCAAGCGGGTGATGCGAGGATTGCCCGAGTCATGTCTCGACGGGCAGGATCCGCTCGAATGGTGTATTGCTGGCCGGCATTTCAGCCGGTCAGGCGGTCATGCGAGCCAGGCGGACGCGGTACGCTCCCACCTCGGCGGACCGTCCCGCCGTCGTCGTCCGAGGGGTTCTCATGAGCACTGCTGCCGGGGGGACCCGCAGTGCGCGTGCGGCGGGTGCCGGCTCGGGCGACCAGCTGCGCCTCATGGCCAAGATCGCGCTCATGTACCACGAGCGCGGGGCCAGGCAGACGGAGATCGCGCAGGAGCTGCACGTCTCGCAGTCGAAGGTGTCCCGCCTGCTGGCCCGCGCGGCCGAGGTCGGCATCGTGCGCACCACCGTCACAGTGCCGGCGGGCGTGCACACCGATCTCGAGGACGCGCTCGAGCAGAAGTTCGGCCTCCGAGAGGTCGTCGTCGTCGACGTCACGGGCGGTGAGAGCGAGATCACCTCCGCGCTCGGCTCCGGGCTCGCGACCTACCTCGAGGCCACGCTCACGGGCAACGAGGTCGTCGGGATCTCGTCGTGGTCCGCGACGCTGCTCGCCGCGGCGGCCGCGATGCGGCGGTCGTCGGGCCGGGTCGTGGACCGGGTCATCCAGATCGTCGGCGGCGTCGGGGAGTCCCGCGTCCAGGTCCAGGCGTCGCGCCTCATCAGCCTGTTCGCCGACGCGACCGGCGCCGAGCCCGTCTTCATGCCCGCGCCCGGCGTGCTCGGCTCCGCGTCGGCGCGCAAGGTCCTCGTCGAGGACCCCGCGGTCGCCGCCGTCATGGCGTCGTGGTCCGGCCTGACCACCGCGCTCGTCGGCATCGGGTCGCTGCAGCCCTCGCCGCTGCTGCGGGAGTCCGGCAACTCCGTCGCCGAGCGCGACGAGGACGAGCTGCGTGCGCACGGCGCCGTCGGCGACATCTGCCTGCGCTACTTCGACGCGAGCGGGACCGTCGTCGGGTCGGGGTTCGACGAGCGCGTCGTCGGGATCGGCCCCGAGCAGTTCCGTGCGATCCCGCGACGCGTGGGGATCGCCGGCGGGAAGCGCAAGCACGAGGCGATCCTCGGCGCGCTGCGCGGCGGCTGGCTCAACGTCCTCGTCACCGACGTCGAGACCGCGACGGCGCTCCTCGCCTCCTGACCGGCCCGGCGTCCGTGCGCGGACGCCGGTGACCTGCCACTCTCGGACTGTCCAGGACAGCCCCCGGAGTCCAGGAGGAACCGATGAAGAAGCACGGCATCATCAACGCGCCGCTGAGCGGCGCGCTCGCGCGCCTCGCGCACACCGACCTCGTCGTCGTGGCCGACGCGGGCCTGCCCGTGCCGCCCGGCGTGCCGGTCGTCGACCTCGCGATCGTCTACGGCGAGCCGCGGTTCACCGTGGTGCTCGACGCGCTGCTCGCCGAGATCGTCGTCGAGCACGCGATCATCAGCGCTGACGCCGACGCCACCCCCGCCGCAGGCTGGATCACCGAGCGGCTCGACGTGACGATCGACCGCGTCGCCCACCCGCACTTCAAGGAGCTCGTCGGCACCGCGCGCCTGGTCGTCCGCACCGGCGAGGACACCCCCTTCGCCAACGTCATCCTCCGCTGCGGCGTCCCCTTCGCGTAACCCACCCCGCCCATCCCAAGGTCGGTGAGTTCGCGGCTCGAGGATCGACTTCGCGGGCCGGGGCCCGCGAACCCCGGACCGGAGCCGCGAACTCGCTGCGGAGCGGCGAGCTGGAGATGGCGCCATCTGCCGGGTGCGGCGGGATGAGGGGCGGATGCCCTCGTCGGCCGGCTGGTTCGTCGGAGATGCGTGAGTTCGTCGGCGATCGTCGACGACCTCGCCTGGATCCGACGAACCAGCGGCCCCTCCGCCCGCTCGGGCCGGGTGCCTGCTCGGCCGGTGAGCTCGCGGGTGGGGGTGGGGCTTCGCGGGCCGCGGCCCGCGAAGCCCTTGCCGGAGCCGCGAACTGGATGCCGAGCCGCGAACTGATGAGGACCCGGGAACCCCTGACCGGTGCCGCGAGGTGGGTGCCGGGCCGCGAGGTGGGTGCCGGGCCGCCAGCTGAGTGCCGGGCCGCCAGCTGGGTGCGGAGGTGCGAGCTGGCGTGGCGTGGCG
>Ga0206102_1000473_pt1 | contig 12673 bp, 9 predicted proteins | sample 1B1Ametagenome_FD_148645 | JGI IMG/M metagenome (GOLD analysis project Ga0206102, IMG submission 148645) | Enriched microbial communities from leaf-cutter ant dump, University of Wisconsin, Madison, United States - 1B1A | ecosystem: Environmental > Terrestrial > Nest > Insects nest > Nest dump... | reverse complement strand
GGGGTGGGGTGGGTCAGAGCTTCTTGCCTGGGTTGAGGATGGCGCTCGGGTCGAAGGCTGACTTGATCGCGCGCTGGAGGGCGCGGACCTCGGGGCCGAGCTCGGAGTCCAGGGCCTCGAGCTTCTCGACGCCGATGCCGTGCTCCCCGGTGACGGTCCCGCCCAGCGAGCGGGCCAGGAGCAGCACGTCGTGCATCGCGGCGCGCGCGGCGGTCGCCTGCGCGGGGTCGTCGGGGGCGAACGCGACGACGGGGTGCAGGTTGCCGTCACCCACGTGCCCGCCGGTCGCGACGAGCACACCGTGCCGCTCGGCGATCTCCCCGAGCCGCGTGATGAGCGCACCGAGCTGCGAGCGCGGGACGGACACGTCGCCGTTGAGCGACCCGCCACGCAGCGCACGCATCGCGGGCTGGAAGGCCCGCCGCGCGGCGAGCAGCCCGTCGAGCGCCTCGGGCGAGGACCCGATGTCGACCTGCAGCGCTCCGGCGGACCGCATCGCCGCGGCGTAGGCGTCGAGCGTCGGACCGGCGTCGCCACGCTCGTCGGTCACGGCGAGGAGCCAGGCTCCGGCGTCCGACGGCACGCCGGCGGACGGCGCGTACCGCGCGACGGCCCCGGCGACGACGCCGTCGAGCAGCTCGAGCGTCGACGGGCCGTGCTCCCCGGCGACGATCTGCGCGGCCGCCGCCAGCGCCGACTCCACCGACCCGAACGACGCGGACACCCCGCGCTCGGGCCCGGGCGCGGGCAGCAGCCGCAGCGTGGCCTGCGTGACGACGGCGAGGGTCCCCTCGGACCCGACGACGAGTCCCGTGAGGTCGTACCCCGCGACGGCCTTGACGGTCGCGGCGCGCGTGTCGATCACGGTGCCGTCGGCGAGGACCACCTGCAGCGAGCGTACGAAGTCGCGCGTGACGCCGTACTTCACGCACCGCATCCCGCCGGCGTTGGTGGCGATCGTCCCGCCGACGGTCGCGCGCGCGGCGGAGGCCGGGTCCGGCGGGTAGAACAGCCCCGCGGCGGCGGCAGCGGCCTGCAGGTCGGCGACGAGCACGCCGGGTTCGACGACCGCGACCTGGTCGACGGGGTCGATCCGCAGCACGCGGTCCATGCCGGACAGGTCGAGCAGCAGGCAGCCGGGCACGGCGTCGGCAGCCCCCGCGAGCCCGGACAGGGCACCCTGCGGGACGACGGGCACCCCGTGCGCGTGCGCGACGCGCAGCGTGGCGGACACGTCCGCGACGTCGCGGGCCCGCACGAGCGCGAGCGCACCGGGACCGTCGGCGGCCGGGGCGGCGGCCTCGTCGTGCGAGCGGGCGAGCAGCGCGGCGGGGTCGACGACGAGCGCACCGGGCGACAGGACCGCGGCGAGCTCGTCGAGCACGACGACCCCGCCCCCCGCGACGGGTCCGGAGGGCAGCGCGGCGCTCATCGCGCGGCCTCGTCGTACTGCAGGATGTACAGCCCCGCGTTGTAGTCGGTGACGTACGCGCGCGCCTCGGCGTCGACGAACACGTCGAAGCTCTGGATGACGCGCGGCCGCCCGGGCCGGGTGTCGACCATGCGGGCGGGCGCGGGCGGCACCCACCAGGCGACCTCCTGCGGCCGGTACGGGTCGGTGAGGTCGTACGCGCGCAGGCCGGCGTTCTGGTAGGTCGCGAACACGAGCGTCTCGGAGACGAACGAGCCGGGCCGGTTCTCGTGCAGGTTGTGCGGCCCGAAGTGACCGCCCTTGGCGAGGTAGTCCTCGTCGGCGGGCTGCGGGAACGTCGAGACGGGCCACGGGTTCTCGGGGTTGCGGACGTCGAACACCCAGGTGCGCTTGTCGCCGTCGGCGCCGTCGTCGGCGATCGCCTCGTCGGCGACGAGCAGCAGGTCCCGCCCGGGCAGCGGGAGCGCGGTGTGCGTGCCGCCGCCGAACGGGTCGGACCAGCTGCGGGCGGCGACGAGGCGCGGCGCGGCGCGGTCGGCGACGTCGAGGATCGTGAGCCCGCCGTCGCGCCAGGCCGCGTACGCGGTGTCGCCGTCGACGATCGCGTGGTGCAGCCCGTAGCGCCAGCGACTCGTGTCCCACGTCGGCGTCTCGCCGCCGGCCTCGTGCATGCCGGGCAGCCACCAGCGCCCGACGGGCTGCGGCCGCGTCGGGTCGGCGAGGTCGATGGTCAGCAGGATGTAGTCGGTGAAGCCGTCGAGCAGCGCGGACGCGTACGCCCACCGCCCGCCGGTGTACCAGAGCCGGTGCAGGCCCACGCCCTCGACGGGCAGGAACGCGATCTCGCGCGGCTGCCCGGGCGTCGAGATGTCGAACACCCGCAGCCCCGCCGCGTACCCGCGCTCGGCGCGCAGAGCGGGCTGCCCGACGGACCGCCGGTAGTAGTCGGTCTCGACCTGGAACTCGGTGTCCGCGAACAGGTCCTTCGCGTTCACGACGAGCAGGAGACCGTCGGCCGCCTGCAGGTGCACGCTCCACGTGCCGGCCGGTGCGGCGACGAAGCCGACCGTCTGCGGCGCGCGCGGGTCCCGCACGTCGATGACCGAGAACCCGCCGGAGAAGGCGTGCGCGACGTACGCGAACCCGTCGGCGACCATGACCTGGCAGCCGTCGGGCCGACCGCCCTGGTCGCTGTGGCCCAGGAACGTGAACCCGTGCGCGTGGTCGGGGACCTCGAGCGCCATGTCAGACCTCCTTGCGTCGCCAGAAGGCGAAGGCGAGCGCGACGACGAACACGCCGCCCTTGACGATGTCCTGCGCGTAGTACGGCACGCTCATCATGGTCAGCCCGTTGAGCAGGATCCCGATGAGCAGCGCACCGAGCAGGGTGCCGACGACGCTCGGCCGCTTCTGGCCGAAGATCGCGTAGCCGACGTAGGCGGCAGCGACGGCGTCCATGAGCATGGGCGCGCCGGCGGACACCTGCCCGGAGCCGATGCGCGCGGTGAGCACGATGCCGCCGACCGCGGCGAGCAGCCCCGACAGCACGTACGCGAGCGTCTTGAGCCGCCCGACGGGCAGCCCGAAGTGCCGCGCGGCCTCGACGTTCCCGCCGACCATGTACATGTGCCGGCCCAGCGTGGTGCGCGTGAGGAACAGGTGCGCGACGAGCACGACGACGAGCAGCAGCACCGCGGCGAACGGGATCCCGAGCACCGAGCCCTGCCCGATGTACAGGAACGACGGGATGACGATGCCCGGTGCGGGGCCGGTGGGGGTCTGCACGCCCGGGTAGATCGAGTACCCGCTCGTGTACGTGAGCTGCACGCCGTTGACGACGAACAGCATCGCGAGCGTCGCGAGCAGGTCGGGCAGGTGCAGCTTCACGACGAGCGCCGCGTTGACGAGCCCGACGACCGCACCGAGCGCGAGCGGCACGAGCAGCGCGACGAGCAGCTCCTGCTGGTGGTAGACCATCGCGGCGGCCGCACCGATCGTCGCGAGCGACGCGACCGAGCCGATCGACACGTCGAACCCGTCGACGACGAGCGAGAACGTCACCCCGAGCGCGAGGAACGCCGAGACGGACACCGACCGCAGGATGTCGGTGAAGTTCTTGAACGTCAGGAAGTTGTCGTTGACGACCGCGAAGAACACGACGAGCAGCACGATGACCCCGAGCGCGGCGTAGCGCCGCACGAGCTCGGCGCGGCGGCTGCGCAGGGGGACGAGGGCGGGGGCGACGGTGACGTCGGCGGTGGTGGTCATCGGTCGTCGGTCTCCACGGCGAGCATGAGGTCGAGGGGCTGGGCGTCGGCGGCGGGCAGGTCCGCGACGACCCCGGCCCGGGTGAGCACGACGACGCGGTCGGCGATCCGCAGCGCGTCGTCGGGCTCGGCGGTCAGGTAGAGGACGCCGGCGCCCGCGTCCGCGGTGCGTTCGACGGCGCGGAAGATCGCCTCCTTCGCGGAGACGTCGACGCCCTTCATGGGTTCGTCGAGCACGAGCAGGCGGCGCTCGCCGGCCCACTTGGCGACGGAGACCTTCTGCTGGTTGCCGCCCGACAGGCGGCGCACGAGCGGCCGTACCGAGGCGGGCTGCACGTCGTACTCGGCGACGAGCGTGGTCGCGGCGGCGACCTCGGCGCGTCGGCGGACGAGACCGCGGCGGCCCAGGGACAGGTGCGTCAGGACCGTCTCGTCGAGCCACAGCCCGTCGCGGCGACGCTCTTCGGGCACGAGCGCGAGGCCGGCCGCGGCGGCGGCCGACGACGACGCGATCCGCACGTCGCGCCCGTCGACCCGCGCGCGGTACGGGCCGTGCAGGCCGAACAGCCGCTCCGCGAGCGACGACTTGCCCGCGCCGAGCAGCCCGAACACGGCGACGACCTCACCGCGCGCGACGCGCAGGTCGACGCGCGTGCCGTGGCGCCCCACGCGCAGGCCGACGACCTCGAGCACGGGTGCGTCGGCGGGCTCGTCGGACCGCCCACCCGGACGCGCGCGCTCGTCGGGACGCGCGCGCTCGTCGGGACGCTGCCGCGCGGACCGCCGCACGGCGACCGTCCGCTCGCCCGTCATGGCCTCGACGACCGCGTCGGGGTCGGTCTCGGCGGCGCGCGTCGCGAGGACCGTGCGTCCGTCGCGCAGCACCGTGACGGCGTCCGCGAGCTCGAACACCTCGGCGAGCCGGTGCGAGATGAACACGATCCCGATGCCGTCGGCCTGCATGGCCCGCACGATCCGGTAGAACCGCTGCGTCTCGACGGCGTCGAACGACGCGGTGGGCTCATCGAGCACGACGTACCGCGCCCGCCCGGCGACCGCGCGCACGAGCGAGAGCACCTGCTTCTCGTACAGCGTGAGGTCCGCGACCCGACGGTCGACGTCGAGCTCGACGTCGTAGCGCGCGAGCAGCTCGCGCGCGAGGACCCGGTTGCGGCGCGGTCGGAACAGCCGCGCGCGGGCGTCGCGCAGGAGGCCGACCGTGAGGTTCTCGTGCACCGTGAGGTCGGGCACGAGCGCACGGTCGACCTCCTGCGCGAGCAGGACGATCCCGGCGCGCGTGGCGGCGCCGGGACCGTCGAGCGTGACCTGCTCCCCGTCGACGACGACCTGTCCGCGCGTGGGCGCGATCAGGCCCGTCGCGACGTGCACGAGCGTGCTCTTGCCGGCACCGTTCATGCCGAGCAGCGCGTGCACCCGCCCGCCGACGACCGTGAGGGACACGTCGTGCAGGACGGGTCCGTCACCGTAGTCGTGCGTGATGCCGACGAGGTCGAGAGTCATGTCGGGGCGTGCGGCCTCAGGCGTTCTTCGCCTCGAGCGCCGCGATCCACTCGGGCCACTCGTGGTCGGCCTGCGACCACGCGGGCACGGCGTCGGCGAGCGCCGAGAACTCGATCGCGGTGTCGGGCAGGTCGCTCGAGCGCACGAGCGCGGGGGTGACCTCGACGGCGGCGCCCGGGTCCTCGCCCGCGACCTTCTGGTAGGCGAGGCGCGTCTGCCACTGGCCGACGGTCGCCGGGTTCGTCGCGGACGCGGCGACGAAGTCGACGCCCTCGTCCCAGAAGAACGGCAGCTCCTGGTCGGTCAGGTCGACCGAGTAGACCTGCACGTCCGTGCGACCCGCAGCCTTGAGCGCTGCGAACGCCCCGCGCGTGAACTCGTTCCAGTGCGACCAGATCACGTCGATGTCGCCCGGGTTCGGGTACTGCTTGAGCAGCGCGTCGACCTGCGCCTGCGTGTCGAGCGCGGCGTTGCCGGACACGACGCCCGCGGTCGTGACCTTGGTGAAGGTCGGGTTGTCCGCGAGGAACTGGTCGACGACCGCGAGGCGGCGGTCGAGCGGCGGGTAGCCCGCGACGGACAGCACGACGATCTTGGCGCCGTCCGGGTGGTCCGCCTTGATGGCCGCGAGGCCGTTGCCCGCGAGCGCGTCGTCGTCCTGGTTGATGGCGGTGATGCCGTCGAGCGTGAGGTCCGAGTCGTAGGTGACGACCGTGATGCCGGCGTCGAGCGCCTTCTGGACGGGGCCGTCGAGCGCCTCGGCGGTGCCGTTGTTGACGAGCAGCACGTCGACGCCCGCGTTCACGGCCGTGTCGACGTTGGAGGCCATCTTCGCGAGGTCGTTGCTGGAGTCGTAGACCTGCAGCGTCCCGCCGAGCGCCTCGACCTGCGACTGCACGCCGCGCGCGTACGTCTCGTACCAGGAGCCCGTCGTGATGCGCGTGACGAGCGCGACGTCGAGCGGCTGCGCCACGTCGGCGGGGATCTCGACGTCGGGCGCGGGTGCGGCGCTCGTCTGCGCGGCGGTGGGGGTGGCCGACGGTGCGGCGGTGTTCTGCTCGGACGTGCAGGCCGTCAGCAGCAGGGCTGCGGGCACGACGAGCGCGAGTGCGGTTCTCCAGCGGGACATGGCTGTCTCCTCGGGGCCGTCAGGACGTCGGTGGTCCTGGCGCGGGCGGGGGATGGGTGGAGCAGGGCGCGGGGCCCTCGGGGTCGTCGGCCGGTGCGTGCGGTCTGCCGCTCGGGATGGCCGCTCGGGGGTGGCCGGTCGGGACCGGCCACGTCGCTCAGGAGCGACAGCACCGACATCGCGACATGACGACCAGCGCGACGCGCTGCTCCGTGCGGCCGCCCACGGCAGACCCGGGCGCGGTCGCGCGCGGGGTGCTCGGCTGGCTCACGGGTTCATCCTGTCGTCGGGTGCGCCCACGGTATCGGTCGGGCGTCCAGGTTCTGGTCACCGGATCCACGATGCGGACGGCCGCACACGACATCTCGGCACGGAACCGACGAACCGCCCGCGCGAGGTGACCAACCTCGCACCCGATCGGGTGACGTCAGAGGTCGGCCGGGTCGAGGAGGAAGTCCGCCTCGTCGGCGATCTCCCCGCCCACCGCGGCGTGCAGCGCCCGCGCGATCGACTGGACCACGGGCGCCGACCGCGTGCGCGCGACCCGGTGCTCGAACGACGGCCGCTCGAGCTCGAGCTCCTCGACGAGCATCGGCTCCCACCGGACGCGGTACGCGACCACGCCGCCCTGCGTCCACGGCAGGCCCTGCAGGAGCGGCGGAAGCTCGGTCTCCTCGGCGGCCTCGACGACGACCATGCCGTCCACCCCGAGCTCGACGAGCACGCCGTACGACTCCGCCGCGGGCGGCGCCGCGAGCATGAGCTCGTCGAACGCGGCCGCCTCCATGGCGAGCCGACGGCGCTCGTCGGGATCCAGCACGCCGTGCTCGAGGAGAGCGTCACGCAGACCCGAGCCGCCCGGCTCGGGCATGCCGGGGACCACGTGCTGCTCGTGGCGCCCGGCCCCCGTCATCGGGCCGGACCACTCGCTCGTCGGGACGGACAGCCGCGCGCGCGGCTGCTCGCGCTGCACGACCGCGAGCGCCTGCGCGGGCTCGACCCACCGCGGGCTGAAGACGGTCAGGTCGATCGCGCTCTCCATGTCGGGCTGCAGCACCACGCCCCGCTCACCCGTGCGCACCGCACCGCCGAGCCGCCGCGCGGCCGCGACGAGCCACAGCAGCACACGCTCCTCCTCGCGGTTCGGGTACGCGTCGGGGAACGCGCGCTTGAGCCCGTGCCGGTCGCCACCGGGATACGGCTTGGCGCCGCGGTCGCGCGGGCACGTGACGTCGAACGCGGTCGTCGTGGTCGCCGGCAGGCCCAGTGCGGCCGCGTCGTCGGGCGTCACGGCGTACGGGCCGGACAACGACGAGTGCCGGTTGAGCCGCAGGACGCGCGCGGCGGGCCGGGCACCGACGCGGATGCCGAGCGCCGCCGTCAGCGGGCGCGTGCGCTGCGACGGGGTGTCGCCACCCTGGTCCTCCCAGCGCGCGTTGAGGAACCGGCTCGCGGCCAGCACCTCGACCTCGTCGGGCTCGACGCCGTCCGGCAGCGCGAGCAGGTGGCGACGACGCAGCCCCTCGTCGGCCGCGTCCAGCCGGGGCAGGTCGCGCGCCACGGGCTCAGACCTCCGTGCGGTGGAAGCTCTGCCACGAGCGCGACGCGGTCGGGCCGCGCTGGCCCTGGTAGCGCGAGCCGTAGCGCTGCGAGCCGTACGGGTGCTCGGCCGCCGACGACAGCCGGAAGAAGCAGAGCTGACCGATCTTCATGCCGGGGTAGAGCACGATCGGCAGCGTCGCGACGTTCGACAGCTCGAGCGTCACGTGGCCGCTGAACCCCGGGTCGACGAACCCCGCCGTCGAGTGCGTGAGCAGGCCGAGGCGCCCGAGCGACGACTTGCCCTCGAGGCGCGCCGCGACGTCGTCGGGCAGCGTGACCTGCTCGAACGTCGACCCGAGCACGAACTCGCCGGGGTGCAGCACGAACGTCTCGCCCGCCGGGACCTCGACGAGCCGTGTGAGGTCCGGCTGCTCGGCCGCCGGGTCGATGTAGGGGTACTTGTGGTTGTCGAACAGGCGGAAGAACCGGTCGAGCCGCACGTCGATGCTCGACGGCTGGATCATCGCCGGGTCGTACGGGTCGAGGGCGACGCGGCCCGACTCGAGCTCGGCCCTGATGTCACGGTCGGAGAGCAGCACGCGCCCACGGTAGTGCCCGGGCCGGACACGCGGCCACGGTCGACCGCTGCGTGCGCACGGGCCGGGCGCGCGACGCTCGTCGTCCCTGGTTCTCGTGCGGTTCGCGCCCCGCTATAGTCCTGTCTCGTGAGGCGCGTGGGAGCGCTCTCTCATCGATCAGGGCCCGGTTCCGGGCCTGGTCACCCCCATCACCAGGGGTCGTCCGACGAACGTGCGCAGGGCAGCGCGGCGCTCGTCGGGACCCAGCCGCACGGCACCGAGCACCGCGAGAGGCCATCCATGCGCTACGGGCACTTCGACGACGAGGCACGCGAGTACGTCATCACGACGCCGCACACCCCGTACCCGTGGATCAACTACCTGGGCTCGGAGGAGTTCTTCTCGCTCCTGTCGCACCAGGCCGGCGGGTACTCGTTCTATCGCGACGCCAAGATGCGCCGCCTGACGCGGTACCGCTACAACAACATCCCCGCGGACGCGGGCGGCCGCTACCTGTACGTCAACGACGGCGGGGACGTGTGGACGCCGTCGTGGCTGCCGGTCAAGGCGGACCTCGACCACTTCGAGGCGCGGCACGGCCTCGGGTACTCGCGCATCACGGGCGAGCGCAACGGCGTGCGCGTCGAGACGCTGTTCTTCGTGCCCGTCGGCGAGACCGCCGAGGTGCAGAAGGTCACCGTCACCAACACGTCCGACTCGTACAAGACGCTGTCGCTCTTCTCGTTCGTCGAGTTCTGCCTGTGGAACGCGCAGGACGACCAGACGAACTACCAGCGCAACCTGTCGATCGGCGAGGTCGAGATCGAGCAGGACGGTCCGCACGGCTCGGCGATCTACCACCGCACCGAGTACCGCGAGCGCCGCGACCACTACGCCGTGTTCGGCGTCAACGCGCCGGCGGACGGGTTCGACACGGACCGCGACACGTTCGTCGGCCCGTACAACTCGCTCGGCGAGGCGGCCGTGCCGTTCGCGGGCGAGTCCGCGAACTCGGTCGCGTCGGGCTGGTACCCGATCGGCTCGCACTCGGTCTCCGTCTCGCTCGCCCCCGGCGAGTCGCGCGACCTGGTCTACGTGCTGGGCTACGTCGAGAACCCCGACGACGAGAAGTGGGCCGACGCGGAGCACCAGGTCGTCAACAAGGACCGGGCGCACGCGCTGCTCGGCCGGTTCGCGACCGCCGAGCAGACCGACGCCGCGTTCGTCGCGCTGCAGGAGTACTGGACGCGCCTGCTGTCCACGTACTCGGTGTCGTCGACCGACGAGAAGCTGGACCGGATGGTCAACATCTGGAACCAGTACCAGTGCATGGTCACGTTCAACATGTCGCGCTCGGCGTCGTTCTTCGAGACCGGCATCGGCCGCGGCATGGGCTTCCGCGACTCCAACCAGGACCTGCTCGGCTTCGTGCACCTCATCCCCGAGCGGGCGCGCGAGCGGATCATCGACATCGCGTCGACGCAGTTCCCCGACGGCTCCGCCTACCACCAGTACCAGCCGCTCACGAAGCGCGGGAACAACGACATCGGCTCGGGCTTCAACGACGACCCGCTGTGGCTCATCGCCGGCACGGCCGCGTACGTCAAGGAGACGGGCGACTTCTCGATCCTCGACGAGCCCGTGCCGTTCGACAACGAGCCCGGCTCCGAGGTCCCGCTGTTCGAGCACCTGACGCGCTCGTTCGAGTTCACGGTGACGCACCGCGGCCCGCACGGCCTGCCGCTCATCGGCCGCGCGGACTGGAACGACTGCCTCAACCTCAACTGCTTCTCGACCACGCCGGGCGAGTCGTTCCAGACGACCGAGAACCAGGAGGGCGGCGTCGCCGAGTCGACGTTCATCGCCGCGCAGTTCGTCCTGTACGGCGAGCAGTACGCCGAGCTCGCCGAGCGCCGTGGGCTCGCGGACGTCGCGGAGCGGGCGCGCGGGCTCGTCGGCGAGATGCGTCAGGCGCTGCTGACCGACGGCTGGGACGGCCGCTGGTTCCTGCGCGCGTACGACTACTACGGCAAGCCGATCGGCACCGACGCGCACGACGAGGGCAAGATCTGGATCGAGCCGCAGGGCTTCGCGATCATGGCCGGCGTCGGCGTGGGCTCCGGGCCCGACGACACGCAGGCGCCCGCGATCCAGGCGCTCGACGCCGTCAACGAGCTGCTCGCCACCGAGCACGGCATGGTGCTGCAGTACCCCGCGTACACCACGTACCAGGTGCACATGGGCGAGGTCTCCACCTACCCGCCGGGGTACAAGGAGAACGGCGGCATCTTCTGCCACAACAACCCGTGGGTGATCATCGCCGAGACCGTCGTCGGTCGCGGGGCGCGTGCGTTCGACTACTACAAGCGCATCACGCCCGCCTACCGCGAGGACATCTCCGACGTGCACCGCCTCGAGCCGTACGTCTACGCGCAGATGATCGCGGGCAAGGAGGCGGTCCGCCACGGCGAGGCCAAGAACTCGTGGCTCACCGGCACCGCGGCGTGGAACTTCGTGACCGTGTCGCAGCACCTGCTCGGCGTGCGGCCCGACTACGACGGGCTCGTCGTCGACCCGCAGATCGGCCCCGAGGTCCCGTCGTTCACCGTCACGCGCGTGGCGCGCGGGGCGACGTACGAGATCGTCGTGACCAACTCGGGCACCGACGGCTCGCGCGGCCGGCTCGTCGTCGACGGCACGCCCGTCGAGGGCAACCTCGTGCCCTACGCGCCCGCCGGCTCGACCGTGCGCGTCGAGGTCACCCTCTGACGGCACGGTTCCCGACCTGACGGCCGGGCGCACCTGCGACGGTGCGCCCGGCCGTTCGTCGTCCCGGCACCGCGCGACCGCGCCGCACGCCGAGGAGTCACCCGGGTGACGTGTGGACAGCCGCCCCGCCGCGTCAGCGCGCCGTGCCACGATGGGCGCGTCACCACACACCAGGGGAGAACCGACATGCGTGCCATCACCCGGGTCGTCGGCGCGAGCGCCGCCGCCGCCCTCGCCCTCACCCTCGCCGCGTGCGGCTCGTCCGACGACGGCTCGTCCGCCGACCCGTCGGGCGACACGACGACCTCGTCGGCCCGCACCGAGGACACGCCGACGAGCACCCCCGACGACGAGAAGGAAGCCGCCTCCGGCGACCTCACCGCCGACAGCTTCTACACGGTGCTCGCGTCCGCCATGCAGGACGGCACGTCGTACCGCACGACGACGACCACGTCCGGGCTCGGCATCTCGTCGACCGTCCAGGGTGCGGTGGTCATCACCGACGGCGTCCCGGCGATGTCGATGACGATGTCCGGCGGGGGCGTCGACTCGCAGATCGTGCTCGTCGACAACACGTACTACATGAACATGGGCGAGCTCTCCGGTGGCAAGTTCCTGGTGATCGACCTCGCGGACTCGTCGAACCCGCTGGGCGCGTCGCTCGGCTCCGTCAAGGACCTCGGCGACCCCGAGAAGAGCATCTCGATGCTGAAGGACACCGTGACGTCCGTCGAGAAGGTCGGCCAGGAGGACGTCGGCGGGGTCTCCGCGACGCACTACAAGGTCGCGCTCGACGGGTCGGCGGCAGCGGCCTCCGTGATCGACGCGCTCGGCGACGCGGACCCGACCGGGCTGTCGTCGCTGCCCACCGAGTTCGTGTACGACTTCTGGGTCGACGGCGACGGCCGCCCGGCGAAGATGGCGACCGAGTTCGGCGGCGTCTCGACCGAGGCGACCTACTCGGACTGGAACGACCCGAGCATCAAGGTCGAGAAGCCGAGCGGCGACCAGCTCTCCGACCTGACGTTCCAGGACCTGCTCGGCGGCGCGTCGAGCTGAGGTTCCCCGCGAGGGGCGGTCGCGTGCGCGGCCGCCCCTTCGTGACGTCTGCCCCCACCCGGGCGAGAGCACCAGCAACGTCGCCGACGTCAGCCCGGTCCGCTCCGTCAGCCGCGTCGGCTCCATCAGCCCGGTCCGCTCCGTCAGCCGCGTCGGCTCCATCAGCCCGGTCCGCTCCGACAACCGGGTCGGCTCCCTCAACCGGGTCGGCCCCGTCAACCGGGTCGGCTCCATCAGCCGGGTCGGCTCTGACAGCGCCAGGCGCGCCGTCAGAGCGGGAGCACGAGTGTGCGACCCCAGTCGTGGGTCGCGAACGTCGTGAAGCCCAGCCGCTCGTAGAACGCGATCGCACCCGTGTTGCGCGCGTCGACGCCGA
>Ga0206102_1000472_pt1 | contig 12688 bp, 27 predicted proteins | sample 1B1Ametagenome_FD_148645 | JGI IMG/M metagenome (GOLD analysis project Ga0206102, IMG submission 148645) | Enriched microbial communities from leaf-cutter ant dump, University of Wisconsin, Madison, United States - 1B1A | ecosystem: Environmental > Terrestrial > Nest > Insects nest > Nest dump... | reverse complement strand
TCATGCCCGCGGCTCCGCCGCGCGGGGCGCGCGCAGACCCTTGCTGTAGAAGCCGGACGGATCGAAGCAGCAGACTCGCCGCTGTCCGGAGCGCAGCTTGTCGCAGGCCGCGTTCACCCGCTTCTGCCGCGCGGCCTTGCCGGCACTGGCGGCGGCAAGCAGTTCCGCCTTGAACGTGGACTTTCCGGCGGCTTTATTTCCGGTGGCTTCATTCATCGCGATGATCCCGCAGGTTCGTTCCGGGGGTAGGGTCGTGCGCAGCCAAGCCAGGTCGGCGAAGGCGCCAACCCGCGGCCAGCAACGCGATTGCCAGCGGCGCGAACCCGCCCGCCGGCAGCGCGAGCATCGCGTCCTGTGCGTGATGCACCACCAGGTCATGCGTGTCGAGGTAGCGTCCGTCCTCATCGAACAATCCGCGATACCGCCAGTACAACGTACAGTAGAAAAAACCGAACAGTGCCGATGCCGCCGCGCACATGCCGGAGGCGCCAAGCACAAGCCGTGACCCGTGCATCGAACGCCGCAACCGGGCCGGCCCGCGCACCACGTTACCGGTGGCTTTCGACATGCCGGACGAAATTGTCCGGGATGGCCCGCCATGCCTGGCGCTGCATTTCCGCGGGGAAATACGTGTTGTGGCGCCGTAAGTTTTCGGCAACGTGGCGGGCGCAGGCCTCGCGCACCTTGCCGGACGCGCACGGGGACCGGAATTCGACGGCGATACCGGTGGGGCTGGAGCTGGTCATGGCAGGTGCCCTCATGCGGTGGCGCGATCGCGCCGGGTTGAAACGTCAGGCTCACGGCGAGGGCCGGCACGAAGCGGCGGCGAAGCGCTCGCCCACGCAGACTACGTCAACGCGTCCTCGACTTCCTGCTGGATCTGGTTGATGAGATCCGCCAGTTCGGGCCGGTCACCGTACATGTCCAGCTCCCGCGTGGCGATCAGCCCCATGGAAAACGGCCCGGGCCGGTCCGGGCAGGGCTGGCCGGACGCAAACGCCACGCACCAGCGCAACTGCCGGGCGATACTCTGCGCCGGGGCCCAGCCCTGCGCCGCAAGCGGTTCGATCTGCGCCAGGGCCGACCGGGTCTTTGTCAGCAGCGGCTCGTGCATGGTCGCCCGCGTCACGCTTGCGCCGCGCGGCGCCCGTTGCGGGCATACGGCAGCACGAACAGGTACAGGCCGGTGAGCAGCTGCAGGAAAAGCGGCGGCAGCGGCGCGTAAGTCAGCCACGCGGGCGGTTCGCCCGCGATCAGCGCCCGCGCGGCGAAGTTGGCGATCACGGTGGCCGTGAAAACGAGCGACAGCCAGCGGTGGCTCAGCCTCGTCCAGTTGCCGCGCATCACTGTGCCCCCCGCGATGGCGAGTTTTCGATCATCTTCCAGCCATTGCCGGACGGGTCGCGGAAGCCGGCGTCCACGGTACCGTAGCGATCGACCGGTTCCTGCGTGAACTCGACGCCCATGGCGCTCAGGCGCTCGCAGGCCGCGCGGCAGTCGTCCACCACCAGCACCAACGGCGGCATGGCGCCCTTGGCCACCACCTCGCACAGTGTCTTGGCGGTGGCCGCGTCGTGCATCGGCGGCCCGGGCCTGAACAGGCCCAGCTGGAACGAGGGCTGCTCCGGATGCTGCACCGTGAGCCACCGGTAATCGCCATTGCGGGCGTCGGTGTGCACGCGAAAGCCCAGCTTGTCGACATAGAAGGCCAAGGCCTCGTCCTGATCGCGCACGTACAAGCCCGCCACATTTACGCCCTGATTCATAACGCCTCCGTTGGTTGGGTCTCCATCTTGCCGCCCGCCTCCCGCCGCCGCTTCTCCGAAACTGCGGTCTTGAGATCGGGGCGGTGCGCGGCACGCACGAGGCATTCGGGTGCCTGATCGCGCCCGTGCGGCGCCGGCCGCTCGCGGGCGCGCAGCTCGCCAGGGCTTTCGCCGGTGATGTCGCGGAAAATGCGTCCGAACGTACCCAGACTGTTCCAGCCGGTCCGGTACGCGATCTCCGTAACGGGCAGGTCGGTGTCGCGCAGCAGGGCGATGGCGCGCTCGATGCGGCGGGTGAGCAGGTAGCGGTGCGGCGGCACGCCGAAGGCCGTTGCGAACTGGCGCGAGAAATGCGCTTCGGAAACCGCGCTCACCTGCGCCAGCCGGCTGATCGGCCACGCCTCATGCGGCGCGCCGTCCATCCGGTCCTTCGCGCGCAGCAATCGCCGCAACAGTTCGGGGCTCTGATTCATCGTGTCTCCATGCCCGTTGCCGGCGTGGCCCGCCACCCCGGCGCCGTGGTGGTCGGAACACGGCTTTCAGGCCGTGGCGTTGAAGGCGTCATGGTAGGTGACTTGGCCGGAGGGCAGGGCGCCGCCGAAACAGATGACCTGGAAATATTCCGCAGGCACGTCCGGCAGCACCAGGGTCGGCACGGCGCGAAAACCAAAGCGCGAGTAATAACCCGGCTCTCCGAGCACGACGCATCCGGCGGCGCCCGCGGTGCGCAATTGCGCCAGTGCCTGTTGCATGAGCCGCGCGCCAAGGCCGCGCCCCTGGTGGGCAGGCGCTACGGATATCGGCCCAAGCCCGTGGAAGCCCGACGTGCCGTCGGAAATCGTCACCGGCGAGACGGCGACATGCCCGATGACGCGGCCATCTTCCTCCGCCACCAGCGACACCGAGAGCTTGCCGGCATCGCGCAATGCCCGAACGATGAACTGCTCGGTATGGCTTGTGTGCGTGGCCGTGCGGAATGCCTCGACGGTCACGGCCTCGATGGCGGCGGCATCCGATGGAGTTTCGTTGCGGATTCGAATCATGCTCCCCCGCGATCGCCGGCCGTGGTTGGCGACGATATGACGAGAAACACCACCTCGGCGTCCGACCGGTTGACGAACCGGTGTTGCGTGCCCGGCGGGACATGCAGCCCCTGGCCGGCCGTGAACGTCACCGCCTCGTGCTCGAACTCCATCGTCGCCGTGCCGGACAACACGTAGAAGAACTGCCGCGCGCGCGAATGGAAGTGCGCCGCCTCGCCCGCACCCGGCGGGACGCGCTCCTGGATCACGCTGAGCGTCGGGTCCTTCAGCAGGTGCCAGCCGTCGCAGGCGCCGCCCCATGTGTAGTGTTCCGCGGAACCGATGTCCGAAGCGCGGTGAGTCGTGGAGGGGCCCGATGCCGGGATTGAACCATTCATCCGTGGCGCTTCCCCTGGCTGGCCGTGGCGCGACGATGCCATCACGCGCCCCCGACCCGCCCGCTGACCTCCGCGATGAAACGTGCGATCGCGTGTCTCGCACGGCGGGCCGACGTCGGCGAGTAGACCAGCCGCGCGGCGGGGTCGGTGCCGGCTTCGGGGTTGTCGAAGGCATGATGCGTCTGGCTGTAGAGCTCGAAGCGCACGTCGTTTCCGGCCGCATCCATCTCGGCGATGACCGCGTCGATCGTTGCCATCGGCGAGACCTGATCCTGTGTCCCCTGAAGAATCAGCACCGGGGCCTCGATACGGGTATCCATGCCTGGCCCGGCCGTCTTCAACAGCGCCGAACACAGGATGATGCCCGCGACAGTAGCGCCACTGCGCGCGTAATCGAGCGCGATCATGCCTCCCGCGCTGTATCCGAGACAGATCACCGGCGTCCCCGGTGCAACCTCCTGCCGAAGTCGCGCCACGCAGGCGGCGAGCGCCTCCACGCCATGCGCCCTGTTTTCCAGCAGCCGCTTCACCATCGGGCCGACCTGGTCGGGACTGTCCGGGTTGAAGCCGTCGCCATACAGGTCGGCGATGGCCACGGTACAGCCGATGCCCGTCAGGAACGCGGCGTGCTCACCCGCCAGTGCGCTTTGGCCGCGCCAGTCCGGCAGCAGCACGACCGCCGCGGCAGTCGTGGCGGTCGCGGCGGCGCAGAGCGCGCCGACGTAGCCTTGTTCGCCGACGGCGTAGTCGAAACGGCGGCTTTTTCCCTCGTTCATCCGGGGTACCTCTCTTGTCCATCGTGTCGGTTGCGGATCTGTCGATGACCGGCGGCGTGCATGAAAATTCCGCCGACGGCGTGAATGGCCGGCTCGACCACGGCGAAGGGATGGCCCTGGCCCAGCAGGTCTGCTCCGAGCGAAAGCGGTGGATGAGCCGCGGATCCAGCTCGTCCGTTTCTGCGGTGATGCGAAGTGCTTCCATGGAACGATGCCCGCTGGCCGATGCCCGGAGGGAGTTGCACCGTGAAAACGCCGGCTTGGGTGAATGGTCAGGCCCGGCCCAGATCCAGTGCCAGATGATGGCAATTGAATTGCAGGCCCTTGCGAAGATACAGCCGGTGAGCCGCGTGCCGGGCGTAGCCGGTGTCCAGGTGCAGGCTCTGGCAACCGGCGGCCTTGGCGTGGGCGATCAGCCAATCCATGAGCGCGCCGGCGAAACCCCGTGACGTCGCCTCGGGCACCGTGGTCAGATCGTCGACGTAGAGAACCTTGCCCCACGCCAGGAACTCGGCGAACCGGAAACCGGCGGCGCTCTGGACCACGCCGTCGTGCCTCAACGCGACGATCCGGTAGGACTGGGCCTGTTGCCGGCGTACCTGGGACAGAAACACCTGCTCCCCGAGGTGCGGCCGCAGCGCGCTGAAGGCCGGAAAGCAGGACAGGATCTCCTCGTCCGAATCAGCCACGAATATGTCGTACGTCATGCGAAAGGTCCCTTTGTGTGGTGCCTGGCGCGCCAGCGGTCGATGCCGGTCGATCTTGCATCCGCCGTGCTCTCCGCGCGGATGGCGAACGGAAAGCCGATTGGCGGGCCTTCCGTGAATCGATCATTTCCAGGCGATGCCAACGATCATCGCAGCCCGGCGAACAGGCTCAGGCATGCCGCGATGACCATGAGAATGTTGATGGTTCTCGAAATGCGTGGCGCGCGTCTGCGTTTCAGCAGCCAGTACGCGGCCATGTAGACAAGCGTGAGGACGACGGCAAAGAGAATGCACCCGAGCACGGCGCCCATGACCCGGCCAAGACTGTAGCCAAGAGTCACCGGCATCCCGCCAAGCAGCCACAGGGGGAATGCCGCAAGGACCAGCACCGTGAGGAATGACAACACCTTTTCTTGCACGCGGAATACCTCCTTTTCTGCCAACGCCGAAGACGAAGAGTCAGGCATCCGCGCTGTTGCGCAGCGCAGCCTCGATCACGCGCTCGGCCGGTGCCAGGTTCGCGGCCAGCCCGGCTGGAAGGCCATGGCGTCGGACGATCTCCGCGGCGGCAGTGAAGCTCGCGACAACCCGTCCCGGCGTGGCCTCGCTGACAAGAACCTTGAGCGGCAGGTCAACGCCCACCTGCGGATTGGCAAGCATGAGCGGCGTACCCGCCTGGGGGTTGCCGAATATCACCAGCGTGGTCGGCGGCATCGCCAGCCCGGCAGCGCCGGCCTCCGCCTGTTGGTCGATGACCGCGAAGACCTTGATGCGCTTCGCCGCGAACGCGGCAAGCAATCTGCCGACCGTATCGGAGAAGGTGTATGGGCTTTCAAGATTGACGACGCTGGAGGATGGCATGGGCTTGTTGGCACCTGACGCTGGGTTGAGTGGCGATGAAGACGGCCCCGACGAAATGCTGGACGCGACCGCGGGTGCTTGAACGCGTCAGCGAGTGCGCCGGTGATGCCGGGTCGCGGGAATCCGGCGGGCCCCGAACCGGACGCCCGCCTGCGCGCCTGGACGCGTCGTCAGTCGCCACGCAAACGCCGCCACCAGGACTTCTTTTGCGCCGGTGAATCCGGCCGTGGAGGGGTGGAGTTGTCACCCTGTTTTTGCAGGAGAAGCTGGTAGTAGTGCTGGATATTGTCCTCCGGCCCGTTCCTGATGCGGTTCTGGGCGCGCGCCCAGGGCCAGAACAGCCAGCTCGAGGATGCCGCCCTCAATCCGGGAAACGTCTCGCCGCCCAGCTCCACGATCCCCCAGGTGGCACCGTGGTTGCGTCGAAAGACTTCGCCGACATAGCTGCCGAACAGCCGGGCGATGCCGAACACCTTCTCCTCGCCTGGATCGGCCTCCGCCAACTGGTCATGAAAAACGCCGAGCATGGTCTCGACATGAGCCACGCTGTCGTCACTCCAGTCCAGGACAAGCTTGAAGTTGTCGCGAGCGAAGTCGACAGCCTCTGACGCACAGGCCATGGCGATCTGGCCGATCCCGCTGTCTTCCGTGAAGTTGTCGGTCATGGCTTGTCGGCAGCTGAGCTGGAGTCGGGTGGCGGTGAAACCGCTCGAAATGTCGGAGGGCGCCTGAGGAACTTCGCCGCCGGCCGACGCGTGAAAGCAACCTGGCAAACAATGCCAAGACGGCCACGAGGTTGCCAGCGATGCCGCATCATCCCGGCGTCACGAACTTTACCCGGGGCCTGGAGGCCGGGTCGACCGGCCCGAATGCACTGTCGACGGGTTACAGGTTGTACCGGCTGTCCACGTATCTGCCGACGCGCCGGGTAAAAACGGTACCGACAACAAGACCAAGTGCCATCAATGGCCACGAGTGTCCCCAGTACCTGTCGCCAAGGCTCGCACCGGACCACGCGCATGCGGCCAGTATCGCCAGTGCCGCCCAGGTTTCCCAATGGCGGTATCGCGCCCGTTGTCTCGCCTTTCCATACCGTTTCATTTGAAGCCCCTGACGTCCGGATTCAGCCGCGCCGCGGAAGAGTACCAGCCCGGCGGACCCGCGGACGTGGAAAAGCCCGTCGCCGCAATGGCGGGAAAAACCGGAGCGTTCCCTGGGCCAACCCCGGCAGTGGAAACCCGCGGCGGAGTCAAGCCGCGTCGCCAGGCGGCGTCGGCATGACTGATCTGTCAGCTTGCCACCTGCGCCGCAGGTGCCATGCCACAAGATAGATGGCGAGGAGTACGCACGGCGCCACCAGGACAAGAAAAAAGGCGGCCTCGATCGCCACAACGAGCCAGGCCAGCGCCAGCACGCTGCCCACGATGGGAAGGGCGACAGGGGCGGGCCGGTCGCCAATCCATTCCATGTTCATCCACGCAAGAGCGGGCCATGCCAGCGCGCTCAGGGGCAGCGTTGCGGCGATCCAGATGTCCGCATACGGAGTGAGTGAGCCGGTATTGGGCCAGGCAGACCACGCGTCAAGCGCGGTCGTCGCAAACATGAAGTGAAAGAACATGCCCGGCAGGGAGAGCAGCCAGGCAATCACGGAAACGGCAATTCGCAGTTTCATGGGCAGCCAAAAACCATGGTTGGGCGGATGGAGCGACCGCCACCGCCAAAAGCTCCAGACACAAACGCTCTCGCGGAAACTGCGCGCCGGTCCCGAAACGAAAACTACTTCTTCTTCATCCGGCGGAATAAGCCGCCGAAACCGGATAAACGGTCATGCCGCATCGCTTCCGGGGGTTATTGGAGCCGGCGCCGTCTTGGATCCCTCGACAAACCCGTACAGGGCGATATTGAAGGCGATGTTTGGATCAAGCAAGGGGACGCACCGCTTGATGAGAAAAGCCGTTGCCATGGCGGCGGATTCCGCCGCTTGCACGCAAGAAAGGTGAAAAGCCTGCATGGTTTTCGAAAATGGGGGCTCCAGCCGCTTCTGGGTACTCAGGAAGTCCAGCTGTGGCTGATGCGCGGGATCCCTGTTTACCCCGAGCCTCGACGCGTCGAGCTCGCCACCGATATGGGCCAGCACCCCGCCCAGAATCTGCATGAGCTTTGGCCCTTGCTCGTTCGCCACATCCGACAGCTCGGCCTGGCCAGGCTGCAGCGAAGGGAGCGGAAAGGCGAACGATCGAAACAGAAACGTCCCGGCCATGCGCGCGATGCCCGCGACAGCGGTCTCGGCGTGTACGCCCCTTTCATCTTTCAGCGCCTCGAGGGCCAGGTCGACAAATTGTTGCGCGGCGGCCTGCTGCTCTTCAGTCAGTGCGGTCACGATGACCCCTGTGCGGTGTGGTTTCCGGTTCAGGCCGAGGCAGCCAGCGCGCGGCACGCCTGGATGATCCATTTCACATGAATGGGTGCTGCCCAATACGAGGATACGTTGTCCCCGCGGGTTGCGTTGCGCAACTCGCAGGTTTCCCGGTCTGCAGCGACAGCCTCGACACTCACGACGTACCCGGCACTTTGGAGTGATTTCACCAGCTCGATGGTCTCCTCGGCGTCATGGCCGGGAGTTTCCACCGCGATGTTCAGTCGTTTGTCGAGAGCCGCGTGCGTCAATGCGCGACCGACAGCCTCGATCTCCGCCGCGAAGGCTTGCGGAAAATCAAGAGTGGCGTCACCACGGGAGAGCTCGTGAAATATGTCGGCGCTGTCGACATGCACGAAGCGCGGCCCGAGCTTCTCCCGGCGATGAGTGGTTTTTCCGGCGGCGATGGGCCCGACGACAATCACCGCGCTGGGCGGATGCGACGCGTGGGGCAGGGCGGGGTTGATGCGGGAGTCGACGAATGGTTGAAGGTTCACATGCGGTCCTTGTCGTGCGGCATCACGCCTGAGTCCCATCGCGATGCAAAGTGGCGTCGAATTGAATGTCGGGCATCAACGGTCCGCGATGATGGCCCGGTAATCGAGGCTTCGGATTGCAGTGCAATCATGTCGTGACGCCCTGAAACAGGCAGATGCCGCCAATGATGAACAGGGCGAGCCACGAAAGATGCTTCCCGCGGGTAATCACCAGTGGCAGAAATCCACACACGATCAGCGTGCAGCCGACGACATGCAAAACGGAATCCCGGGTCAACGGAGTTGCGCCAGCTTGCCAGAGAATCACCGAAAAGCCCCACCAGAGCACGGTGGTCACGTGCCAGGCAAAGCGAAGCGTGCGCGTGGTGAATTCAGATCCGCCGAACAGCTTTGGAAGATCGTTCCGCTTGAACAGGCGAACGAGGATGTAGCGCTCGCCCAGCAGGGAGTGAGCGAGGCCGAGCACGAACAGGAGAATTGAAGCGGCTTGCAACACGGTCTGGCACCACCTGATGCGGGAGTTGTACGGCGGCGCGGCCGTTCGCTCCGAGTGATCGTCAGGCTGCCGGTCGCAGCCGGAAAGAGAGCAGTAGCAGCAGGACGATGCCGATGCCGCTTGCACCGTCGCCGAACCACCGGCTCAGCGCCCAGGAAACGGCGACTGACGGGACAAACCACAAAACTGCAGGTACCAGCCCGACCACAAGTCGGATGCGCTTGCCGCAGTGTGGACAGACCTTGCCCTTGCCGAAACGATTCATCTCCTTCGAGAACATGCTGACAAACGTGTGGCAGCAGGGGCATTTCATCGTGCGCGTACTCCTTGTGGCGTCGGGCTGAATGCAACGACAGACGTACTACCAGATGTCAATGACTGGCTCGAAACGACTATCCCTTGAACTGTAGGTTGCCTCGAATACGATCCTGGATGGCACGACACTTTTGCCCTTGTACTCCGGGGTGACAGTGAGCCTGTCGATCAGACCCTCCTCGAAAAACCTGACAAGGGTACCGGTGATCCGGTCCTTTTCCTCCGGTATTCCGGCGGGTACATAAACAACGTTCATGGCCGTGGACTCGCCCCCGAACTCCTCCGGAAAGAGCAGCACCTTGAATAGCTGCCCTTTCGCGGCCAGAGCCTCAGCCGCCTCCCGGGACGTGATGTGCGAATAATCCCGCGCCGGTGAATCTGGCGGTGTCGCCAGGGAGGGGGCCATGCCCAAGGCAAAAATGATTGCCGCAAGGAAACCTTTCATGAAACGTCCCGTGTGCGTCGAACGCTGAAATCAAGCGCCCTGCAGTACTTTTCACCCGACCGGCCGGGCACACCGTCAGGAGCCACGTGGCACCAAAGGAACCCAGCGCGAGTGCATGAAGAACATCGCCGCGGCACCGAGCAGCCCCGGAACGGCGGCATGCCAGGACGGCAGCAAGCACAGCGTGAGCAGTCCACCCAGAAAGAGTGGAACAAGCTCGAACATCGCGAACCAGGAAACGGAAACACTCTTGCCACACGACTCGCACTTCCGCTTGCGAGCAGGTCCCAGACAGGCTTTTGCCAACTCACTCATCGCTTGCCGATGGCAATGTGGACACTTCGTCATCATTGGCTCCTTGTGCCTGGATCAAGTCGCGCGCTGGCGAGACCCCGACTTGCATGAATCGTCATGGGCCGCGCCGGGCAGGCCCTGCAAAGTGATCAAAACGGCTGTCGGCATCGTCACCCTGATCTGCCGCGCCGGAAAAGCCGCAAAGCAAGACTGAATGCGGCGATGCCCACCGCCAGTGCCGGCACCAGGGTCACAACGAGATTGCCGTCCGGCGTCGCCCGCGACACCGCAAAGGATGTGACCAGAAAAGCGGCAACTCCGATGGCGCCGGCTTTGACCCCGGGGCGCGATTTGAGTTGCGCCCCCTTGCCCCGACCCGTACCAATCATTGTCACGCCCTCCGTCGCTGCACTGATTCTCGACAATGGTGGTGGAGTCATCACGTGCGTACGTTCCGCCTGTTGCCTGCATGGCCTTGTCAGCACTCGAACAGAATGGGCTTGCCGATGATCGGAAGCTTGAGCCGCGCACGGGTCCGCCGAACGACTGAATCGATCGCCAACCGGAAGCGCGCCGTATCTTCAACGGACTCCAGCAACGCGGTAGTGCGACCCTTGAGCTGACGAACCCAGTTGAAATCGGATTTCTCCGCCAGGACTTTCGCAAAGTGCGCGGTAGCTGCGCCAGAGTCGCCCACCAAACCGGCGGCAACTCCAGCGTGATAGCTACCCCAGACACTGTCCTCAAGTCTCCTGGATTCCAGAAATTCGGAAGTCCGGCGAAGAGAGCTCATTTGATCGCGAAGGGCAAGAACTTCAGTACGCGCACGTTGCGCCAGGACACGAGCACTTTGTTCAAACGCGTCGGTGTCATCGAACTCATGGAATGCTTCGACCCTCGACCCATGCGCACCGAGCGCCGTGTCGAAGGAAAAGTGGTCATTCTCGTACCAGAGCCAGCGCACACCGACGTTCAGGTAGCTTCCCTTCGACCAGGCGCTCGGCTGGAACTCCACGACGCCAACCCACCACTCGTGATCATCGAGCCACGTACGCGATCGACCTTTCCGGGTACACCCGAGGGGCAGGAGTGCGGCGCTTGCTGCCGAGGCAAGCAGTACGTTGTGATCGGGCCTGTTCATTGACTCTCGACGGGGGAAGGGGGGCCACTTGAACCGCTCCGCGGCACGAGTCCGGCTTGAATGATTTGTCAGGGCCATCACTGGACTGACGATCATGGCGAAACCAGGCCAAGTTGCTCCGGGAGCCCGGATGTCCCCAGCACAGCGGCGGCATCGATGAAAGATTGACGCTCACCCTCCGATGCGCCGGCAATTACGGCCGCGATCCCCTCAAGTGCCTGCACGTCATCGTCTTTTGTAAACGAAGAATCGCGTTGTTCAATGTATCCGACCGCGAGCACCAGGGCTTTGGCCAACATGTCCATCGCTTCCAATCTCCCCGACGCCTGAAATGAGCCGCGCCGCGAAGCGGCGTCGGCTCGAGTGAATTGTTAGCTGCCTTTCGAGTACGTGTAAACCCGTAGCGGCAGATAGCGATATGACGACATTGCAAATTCATCAATTGAATGGGTGACGCGCACTGGCTGGCCGCAGGACAGGCAACAGAAGTCCGTGTAATCGGTCTCCCACGGTACGGGCGGACCTGATGCACGATCCAGTGCCGCGGCAATGGCTGGAGTGAATGAAGTGGGATTCTTGCGGCCAAGCTTGAACCGCGTAACTGCGTCGCAGGTTTGGCACCAGTACGTCGGGGGGCCCAACGAAAACAGGGGCGTTGGTGAATCTGTCGCGCGCCAGATTGACGAGGCACTCTTCAGGCGTGTAGACGGAGACACTTTCCATTGATGGCCAACGCAGGAGTCAGGCGGCGCGCGGGTTCTTGCGCGCCCGCTTGACCGAAACCACCTGAACAATCATGACCTCAGCCTTCACGCTGTAAATGACTCGTCGCTGCTCCTTGAGCCGCGGGGACCGGAAGCCTTGCCATTTCCGGGCAACGCCTCGTCCCGCATCCCTGCCATGGCTTTCAGTCCTTGTGGGCCAGAAATGTCATATAGCCGGATTTGATCAATGCATCCAGACCACCAAGGGCTGTCTTCATGATGCCCGACACCTCGATTTGGCGGTGCCGGCGTCGGCACCGCAACGTCTGCAAGAAGCGCAAGCGATGGACCGGCGTCCGCCGGAATGAGTAGCTGGCACGATTACAGCAGATACTCGGATTTGCGCGACAACATGTAAATGCCCCAAGGCATGATCGGATATTTTGTTGAGTAAACCGTTGCGTGTAGATCGAATGGTACGGCGTAGTAGCCAACTACAACAAAAGACCGCTCAACCCTTGATCCCACCTTGAATTATGTGGCCGGAACACGTTGGCCGCCGAAGTCAATTCCGGTTTTGCCGGATACGATGGCTTGCTTCCTTTCGGCTTGCTCGATGGCGGTGTGGTAAGTGCTGGCGACAATGCACCGATGGTTGCGAGCAGAACGCAACCAAGGGCTAGAAGGCCGACCAATTTTTTCACAAGCCGCACTGTAGCTTCCGCAGAGTGCCAACGCCTGAGCCAAGCGGCCCGCGCGCCCGAAATGCGTGATTTGCACGAGCAGCTTGCTCCGCGCAGGTCCGCTTGAGCGCATGGCTGGGCGTCATTGTTGCCACCTGCTTGCGAGG
>Ga0206102_1000466_pt1 | contig 12768 bp, 5 predicted proteins | sample 1B1Ametagenome_FD_148645 | JGI IMG/M metagenome (GOLD analysis project Ga0206102, IMG submission 148645) | Enriched microbial communities from leaf-cutter ant dump, University of Wisconsin, Madison, United States - 1B1A | ecosystem: Environmental > Terrestrial > Nest > Insects nest > Nest dump... | reverse complement strand
CGAAAGCAGGAACCCAGTGCCTTGGCATTCAAAGGCTTGGAGACGTTGGATGGCCAGACATCCGTCCGTTGAAAAGCGCCTTCAGCTTTCGCTGGGGCGACGAGTTTCTTTAGCTGTGTCGTGTATAAAGGCAGCTAAAAGCGCCTGCCGCGCATGCATGGTGCGCTTCCAGTACGGCATACGTCGGCCGACGCGGGTGCGCGTAGCCCCCTGTACGTGGGGGGGCCATGGCGTCATCCCCGATGACACTCCCCGTGTACGGGCTGCTTATGGAGGCACCGACCACATGTTAAGTTTCATCTCCCCTGATGGCATTGCCTCGTCCGATTCATACCCGGAAAGCGTCTTGGGCGTATAGGGTCTCGGTCATCAGGGGCCTCTAGCCTTTCGCAACGAAGAAGACCGCGCTGCTTTGTGCGAGTTAGTCGGCCTGGTGGTTCGATCGCGGGTCGCGGGTCTGCGCAGCGTGGGAGGCGAGTGTTTGGAGGTACTTGCTGCTCTAGTCGACGCCCGGTGATCCGTACACTGTCCTGTTGGAGCCGCCGACGCGCTCGAGGAGATTCGCTTCCGACCTGCACTACGACGGCCCCGTACGCTTGACTCGGCGCCCGCAATCGGAGTGTTGGATCGTAAAGAAAGTGGGGCAGCCCGCCCTCGCTTTGGCATGCCTGCCGTAGGTGTAGCTTCAATAGGGCCTCGGCGTGCCGAGGAATACGCACCGAACCCGGAGCCACGGCGAGCAGGCAGCTTCAGGCTTCAATAAGGCCTCGGCGTGATGCCGAGGAATACCGCGCACCGCCCTGACACGGCACATCACCCGCTCGCCGCTTCAATAAGGCCTCGGCGTGATGCCGAGGAATACGTTGTGGCCACTGATGGACATAAGACCTTATATCTAAGCTTCAATAAGGCCTCGGCGTGATGCCGAGGAATACGGTCGCCAACGGGAAGCCAGCGCCGCCGTTGCGTAGCGCTTCAATAAGGCCTCGGCGTGATGCCGAGGAATACACAACCTGACCGCCGGCTTCCGCGCGAAGCACGGCCAGCTTCAATAAGGCCTCGGCGTGATGCCGAGGAATACAGATCGACCGGGTCGATGGACGACACGACTTTACGGGGCTTCAATAAGGCCTCGGCGTGATGCCGAGGAATACTGCGCATGGACTACCAGGACAGCGTGCTGGGCGAGCTGCTTCAATAAGGCCTCGGCGTGATGCCGAGGAATACCCACCAACCGCTACCGGAGACCGGCATGAAAGCAATCGCTTCAATAAGGCCTCGGCGTGATGCCGAGGAATACCAAGACGTTGCGCCTGGCCAGCATGTACGCCGCCGCCGCTTCAATAAGGCCTCGGCGTGATGCCGAGGAATACACCATCCGCGACAAGCTGGGCCTGCCCGATCCGGATGCGCTTCAATAAGGCTTCGGCGTGATGCCGAGGAATACCGCGCTCGTGGCTATCCGATCGGCACGGCTGCTTGGCGCTTCAATAAGGCCTCGGCGTGATGCCGAGGAATACTGCGGCGGCTTGCTTTGCCGTGATAGCGCGATAAAGAGGCTTCAATAAGGCCTCGGCGTGATGCCGAGGAATACGCGAAGGCCGCCGGCTTCAAGGTGCCGCGCGACCACGCTTCAATAAGGCCTCGGCGTGATGCCGAGGAATACAGGAAAATTGAGAAAATGGAGTTTGATTTTCAGCGTTGCTTCAATAAGGCCTCGGCGTGATGCCGAGGAATACGTCGGCGGCATCGATGCGGCGACCGCGACGTACTGGCGGCTTCAATAAGGCCTCGGCGTGATGCCGAGGAATACCGCACACACATCCCCGGTGGGCTGTTGATCGCTGTGGCTTCAATAAGGCCTCGGCGTGATGCCGAGGAATACTTCCCGAGGGCAGCAACGAGCTGCGCGCGGATCTGCAGCTTCAATAAGGCCTCGGCGTGATGCCGAGGAATACGGCGAAAAGCAGGATCATCGTGTACAGTCGCCGGCATGGCTTCAATAAGGCCTCGGCGTGATGCCGAGGAATACTACGCCTTGATCTTCACTGCCCATGCCTCTGGGTAGAGCTTCAATAAGGCCTCGGCGTGATGCCGAGGAATACGCGATGGACGAAGGCTTGGGCGCCGAGAAGGGTAACGCTTCAATAAGGCCTCGGCGTGATGCCGAGGAATACTCGCAGCTGACCACGTAGCAGCGCCGACGATCATCGATGCTTCAATAAGGCCTCGGCGTGATGCCGAGGAATACCGGCGCGGAACGTCCCGCACCACCAGGCCTCGTGGTGCTTCAATAAGGCCTCGGCGTGATGCCGAGGAATACTATCCGCAGGCCCTGCAATTCAGTGCGGCCCAAGATCCGCTTCAATAAGGCCTCGGCGTGATGCCGAGGAATACTCAAAGGTACGTCGCCCACCGTGAGCGGCGAGCTGGGCTTCAATAAGGCCTCGGCGTGATGCCGAGGAATACATATCGGTTCGGCATGGGGTCTTCGCCGCCGATTTGCTTCAATAAGGCCTCGGCGTGATGCCGAGGAATACCGCCGCAAAAAACCTCGAGGCTACGCAGCAGCGCATGCTTCAATAAGGCCTCGGCGTGATGCCGAGGAATACCCTGCACGCCCTGCACGATGTTGCGCGATGGGTCGTTGCTTCAATAAGGCCTCGGCGTGATGCCGAGGAATACGTGCCGTCGATGGTCCAGCCGTCCTTCTGGTCGAGGCTTCAATAAGGCCTCGGCGTGATGCCGAGGAATACTGGAACGTCAATTTCAACAACGGCAACAGCAACCTGCTTCAATAAGGCCTCGGCGTGATGCCGAGGAATACGTTGCATTAGACATTTTCATTCGTGTAGTATTCGATGAGCTTCAATAAGGCCTCGGCGTGATGCCGAGGAATACCGCCGAGCAGGCCAGTAACCGATACGAGGCGTGCGTGTGGCTTCAATAAGGCCTCGGCGTGATGCCGAGGAATACCCATAGACACACCTGTCGACACTGGTGCAGCGGTTTCGCTTCAATAAGGCCTCGGCGTGATGCCGAGGAATACCTGCGCGCCGTGCAGATGGCCAGCGACCGCGAGCGGCTTCAATAAGGCCTCGGCGTGATGCCGAGGAATACGAGAGTACCGGCACTGAGTTTCGGTTATTGCTGTATGCTTCAATAAGGCCTCGGCGTGATGCCGAGGAATACGGCTGCACCAGCGCGTCGTAGGCGCGAATAACGTGGCTTCAATAAGGCCTCGGCGTGATGCCGAGGAATACCAGCTGCTGCTGGAGGGAGTGCAGGTGCATCAGCCCGCTTCAATAAGGCCTCGGCGTGATGCCGAGGAATACCCGCGATCGTCGCCCAGTAAACGCAGTTCTGGGCGGAGCTTCAATAAGGCCTCGGCGTGATGCCGAGGAATACCGGCGGCACGGTGCCGGCCGGGGCAGCGAGCAGCCTGCTTCAATAAGGCCTCGGCGTGATGCCGAGGAATACGGCCAAGACACAATACCGTCGTATGAAGAATCGAATATCGCTTCAATAAGGCCTCGGCGTGATGCCGAGGAATACCACCGCCGGAAACGCCGCGCCACCCCACGGTGGCGGCGCTTCAATAAGGCCTCGGCGTGATGCCGAGGAATACAGTTGGATCATCGGTAATCCTCGCGGTGCGCCCTAAGCTTCAATAAGGCCTCGGCGTGATGCCGAGGAATACCGGGCGCTAAACGGGTCGCACCGCTCAATTTCCGCCTGCTTCAATAAGGCCTCGGCGTGATGCCGAGGAATACAAGGTTCCGTAGGAATGCAACGAATGTGGAACCCGTAGCTTCAATAAGGCCTCGGCGTGATGCCGAGGAATACATGGCGTTGTAGTGCGCGCCACAGCCAAAGCAGTGAACGCTTCAATAAGGCCTCGGCGTGATGCCGAGGAATACGGTCCGCGATACCGAGGGCGGCGTCTGGTGGCCGGACGCTTCAATAAGGCCTCGGCGTGATGCCGAGGAATACGCGGGCGAAACCTTTGCGGCGCAAGTCGTCGACCAACTGCTTCAATAAGGCCTCGGCGTGATGCCGAGGAATACAGCAGCAGGGAGAGGATGGGCGGGAGCGTCTGCCGGCTTCAATAAGGCCTCGGCGTGATGCCGAGGAATACGCGTGCCGGTGTGGCAGTTGCTTTCCGAGGTCACCGGCTTCAATAAGGCCTCGGCGTGATGCCGAGGAATACCCGCGGCCCTTGGTGACCATGCCGTTGCGGATCTGGTCGCTTCAATAAGGCCTCGGCGTGATGCCGAGGAATACCCATACACGTTGGCATCACCCGAATAGTTTTCGATTGGCTTCAATAAGGCCTCGGCGTGATGCCGAGGAATACCCACGCTCCGCCGCATTGGCTGGCCGTGGCCCACAGGGCTTCAATAAGGCCTCGGCGTGATGCCGAGGAATACCAACGCAATTTCACGAATGAAACTTTATCGTCCCGGCTTCAATAAGGCCTCGGCGTGATGCCGAGGAATACGCCCACACCGGGTCGCGCGTGAGGCGCACCACGTTGCTGCTTCAATAAGGCCTCGGCGTGATGCCGAGGAATACGCATTGATGCCGGTTCCCATGGCAGGTCAAGATGGTGCTTCAATAAGGCCTCGGCGTGATGCCGAGGAATACGCGCGTCACTGCCGGCCCGGTACTTCACGCGTTTTCCCGTGCTTCAATAAGGCCTCGGCGTGATGCCGAGGAATACCGGCAAGGGCTATTGCTTCCAAGTAGCCAAAGCCTCTGCTTCAATAAGGCCTCGGCGTGATGCCGAGGAATACCCACAAACGCACCCTGGCGCACATCGGCCACCTGCAAAGCTTCAATAAGGCCTCGGCGTGATGCCGAGGAATACAAACAACCATGGCTCCGCCAGGCGCATTGGGGGCAGGGGCTTCAATAAGGCCTCGGCGTGATGCCGAGGAATACGCGGCGCGGTGGACCGCTACCTGTGGCGTCCGGCCACCGGCTTCAATAAGGCCTCGGCGTGATGCCGAGGAATACCGTGACGGCCATGCGCTCCGGGTGCATGCCCTCCACCAGCTTCAATAAGGCCTCGGCGTGATGCCGAGGAATACCAGCAGCACGATGTTGCTTTTGGCCCCGTCCTGCGTGCTTCAATAAGGCCTCGGCGTGATGCCGAGGAATACACCGCTACGCGCCGCGAAAGAGGGCATGGCGGCCCTGCAAGCTTCAATAAGGCCTCGGCGTGATGCCGAGGAATACCCACCTACCCTCGGTGGTCCGTCTGTCGGTGGATGGGGCTTCAATAAGGCCTCGGCGTGATGCCGAGGAATACAAGGCCTTGCCGCTGGGCAAGGTCAAAGCGTGGAAGCTTCAATAAGGCCTCGGCGTGATGCCGAGGAATACGCTGGCCTACGGAGAACGACATGGCAGCACCCAGCATTGCTTCAATAAGGCCTCGGCGTGATGCCGAGGAATACGCCATGCGCTGGCGCGGCAAGCGCATCTGCGCACGCTGCTTCAATAAGGCCTCGGCGTGATGCCGAGGAATACCTACGTTCACATACCAGAACGGTTCCGTGACCTATGGCTTCAATAAGGCCTCGGCGTGATGCCGAGGAATACCGATCACGTGCGCCCGGATCGCGAGCCACAGGAGTCGCTTCAATAAGGCCTCGGCGTGATGCCGAGGAATACACCGGCCGACCGATTCACGTTCGAGGAGCGCAACCTGGCTTCAATAAGGCCTCGGCGTGATGCCGAGGAATACCGCTTTCAGGCACCGACAACAGCGTAGCCACGGCTTGCTTCAATAAGGCCTCGGCGTGATGCCGAGGAATACGTCGCATACGCTAGGGATTCCCGGACGGCGCTTAAGGGCTTCAATAAGGCCTCGGCGTGATGCCGAGGAATACGTCGCATACGCTAGGGATTCCCGGACGGCGCTTAAGGGCTTCAATAAGGCCTCGGCGTGATGCCGAGGAATACAGCCGTCACGCCGACGATTCTGGCTGCATCTGGTTCCGGCTTCAATAAGGCCTCGGCGTGATGCCGAGGAATACTACCTGGCCCTTGGTGATCGGGTCCAAGTCAAGATCGTTGCTTCAATAAGGCCTCGGCGTGATGCCGAGGAATACGTCAACGGCATCCATCAACGGCGACGCGGCCGAGATGCTTCAATAAGGCCTCGGCGTGATGCCGAGGAATACGGCCGGCATTTTGTGGGTCGGCTCGTCCATCAGCTCGCAGCTTCAATAAGGCCTCGGCGTGATGCCGAGGAATACCGTCAACGCAACTGGGGATACTCCGAATAGCGCGATATCGCTTCAATAAGGCCTCGGCGTGATGCCGAGGAATACGCTGGTTCTGCAGCGAACTGGTTGCGTGGTCCTTTGCTTCAATAAGGCCTCGGCGTGATGCCGAGGAATACTGGCCAGCGTGCGCAGGGCCTCGGCGGTTGCGTAGTTGCTTCAATAAGGCCTCGGCGTGATGCCGAGGAATACCGAAACTCCAAAAATTTTCATGCCATTAATCTCCAATGCTTCAATAAGGCCTCGGCGTGATGCCGAGGAATACCCGTCACACTTATGCTCTGCCATTTGTTACGATGGGCTTCAATAAGGCCTCGGCGTGATGCCGAGGAATACACGGCGTCGGTCTCCACGTAGCGGTACCGCGTGGTGTCGCTTCAATAAGGCCTCGGCGTGATGCCGAGGAATACGGGAGCTGGCCGGCGAAGCGACTCCCATCAAGGGGGCTTCAATAAGGCCTCGGCGTGATGCCGAGGAATACCAAAAGAACGGGATTTTCTAACGTGTCTGACTTAATTTTGCTTCAATAAGGCCTCGGCGTGATGCCGAGGAATACCCGCGCGATGAATTGGGTATCATGTAACCTTCATCGCTTCAATAAGGCCTCGGCGTGATGCCGAGGAATACGCCGGTCGATGACGCCGCCTCGATCACCACGCCCCGGCTTCAATAAGGCCTCGGCGTGATGCCGAGGAATACGTGCTGGAGAGCGAAGGACGGCCCTGCCACGAGGTGCTTCAATAAGGCCTCGGCGTGATGCCGAGGAATACGTGGGTCAGGTCACAGCCATGTCGATGGACGAGTTGCTTCAATAAGGCCTCGGCGTGATGCCGAGGAATACGTTCGAGGAGCCGGTGACCGTGCGGCGGCAGGACTGGCTTCAATAAGGCCTCGGCGTGATGCCGAGGAATACACTGCCCATGAATGGGTCAAGCACCGTTGCCGGGCTGCTTCAATAAGGCCTCGGCGTGATGCCGAGGAATACGATGTCGAAATACTTGGATTCGCGCTCGATGCCGATGCTTCAATAAGGCCTCGGCGTGATGCCGAGGAATACGCTGGATGACTTCATCAGCTACACCAAGAACAACGCGCTTCAATAAGGCCTCGGCGTGATGCCGAGGAATACAGCCATTCCGTAAGCCCCTGTACGGTCTGGTTGTTTGGTGTCGTTGCGCGAGGGGTGGGCGCGTCCGGCGCCAGCGAGAGTAGGTGGGCTGACGTTTGTGTGCAACGACCGGGGGCAAGTATTTGATTTTCAAAGATCGTTTCTACGCGAGTGGTGACGGGGGCTCGTGGCATCACCGGAGTGCTCGCGTGGCGAGGCGGAAGGGCGGTGGATCGGCCGGGCCTTATACGATGATGGGCTCGCGGGCTACAGGTTCGAATTTGTCACCGAGGCTGACGACGCGGGGTTTGACCTTGTCGGCGGGGCCTAGGTCGATGATCAATAGGGCGTCGGTGCGACGCAGGACGATGCCGTCGAGTATCTGCAGCATTTCGGCGTGGCGTCGTCGGCTCAGTCTGCATTGAAATACGGAAAGCTGTAACCATTCGCCAAAACCCTTCATGGTCTTGAATACGCGACGCAGACGTTTGTCATCGCGGATGTCGTATGTCACCAGGTACAGATGCTCGTCCATGGTTGTCTCACGGATTGCGATGACCTCGATGGTCACCGGGTGGTGAAGTTGGGGTATTCATCAAGTTCGCCGAGAAGAAACCTGCTCAGCAGGCGAGCTTGCAGTTCAAGCAAGCGGCGGTAGCTCAGGCGGTAGCCGAACATGGGATGGGTGATTTCGTGGCCAAGGCGTCGTTCGAACGCGGCAATGAAGCGCTTGCGTCCGTCTGGAGTGAGGTTGACGCTACCGGCGGCGCTGATGAAATCACTGGGATGGACTTCGCCATTGTTGACCACCTGGATCACCACGGAGTCGGCGAGCAAGGGCCGGAACGGTTCCATCAGATCCAGTGCCAGCGCGGGACGTCCGTAGCGTGGCTGATGGTAGAAGCCGCGGAAGGGATCGAAGCCCACCGCTTGCAAGGTCACGGTCAGTGTGCGTGACAGCAGGGAATAGGCGAACGAAAGCATGGCGTTGATCGGATCGGTAGGCGGCCTGCGGTTGCGCTGGTTGAAATCAAACGAAAGCAGGGCTTCGTCCTCGGTAGCCGCGGGTCGCAGCGTGTTTCGGAACTGGCCGAAATACATCGCGGCAGCGTTGCCTTCGATACCCAGAAGGGTTTGCAGGTTTTCCGCGTGCGAACATTGCTTCTGGACGCGCTTGAGGTCGGCAACAAGACGCTCGGGCTTGTCATCCGGCTTCCAGTTGCGACGGAGTTGGGTACGACAGTTGGCGATCTTTGCGGCAACCAGTCCGCGCGCCAGGCGCAAGCAGGCGGCATCATTGAAGCTTGTGCGGTATTGCGCGGTGCGCAGCTCCACGTTCTTGTGGCCGTTGCCAATGGTATGACCGTGAAACCAGCCGCCGTAGCTGTGCCAGGTCACAGGGATGCCGCGTTGCATCAGTTCGCCCAAGCAGGGTGTGGTGACATAGACGTTGCCCATCAGCACTACCTGTGAGACTTCACCGATGCGCGCCTTGGCCAATACCTGATCATCCTTGCTCACCTCCAGTACTTCACCCTTCTTTGCCAGCTTGGCGTTGAATTGCTGGATGTAGAGCGGCAGGGCTTCATGGTGCGGCACTGCCAAAGGGCGCGGTGCCGTTTCCGTGTGATGCAGGTACTGCACCTCGTCAGGCAGACAAATGGCAACCAGCGAGCAACGGGGGCATTTGGGACTGTCCACCAGTGGATCGGGAATGCGGCCGCCCGAAGCCATGGCGCGCAGCTCTGCGATAGCGTTGCGGGTCAGTGCGATCAATTCGTCGTCGAACGGCACGGCCACGCGTTCCTTGCTCGCCACGTAGTAGATCGCGCCCTCGTCACATGTGTAGCCATGTTCGCGAAGCAGCATGCCTTGGGCGCAAAGCTGCACGCGCTCGGGGTCATAGACGCCACGCGCCGTGTGCGGGCGTTTGCCACGCTTGTAGTCGACGGGAGTGACGATGTCTCCCTCGCCCTCGATCAAATCGAGCTTGGCGATCAATCCGATGGCGTTGGACGACAGGGTGATGGAGCGGGCGTGTATCTCCACATTTTCCTCGCGCGCCTTGCCCGCATCGGGCAGGTCGCCCGATGGCTTGTCCACGCGTTGGTGTCGATGTCTGCCGTCCACGGTGTCCGCAGAGTCCGCCCATTCGCCTTGAACCCATTCGAGGTAGGCCAGCCGTGGGCAGTACACGTGCTCGTTGAGCATGCGTACCGGAATCAATGGCTGGTCGCCACCCAGTTCCGGAAACGGCAGTTGCAGATCCCCTTGTTTCGGTTCCATCACCGACCCCCTGTGGTCGCCGATATCCCTCGGGATGTCGGGGGTTTTACTCTCGGCATTGCAGCGGATGCAAGTGCGAAGCACTGTGCTTTCCGCGGCGCGTTGACGGTGGCGGGATGACGGCAGCAGCAGTCATCAACCCGGGCCATGGAACCCGATCGTGGTCGCATGCGTCCCATGGTGTCGTAAGGCACTGCCAGTGCGGGCAGTCGACGACCCGATGAAATTGTGCGGGAGAGCCGTTGAGAATCGCATTAATCGTATGTACAATTAATCATGCTCACCGTCGTCGAAACCGCCATGTTCCAGCGCTACGCTGCAAGCGTATGGAGTGACGACGAACGACACGAGTTCATCGGATGGATAGCGGAGCACCCTGAGGCCGGCGACGTGATCCCAGGAGCCACGCCGTTGCGCAAAGTGCGATGGTCCCGCACGGGAAGCGGCAAGCGCGGAGGAACCCGTGTGATCTACTACACCCGCCCGGCAGCCGGCACCGTCTACCTGCTCATCGTTTACCCGAAATCCACCACTGAAAACCTGTCACCGGCATTTCTGGCCGAACTACGCAAGGTGATCAAGCCATGAAAAACGCCAAGCTTTCCGCTTTTGAGCGCGACTTGCTGGAATCAGTCCGGCAGGCTGAGAACGGCATGCATGCCGCCGTGCATACACCGGATGCCATCCAGGCCCGCAAGCGCGGGCGTCCGGCCGGAAGCACCAAGCCCGACGCGAAGATACCGACCACGCTGCGATTGCCACCTGATGTACTGGCGCGCTGGAAAGCTACCGGCCCCGGTTGGCAGACGCGCATGGTGCAACGGCTGTCGGCTCCGTAATTGTCCGTATCCTGATGTCCGGCTCAATGCTCCGCAGTTCGAGCGGGACATTGGGAACGTACGTCAAGCTCAAGGGCGCTCTTCTGTCGCTGAAGCGAACAATCCTCCACCGAAGTGCAGTGTTTTGCCCAGAAGTAGGGGGCCAGGTACAGCAACCTTAAATCGCACCAGCAGATCCGAACCTTCCATCTCCACTGCTTGCGGTACAGGCAGCTGTCGCCGCCGTACTTCTTTCAATATGTCGTCACGCCAGGAGTCATGGCTATTCCGCTTGATATGGCGTGTACGCGAGTACGGAGTGGCGGCCAGCCACGTGTTTGAAGCGGAGAAAAGTGGATCTTCATCTTCGAGAACCTCGATTCTTTCAAGATCCAGCTTGCCTGCGCGGCCTGCACGCAATTCACTGAGGCCAGCCAAGGCTTGCGTGAGTGTCCCAAGATATTTGCACTCCTCCTTGGATGGCTCCCGATGTTCAATCACGTGCGGGGCAATCACCAGCAGACGCTTGCGCGCCAGATCGGGCACGAAGGCCAGATGTGTGTGTCCACCTCGGCGGGCCGTGGAACCGTCGTCTTCGTGACCGGTGAAAAATGTGGGTAATTTCTTCCGTATCCCTATTTCGCTTTGCACTCGCGCCATCACGGCGCGGCGCAGGGCCCGCGCCAGTGGCAAAGGTTCGGCGTCGACGGCCAAGCCGTCCACGATGTTGAAGGCCAGTACGCCTTCTACTTGTCGAACCGGAACCATCAAGCCAAGGCCACCGTAACGTCCGTTGCCCAAAATCAGTGGCCCACTGATAGCTTGGGAAAATTCAATTTCCACGTGCCAAAGCTGATGCTTGGAAAAGCGCGTGCCATCGGCGAAGGCCTCGGCGCGTTCACCGTTGGCATGGAAAGGCTCACGCTGCACGCGAAGGCCAACCACCTGCTCACGCCGTCCGACATGGCGCAGTGCCTGTATGACGGCGTGACAGGCGTACCGTCGCTCTTCGACATGTCCTTGGCTACCGTTGGCTTCCTCGTGTTTGTTGGGGTAGTCAATTCGCCGCCGCTTCGTGCCTTCCGGCAGGGCCAGTGGCGTAACGCTTCGCCACAGGCGTGCAGCGTGGCCTTCCGGCACGCCGTAACGGGCCAGCATGGAGTTGTCCGACGCTGAAACAAGTTGCTCCGCCCAATAGTCGCCACGGGTGATTTCACCGGTTCTTACGTCGATTCCGTGCGAAGCGATGGACGAATCCGAAAGCGCCCAAGCAATATCGTCCGCGCGGATCGGACAATCTGGCGGCACATTCACCAGCACGCGGCGGATGCAACGATCGGCATGGGTATGGCCGATGGATGGCAGCGGGATGATGTTTATGCGCTGTGCTTTGTCAGCGTCGGTGGCATTGCGACCTATGAATACGCGTCCGATTTCACCTTGTTTGGAGGGCAGGGCATCCCATAGCTTCCTTGTTGCCCCGGATTGGGGTATCCCCTGTTGATCGACGCTGCCGCGAATGATCTGTACCAGTGCCGCCGCGCCCTTCAACGGCCACGTTGCGAAGGGAGTGCCAGGTGCGGTGGTGCGCCGCAGCTCGAACAGTAGGTGCGTGGTCGGGCTGTTGTAAGCCACGGTACGAAAACGTGGCTTGGGCGTATTTGCGAACTGGGTTGTCTCGTTGATCTGCCTAAAGCGGTGAGCGTTCGCTTTATGCCGGTATTCCAAGCTGGCGAGCGAGCCGTCGTCGGGGCAATCCAGTGTGAGGTCGTTACCGCCCTTTGACGGCTGGTAAATTGAGCCAGGGTAGCTGATCAGATATTCCTCGGCCTTCGCTTCGTCGAGCACATCCCCGATGGCCCAGGCCATATCTACGCCACGGCCGAGTTGGTAGAGGCCGTTCACAATGTTGCAGATGCAGTCGGCGTGGCTCTCATCACCATCAAAGCGCCAGATGTAGAGCAGCGGCTCGGTGGCGTCGAAAAGACGTGGGCGGATACGCTTGGTGGCGCTGCGAATTTCCGCGATACGCCGAATGTCGCCGCCCTTGGCGTCCAGGTCGTTGTTAGGGACAAACAGGTTGACGTTCTGACCGCTATAGGCTGCGGGCGCGGCAATGGTGGGAGCGCTGAGTGTTTCCAGCCACTTCAACGCACTGCGCTTGGCGTCGTCCAGCCTCGGCAGTGCCGCTGCTGCCACCAGCGCCTGGAACAGACGCGCCGGCGACGGTGGCCAGTTACCAGCGCCGTGGTAGCGGCCATCGTGG
>Ga0206102_1000453_pt1 | contig 12995 bp, 12 predicted proteins | sample 1B1Ametagenome_FD_148645 | JGI IMG/M metagenome (GOLD analysis project Ga0206102, IMG submission 148645) | Enriched microbial communities from leaf-cutter ant dump, University of Wisconsin, Madison, United States - 1B1A | ecosystem: Environmental > Terrestrial > Nest > Insects nest > Nest dump... | reverse complement strand
CGCATGACATTGTCCTCCGCTTCGTGTCCCAAACGCCGTCAAACGTTCAAAACGAAGTAGAATCAATGTCATGCACATTGTCCAGAACGCTTAACCGGACACCAGTGGGACAAGCCCGGCAATGACGAGCGCGGGGGGGAACCTCCATTTCTCCCGCAAGGGGAGAGGGAGGCTCGGGCTCACTTGGCCCGTTCCACCCCATGTCATTTCCGCGAAATCCGCGATGTCATTCCCGCGACAAGCAAAAACCTCCGTTTCCGGCCACGACACACAACCCCCACCACCCCGTCACCACCGGGCTCGTCCCGGTGGTCCATGGGATTTTGAGACACCCCATGGATTGCCGGGACAAGCCCGGCAATGACGAGTGCGGGGGGATGGGGAGCCTTCACCTCTCTCGCAAGGAAGGAAGGGTCGGGCTCACTTGGCCCGTTCCACCCCCATGTCATTTCCGCGAAATCCGCGATGTCATTCCCACGAAAGCAAAAACCTCCGTTTCCGGCCAGAAGGCACAAACCCCACCACCCCGTCACCACCGGGCTCGTCCCGGTGGTCCATGCAATACCGAGGCACCCCATGGATTGCCGGGACAAGCCCGGCAATGACGAGCGCGGGGGGATCTCCATTTCTCCCGCAAGAAGCGCGGCGGACTGGCGTGTGGACATCATGCCCGAACACGCCTCTCCCGCCGTCGCCGGCGAGTTGCAAATTCCTGGCCGCCATTATCCGTTCGTCCGGCCTCGCCGCCTTGGATTGATCGAGCCATCCGCTTCGGTATCGTTCATCACGTCGCCCTCCACGGTATTTTCGCCTTCCTCATCCTCGAAAATCATCTCCTCCTGGTCGAGGCCGCGCGTGGTCTGGCCAATGCCGGGATTGCGCTTGAGATCGAGGTCGTTGGCATGCTGCCGGCGCGGCTGGTTGTTGCGGGTCATTGGAAAATCTCCTCGGGTCCATGGGCCGCCCTCACCAATGCAAGCGCCGCGCCGGCCGCCGGTTGCATGGCCGGCCGATCACGATTGGCAACCGGCAGCCCGTCCGGGCCGTTGGCCAGCGAGGGCGCATGGAGACACGATCATGGTCCAGCAGAGCAATCACGAAACGCGCGGCACCGAAAAGGTGACGCAGGGCCCCCGCACGCGCGAGCAGCAAAAGGCGATCATCGAAAAACGCGAGCGCAGCGACGGCACGCCCGTCGACCCGCACGCCGAATCCATCGCCCAGGCCCGCGCGCAAGCGACGCCGCCGCCCAAAAGCTATGACAAATCCAGCGGCGAGCGCGCCATCCGGCGCGGCGCCCATCAGGAGGGCGACCACCACAAGCGGCGAATGGACGAGGACGAAATGAAGGGACGCTAAGGGCCCCGACGGCTCCACGCCTCCTTAACCGGCGCGGGGGCATGGTGGCGGCGTCATCCGCAAGGGAGCTGCCCCCGTGCCTGCGCCGTCCGCTTCGCCCCGCCTCGACTGGCGCTGGTTTTCCGCCATCCTGGCCCTGGCCATCGTCACGCTGGTGGCGCGCGCCATGCTGGGCCGGGGCGATGCGCCGTTCTTCGCCGATACCGACGATGCCATGCGCATGGTCATGGTGCGCGATTTCCTGGCCGGGCAGAACTGGTACGATCTGGTCCAGCATCGCCTCAATACGCCGCTCGGCGCGGAAATGCACTGGTCCCGGCTGGTGGACCTGCCCCTGGCGCTGCTGCTGGGCGGGCTGACGCCGTTTGTCGGGGCGGACGCCGCCATGGTGCTGGCCGGCACGCTCTGGCCGCTGCTGCTGCTGGCTTTGCTGCTCTGGCTCAGCGCCCGCATCGTGCTCGACCTCGTGGGGGAAGCGGGCCTGCTGCCCGCCCTTGTCCTGCCGGTGCTCAGCCCCGCCATCATGGCCGAATTCGCGCCCGGCCGCGTCGATCACCACAATGTCGTCATCGTCCTGACCCTGGCCATGCTGTGGCTCAGCCTGCTGGCCCTGCGGCGCCCGCGCCTTGGCTGGGCCGCCGGCCTGGCGGGGGCGACGGCCCTGGCCGTCGCCATCGAGGCCATTCCCCTGGTGCTCGCCGCGATCCTCGTCTTCGGGCTCGCCTATGTGGCCGATCCGGCCCGAACCATGGCCCTGCGGCGCTTCGGCCTGGGGTTTGGGGGCGGCCTCGCCCTGCACCTGGCGCTGGCCCGTCCGCCCGGGCGCTGGCTGGAAGCGGCCTGCGACATGCTCTCGCCGGTCTATGTGCTGGCGGGCCTATTGGTGGGGGCCGCCTATCTCCTCGTCTCGCTCGTGCCGCCGCCGCGCGCCGCCTGGCAGCGCTTCGGCCTTCTCGCCATTTTCGGCCTCGTGGCCGGCCTGGTCCTGGTCCTGTGCTATCCCCAATGCCTGGGCGGCCCCTATGCGGGGCTCGATCCATGGCTCAAGCATCATTGGCTCGACACGATCACCGAAGCCAGGCCCTGGCACCGATCGCTGCTTGCCCTGCCCGCCTATACATTGGCGGTCGGCGTGCCGGTCTTTCTCGCCCTGCCGGCCTGCCTCATGGCCCTCCGGCGCAGTCCTGGCCGGCGGCTCGACTGGCTGGTCGTGCTGGTCTTTCTCCTCTGCGCGGGTGTGGTGATGCTGGCGCAGGTGCGCGGGGCGCGCCTCGCCTTCATGCCGGCCATGCCCGCCGCCGCCTGGCTGATCGTCGCCATGCGCGGGGCCTATCTGGCTCGCCCGCGCCTCGCCCCGGCGCTGGGCCTTGTGGCGAGCTGGCTCGCCTTTTCGGGCCTGGTGCTGGCGCTGGGCATGGGCCTGGTGCAAACGGCCCTTCCCACCGCACCGGGCGGGGGCGAAGTCGCCATGCAGCAGACCAAGCGCTCCTGCCTGGTTCCCGCGGCCTTCGCCGATCTTGCCGGCCTGCCGCCCGAGCGCGTCATGACGCCCATCGACCTGGGCGCGCATATGCTGCTCGAAACCCGCCACGAGGTGGTGTCGGCCCCCTATCACCGCAACGAAGCGGGCGTGCGCGACACGTTCGACTTCTTCAACGGCCCCGCAGACCAGGCACAAGCCATCGCCCGCCGGCGCGGCCTCACGCTCCTGGTCACCTGTCCCGCCATGCCGGAAATGCGGGGTACGGGCGTGCCGGCCGCGGACGCGCTGGTGCGGGCGCTGGCCATCGGCCCATTGCCCGATTGGCTGCACGAGATCGCCGCGCCCGGCCCGCTCAAAGTCTACGCCATCGCGCCGTAGAAGGGGCATGAGTTGTCGAAGCTATGAAGGTTGTTCGTTCGGAGAGGGACTGAGAAGCTGGGGTTGCGAAACCAATCCACCTTCAGCGGAGCTCCCCGAATGAACATCCACAAGAATGCGCGCCTGATGCCATCAGGTCGAGTGCTTTTGGTGCAGCGGATCGAAGCGGGTTGGCCAGTGTTCAAATCTGCTCAGGCAGGTGGGGTATCGGAGCGAACGGACCATTGCTGGCCGAACTGGTACCGACCGGGATCGATAACTGACTGTGGAGCAAATGTTTCCAAATACTGATTTATCGCCAAGTGCAATCGTGAGAGCAACGCCTGAAATTCGGCTCTGTCGGCGGCCCGAAAGTCAGACACAACATCGAATCCAGAGGCGCTATATCAGCGTTTGAACTGTGCGTGAGAGGAGGACAGCCCAGCATATATCGCAATCAATCTATCAACCAGAGTTTCACGATTGAAATCTCTTGCAATGACCTGGATTCCTTTTTCTCCTATCTTCTCGCGATCAATCTTTGATAGGCTTTTGAGTTTCATGACTTGCTCTGCCAAAGAGGCGCTGTCGCCGGCGGGTGCCGTGAATCCAGCGCCCGATGCCTTGATTACGTCAGCTCCCTCGCCGTTCAGCATAGCCAGAATTGGTTTTCCCGTCGCCAAGTAGGTTTGCACCTTGCCCGGGATCGTCAGGCCGAAGATTGGTTCGTCCCGCAAGCTCACGAGCAGAGCGTCTGCGTGTTTGAAAAAGGATGGCATACGCTCAAGGCCAAAACGGCCCGGCATGACAACCTTTTCGCCCAGACCACGAATCCCGATCTCATTGGCGACCCAATCTGCGCGCCTGCCATCGCCTACAATTATCCAGCGCAGGGGCTCGCTTCGCAGTATTTCCGCAGCATCTAGAACCGCGCCAAAGTCCTGTGCCTCCCCAATATTTCCAGTGAACACAATATTGAAAAGCTCTGGTCGATGCTCGATCTCCGGAGCAAGGCTGGCAGCCTCAATTGGTTCGGCTGGCTCCGCCCAGCTCGGAAAGTAGATTATTTTTGACGTATTCTTGAGCTGTTGACTGATCGTTGTGACGAATGCACGAGACTGAACAAGAACAACATCGCACCGTGAATAGATACAGCGGACCAGGTAGTCGACAAGGCCAAGTACTACTTTGGATCGGACTGCACCCACGGCCGACAAGGACTGGGGCCATAGGTCCAGGACCCAAAAGGCAATCGGGGCCCGTTTCAGCAATTTTAGCACGATGGCAGGCAGGCCAACAGTCACGGGCGAGGGCTGGAAAACGAAGATGCCGTCAAACTTCCTCTGGCGAAGTTTCCAAGGGCCGAAGATACTCGCAGATACTGCAAACGAGATATAATTCAGCATCAGCCGCAAGCCGCCGCGGCCACGCGGCAGCATTCTGACGCGAATAACTTCCGCACCTGCGAACCGCGCAAATTTGGCCGGGCTCTCCAGGAAATCTGGGAAAGTGTAGCCGTCTGGATAGTTGGGCTTTCCTGTCAGAACGGTTACTTCGTGGCCGCGATGAACAAGCTCCGTAACTAGGTCATTGATGCGGAAATTCTCGGGCCAAAAATACTGGCTTATGACGAGTATCCTCATCTCTAGATCGCTTGTTTCCAGACGGTACGCATGACGTAGTCACGATAGGAATGGATGATCCGCACGATCTTGTCAGAGACGTTGGGCATGGAGTAGTCGGCGACTTGGCGGAGCGAACGGTTCGTGCCGCGTCCTTGGCCTTCTAGGATGGCCATTGCCTGCAGAACGCGCTGCAGATCTAACCCTGTCATCATCACCGATGCCTCTTCCATGCCCTCGGGGCGCTCGTGGGCTTCTCGCAGGTTTACTGCAGCAAAATTTAGGATGGAGGCTTCCTCGGTTATAGTGCCGCTGTCCGACATCACAACGCGGGCGCGCATCTGCAGGTTGACATAGTCATGGAAGCCGAGAGGTTTCAGCAGCTGGACGTTTGGATGGAACGAGGCCCCGGACGCGTCAATGCGCTTTTTGGTGCGGGGGTGCGTGGAGACGATGACCGGCTCGTTGAAACGTTCTGCCACTCCATTGAGCACACCAATCAGCTTGGTGAAATTGACATCGGAGTCGACATTTTCCTCTCGATGTGCGCTTACAACCGTGTATCCGCCCTCCGTTAGTCCTAGGCGTTGGAGAACGTCGGAAGCGTCGATCTGGCTTCGGTAGTGCGACAGAACCTCGAACATGGGCGAGCCGGTCTTGATCGTTCTATCAGGAGGAAGGCCCTCACGAAGCAGATATTCTCGCGCAATATCAGAATAGGTAAGATTGATATCCGCAGTGTGGTCAACGATGCGGCGGTTAATCTCTTCGGGAACGCGCATGTCGAAGCACCGATTTCCCGCTTCCATGTGGAAGATCGGTATCTTGCGGCGTTTGGCCGGAATAACGGACAGGCAGGAATTTGTGTCGCCTAGCACAAGCAGCGCCTCTGGCATGTACTCGGCCAGAACGGAATCGATCTTGCCGATAATATTGCCTATGGTCTGGGCGGCCGTATCGCCTGCAGCGTTGAGAAATACGTCAGGACGACGCACGCCAAGGTCGCGGAAAAAAATCTCGTTCAGCTCATAATCATAATTCTGTCCGGTGTGGATCAAAAGATGATCGCAATGCTCGTCGAGCTTGGACATGACGCGCGAAAGGCGGATAATTTCCGGCCTGGTTCCGACGACGGTCGCGACTTTTAGACGCTTCATGGCTATAGGACCCTTGCGGCGATGGTATCTGGTTTGTTGGGGTCAAATACCTCATTGGCCCATAGCATCACGACCATAGTTTCGGTTCCGATATTTGTGATGTCATGCGACCATCCCGGGATCGTCTCAACAACCTGGGGGGATTCTGCACTGGTTTCGAGCACATATGTTTCGTTCGTAAGGATATGTCGAAAGCCAAACCGTGCTCGCCCCTGCACAACAAGGAATTTTTCAGTCTTGCTATGGTGGTAATGCCCGCCGCGGGTGATTCCGGGGTGCGCAGTAAAGAACGAGAATTGCCCAGCATCAGGTGTGCGCAGCATCTCGGCAAACGTGCCGCGCGGATCGGAGTGAGCAACCAGCGGATAGCAGAAATCCTTTGGGTCAAAATAGCTCAGATAGGTCGAGTGCAGGGCACGTCCAAGCCCTGTCCCGACCGAACCCGTCACCAGCGATTGTCGACTATCGCCATAGCGCCGTATCAGGTCAGCAAGCTCACCAATTGTGGTTTCGTAAATCGGCCCCAGATCGCCGCTGAACTGGCCGCCAGTCTCGATACTCGCCAGCAATGAATCCACTACGTCGTCCACATAGATCAGGCGTAGTCGGGCTTCCGGGTCATTGACGGTTATTGGCAGACCGTGAGCAATGTTATGACAAAAGGTTGCGACGACCGAGTTGTAATTCGGTCTGCTCCATTTGCCAAACACATTGGGCAAGCGCCATACATGGACGGGTGCGCCGGAAGCCTCGCCATAGGCCGCCAGCACTTCTTCCGCGGCACGCTTGGAGCGTCCATAGGAATTGTCTTGCGCGGCATGAATTGACGACGAGAATACGATAGGCACTGCTTTCTTCAACTGCTGCAATGCCTGCACCAGTCGTTTCGTCATGCCAAAGTTGCCAGTTTCAAATTCGCTTTCATCGTCAGGCCGGTTTACCCCAGCAAGATGGACCAGAAAATCTGCCCCGGAGAGTTTTCCTGCGAGTGCGTCAATCTCTAGGTCACGAGCGATCTGGATAATTTCATGACCGGCTTCATTGAGACGTACGGTAAGGTTCTTGCCTATGAAACCATTGGCTCCGGTGACTGCGATTTTTGCCATTAATCTGTCAGCGTTGGGTTTCGACCAGCGATAAGGCCCCGAACGAAGTCGAGCTTCAGAAGCAACGTGCTCATGCCTGCCTTGTCGAGACGCGTTGTGTTGTGCGAATTGTAATCCTCGGAGCGCGTAATTGTTGTCTCACCTTTCTCGACATATTTAGCATAATTGAGGTCGCGGAGGTCGGGGGGGACGCGATAGTATGCACCCATGTCGGCGGCGCTGGCCATTTCTTCCCGGCTCAGCAAGGTCTCAAACAGTTTTTCTCCGTGCCGCGTCCCGATAACGTCAATCGGATGGCTAGGAACACCCAATAGATCGCGCATGGCATCGGCCAGTACGCCAATTGTTGCTGCTGGCGCCTTCTGCACGAAGATGTCGCCATTGCTGCCATGAGTGAAAGCGTAGAGTACGAGATCGACTGCGTCAGACAGCGTCATCATGAAGCGCGTCATTTCGGGATCTGTGATGGTGATGGGCTCGCCGGATGCAATCTGCTGGGCAAAGAGCGGGATCACCGAACCACGCGACGCCATCACATTACCATACCGTGTACCGCAGATAATTGTATGGGACTTTGCCAACTCGCGTGACTTCGCTACCATCACTTTTTCCATCAGCGCTTTCGAGATGCCCATCGCATTGATTGGATAAACGGCCTTGTCGGTTGAAAGGCAAACGACGCGGCTGACACCATTGTGTATGGCAGCTTCGAGCACATTCTCGGTGCCCACCACGTTGGTCTTGACCGCCTCCATAGGATGAAACTCACAGGAGGGGACCTGCTTTAATGCTGCGGCGTGAAATACGAAATCTACGCCGCGTGTTGCTGAGAGAATGCTTCCCGGGTCACGAACGTCGCCGATATAGAACTTCAGCTTGTCGCTGTGAAACCTCTTGCGCTGATCATCCTGCTTCTTCTCATCGCGGCTGAAGACGCGGATTTCGCCTATATCTGTATCAAGGAAACGTTTCAGCACGGTATGCCCAAACGAACCCGTGCCACCGGTGATCAGCAGAGTTTTTCCAGTAAACATAGTCATCCCATCGGGTCTGTTCAGCCGCTACTCGGCGTGGAATCTGCATGGCCGCAGGCACGCGTGTAGAGAAGCAATGGTGCGGCTTCTATCCAAGATAGCGCCTTAGCCGCTCTTTATGAGCTTTCGCAACACCCTCTATGCCAGGCAGCCAGGTCGCCAGATAGGCCGCAGCATATGGGAGACGAAAGTGATGCGACAGAGCCTCACCAAGAAGGCGGCGTGCCGACCTTCGCGAGACGGGAAGTTCGCGAAATGCATCTCCTGCCTTGAATCTCGCCATACCGACATCGCAAGATTCAACGATCTCATGCCGCCCGGCAAACCGCTCGCGAACCATCTCAAGAGTTTGGACAAACTCGTGCTTATAGGCACTCAGGTCCTTGCCGTTATTTACTCCGTGCTTGCGGTATCGACACCAGATACCTGGCAGCTTGGCAACCTTGCCCGTTGCCGCAATTTCAATCTGAAACAGCCAGTCGCTTGCAACGGTTATGGCCGTGTCATAGCCGCCCTTGGGCATTGAGCTGCGCCGGAACACTATGCTCATGGGTCCCGCTATGCCAAGTTTCTCGATGATGCTTGATACATTGTTTGTGTCGAGACGAGGCGACGAGTTGGTGATGAAAAGGGTCTTTCCACTCGTGCTGTCGAACACCTCAACAGCATGATAGGTCATGACAATGTCAGGATTATTTTCAAGAAAATTGATCTGGAAGTCAAATTTTCCTGGTAGCATGACGTCATCACCGGCGAAAAGTGAAATATACTTTCCATCACAGGCCATGAGTGCCTGATTGCAATTCCTGGTGATGCCAATATTCTCAGTGTTGTAAAATGCCTTTATCAGGTCAGGATATTTTTCATGATAGCTGCGCAAGACTTCCTGCGTGCCATCTGTCGAACAGTCGTCACTGACGACGATCTGCATGTCGTCACGATTCTGGGCGATTATGGAGTCCAGGCATTCTGCGAGAAATTCGCGCGCATTGTAACATGGGACCATGACGCTGATAACGGGGGAGGGCATTATTCAGTCTCCTCAAGAAGACGTGGCCGGCCGATTGAAATCAGGTAGTAGGCGATCGCAAAACACATATAAGCCGATGCATTTGCCAGAAATGCGTAGGAGGCACCAATCAGACCAAACTCACGCGTCATGTAGACGCTGCCGGCATATAGCGTGAAGCTGAAAAACAACTCCGACACCACCATAAGGACGACTTTGCCGCGCACAATCATATGATAGGCGATGACCCAGCAGCCAATGCGAATGACGCTGCCCAGGAGCTGAGGGGCAAGAATGTCGGCGACCGGGATGAAGTCGCGGGAGAACATGAAAACGACGACGAAATTGCGAAGCATGTAGATGCCGAGCGCCAACACGCTGCTTGTCGCTACAGCAAAGGCGATAGTCTTGTGGACGAGCCTGCGCTCTTGATTGCCGGTGGCCACTCGGCTGAGTTGCGGGATATAGAAGATGGAAAGCGCTGTTGTTATCACGAGAAGGTAGAGTTCTGCGATACGCCAGGATGCCTCCCAATAACCAGCATTGGCCCATCCTAGCTGATCTCCTATCGAAGTCCTTATGAGCATTAAAACGACTGGCGTTGAGACGACTGTCGTCATGCTCATGATCCAGTAGGGAGCGTATTGGCGCAGACTCGTTGCGTCGAACTTCGGCCTGAACCAGGTCCAGTCAATCTGGGATGGCGCCTTGCCGATAAGCACGAATGCGACAACGATCGCGCTTGCGGGAGCAAGCACAATGCTTGCCAGGCCGCCGCCAAGGCCAAAAAAAGTCACCAGCAAGATCGAGAGCACCAGCAAAAGAAGGCTCGATGCCGACTTGGAGATAATCAGCTCGCGGACCCGACCTGAGCCATTGAGCAACGCCAGAACGATCTGGAACAGGACACTGAATGGCATGGCAAGCGCAAGGCAGATGAACGCCCAGGCAAAGTCTGTCGTACCAAAGATCAACGCCGAAAGCGATCCGGGGAAAATCAGTGAAGATAGCGCCAAGACCACCAGTAGCGGGCTGGCGAACCCTACCGCCCGCTCGACATAGGGCCTGCTGGTTCCTTGCTCATGGCTTTCGCTGACATATCGGACGAGGCCGGTGGTGAAGGCTCCGGCGCAGGTTGTGATTGCCGCTGCAACAAAATTCTGGAACTGCCCGAAAGTTGCAATGCCCTCGGGTCCTGTCTGCATCGAGAGATACTTGAGCACAAGAAATCCGGAGGCTAGCTTGATACCGGTTTCCAGCGCAGACAGGAACGAGGTCTTGAGCAGATTCAAATCTTGAACCTATTCACCGCATCGATCACGGTGCTCACCTCGTTGTCGGTCATGGCAGGAGACATAGGTAGGCTCAGCACCTGCTTGTGCAGGAGTTCGGTAATTGGAAGGTCGAGATGTGCCAGTTCGGCATAGGCCATCTGTCGATGTGGCGCGATTGGGTAGTGGATGAGAGTTTTGACATCGTTGGCGAGCAAATGTTTTGCAAGAGCATCGCGATAGGATGTTTTGATTACGAACAGATGGAAGACGTGCTCTGACTCGTTGGTCCAGGGCGGAAGTGCAACCGACGGGTTTTTGATCGCAGAAGTATACCTGAGTGCAATTTCTCGCCTGCGTTTCGTGTGGTCCGCAAGATGTCGCAGTTTTACCCTGAGAAAGGCTGCCTGTATTTCATCAAGCCGGCTATTGACGCCTTTGATGTCATTTTTGTACTTCTCATGCGACCCGTAGTTTCTGAGCGCCATCAAGGTTTGCGCGAGGGTCTCATCATTGGTCGTTATTGCACCGGCATCCCCAAGAGCTCCCAGGTTTTTGCCAGGATAGAAGCTAAAACCGGCCGCATCGCCCCAGTTTCCGGCGCGCTTTCCCGCAGCTTCTGCACCGTGAGCTTGCGCAGCATCCTCGAGCACCAGCAAATCATGCTTTCGCGCGAGGGGCATGATGTTTGGCATGTCGGCCAATTGTCCGTAAAGATGGACGGGCAGAATCGCGCGTGTTCTTTCGGTTATCGCGGCGCTAACTTGTTCCGCACTGAGATTGAAAGTGGTGGGCGAGGGCTCCACGAGGATTGGTGTCAGATTGCTGGCGGAAATAGCCAGAATTGAAGCGATATAGGTGTTTGCCGGAACGATGATTTCGTCGCCGTCTCGCAACCTGCCCAGTTCCTTCCATGCACGCAGCGTCAGGATAAGAGCATCAAGTCCATTGCCAACTCCGACGCAATAGCGAGTGCCACAATAGTCGGCGAACTCGCGCTCGAAGGCAGCGAGTTCGTTGCCGCCGATGAACCAGCCGCCATCGATTACTCTCGTCGCTGCATCAATCAGTTCAGCACGAAACTCAGCATTGACGGTTCGCAGATCCAGAAAATCAACCATTTGTATCTATCTCGTACCAATCCAGTACAACGCCGCGACCCCCGAAACCTTCTTTCTGGGAAATAAGGCCTTCATTCAGATATTGCCCAGAATTTTCGGTAGAAATGCCAAAGCTGAAGTGTTTCTTTTTCTCTTCGCTGGCTTTTCCTATTATCTCCTCAAGCAAGAAATCCAAGGCACCTAACTGCTTTCCTTCTTCGGAGGTGGCGATGTATTGTGTGTGCTCAACGGTATCAAAGGAAAAAACCAGGCAGGCCGCAAGCATCGCACCGCCACGGTCGACAGAGTATAGCTTGATCCGGTAAGGAAAAATGCCCTTGAGATAGATCAGTTCGGCAACGGTATGAACGGGCGTCACGTCGTGTCTGGCGAGCACGGATGAGAGCAGGTCGTGAAAGCCCTGCCAGTCATCGCTTTCCGCAACGGTGAGGCCCTCTTTTTTTGCCCGTGCAATGAGCCATTTTCGTCCCTTGGAGAGCTTTCGTGGCGCATCAAGGTGGATGACGCTGGACAGGTCGCGCCGGATAATGCGTCCGCCATTGCGCCATATGGCGTAGAGGTCATCCTGGCTGGGTAGCGTGTCGAAAATGTATGGTACCGCCTTGTAGACGATCCTTTGAAAGCCTGCATCCCGTGCATAGGCGCACAGGTTGTTGACTGCGGCAAGCGTTTCCGCGCCGCGCGTCCTCGGGGCAAGGACGAGCCCGCCATAGGTCAATCCACCGTGGGATGTCAAAGTGTCACCCGCCTGAGAGGCGGGCAAGACAGCGATCAGACGATCGTCCTCCCAGCATAGCAACGAGTGGTCAACGAAACGATCGGCGTGGTACTCCAAAAAAGCGCGTTCATAGAAAAACAGCCGAGCCCGTCCATTCTGGACAAATTTATCCCATACCGGTTGGTCGGCAGTTTCGTAACGGCGCCACACTACCATTCAATCAATTCCGCCAGCCCGAAACCGTCTTCTCCGTACCGACGGCCATTGTAAAACATGAAAATCTTGCCTGCTATTTCTACCACGCTCGGATAGGCGATCATTTCGGAATCCCAGCCGGAACTCGCAACGCTCAGCCCGATGTCCTTGTCATGTCGGGTCCAGTTTCTCAGGTCGCTGGATCGGGCGAAGCCAAGCTTGTAGGGCTCTTGTTCAGTGCTGTAGCCATAGAAGAGATAGTGGTCATCGCTGGATCGGGAGAACAGGAACGGACGACCAATTCGATATTCCAAACCCTCGGTTTCCAGAAACACCTGTCCTGGTCGGTCGAAGCAATTGGGGCGGTCGGATTCTGTATAACGAACGTTATAGACGGGCAGGGTCTTGCCTGCACCCTCAATGAAATGGTCCCCTCCGCCGTACCACGCCTTCCAGACACCATCGCTATGGATCACAGAATGGGGGACGCGGAACAATGTCTCGGTGTCTGTTCGCTCGAAAGCAGGAACACGTTGCCAGCGCCTGAAGGAGCGGCCCATGTC
>Ga0206102_1000448_pt1 | contig 13134 bp, 8 predicted proteins | sample 1B1Ametagenome_FD_148645 | JGI IMG/M metagenome (GOLD analysis project Ga0206102, IMG submission 148645) | Enriched microbial communities from leaf-cutter ant dump, University of Wisconsin, Madison, United States - 1B1A | ecosystem: Environmental > Terrestrial > Nest > Insects nest > Nest dump... | reverse complement strand
GACCAAAAAAGTTTACTGATTTGGTCGGACAGCAAAATACCGTCACGATTCTGAAAAATATTATTACTACAAATCGGTTACACCATGCCTATCTGCTAACAGGAACCCGCGGCGTAGGCAAAACTACTATAGCCAGAATCATAGCCAAAGCGCTTAACTGCCTTAATCTAACCGATAATGAACCCTGCTGTAACTGTAATAATTGCCTGCAAATTGATTCAGGACGTTATGTGGATGTAATTGAAATTGATGCTGCATCAAATACTGGAGTGGATAATATCAGGGAAGTTCTTGAAAATGCACAATATGCACCAACCAGTGGTCAATACAAAATCTATATTATAGATGAAGTTCATATGCTGTCCAAATCCGCATTTAACGCCATGCTTAAAACACTGGAAGAACCACCGGCCCACATAGTGTTTATCCTCGCAACAACTGACCCGCAAAAAGTGCCAGTTACAATTTTATCACGCTGTTTACAGCTAAAATTACGGAATATGTCCATAGCAGAAATTGAAACCCATTTAGCCTGGATATTACAGCAAGAAAGCATAAATTACGAAATAGAAGCACTCTCACTTTTAGCAAATGCTGCAAATGGAAGTATGCGGGATGCGCTTTCCCTGACCGATCAAGCCATTGCATTTTCCAGTGGCCTTATTAGTAAAGATATTTGCCAGCAAATGCTTGGTATCAGTGATGACAGTATATTGATACAAATCTTGGAAGCGATTTATAACAAAGATACCAGGACTTTGACAAATATCTGTGAGCACTTAAATAATGAGGGTGCAAATCTTGAAAATCTGTTAGCGCAAATAAATTATACCTTGTTCCAGATAGGATTAGCGCAATTAAGTCCACAGCCGAATGTCAAACCTGAATTACTGGCATTAGCCGGGCAAATTTCAGTACAAGATTGCCAGCTTTATTTTGAAATCAGTAATTTAGGTATCGAACAAATCAAGAAAGTAACCGCAAAATACCCTGTTTTTGTCATGTCTTTATTGCGCATGATTGCATTTAGCATTGGCAGTAGTGAACAAAAACAGGTTTTTGTCAGTAATGGTAATTTTAATAGTACACCAATTGATTCTACTCAAGAGCCTAAGTTAAATCCTGATGTTCAAAAAGTAGAGCAACATATTACTATTACAAATACCGTTTTAGAAGAAAATATTTCTTCCTCACATAAACATGTAACTGATATACCAAAAGAGGACGCAAAAACCGATGGTGCTCCACCATGGCAGGAACTACGGGAAGAAGCCAGTTCTCAAATACCAGCCGATACAGAAGCGGAAATTATGATTGCTGCACAAGAAGTAAAAGAAAATGCAACGCAAGATATGCCTTTAACAGCCGCTTTTGATGGGGACTGGATAAAATTCATAAAACAGATTGATTATAATAGATTCCCTACGCATACCAGGATTGGGATGGTATTAAATAACTCTCAACTTGAACATTTAGAGGGTAATACTATTACTCTGAGTGTCGATGATAAGTTTCGGGAAGCTGTAACACATGAGTGCGTTGACTTGATTGAGAAGATTTTATATGAAACCTACCAGCAACATTATGATCTTGAATTCAATTTCTCGCAGACCCTGGAAACCTCAATACGAATACATGAAGTAACTACGGCAAGAGAAAAACAGCAGCAAGCAGAAGAATCAATTAAAAATGACCCGATAATTAAAGATTTGATTGACAACTTTTCTGCTAAAATAATCCCTAATTCAATTAAACCAATTGACTGATTTTGTAAAAGGAAATAGATAATGTTCGATAAAGGACAATTAGCCGGGTTAATGAAAAAAGCTCAGGAAATGCAAAAAAATCTGGAAAAAGCCCAGGAAGAAGTTGCCAAGCTTGAGGTAGAAGGTGAATCAGGTGCTGGAATGGTAAAAGTAACTATGACAGGCAAGCATGACATCAAGAAAGTATCCATCGACGATGCCGTTATGGATGACAAGGAAATGCTGGAAGACCTAATTGCAGCAGCAATTAATGATGCCAACCGTAAAGTTGAAGAACAGAGCCAATCAAAAATGGGATCTGCAACTGCCGGTATGCCTTTTGGTGGTGGGCTACCTGGTGGACTTAAGTTTCCATTCTAACAACACTGATGATTTAGCTATAAGCCTGGATTTGAATTGATTCAGGCTTTTTTAATTTCCCCCTGCAAAACATGATAATACTGTCTTCCTTTCAAGTCAACCTCTTATTATTTTCAATAGAGACCCCGGAATAAAATCAGTATTCTTCAATAACACATTATACTAACAGGCAGAAATTCTCCGCCAAGGCAGATAACCTTGCCTGTTAAATAACCATCCTATCCTGGTTTATAGCTTATTCAGTCGCACAATATAAGGATTTAAAGGTATTACATGGAGCATTTGTACCGGAATCACGCCACTTACTATCAGTGCTGCTTGCGTTGCCAACCCGACCAGGAGTACCAGTTGATGATCTCCAATCAGCACAGTCATTGTTGCTGGAGCCACCAGTACCAAACCATACGTTCTCTAGACCACTACCTATCGGATTTTGTAATCCATTGTTCCTAAATTCATTACCATTAACTGCCGCTCCAATAAGATCTCCTGATGCATTAAAATATCTGGCGCCACCAACAGTATTTGATGATTTGTTTAATATAGCTTTTGCCGTTGTCCCATCAGGTTTGCCATTCCCGTTTGTATTACATTTTTGATTTGCTCCGTTACTCCCACCTAAATCGCCGTTATATGTAGCAGCAGTAACAAAAATCATACGCGCAATCTCATAGGTTTGTGTATCATTCACAGTATTATTCCAGGCATTAACAGTCAAAGTCTGATTTTGACCCACTATGGAGGGACCAGCTAATGTTATATTACATATCTGATTATTATGTACAGAATCATAGCTATCACAATTTTTATCAGCCACGGCTACCGAAGCCGCTATAGTACTTGAACTAAGATTAGCGTTGTAAAGATTATTGAACGTCACCCCAATAGTTTTTGGGGAAGATTTTATCTGCAACTTAAAATCATCTATGCTAATGGTAGGATTTACTATTTGAATATCATACTGAAGGCTAGAACTATCAGTCTGAGATTGCCTGCTATTCCCATAGATCACATTATAATCAATAGTTCCATCCTGATATTTTAAACTTGGTGTATTGGGAGATGTTATCGAAAAAATCATTTCGCAACTATTACCCGGCAATAATTGCTGTTCGCAGCTATTTGAGACAGAAGAAAAACCATCATTTGCCAACAAATTAGTCGCAGTAGTCGCTAGAGTAATTTTATTTGTAGCACCTAATATACCGTTATTCATAAATGCCAGCTTTAATCTAAGGTTTGCCGCATTCCCACCCGTCACTTGAGTATTATCATAACAAGCATTGGCAAGGCTACCATTTCCTCTAGGACATCCGGTAATGGAAGTAGTCATACTAATTTGAGGCACATCAAAAATATTCGTATAGACAATTCCTGACCCTGCTACTGGAATATCAGCATATGAACTAGTATCTGTCCAACTAGTGTTTATTGCTGTCAGATTCAGATTATAATTTCCTTCTACCGATGAATTTAACTGATAGATATCAGTGCAAGTACCATCTTTCGGCATAGATACATTATTACAACCATGGGTCACTACTACAAAGTTAGCCGGAACACTTGATATATCCGTAGTAAATCCAGTTGCATCTATTGATGTATTAGTATAAGTTACATTTATAGTATAATTAGTGTTGGTATTCCCGCCGTAAGGATTTACCATAGTCCCATTACCCACACTAAAATCATTACTTGTTGCCGCCACCGTAAATACTGCGCTCGGAGTAGATGTTACTTGCCCACGCATGTCTACTGGCCCAACCTCCTGCCGATCTAGTGAATTAGGGTAAGGCATATAACTCACACTAAAGGTTGCTTTCTTGGCCCCTTCCGAGCCTGGTGGAGACGGACCAAATTCAGTATCTATTGTACAGCTATTATGCCCCGAAGTAACACTTAACTCCGCAGTACAACTTCCCGTTCCCATATTTTTAAATAAATCTGCATCCAAACCTTCAATTTTAAATATTATTTCAGACGCAGTCTCGTCTCCACTATTAGTTAGCGTATAGCTTATTGGTAAACTTGTTTCTACGCTACCACCTACAATTGATGTGTATGTTTGGATCGTGTTCGGGCTTAAACTAAGATTTGCAGTTGATTGTGTTACCCTATAGCTTACGGGTACCACTACTGGTTCTGGTGCCGGAGTGTTGCCGTTGAAACTATAGGAAATACTTAAATTTCCAGTGTTTTCATTTACAGCTATAGTACTTCCATAAGAGAGCATTACATCACAACTTTTGCCCTCTTCCAAAGAGTCTGAAATTGTGGCTACTGGGGCGCTACCTGAATCTACCATACAACTATCAGTATCACTTGTATTTGCTATACTAAACCCGGATAACAAAGCCAAAGTTATGTTGTTTTCTTCGGTATTTCCAGTATTTTTTAGGGTTAAGCGGCGACTTACCGGCCCTCCCGCAGTTGTTGTATAAAAATTACTGTCTGGAGCTAATGTTACACTAAGGTCCGCAAAAGGTTTGTGAGGTACCGGCCTATCCGGAACTGTATTTTGATTAACAATGGCACTAGCAGTAGCTCCACCTTGACCACTATCATATGTTAAGGTTATATTCCCAGTCATTGCCGGTATCCTGGTGTATTTAAGCTTTAACGTTGCTGTGGTGGACGATCCGGTTGCCAACGTTTCTGCTTTGGATGTTACTTCTACATTTGGATTATTTGACACCAATTGCCTCATGTTTACTACGGTATCCCCTATATTCAGGAGTGTTACTGTCTGTTTAGAAGTACTTTCTGTCAAATATAAATTCCCGGGTAATAATTCAACGATTCCCCTATTCTTTGTAGTAGTAAGGGTACTGCTCATTTTAGCGGTTGAAACCACCACTGTTTTTCCGTTTGTTATCTGTCGAGTCTGTGCCTTAATTGTTTGGGTTACGTTATTCCCAGCTGAGACTGGTAATAATATGCTAAAAACGGAACCTTGCACATTTTTTGCTTCTCCTATCCTTATTTGATTTGGAATTTCATTACCATTATTATCCACTAATACTATTTGATTAAAAATGCCTGCATTCGGTGATACTACCAGTGCACTTACCATTATATATGAGGTACCGCTAATTACCGTATGGTAATAGTTTAAAATTATTCCATCTGCTCCACTTAGGTTATTACTAGCTGGTTGTTCTACACCTACGGTCTGAATAAACTGCGCTGATGTCTTTGAAAACTCATTTGTTTTACCCGATAAATTACTACCAGTCGCAACAAAACTAAAACTCCCTGCTGTAATTCCAGTCGGCACTACTAACTTTACCTTACACCAACTATTAGATTCTACTACTGCGCACCCTGCTGCGCTGGTTTTATCTATTGTAACTCCAGTAGCACTACCGATCAAATTGCTAAGTGTATAATGTACATCTTTAACAGCTACCTTTGTTGGGTTATTAATAACTATGTAGCTATTTCCGGAAGCTGTTGGTGAATTAAAGACTGTCTTAGGCGCAATTATCTGCAAAGAACCCACTTCACCACCAGGATTACCTCCTTGCCCTCCAGCACTTGCACTGCCTGGACCACTACAACTAGCAAGCATACTACTTGTTAATAGCAAAGTCTGTAAGAATTTTCTTTTATTCACTTTATCTCCTCTTGATTTTATGTTACATAAAGTTCAAATTATAAAATAACGAGGAGATTACTTGATACCCACCAAAACTGTTGGTATCTTGCTTCTATACAATGAAATATTTGCAATAAGAAAGGAATTTAACAAATAATACAACGTTAACAAAACAGTTAAAACAATACACCGAAATTCAATCCCAGTATATTTTGAACATAATTTGTCATTAAATATTGGCCTGAATCAACATTCATGCTTGAATAACTGATATTTGGCGGATTTGAGCTATTACTGAAATTATAATTAAACTGATAATATCCAATCATGGTAAAACGCTCACTAAAATTCCATTGAACTGAAGGAGTTACTGAAAGAGTATAAAGTGAATAATTATAATGCCCTAAGCTGCCATCATTTGAGTTTGGAACAACAGCACGATGATCCCCATAATTAAAACTTAAATCGAGTCCCAGTTTTAGGGAATTAGGAATTGCGATTAACTCATTTTTAACACCAAATGACCAGTTAAATGAAGGGTCTTCAATAATAAATTGCTGAATACTATCTTCATTTACAGCAAGTAATTGATTAGAATAAGCAAATCCAACATGAGGAATCACATTATACTTATTGGCAAAAAGAAATGCATAGCCTCCAGACAGGCCAAAGTTGCTACCCGAAGAATTATTATAGGTTTTACTAATATTGCTGTTATCATTGTTTGCAAAATTAAATGATAATTTAGTAGATGCTATAACATTAAGCCAAACTCCATTGCTAAATAGTGCCTGTCCATTAGCATTTAAGGCGGATGCCCAATAGTTCCCCGGGGAGGATACTAACGCAGCCCCCACAGATATGTTATTATCAAATTTCTGGAAAGGGCTTGATTCTGCCGCAAAGAGTTTCGGGGCCAATGTTAAAAAAATTAATAAGTATCGTAACATGTATTATTTAACTTCCGCAAGGCTAAATGGTGTTTCCTGATAAACACAGTAATTAAGCCAGTTGGCAAAAAGTAGATGGGCATGCCCTCGCCAAACGGAAAATGGTTTCTGATGAGGGTCATTCTCCGGAAAATAATTCGCTGGTGGATTAATTCTCAAACCCTTATTAATATCACGTAAATATTCTTCCTGCAAAGTTAGAGGGTCATATTCTGAATGTCCGGTGATAAATACTTGTCGATAATCAGCAGTAGCTACCAGATACACACCAGACTCTTCAGACTCAGACAAAATTCGTAATTCTGAATGCTTTAAAATATCTGCACCTCTAGTTTCAGTATGACGTGAATGAGGAACCCAAAAAATATCATCAAATCCGCGTAATAACTTACTTAACTGATGATTTACCTGGTGAGGAAAGATACCAAACATTTTTTCACTTAATGAATATTTGGGAATATTATAATGATAATACAATCCCGCCTGGGCTCCCCAGCAAATATGTAATGTAGAAAATACGTTGTGCTTACTCCACTCCATAATTGAACATAGCTCAGCCCAGTAATCAACCTGCTCAAATTCCATTTGCTCAACAGGAGCCCCAGTAATTATCATTCCATCAAACTTCCCTTCCTTGATATTATCAAATGAAGTATAGAAAGCGGAAAGATGTTCACTGGCAGTATTTTTTGATTCATGACTACAGGTATTCAACAATGTAATTTCAATCTGTAAAGGAGTGTTTCCAAGCAACCGCAGAATCTGGGTTTCAGTTATAATTTTGTTTGGCATTAAATTTAAAATAACTATTTTCAAAGGCCGGATATCCTGATGAGTTGCCCTATCTTCAGTCATTATAAAAATATTTTCCGAATTCAGAATATCAACAGCGGGTAAATTATTTGGTATCTTAACAGGCATAATGATTCCAGTCCATAAACAAAATTTTTCAGCTTGAAACCCTTATTTTCGCATAGTTTCATAAATTAACTTATTAATAACATACCAAAATTTTACTACAATGTCACAATTACTTTCTCTTATCATACCGCAACGCAATATAATATATTAACCTTTATTGTTATAATACTATCTGCATAGCAATAGACAAAACTATATTGTCTTTATTATTATATATAACATGGAGCTAAATATTAATGAATAACAATAAATATCAAGAATTTATGGCTGAGATGATCGGTACGATGTTTATTTTGCTATTTGGTAATGGGGTTAATGCCATGTTTGTCCTCTTTAATCTTGGAGGTTATACTAATATTACTTTTGGGTGGGGATTAGGTGTATTTTTAGGGATTTTAATTAGCAACCGTATTAGTGGTGCACATCTAAACCCGGCAGTAACCTTGGCACTAGTTACTACAAAAAGGTTCCCTGCACATAAAGCGCCTTTATTTATTATAGCCCAGATGCTAGGCGGGTTTATTGGGGCTGCAATAGTTTACTTCTTCTATCAAGCCAAATTTCACCAATTTGACCCTAATTTAGATCATACTGCAGGAATATTTTCGACTTTTCCGGCTATAACTAATACATTTATGCCAGGCTTCATGGCGGAAATTATTGCAAGTGCTATATTGATGTTTGCTATTTTAGCAATTGTAGAAAACTTTGTCAATGATAAAGCGGGGTTTTTAGCTCCATTTGCGGTTGCTGCATTAATCGTAGGTATCGGCATGTCATTTGGAGCCATGCATGGGTATGCCATGAACCCTGCAAGAGATTTTAGCCCACGTTTATTTACTGCTATTATGGGGTTTAAAAATAACGGTTTGACCGGCAGTAGCTGGATTTGGGCAGCCCCGGTTTTCGGATCTTTATTAGGTGCCCCATTAGGAGCGGTCCTATATGATTTAACTATTGGTAAAAAAGGCAGCAAATGAAAAAGTATATTCTGGCACTAGATCAGGGAACAACCAGCTCACGAGCAATTTTATTTGATAAAGCAGGAAATATATGTAGCAGTAAGCAATTAGAATTTACCCAAATTTTCCCGGAGCCAGGATTAGTAGAACATGACCCGATGGAAATATGGTTGACACAGCTAACAACAGCCAAACTTGCAATGTCATCAATTGGTGCTCAAGCACAGGATATTGCAGCAATAGGAATTACCAATCAGCGTGAGACTACTGTTGTCTGGAATAAAAATACCGGAATCCCCATATACAATGCAATTGTCTGGCAAGACCGGCGTACCTCAGATATTATAGATAATCTTAAACAGTCAGGCTATGCAGAAACCTTCAGAAAAAAAACGGGATTGGTACTTGATGCCTACTTTTCCGGTACAAAGCTTAAATGGATACTGGATCACGTTCCGAATGCACGCAAACTTGCCCAGGAAGGAGAACTGGCATTTGGTACAGTGGACACCTGGATTATCTGGAATCTTAGCAACCGAAGGAGTTACGTGACTGATGAATCTAATGCTTCCCGTACATTACTATTTAATATTCATACCGGAAAATGGGATGAAGAATTATTAAAAATACTTGATATTCCTGCAAATATATTACCAGAAATTGTTCCATCTTCTGGTGAAATTGGGGAAGCCAGTTCTGGATTATTCGGGGAGCGAATTCCCATCTGCGGTATTGCCGGAGATCAGCAGGCCGCCACATTCGGAAACCTCTGCACTAAACCAGGCATGGTAAAAAATACTTATGGAACAGGATGTTTCTTATTAAAAAACACAGGAGAAACAGCTTTACAGTCAAAAAACAATTTACTTACAACTACAGGCTGGCAAATTGACGGTAACCGTAATTATTGCCTTGAAGGATCAGTTTTTATTGGGGGTGCTGTAGTACAGTGGATTCGCGATGGAATGAAATTCATTGAAGACTCTACCCAAATTGAAGAATTAGCCACTAGCGTAACTGATAATGGTGGAGTATATATGGTACCGGCATTTGCCGGCTTGGGAGCCCCTCACTGGGATCAATATGCCAGAGGATTGATAATTGGAATTACCCGCGGAACCAGTCAGGCACATATGGCCCGGGCAGCTCTTGAATCAATTGCGTTTCAGGTATCAGATGTGGTCAACGCAATGCATTCAGACTCAGGAATTAAACTTGCGACCTTGCGCGTGGATGGTGGTGCATGTAAAAATAACTTCCTGATGCAATTCCAGGCTGATATCCTGGGTGCTGTAGTAGAGCGCCCAACCTGCCTTGAACTTACTGCTCTGGGAGCAGCTTATCTTGCTGGCCTTGCAATAGGCTTCTGGCAATCAATTGAAGAACTGGAACAAGTCTGGCAGGTAGAACGTACTTTTGAACCTAATATGAATAATTCTTTACGTACAGAGTTACTGGATAATTGGCAAGAAGCGGTTAAGAGAAGTCAGGGATGGGCAAAATAATAAATGGCAAATAATTACTACGACATTATCATAATTGGTGGTGGTGCAACCGGGCTTGGTATTGCAGTAGAGGCAGTGAGCAGGGGTTATAAAACATTGCTGCTTGAAGCTTACGACTATGGTAAAGGGACATCATCCAAATCAACTAAACTAATTCATGGTGGAATACGTTATCTGGCTAATTTTGATTTTGCATTGGTAAAAGAAGGATTGGAAGAGCGCTATTATTTTATCAATAATGCACCGCAGCTGGCACAAACGCAAACCTATTTGATACCATTCCAAAATTGGGGAGAGAAAATAAAATACTGGTTAGGGATTAAAATATATGATGCTTTAGCGGGTAAACTCAAAATTGGCAAAAGCCGCTTTCTATCCAAAGCAGAAACACTAAATGAAGCTCCTGATTTAGCTGCAAACAAAATTATTGGTGGTGCAGTTTATTATGATGGGCAATTTGACGATACTCGAATGTTAATAACTCTACTAAAAACATTTGAGCAATTAGGAGGTACCGCCCTAAACTATACAAAAGTGGTTGAGTTCACATATTCAGATCAGCAAAAAATTAATGGGGTTATCACAAAAAACCAGTTAGACAAAACAGGTAATCAATTCTCTGCAAAACACATCATAAATGCAACCGGTACGTTTAGTGACCATCTGATGAACCTCGCTGAACCAGAACAAAAACATACAAATGTAGCTTCAGCTCAAGGAACTCACCTGGTATTTGATAAGAGTATTTTTAATTCCGAACATGCCATACTAATTCCGGAAACCGGTGATGGGAGAGTATTATTTATTTTGCCATGGCATGATAAAGCATTGGTTGGAACAACAGATCTTAAGGTTGAAGAACCAACCCTTGATCCTATTGCCCGCGAAGATGAAATTGATTTCATACTGGAAGTATTAAGCGACTATTGTAATAAACCTGTAAGCCGCCATGATATTAGAGCAATTTTTAGTGGGCAACGTCCATTAGTAAAATCAGCAAAAAATAAGAATACGGCAAAGATATCACGAAAACATGAAATCTTTGAGACCTCAAACGGCCTGATTACCATGGCAGGAGGTAAATGGACTATCTATCGCAGAATGGGACAGGATACGATTAATTACCTTGAAAAAACACGAAGTTTATTTAAAACTCAATCTCGAAGTCATCAACTTCGCTTGTTCGGGTATACCACTCATAAGATAACGTATCCGCTTGGAATTTATGGAAGTGCGCATGAGCAAATAATAAAGATTCAACAAAACCTGAATAATTTTGAGTTACTTCATACTGATTTGCCATATTTTCAGGCAGAAGTTATTTATCATGTTCGCCATGAACAGGCAAAAACAATTGAAGATATCCTGGCCCGAAGGACAAGAGCATTATTTCTAAATAGTAAGGCAGCAATAGCAAGCGCACCAATTGTAGCTAACTTAATGGCAACTGAACTTGGCCATGATTATATATGGCAACAACAACAACTTAAACAATTTATGCTGGATAGTAAGAAATACTGTATAGGACAAGACAATCTGTGATAAAAAAATACCAGAAAATTTCCGGTATTTTTTTATTATTTACATTAAACCTCTTTCATAACCCATTATTTAACTGTTAGACTAAGGATAAAGACTTTGAGAAACAGAATGTACCGTAATACATGAGTATTTATGACAACGTATAAAAGTTAAAGAAGCAGGTTAGGAAAGAGGTCTATTAATTACAACTAGTAGGTAAGACCAATACTAGCCAATCCACCTACCTGATTTTGTTGATACAGCTGGTACTGCTGCGCAGATGTTACTGCAGAGCTTAACTGGTTATACGAGTAAAAGCCTTGTAACCCCAACTGTAAATTTTCCCAAACATTGAATTTTGCACCAATGGTTGATACAAGCTGATAATTATTTGCAGAAGAATAATTAGAATTAGGCTGTGACTGATCTGAATTATATAAAAACCCCTGATCTGCATATAACTCAAACACCTTGTTAAGTCTATATTCTACTCGCCCGCCAAAACCCACAGTCCAAAAATAATCCTGAGTAACATTAGAGTTTAATTGGCTAGTGCCACCACCACCTGGTGAAGTATTATTATTTAACGAATTTGAGGTAAGGTTGGTATTACGCCCTAATTGAACATATGGAGTAACCAAGAAATGATCTTCTACAGGCATAAAAGCATAACCTACTTTAAAGTTGACTCCAGCTACACTAGGATCTTGCCCTAATGGTCCGGTAACTGCATTAGCATTTGTAGAATTATAGTTACTATACCCGGTCATTAAACTTGCATCAACTCTACCCCAGATACCAACATCGAATAAGCGCTCTATGGACAAACCAATAAAAGTTGTTCCATAATTGGAATTTTGTCCATACGCATTAGATAAATTACCATAAGAGCCGCCAAACCCAATCGAAAATTGATTATCAAAGTCCTGAAAAGCATGATTGGCAGCAACTGGTTCACTTTCAGCTGCCATAGCTAAAGTTGGCAGCATGCACAGGCCTAAAACAGTAATTAATTTGCGCATGAAAAATTCCCAAACAATTTTAAAGATTATACGCCAAAATTATATAACAGTACAAATTTTAACTGCTGTTTTTGGCCTATTTATCCTTAAATGCCAAATAATGTTGAATTATTGCGACAGTTGAATCATCATGAGAAGAAATATTTCCTGATTCAATATCTTTAAGAACAGTTTTGGCCAATTGCTTGCCAAGCTCAACCCCCATTTGATCAAATGAGTTAATATTCCACATGATGCCTTGAACAAATGTTTTATGTTCATACAATGCAATTAGCATACCCAGATAACACGGACTAATTTCCGGTAAAACCAGCAAATTGGTTGGACGATTACCATCAAAAATTTTATGTTTAGCAATCTCAGCTGCATCTGCTTCAGATATACCTTGCGCCAATAATTCAGCTTTGGCAGTTTCATAAGTCTTACCACACATAAATGCTTCGGCCTGAGCAACTGCATTTGACCATAAGATATCATTATGCTGCTTATCACTAAATTTATCTGAAGCTGTGACAATAATATCCATTGA
>Ga0206102_1000439_pt1 | contig 13318 bp, 11 predicted proteins | sample 1B1Ametagenome_FD_148645 | JGI IMG/M metagenome (GOLD analysis project Ga0206102, IMG submission 148645) | Enriched microbial communities from leaf-cutter ant dump, University of Wisconsin, Madison, United States - 1B1A | ecosystem: Environmental > Terrestrial > Nest > Insects nest > Nest dump... | reverse complement strand
ATCCGCCCTTCTGGCACCTTCTCCCGCAAGCGGGGAGAAGGGAACAGCCGGGGCGCGCTGTGCTTTCCTTCTCCCGCTTGCGGGAGAAGGTGCCCGTCAGGGCGGATGAGGGCGCTTTTCCCGGCGTCAACAAACCGTCTTCACCCCCGCGCCTTTTTTTCGACGCGCCGGGCAATGCCTCGCAAACCCAGTCCCAGCAAGGCTTTCACCGTGGTGGCATGCAATTTGCCTCCTGCTCCGTGCGGCAACAGCACGCGGAGCGAAACGATGAGCCTGATCCCCGACAACCTGTTTGGCATCCATACCCGGGCCCTGGACCTGTGGCAGGACCGTACCGAAGTGCTGGCCAACAACCTGGCCAATGCGGACACGCCGGGATTCCAGGCGCGCGACATCGATTTTCGCAAGGTGCTGGCGGCTGCCAGCGGCGGCGCGGGGGCTCCGGGCACGCTGGCGCTGGAGGCGCCCACGCCCGGCCAGATCGGCACCGGCATGACGGCGGCGGCAGGGCCGGCGCTGTCATGGCGCAACCCCACGCAGCCGAGCATGGATGGCAACACCGTCGACGAGCAGGTCGAGCAGGCCGCCTTTGCCGCCAATGGCGTGCACTACCAGGCGAGCCTTTCCTTCATCACTGCGCAGATCCGCATGCTGCGCACCGCGATTACGGATGGCCAAAGCTGATGTCTCTTTTCTCCATATTCAACGTGGCCGGCTCCGGCATGGCCGCCCAGTCCACCAGGCTCAACACGGTGGCCAGCAACCTGGCCAATGCCGACAGCGTGGCCAGTACACCGGAAGCGGCCTACCGCGCCCGCGAACCGCTGTTCGCGGCGGTGCAGAAGCAGTTCGGCAGCCAGGCGGTCGACAACGGCCAGGGCGTGCAGGTGCTTGGCGTGACCGAGAGCCAGGCGGCCATTCCCAGCCGCTACGAGCCGGGCAACCCGCTGGCCAATGCCGACGGCTACGTCTTCTCCAGCAACGTCAATCCGGTCGACGAGCTGGTCAACATGATTTCCGCCTCGCGTTCCTACCAGAACAACGTCGAGGTCATGAACTCCACCCGCCAGCTGATGCAGAAGACGCTGGATCTGGGCAAGTGACACATCCCCTTTCGAGGCACATGAAATGAGCGACATGAACGTCAACGGCGTGGGTTCGGCGGCAGCCAAGGCGTCGGCCAGCAGCACGGACAAGGCGCTGACCCAGTCCGACTTCCTGAGCCTGCTGGTGCAGCAGATGCGCAACCAGGACCCGACCCAGCCGATGGATTCATCGCAGATGGTCAGCCAGCTGGCGCAGATCGGCCAGGTGTCGGCCACGCAATCGCTGCAGTCCTCGTTCGACGCGCTCAGCGCCTCGATGCAGGGCAACCAGCTGTTGCAGGCCAGCAGCATGGTCGGGCGCAGCGTCACCGTGCCATCGGCGGCGGGCCAGTTGCAGGACGGTGGCCTGGATGGCGCGGTGAACGTGCCCGACGGCGGTGGCACGGTGCTGGTGCAGGTCACCGACACGGCCGGCAACGTGCTGCGCACGCTGAGCCTGGGCACGCCGGCTTCGGGGCTGGTGTCGTTCCACTGGGACGGCAAGGGCGACGACGGCACGGTGCTGCCCAACGGCACGTACGGCCTGAAGGCGCAGGCGGGCAACACCGCGGTGGCGACCTACGTGAGCGGCAAGGTGGCCGGCGTGGGCATGACCGGCGCCGATGGTGCGTATCTCGATGTGGACGGTTTTGGTGGGGTCCTGCTGAGTCAGGTCGCGCAGATCAACTGATGGCCCGCGTGGCCACAACACTTGAGGAATCATTCCCATGGCTTTCAACATTGCACTGAGCGGCCTCAACGCGGCATCCGCCGATCTCGAGGTCACCGCCAACAACATCGCCAACACCGCCACCACCGGCTTCAAGGGCTCGCGTGGCCAGTTCGCCGAACTGTTCAACGCTTCCGGCCCCAACCTCAGCGCCACCCAGGTGGGCAGCGGCGTGCGCTTGACCAATGTTGCCCAGCAGTTCACCGCCGGCAGCATCGAGACCACCGACAACAGCCTGGATTTCGCGATCAGCGGCGAGGGCTTTTTCACGCTGAGGGACGGCAAGGGTTACTCCTACACCCGGGCCGGCGCGTTCCAGAAGGATGCCAACGGCTTCGTCACCAACGCCAACGGCCAGCGTCTGCAGATCTTTCCGGCCAATGCCAACGGCACGTTCGACAACAGCACGCTGGCCGACCTGCAACTGCTGACCTCGCAGAACGCGGCCAAGGCCACCAGCAACGTGCAGATGTCGCTGAACCTGCCGTCGGATGCCACCGCCCCGGCCGGCGCGTTCGACCCCGCCGATGCGACCAGCTTCAACCAGGCCACCCCGTTCACCGTCTACGACTCGCTGGGTGCCACCCACAGCGGCACCGTCTACTTCGTCAAGGACGCGGCGGCCAACGTGTGGAACGCGCACCTGTATGTCGACGGCACGGATACCGGTGCGACGCAGCAGCTCACCTTCAACAGCAGCGGCGCACTGGTCACCCCGGCCAACGGCCAGCTGGCCTTCCCGGCAATCAACGTCAGCCCCGGTTCCAACCCGATGCAGCTGACCCTGGACATGACCAAGGCCACCCAGTTCGGCAACACCTATTCGGCCACCGCCATCAACCCGGACGGCTATCCCACCGGCATCCTTTCCAGCATCGACGTCTCCAGCGAGGGCGTGGTGCAGGCGAAGTATTCCAACGGCCAGACCACCTCGCTGGGTCAGCTGGCGCTGGCGCAGTTCTCCAACCAGCAGGGCCTGCGTCAACTGAACAACACCAACTGGGCGGCCTCCTACGACTCCGGCACGGCGGTGATGGGCGCGGCCGGCAACGGCACCTACGGCGTGGTGCAGTCCGGTGCGCTGGAGGCATCCAACACCTCCGACCTCACCGCGCAGCTGGTCAACATGATCAAGGCGCAGCGCAACTACCAGGCCAACGCGCAGGTGATCCAGGCCGACAACAAGTTGACCCAGACCATCATCAACCTGGGCAACTGAGCCCCGGACTTTCGCTGACCCACGGAACCTGACCCATGGACCATTCGCTCTACGTAGCCATGACCGGCGCCACCCAGATGATGCGGGCGCAGTCGGAGGTGGCGCACAACCTGGCCAACGCCGACACGGTGGGCTTCAAGGCGCAGATGTCCGCGTTCCAGCCGCTGGCGGTGCAGGGGCAGGGCCTGCCCACGCGCGTCAACGGCGTGGCCTACGGACAGGGCGTGGACATGCGCCAGGGCAGCCAGATCGACACCGGCCGCGAGCTGGACGTGGCCGTGCAGGGTGCCGGCTGGATCGCGGTGCAGGCCCCGGATGGCAGCGAGGCCTACACCCGCGCCGGTGGTCTGAAACTCACCGCCGACGGCCTGCTCACCGACGACCGCGGCAACCCGGTGATGGGCGACAGCGGCCCGATCACCGTGCCGCAGAGCACGCAGTTGTCGATCGGCGCCGACGGCACGCTGTCGGTGGTGCCGACGGGGCAGACGCCGGAAACCATCACCGCGGTCGGCCGTATCAAGCTGGTCAACCCCGGCATCGACCAGATGTCCCAGGGCACCGACGGCCTGATGCACATGACCGACGGCACCACCGCCACCGCGGACCCGACGGTCACCGTGAAATCGGGCGCGCTGGAGTCGAGCAACGTCAACCCGTCCGAAACACTGGTGCAGATGATCCAGCTGTCGCGCCAGTACGAACTGCAGATCCGCTCGATCAAGAGCGCCGACGACAACGCGCAGTCCGCCTCGCGGCTGCTGCAGATGACCTGATCACTCGAATAGACATCCAGACGTCCAAACGGAGTCAAACACCATGTTCTCATCCCTGTGGGTAGCCAAGACCGGTCTCGATGCGCAGCAAACGCGCATGGACGTGATCTCCAACAACCTGGCCAATGCCAACACCACCGGCTACAAGAGCGCCCGCGCCTCGTTCCAGGATCTGGTCTACCAGAACCTGCGCCAGCCCGGCGGCCAGACCACCGAGCAGACCCTGGCGCCCTCGGGCCTGATGCTGGGTACCGGCGTGCGCGTGGTCGGCAGCGAGAAGCTGTTCACCCAGGGCAACATCGAGCAGACCGGCAACGCGCTGGACGTGGCCATCCAGGGCCGCGGCTTCCTGCAGGTGACGATGCCCGACGGCACCATCGCCTACACCCGCGACGGCTCGCTGCACCAGGATGAAAACGGCCAGGTCGTCACCGCCAACGGCTACGCCCTGGACCCGCCCATCAGCATCCCCGCCAACGCGCAGAGCATCACCATCGGCAGCGACGGCACCGTCAGCGTGAGCCTCGCCGGCCAGGCCGCCAACCAGCAGATCGGCACCGTGCAACTGGCCGACTTCATCAACCCCGCCGGCCTGCAGCCCAACGGCGACAACCTTTACCTGGAAACCGCCTCCAGCGGCACACCGCAGATCGGCCAGCCGGGGCTCAACGGGCTGGGCACGCTGGAATCGGGGGCGCTGGAAAGCTCCAACGTCAACGTGGTCGAGCAGATGGTCGACATGATCCAGACCCAGCGCACCTACGAGATGAACTCCAAGGCCGTGTCGGCCGCCGACTCGATGCTGCAGTTCCTCACCAACAAGACCTGAGCGACGCCGTGATGTCCATTCCCTGCCGATTCCTGCCTGTCCTCTGCGCGCTGGCCCTGCTGGCCGGTTGCGCCGGTGGCCCGACCGCGCGCGACGACGCGCAGTGGGCGCCCACGCCGCCGCCCGCCCAGCCGGTTGCGGCGCAGGCGGACGGCTCGATCTACCACGACCAGCAGAACATGGAGCTGTTCACCGACCCGCGCGCGCACCGCGTGGGCGACATCCTTACCGTCGCCCTGGTGGAAAGCACCCAGGCCAGCAAAAAGGCCACCACCTCCACCAGCAAGACCGACAAGGCCAGCATCGCCTCGCCCACCGTGCTTGGCCACGCCCTGGCCATCGGCGGCAAGGCGGCCGACATCGGCCTCGATGGCGCGCGCACCTTCGATGGCGCCGGCTCGAGCACCCAGAGCAACCAGCTCACCGGCCAGCTCACCGTCACCGTGGCGCAGCGCCTCACCAACGGCAATCTGCTGATACGCGGCGAGAAGTGGCTGACCATCAACCAGGGCCAGGAGCTGGTGCGCATCTCCGGCATCGTGCGCCCGCAGGACATCGGCCAGGACAACGTGGTGCCCTCCACCCGCGTCGCCGACGCGCGCATCAGCTACACCGGCCGCGGCACGCTGGCCGACGCCAATACCCGCGGATGGCTGTCGCGGTTCTTCAATTCCAAATGGATGCCCTTCTAAAATGAACGTCCATACGTCCACAAGCCTCACGGCTGCCCCGAAGCACGAGGGCACGAACCCGCCCGGCACGTTCGCCCCCTCTCCCCCCCGGGGAGAGGGTTGGGGAGAGGGTGCTCCAATCTCCCTCACCTCCACCTGCCGCACGCTCTCGGCGTTCACCCGCCGCCTCACCAACCGCTTTCGCAAGACCGCCCCCTCTCCCCAGCCTTCTCCCCGCAGGGGAGAGGGGGCCGGTCTGCGCTTCGTGTTCGGCCGCACTTCAGCTCTTGCTCCCTCCCCTGCTCGCAGGGGAGGGCTGGGGAGGGATGCTCTTGCCCTGGTGCACAAGATCAAAAGCTTCACCCCCTCCCAGCCTCCCCCTGCAGGCAGGGGGAGGAGCTTCAACACCGCCTCCCCTGCGAGCAGGGGGATGGGCCTCTTCGCCGCCCTCGTGCTTCTGCTGGCCTTCATCGCCCCCGCTCACGCCGACAAGATCCGCGACCTCGCCCAGGTGGCCGGCGTGCGCAGCAACCAATTGATCGGCTATGGCCTGGTGGTGGGCCTGGACGGCAGTGGCGACCAGACCACGCAGGCGCCGTTCACCACGCAAAGCCTGGAAAACATGCTGCAGCAGTTCGGCATCACGGTGCCCGCCAATGCGCGGCCGCAGCTGAAAAACGCGGCGGCGGTGATGGTGACGGCCGACCTGCCGGCGTTCGCCAAGCCCGGCCAGCTCATCGACGTCACCGTGGCCTCCATCGGCAACGCCAAGAGCATCCGCGGTGGCCAGTTGCTGATGACCCCGCTGCGCGGTGCCGACGGCAACGTCTACGCGATCGGGCAGGGCAGCGTGGTGGTCGGCGGCGTCAGCGCGCAGGGCAAGAGCGGCTCCAGCGTGCAGGTGAACATTTCCGCCAGCGGACGCATTCCCAACGGCGCCTCGGTGGAACGCACCGTGCCCTCGTCGTTCTCCGGTGGCGGCAATTTGACGCTCAATCTCAACACCGCCGATTTCACCACGGCCGCGCGCATCGCCACGGCGATCAACCAGGCCTACGGCGCCGGTACCGCGCAGGCGATCGACGGTGGCTCGGTATCCGTGCGCGGGCCGCAGGACCCGTCGCAGAAAGTGGCCTGGATGGGTGCCATCCAGGATCTGGAAGTGCAGCCCGGCGACGCGCCGGCACGGGTGGTGGTCAACTCGCGCACCGGCACCGTGGTGATCGGCTCCGACGTGCGCGTCAGCGCGGCGGCGGTATCGCACGGCGCCATCCAGGTGACCATCGGCGAGCAGCCGCTGGTCAGCCAGCCGGCGCCGTTCAGCAAGGGCCAGACCGCGATCGTGCCCAGCAGCAATGTGCAGGTCAGCGAAGACAACGGCCACATGTTCAAGTTCGGCCCCGGCGTGAGCCTCGACACCATCGTGCGCGCCGTGAACCAGGTGGGCGCCGCGCCCAGCGACCTGATCTCGATCCTGCAGGCGTTGAAGCAGGCTGGCGCGCTTCATGCAGAGCTCGTGGTGATTTGATCACACCGTCAAGATCATGACAGCCATCAACCCCAACAATCCCGCGCTCGATACCTGGACCGAAATGTCCGGCTTCCAGCAGCTGCGCGCGCAGGCGCGCAGCGATGGCGGCAAGGCGGCGTTGCCGGCGGTGGCCAGACAGTTCGAGTCGATCTTCACCCAGATGATGCTGAAGTCGATGCGCGACGCCAACGCCTCGATCGGCGAAGGCATCGGCGACAGCAAGGCGGGCGATTCCTACCGCGACATGTTTGACCAGCAGCTGTCGCTGACCCTGGCCAATGGCCGCAACGGCCTGGGCATCGCGAAAATGCTGATCCGCCAGCTGGGCGGAAAACCCGATGCCGCGCCAGCCACGCCGACCGCCGCCGACCTGGCCGCCACCCGGGCGCTGAGTGCCGGCACGCCGGGCACGAAGACCGCGCGTGACGTCGGCGAGGTGATGAACGCCAACGTGCGCGCCGTGCTGCAACTGGGCAGCGATGGCGATGAGGCGACCGACGGCAGCATGCCTTCCGTCGCCGATGCCGACGCCGGCTGGCGCGACACGCTGGACCGGTTTGCCCGGAGTGCGGCGAACGTGGCCGGCACCGCCGCCGGCTTGCTGCCCGGCGGCGACCCGGTGAATTTCGTGCGCGCGCTGGCACCGCATGCCGCCGCCGCCGCCAGGCAGCTCGGCGTGTCGACCCGCGCCTTGCTGGCGCAGGCTGCGCTGGAAACCGGCTGGGGCAAGCATCTGCCCCGGGGCGGTGACGGCAGCAGCAGCAACAACCTGTTCGGCATCAAGGCCGGCAGCAGCTGGGACGGCGACAAGGTCACCGTGCCCACGCTGGAATACGAAAACGGCGTCGCCGTGCGCAAGCGCGACCAGTTCCGCGCCTACGACTCGCCGTCCGACTCGTTCGCCGACTACGCCCGCCTGATCAGCGACAGCCCGCGCTACGCCCGAGCACTGGGCCAGGGCGACAACATCGCCGGCTTCGCCCACGCCCTGGTGCGCGGCGGCTACGCCACCGACCCGTCCTACGCGCAAAAAATCACCGCCATCGCCAACAGTCCGCAGATGCGCGAGGCGATGGCCGCGCTGCACCTCGATGGGGCAGCGCAATGAACCGGCCCAACCCGAACGCCGTTGTAGGAGCGGCTTCAGCCGCGACGCTTTTCCGCGAGGCCGACAAGAGCATCGCGACTGAAGTCGCTCCTACAGCTATCGCGCCTTTCGCCGCTAAGGGTGGCGTGCGCTGCCGTGCATTCGGCACACCGAGGAAGATCCATGGTTGACATGCTCAACACAGGCGTGTCCGGCCTGCTTGCCGCGCAGGTTGGCCTGGGCACGGTCGGCCACAACGTGGCCAACGTCAACACCGACGGCTACAGCCGCCAGCAGGTGTCGTACGGCACCGCGATACCGCAGGGCGTCGGTGGCTATTTCATCGGCACCGGCGTCAACACGGTGGCGGTGCAGCGCGCGTACAGCCAGTTTCTCAACAGCTCGCTGTGGGCGGCCACGTCCAGCTCCAGCCGGGCCGACACCATGGCCAGCCTCACCGGCCAGATCAACAACCAGCTGTCCGGCAGCAGCAACCTGCAGACCTCGCTGGACAGCTTTTTCGGCGCGGTCAACGACACCGCCAACGCGCCATCGGACACCGCCTCGCGCCAGGTATTGCTGGCGCGCGCCAACGGGCTGGTGAGCACCTTCCAGTCGCTGTCCAGCCAGTTCAACCAGCTCTCCGACCAGGTGCAGCAGCAGATCGGCGACGCCGTCAACTCGATCAACAGCTACAGCGACTCGATCGCCAAATTGAACGGCCTGATCCGCTCGTCCGTGGCCACCGACGGCACGCCGCCGTCCGACCTGCTCGACAAGCGCGACGCCCTGGTCAAGAACCTGTCGGCACAGGTCGGCATCACCGTGGTGCCGCAGAACGACAACACCATCAGCGTGTTCGTGGGCAACGGCCAGTCGCTGGTGTCGGGCACGCAGTCGTACGCGCTGGCCACCGCGCCGAACATCTACGACGCCACCCGCCAGGAAGTGGTGGGCGCGGCCTCGGGCAGCGTGCTCAGCGGCCGCATCAGCGGCGGCGCCCTGGGCGCCCTGATGGATTTTCGCAGCAGCGTGCTGGACCCGGCACAGACCCAGCTGGGCCGAACCGCGCAGGCGCTGGCCAGCGCCTTCAACGCCCAGCATGCACAAGGCGTGGATCTGAACGGCGACGTGGGCGGCCAGTTCTTCAGCGTGGCCGGCCCCACCGCACGGGCGGCCAGCACCAACACCGGCACCGGCAACGTGGACGCCAGCATCAGCGACGTCAGCAAGCTCACCGGCGCCGACTACACCCTCAGCTACGCCGGTGGCGCCTGGACATTGCGCGACACCAGCGGCAACAGCGTGGCGATGAGCGGCACCGGCACCGCCGCCGATCCGTTCACCGCCGCCGGCCTGAGCATGGTGGTGCCGGCCGGTGCCGTCGCCGGCGACAGCTTCCGCATCCAGCCCAGCCGCGACGCGGCCGCCAGTTTCGCGGTGATCATCAACAACCCGGACAAGATCGCCGCCGCCGCGCCGCTGGCCATCAAGAGCGGCATCAACAACACCGGCACCGCCACGGCCAGTGCCAGCCTCGACGGCGGTGCGATCAGCGGCGGCGTCGTGCAATTCACCTCCGCCACCACCTACAGCGTGGACGGCGGCGCCGACCAGACCTGGACGCCGGGCCAGCCGATCAACGCCAACGGCTGGAACCTGCAGCTCAGCGGCACGCCGCAGAACGGCGACAGCTTCACCGTGACGCCGAACAGCAACGCGCAGGGCGACAACACCAATGCGCTGATGCTGGGTAAGGTGGCCAACCTGGGCGTGCTCAACGGCGGCGTCACCAGTGTGGGCGGCGCCTACAGCCAACTGGTCAGCCAGGTCGGCAGCGCCGGTGCCGTGGCGCAGGACGAGCAGACCACGCAAACAGCCGTCTACAACCAGGCCTACGGATCACAGCAAAGCGTGTCGGGCGTGAACCTGGACGAGGAGGCCGCCAACCTGGTGCGCTACCAGCAGGCCTATCAGGCCTCGGCGCAGGTCATCACCACCGCCAACAGCATGTTCACCGCGCTGCTCAGCGCCGTGCAGGGGTAAGCCATGCGAGTTTCCACCAGCTGGATGCAGCAGCAGTCGATCGGCAACATGATGGATCGGCAAAGCGACCTGTCCAACCTCAGCACGCAGCTGAGCACGGGCAAGCGCATCAACCAGCCCTCCGATGACCCGGTAGGTGCCGCGCGTGCGCTCGACCTCACCCACCTCGACGCCGACACCACCCAGTACCAGCGCAACATCACCTCGGCCAACGCGCGGCTGGGCCTGGAAGACCAGAGCCTGTCCAACATCACCAACGTGCTGGGCCGCGTGCGTACCCTGCTGCTGGAGGCGGCCAACGGTTCGCAGACCGACGACACCCGCGGCGACATCGCCGCCGAAATGGTGCAGCTGCGCCAGCAGTTGCTGGGTCAGGCCAACAGCAAGGATGGCCAGGGCGACTACATCTTCGCCGGCAACCGCACCGGTACGGAGCCCTTCGCCTCGCAGGGCGGTGGCGTCGCCTACGTGGGCGACGACGGGCAGCGCATGGTCGCCGCCGGTCCCGGCCTGCAGATCGCCACCGGCGATCCGGGCAGCGCGGTGTTCGGCGACATCCCCACCGGCAACGGCAAGTTCGCGATCAGCGCCGATGCGGGCAATACCGGCAGTGCCGTGGCGGGCAGCACCACGGTCAGCGACCCCAACGCCAGCCCCCCGGCGTGGGATGGCGGCAGCTACAGCATCGTGTTCACCGCGCCGGACACCTATGAAGTGCGTGACGACCTTGGCGCCGTGCTGGACAGCGGCAGCTACGACCCGCAGAAGGGCGGCAGCGTCACCTTCCGCGGCGCGCAGGTTGCCTTCAGCGGCACGCCCGATGCGGGCGACAGCTTTGCGCTGGGCGCGTCGCAATCGCAAAGCGTGTTCGCCACGCTGGACAACATCATCAGCGTGCTGCAGACGCCCAACGGCGGCGACGCCAGGATGCAGAACAACATCAACACCCAGTTTTCCAACCTTGATCAGGCCATCGACAACATCACGCGTACCCGCGGCAAGGTGGGTGCGCGGATGAATGCGCTGGATCAGCAGTCCGGGCTCAACGACGACCTGAGCCTGCAGTACAAGAGCGCGCTTTCAGACGTGCAAAGTGTCAACTACTACGACGCAATCAGCCAGCTCGGCGCGCAAACCACCGCGTTGCAGGCTGCGCAGCAGACCTTTACCAAAGTGCAAGGGTCAAAATTATTTGATTATTTGCGTTGACAAGACTCAAGTTCCGTTTTCCTGAGTCGAAACACTGAATAAGGCGGCGGCATTCACGATTGAATCCCCGTCCGATTGTCTGGGCCGGCCATCGTCGGCACACAACCCCGATTCGGAGATACTCCCATGGTCATGAGCGTCAACACCAACATCAGCTCGCTGAATGCCCAGAAAAACCTGGCCACCTCGCAGAGCAAGCTGTCCACCGCGATCGAGCGCCTGTCCTCGGGCATGCGCATCAACAGCGCGAAAGACGATGCCGCCGGCCTCGCCATTTCCACCCGCTTCACCACCCAGATCAACGGCCTGAACCAGGCCGTCAGCAATGCCAATGACGGCATCTCGCTGGCGCAGACCACCGAGTCGGCGCTGAACGAGGTGACCAACAACATGCAGCGCATCCGCACGCTGGCGGTGCAGGCGGCCAACGCCACCAACTCCGACTCCGACCGCGCCGCGCTGGACGCCGAAGTGCAGCAGCGCCTGGCGGAAATCACCCGCATCTCGCAGCAGACCACGTTCAACGGCCGCCACGTGCTGGACGGCAGCTTCGGCACCGCCGCGTTCCAGATCGGCGCCAACGTCGGCGAGACGATTTCGGTGAACCTGAGCCAGGGCGCCGGTGCTTCGCAGATCGGCCAGATCGCCCAGTCCGCTTCCGGCGATATCAGCAGCATGTTCGCCAGTGGCGCGGGCCTGACCCTGGCCGCCGGTGACCTGACCGTCGACATGGGCGCCGGTGGCAATGCCGTCAACGTGGCCGCCGGCAACTATGCCAATGCGGGTGATCTGATCACCGCCATCAACACGGCCGCCGGCTCCAACATTGCGGCGGCATCAGGCAACGAGATCGTTTTCACCAACAGCACGGGCAACGCCATCACCTTCGGCGGCAGCGCGGCTGCCGGCCTGGGCATGACGACGGTTGCGGCGCAGACGACCAGCGGCACTGCAACGGCGGCCTCGGTGGATTCCGCCGCGGTGATCTCCTCGTTCGACTTCACCGGCACCGCTGCATCCGCTTCGGTTGCCACGGTGAACGGCAACGCAGGCGACGTGGACTACAGTTCCGCCAGCAAGACCTTCACCGTTGATGGCACGACGGTCAACCTGAACCAGGCGTATGCCAATCAGGCCGCGATGGTGAGTGACGTGCAGAGTCAGTTGGACGGCGGTACAGGCGGCTCGGGCGTCTATACGGTGGCCGCTTCGGGTACCTATGGCTTTACCATCACCACCACGGCCACGGGCGTTGGCAGCGCCATGACCATTGCCGGCACCGACTCCACCTTCGTCAACAGCAATGTCAACGGTGCGGATGCCACCGGCAACAACAAGAGCTTCGCCATCGACGGTCACACGATCAACCTGACCACCAATGTCACCAACATGGCCGGCTTGATCAGCGCGATCAACAGTCAGTTGGGTGCCAATGCCGGCGACTACGCCTTGAGCGATGATGGCGGCAAGCTGAAGATTGCAACGACGGCCACTGGCGCCGGCGCCTCCATCGCGGTCACGGGTACCGACGCTGCGTTCTTTGGCGCACCCGTTGCGGGTGCCGATGCCGGTGCCAACACCCCCGGAACCGCCACCACCACCGGCGTCAATGCGGCCGTCACCGCCGCGGCGGGCACCGATCTGGTCCTGGCCACCGGCGACCTGACCATCAACGGCACCGACATGGCCGGCACCTACAAGGATGCGCAGTCCCTGGTCGACGAGATCAACAGCAAGGGCATCGCCGGTGTCTCGGCCTACTACGACAGCGACACCAAGTCGGTGCACCTGAACTCGCAGGCCGCCATGACCGTCGACGGCGCCAAGGCCGGCGCTGGCGAGCTGGGCTTCAGTGGCGCCGGTGCCACGCCGATCACCATCGGCAGCGACCTGGCCCACAGCAACGTCAATACGGTGGCCGGTGCCAATGACACCATCAGCCGTATCGACTCGGCGCTGGCGACCATCAGCTCCATGCGCAGCGACCTGGGTGCGGTGCAGAACCGCTTCACCTCCACCATCGCCAACCTGCAGACCATCTCGCAGAACCTGTCTGCCTCGCGCAGCCAGATCCAGGATGCGGACTTCGCGGCCGAGACGGCCAACATGTCCAGCGCCAACATCCTGCAGCAGGC
>Ga0206102_1000438_pt1 | contig 13363 bp, 15 predicted proteins | sample 1B1Ametagenome_FD_148645 | JGI IMG/M metagenome (GOLD analysis project Ga0206102, IMG submission 148645) | Enriched microbial communities from leaf-cutter ant dump, University of Wisconsin, Madison, United States - 1B1A | ecosystem: Environmental > Terrestrial > Nest > Insects nest > Nest dump... | reverse complement strand
GGCAAGGCTATTCAAGCGACCCTGAAGATTGTGAATTGGGCACTGATCTGGCTGTTTACCTAAAGCAGGAAAAAGTTTCTATTACACCGCTTGAAGTACTGCCTACTGATTATAGTCAGATGCCGGTAATTGAGGCACTAACTAATTAATTTAACTCATGGAGTCGTAGATGAGAAAATTATTATTTGTAATTTCATTATTAACTGGCCTTATATCATGTGCTGTTACCCGTGAGACTCCAGCTCCGGTTGTAAACGTTACCGCTCCTGATAAATCTTTAAATCCTACTCCAGTTTCTCCGGTTGCTGCTAGCCCGGCGCCAGCAAGCACTACTCCGTCAGCAAAGACAACAGTTAGCAAAATTAATGATGACGATGATGGTGTTGTAGTACAGAATACGACAAAAAAACCGGCTAGTGCTCCAGTTAAGACGACAACAAAAGTACCAGCAGCGAAAGCTGGTGGAGTTATGGTAGCTGGTGTTGACTGGTTAAGGCCTACTAATGGTGAAATAGTACAGGCATATACCGCGGCACTAAAAGGGGTTGATGTAACTGCTTCAGAAGGGCAGACGATCGTTGCAGCCAATGATGGTAAAGTAGTGTATAGCGGTAATGGTTTGAAAGGTTATGGTAATTTAATTATCATCAAGCATGCAGACAATTTCCTGACTGCATATTCACATAATAAGGTCAATTTGGTTAAAGAGGGTAGTACAGTTAAACGTGGACAAAAAATTGCTGAGGTTGGTAAGACTGATAGTGATAAGCCTTTATTACATTTTGAATTGCGTAAGAGTGGGAAACCAATCAATCCGAGTGCTATTTTTGAATAATTGTTTTAAATCCGGAGTTGTATGAAAAAAGCCTTGGTTATTGGAATTTTATCTTCTTTGCTTGGAGCATGTTCATGGTTATTTGGGCCTAATGATCGTCCACCACAACAATACCAGCCAACCTATCAATATGGAAACACTCCAATGGGTGTTTACATGGGTGATCCTGAAGATATTGGAGATGATATGATGGGAGATGATATGATTATGCCGGACGGACAACCGATGAATGAATACCAGGCTCAATCTGGTCAGCAGGAGCAGCAGTTTCAGTATATTCAGGGACAGGAGGAGTTAATGGCAGATCATTCCAAGGAACAGATCAGTCAGTATAATGCTGAGCAGCAGATTGGGGAAAGCCTTGATCGTCAGTATATGCAGCAATTAAAGCAGCAGGAATCACAAAAATAAGATTGGTTGTTTTATTAAGGTTCCAGTAGACCCGGTAGTTTTTGCTACCGGGTTTTATCATTATTTTACATATGGTTATTAATGTGCGTTATAATATGTATATCAATAGCCGTTAGGGAGATAATAAATAGTGAAGCCAGCAATTATTGTAATTAATTCAGGGTCAACCAGCCTAAAGTTTGCCCTGTATGAGGTTTCCGCGAAAAGTTTAAAGCTACGATGTAAAGGAAGCTATACCGGGATGCCTAAGAATGCAGAACTTAAGTTAAAAGATTCTACTGGAAAAATTAGTCTAAGTAAGCAGTTTACTGATCAGACAGTTGATCATGAGTTAGCTTTATCACAATTAATACCGATTCTTGAAAAGGAATATGACGATATAGAGGTGAAATATGCTGGGCACCGAATTGTTTCAGGTGGAGAGCGTTTTGTTCATTCCGTATTACTTGATGATGAAGTTTTGGATTATCTTGAAGGGCTTTCCGTAATTGAACCTACTCATCAGCATTTTGAAGTGATGGGGGCAAGAGCGCTGGCAAAAGTATTTCCGCATGTTATTCAGTCTGCCAGTTTTGATACTTCATTTCATCGGACTATGCCTAGGGTTGCAGAATTTTATGCTGTGCCGGAAGAAATTCACCAGCATGGGGTACGCCATTGGGGGTTTCATGGAATATCATATGCTTATATAAGCTCCCTGTTACCTGACTTGGTTCCTGATGCACGTAAGGTTATTACTGCACATCTGGGGGGGGGTGCGAGTATATGCGCCATGCTGGATGGAAGAAGTATTGATACCAGTATGCAGTTTGGTGCAATAACCGGCCTGCCTATGGCTACCAGAAGTGGTGATTTTCCGGCTGATGCCTTATTTTATTTGCTAAAGCAGGGGAAATATTCAATTACTGAACTTGAGAATATATTAAGTAAAAAAAGTGGATTATTGGCTCTTACCGGCAATTTTTCAGAAGATATGCAGCAGATTGAAGAATCAGATAGCGAAGCATGTCAGTTTGCTCGTGATACATTTGATTATATGCTATTAAAATATATCGGGGCTTATACTGCAGCTTTGAACGGTTTGGACGTTCTGATTTTTACAGCAGGGATTGGCGAAAATGATCCTGCGTTACGTAAGCGAATATGTAGCAGGCTTGACTGGATGGGAGTGAAAATTGATGATACGAAAAATAACCAGGCATTGGGCAGTATTCATCCGCAAAAAATAAGCACTTTAGATTCTGCAGTTACTGTTTACGTGATTCCAACGAATGAAGAGCTTATGATTGCTCAAAGTGCGATACAATTAAGTTATAATTGAACAGGGAGGAGTTGAGGCATGGGGCAACTTACAAAACCAAATTATGCTATTGCACCATTAACGGAGCTGGCACGGCAATTTAATGAATATATTAGGGATTATACGGAACGGTCAATATTATTTATGGATGTTATGCATAAGCGTGGTAACCAGATGGTTAGTATGACGACTAATAATTCGGCAACAGTATTAAATTTTGAATATAAAGTCATTTTAGATGGTGCTAAATTTGAGCGTCCGATTAATTACTGGCTGGCGGAGATGCAGCCACCTGAGGGTGTTAAAGTTGATCACAAAAAGCGACCATATGTAGTTCAGGACCCACGAGCTGGTCAAGGGCCTGGTATTGGTGGTTTTAAGAAAGACAGTGAGATTGGTGATGCTCTTCGTAATGGACATCCTGTTTATTTTATCGGTTTTAATTCTGAGCCGGTTGATGGGCAGACTTATGAAGATATTATCCGGGAGCAGGTCAAATTTTATGAGCATGTAGCTGAACTTCATCCTGATAGTCCTAAAATGTGTGCAATTGGGAATTGTGCTGCAGGGTATTTGACCATGTTTAGTGCAATGCAACGCCCGGAGTTATTTGGGCCAATCCTGATTGCAGGTTCGCCATTATCATATTGGAATGGAGAGCGGGGCCGTTATCCCATGCGTTATAAAGGAGGGCTTATTGGTGGTTCATGGGCAAATTCTTTTCTGGGTGATCTGGGAGGGGGCAAATTTGATGGTACATACCTGATTTTAAATTTTGATTTATTGAACCCGGCAAATTTTTTGTGGACAAAACAGTACGATTTATTTGCCAATATAGATAAAGAAAGTAACCGTTATTTACAGTTTGAGAAATGGTGGGGCGATTTTATCCAGTTTAATACTGAAGAAATTAAATGGTTAGTGGACAAATTATTCATTGGTAATGAACTTACCACCGGTCATTTAACTACAAGTGATGGGATTTTACTAGATCCACGCAAGATTACTTCACCAATTATTACTTTTATTTCTGATGGTGATAATATAAGTCCGCCACCCCAATCAGCAGGCTGGATTGCTGATTTATACCATGATGAACAGGAAATTATAGCCGCAGGTAAAACGATTATCTATTGCCTTAATCGTAAAGTGGGCCACTTGGCAATATTTACTGCGACTAAAGTTGGTAAACGTGAAGATGAGATGTTCGTGGAAAATATGGATACTATTGATATGCTGCCTCCAGGATTGTATGAATTAGTACTTGAAACTCCTGAAGGGGCTGAAATTAACCAGCCGTTACAATCAAGATATATTCCACGCACAATAAATGATATTAAAGCACTTGGTTATAATAGTGTTGAAGATGATCGGGCTTTTGCGACGGTTGCTAAAGTATCTGAGGTTAATAGCTTTCTTTATTCTACATTTATTCACCCGTGGTTTAAAATGGTAGATAATCCGCAGTATGCAAGCTTTGCTAAAAGCTTTAGACCTTTGCGGCAGAGTTATACTGTATTTGCAGATAGTTTTAATCCATGGATGAAGTTATTTGAGCCCTTAGCCATACGTGTTAATGAAGGGCGAAATCCTGCTGATGATAATAACAAATTTTTACAATTACAAAATCAATATGCAGAGATTGTAACCAGTTACCTTGAATCATGGCAAGAGTTGCGAGATAATATTCAGGAGCAGGCTTTCTTTTCTGTTTGGGGCAATCCATGGGTACAGAAATTTTGGGGGACTTCGGATAAACCTTCACGCTATACCCCAAGCTTAACCCAGCTTAATCGGGATGAGCTGAATAGCAGGCATAAAGCTGAGATTCTTAAACATATTAAAGTAAATAATAAAGTAGAAGCATTGTTTCGTTTTGTTTCTCTGGTTATTCATGATGATAATTCGTTGTCGGAAAAAACTGCACGTATTTTATTAAGTGAAGGCCGAAAACTGGAACATGGTTTTGATGATCATAAATTGAAGAATATTATCAGGATGCAGTCAATGGTAGTCGATTATGATAGTAGACTTGCGCTGGCAGAGTTAAGCAAATATTCTTTTAGTAGTGGTGATTTTGATCAGGTAGTTGCTGCTGTAAAAGATATAGCACAGCAAGTCGGGGGATTACCTGCTGATGTAGGGCAAACAGTTCGTAAGCTGGCAAGTCAGCTTAATGTGAAGAAATAAATAAAGAACCATAGCTAGGCTATGGTTCTTTATTATTGAATTGGTAATGTCGAAGATTGCTGCTGATAAACATACCAGCCAGGCTGGTTAGTTTGCGTAATGGTTTGTCTGCTCTGCGAGCTGGATTCAACCACAAAGCTCGATACAAATGGAGTTTCCACATATTTATAAATAAAGGTAAATCTGGCATTTGTAGTTTTTTGTCGGGGCGTACCAGAATATTGAAGAAAATTGTAATAGCCTGCATAGCCACCATAACCACAACCCAAGTCCATAGCTACGTTAGATTCTGGACTAGGAATACTCATGATTGGATTAGTTACCAGGAAATGCGTAAAATAATCATAGATTTGTTGTGTACCAACTCTTTGTACCGGACTTATCGTAGGTTGTAATACCGCATCTGGAGTATAATAAGTCATAGTGAAGTAGCCTGCGCCCAAATAAACATCGGAAATAGCATTGGTGCTGTATAATTGCAATCCATTTCCCCAGCTTATAATCAATTGTTCGGCCATTTGTTTGTTAAAAGCAGGAATAGTACATGTTGGGGCTTCGTTATTGTTTACGGTTGTTCCAGAGTTACATCCTGTAATGAGTAGAGTTGGGCAAATGATTAGAAGTAATAATCTTTCCATAAAATAAAAACCTTAAAATAAAAAAACATTGTAGCATAGCCAGTTATGTGTAATTTATTGTTTTTCTAGTAAAATTATGTCTAAATTTTTACGAATTTGTACTGATATTATCTATTATTTACTTGCATTTTTATAATTACCTGACTTATAATTTTATCCTTGTCAAATTTTTCTTAGGTGCTAAAGTGAACACCGTTTCAAACAAGTAGTTAATTTACAGATTTATTTTTTATAAATCTTTTCTAATTTTCTCCATTTATAGTAATTACCTTATTTTTATATAAACTGGTTATTATGGTTTGTATGTTTTGCTATTTTGGAGCTATTGTTTGTTCAAGGTTCATTTATGCAATCAATTATTAAAATTAATAAACTGGAATTGATTTATTCCGGGCAAATCTTGTTTGAAAATTTCAGTTATATGGTTTCCAAAGGGGAACGAATTGCAATTATCGGTGATAATGGTAGCGGTAAATCAAGTTTATTAAAATTACTAGCTGCTTGTAATGAACTACCCATCTCAGGAATCAGTTCTGATGAATCGCTTGCTATTTCATATGTGCCTCAGATCATTACCGAATATGAGAAATTAAGCGGTGGGCAACGTTTTAACCGGGTACTATCTAACGCATTGGCCAGGTATCCAGATGTATTATTGCTTGATGAACCAACCAATCATCTTGACCATAATAATCGTAAGTCTCTATTAAGTATGCTTAAGCATAGTTTTGCAACACTGATTGTGGTTAGCCATGATCGAGAGCTACTTGAATTATCGTTTGATACCTTATGGCATATTCATGATGGTGAGGTTAGTGTTTTTCATGGTCGATATAGCGATTATTTGACAGTACTTGCTCAGGAAAAAGGCAAACTGGAACGACAAGTCGGTATGTTTGATAAAGTAAAGAAGAAGCAGCATCTGGATTTGATGAAAGAACAACAGCGGGCAAAAACAAGCAGGGGCCAAGGTGAAAAAAGTATTACTAATAGAAAATGGCCAACAATAACCTCGGGTGCAAAAGCTCGCAGGGCAGAAATAACATCAGGTAAGAAGAACTCTATATTAAATCGAGAAAAAGCTTTAATTAATCAGCAAATTAAAGAACTATGGCAATCTGAAGAGCTAAATTACCGTTTTACTTTGCCGGCCATGGTTACAAATAAAGTACTTGTTAGCGTAAATGATGGGAAATGCAGGTATTTCGGTGCAGAGTTTGAATTGGCCAACATTAATTTTACCCTTGAGTACCGGCAGAGATTAGCTATACGCGGCAGTAATGGTAGTGGTAAATCTACACTGGTTCAGGCTATTATGGGAAATCCCCTTATTGAGAAAAAAGGAGAATGGGTAACTCCTTTAACACATCAGATAGCTTATCTTGACCAACACTATTCAACTTTGCCACAAGAGGGAACAGTAATTGGATATATTTTGGATTTGGCACCAGATTTAAGTTATTTGGAAATACGGGATTTTTTAAATAAATTTTTGTTTCGCAAGAATGAAGAAGTTGAAAAGCCGATAGAAGTACTATCTGGGGGCGAAAAAGCGCGCTTAAGCTTTGCTATAATTGCCCTTCAAGAACCCAAACTATTAATCCTGGACGAAATAACCAATAACATTGATTTAAGAACCAGAACTTACATTACTAATCTTTTGAAGAACTACCCGGGTGCTCTGGTAGTTATTAGTCATGACAGGCATTTTTTAGATGAAATTGGAATAACTTGCTTGATTGAATTGGGGTAAGGGTATGGCAAAATGCCATATCCCTGATGAGTATTCTTTATTTCCAATAGTTATTTGCTGCAGCAACGGTCTGAAAATTTATGGCAACGACTTGTGAACTGGCAATTAAACTATCTGCATTTTCTTCAGCATAAATAGGGCGTAGCTTCTCGCGTATTTCAGCTGATGGTTGAGTATATTTTACCCCCATTCTGGCAAGCTTTATTGCCAGTTCATAACCCTGCTGAGGTGTTTCAGTAACGAGCGATGTTAACCATATATCCATTTTGAATTCCTTGAAAATTAAAGATTTATCTGAGTATACCACAGATTTTATAGGGATTTTTAAAAAATCATCTGAATTTGGTTATCTTACGTATCGTGCTATTTCCGGTTCATCTATTTCATTTTTTCTTAAAATCCTGGTTGCCAGATTTTCCTTTATAATTGCCGCGTATTCTTTAATTCTGTCCGCATTTTTGCCTGAAAATAATTTATCTGTAGTCTTACTGAACATTTCGAGCCAATGTTCGAAGTGTTCAGTAGATAATGATTGCTTTGCATTTAGCTCAATATGCTTTTTCATTGGATTTCCAGTAAATACATTTTTACTGAAAAGAATACTTTCCCAGAAATCATACATCTGCGGTAAGTGTTTATCCCAGTCCACATTAGCAACTTTAGTGAAAAATATCCCAATTAGAGGATCTTCTTTGACTATACTATAAAATTCATTAACTAGTTGTTCTATATCGCTACGGTTTGAAATGTCCGGTTTCATTTTATTTGCCTTCTATAACTTGAATACTCTGTTCTGCTTGAATGTTTTTCAGGATTCTGTTCCCGTTACTAATATTGTCTGATAATTGATGGTTTACATCACGATGCTTACATTCATCAAGTCCAGTTGCAATTACAACCTCACGTAAAGTTGCATTTTCATCCAGTTTCCAATATTTTATTGCAACTTGCGGAGCTGCAGTGTTTTTAATTTGGCCACTGTCAATTGCTTCAAGATAATGGTTATAGCTAATGACTGCTTCCTCTTCAAGATATCCAACAAACCGGTGTGCTGTCCTGCTTGAAAGCATGTACATTAAAAAGTAAAACGGGGTAAACAGGATTTGCACTAAATAGATCGCAAAGCGTTCAAAATATGTAGGTTTGCCTATTTGAACATAAACCAGCAAATGCATTTTTTCATTCTCTGCTTCTTCATATAATTGGTTGATCCAACCATCATCATTTTTGATCCTGCGTAAGCAACGCAGGTGAAGTAACCATGCTGCAACAATTCCAGGTACCGCTGCTACCGTTTCCAGCATGATCGCCCGGTTGGCATAACGTTTGCCAAAATAGACATCGGCAAGAAATCTGAAAAATTTAACTAATCCATAAGCAATTACATCATGAATTGATCTAACCTGTTTATGAGTGGCTTCCATTGTTTGTCTCCAAAGAGTTAATTAATTAACGTTATTATAACTAAACTTGTATTTAAAATACAAGTTTTATTTCAAACTAGTTGTATTACTTGTACAAGTTTTAAAAAAATAAATTCTTTATATGATATATTTATGTATGAATACCATATTTCAGAAGGGATCAAATGCAGTTAACACTATTTACTGATATTGCCTTAAAAGCCATTATGTATCTCAAACAGTCAGAAAGCCTGGTAACTATTGATGAAATTGCAGAGAAATTTGCAGTTCCCCGTAACCATTTAGTGAAGGTTTTAAACTTCATGGTACACCAGCGGTGGATTGGTTCGGTCCGTGGGCGGAACGGAGGACTGTTTTATAATTCATCTAGCGATGATCTAAAACTTGGGGATACGATTATGGTTTTGGAAAATAAAGATGAGTTGCTGGATTGCAATGCCTGTATACTTCATGCAAATTGCTGTCTTAGGGGAATGTTGCATGGTGCGGTTACTGCATTTTATAATTTCCTGAACCAATATACTTTAAAAGATTTAAACGGGCAGCCTACCGCAAATTTTATTATTCAAATTATGAAGAAACAGGTATAACGCGAGTGGCCATACCTGTTAATTAATTTTACCCAAGAGCAATTCTGACCATTCTACCATATTCAGGATCTGCTTTTGTAAATTGGTCTAACATTTGCTCCTGAATATGCCTGTCTGCATATGATAATCCGCCAGCAATATTATTTATTAGCTGTTGTTTCTGCTCTTGCGACATCAAGCGAAATAAATCACCAGCCTGACTGTAATTTTCTTCTACCTGTGTATCATAAGCTTTAATCCATGCTTCACCCAGAATTGGCATTGGTGGTTCTTTATATTCTGGTACCGGTTTAGCCAGAGTTATTTGTTCATTTGGATAAAAATTAACTCCACTAATCTGTTCTGGTGTAGATAGATGATTCATTGCCATAAAACCGTCGCGTTGATAATTGTGTACCGGGCAGCGTGGACGATTCACATCTAGATATTGGAAATTTGCTCCCAAACGGTAACGTTGTGCATCCGGGTAAGCTAATAAGCGTGCTTGCAACATTTTATCTGGAGATGCTCCGGTACCGGGCACCAGATTACTTGGACTAAATGCTGATTGTTCTACTTCCATGAAGTAATTTTGTACATTCCGGTTTAATTCAAGCTGACCAATTTCAATTAATGGAAAATCTTTATGCGGCCAGATTTTAGTTAGATCAAATGGGTTAATATGATAGTTTCTAGCTTCGGTTTCAGTCATGATTTGCAGTTTAACGCTCCAGCTAGGGAATTCGCCACGATTAATAGCATCAACCATATCCTTTTGCGCACCAAAAGCAGGCATTTTTGCTGCTTCCTCATTAGTCAGATTCTGGATTCCCTGATTGGTTTTAAAATGCCATTTTACCCACACCCGTTCTCCCTTATCATTATATAAACTTAGGGTATGCGAACTAAATCCATGCATATGGCGGTACGATGCTGGAATACCGCGGTCTGACATCAGGATTGTTATTTGATGCAAAGATTGAGGAGAATTCGCCCAAAATTCATAGGCGCGTGTCGGGTTCGGTAGATTAGTTTGCGGGTCTTTCTTTTGAGAATGAATAAAGTCAGGGAATTTTATTCCATCCCGGAGAAAAAATACCGGCGTATTATTGCCAACTACATCAAAATTTCCTTGTTCTGTATAAAATTTTACCGCAAAACCACGTGGGTCACGAGCATAATCACTGGAGTCCTGCCCCCCGCCTACGGTTGAGAAGCGGATAAATATTCTAGTTTTAGTCTCATTGCCAGTTAAAAATTTGGCAATAGTATATTGCGAGAGGTCTTTAGTTAGAGTAAAAGTACCGTAAGCACCAGTTCCGCGAGCATGAACGACACGTTCAGGGATTCGTTCACGGTTAAAATGTGCTAATTTTTCAAACATATGATAATTATCAAAAGTTAATGGACCTCGTTCTCCAGCACTGATACTATTTTGATCTTCAGCAACTGGGGCTCCGTTCCCCATTGTTAATGGACATTTTGACATAAGCTAACTCCCAAAGATATTATTGATGACATTATATTACTTCATGGATATAAAATCCTGCCAATTAATAATTATTATCTTTCTAATAGTTTTTGGCTAATGATAAGCATGCTTTAGTATTAAATCATCTGTTCGTAATAGGCATGTAGCAGCATTAAGTTTATTTTTGTGTAGTGTTTTTGCCTTCTTCCTGTACATTGGTATAATTAAGTTTATGATTTTTCTTCGAATATAAGTTAGAGTATTACTAAGCAGGTTATAGACATATTTATTGCATAATGTTAAAATCAAAGGATATTTGAAAAGGGTTTACATATGAAGAAAATAAGCTTGGTATTATTACCATTACTCGGGTTAGTTGCATGTAACAGTGGTAGCAGCAGTAGTTCATCAACCAGTCCAACTTATCCAGCCAATCCAACCAATACTTTGCCAAATGGTTACCAGTGCCTGCCTTCAGGGCTGCCAACGTATAGCTCAGTTGGAGATAATCTGAAAATTGCTTATGGTAGTAATTGTGAAGTTTCTGCTGTAACGAATACATCTGTGCAGTCTACTTTGGAAAGTATGGCGGTGGCATTAACTAATTCGTCAGGAGGAAGGTATTGTACGGGAACACCTCTTAGCTATAATGCAACAACAGGAGTCGGGTATGTATTAAGTGCAGCTCACTGTGTGGTAGGCAATCCTAAAGCAGCTGGGCAACAAGTTACTACAGACAATATAGTTACTTTTACTAATAGTAATAATTATATTAATCAAACATTAAATGCTGCTAATAATAGTGGTACTACTGGAACGATTCAGGCAGTTTATATTCCCAGTCAATATTGCCAATCTGCCTCTTTCACTATAAACCAGTATGGTAATTATGAGTGTGGTAGCTTACCGGCTCAAAATGGTGATTTAGCCTTAGTAAAAGTTAGTTTTTCGACTGGGCAATCACTAAATGTTAATCCGCAGGTTAAACTTGCTCCAAGCAGCTTGACAATGGTTCAACCAAGCTATGTTATGGCTTTGGGTTACGGGATTACTAACTATGATATTTTCCAGAAAAATACAAGTTTATATTATATAACTTATGAATATTTTGCTAATGATACATATCAGGGTGAGGTAGGGCTATCAACTATTATGAATGGTTATTCACCACAAGGTAATAATGCATATTACAGTATTATCTGCGGGGGCGATTCTGGTGGTGGTGATTTCTATTGGGATGGTACTAACTGGAATTTGGTTGGAGCGCATTCTTATGGTTCGTCTATATGCGGTTCAGCAAGTGTAAGCTATGCTGGAGCAAATGATGTGTCGGCAGATGTGCGGCCATTTACAAGTCAGCTTCAGCAGATTATGGCTCAGGATACTACGCCAACAGGGTGTAATGCTACGGTTAGCGGGTTTACCTGTAATTCTGCACCGCTTAAGTAACAGTTAACGAGAAAAGTTGGGAAATTCCCAACTTTTCTTATTTGTAATAACTAATGTTTATCTGGCTCTCTCTTAAATTTATTCTGGCACTATCCAGTTTACAGCATTTTTCAATATAAATTTGGTTAGATACTTTATTGTTTATTTGTGTTGCTACTTCATTAGCAAAACTGGATTCAACCTTGTAAGTAATTTTTATTTCTATATCCGGATTTGGCTGGACGTTGCTTATAACCGTATTTGCTACTGATGAGGCTGTGCCTTCTGTCTGATTGTTGCGGAAGAGGATAAGTTTTTTTCCGGTTAGTGTTCTACTTTCATCATTAATATAAATGATTGCATGCTTACTTTTATCAGGGGCAGTATTAGCACAGCTAATCAGTGGGCTGCACCCGAGTATTCCGATTATAGTTGCAAACATTACTTTATTCATTATAGATTCCTTTAACTATTATTTATGGTCAGGATATAATCATACTCTGCAGGTGGCACAATGCTACGGCCTGTCTTAAAATCAATCCATATAACAGTTGCTGTTGCAGTAGCATAAATGAGGTCATTCTTATTTATATCGCGGATTACATGTTCCAGATAAATCCTACGCCCGGCCCTATGACTAAAGTATAACTCAACCACAATTTCAGCTGGGTAAGTAATAGGTTTTAGATATTTGCAGCTTACTTCTCCTACGATGGGTCCTATTGTAGATGGGTTAATAATAATATTATGTGATAATAACCAGTCAAACCGGCATTCCTGTAAATAAGTAAAATAAGTAGCATTATTGACGTGACAGAAAGCATCCATGTCATCCCAGCGAATAATATAATTTTTGCTATATAATAGCTGCTTATTAGGCTCCACTTTTCTATACTCCCATTTTTATAATGAATTATACTATAAGAGCAGGTAGCTGTTTTTGATTTAAACCAGATATTTAAGGAAATACTGTTATGCATGTTACTCGGGTAGGTACAACACGTCGTTGGTCTGATGCTGTCATATTTAATAATACGATTTATTTGGTTGAAGTTCCTGCTAATCTTGAAGATGATATTACTGCTCAAAGTAAAAATGTACTTTCAGCAGTCTCCGCAACTTTGGAAAAGGTGGGTAGCAACAAGAAAAATATTTTAATGACAACCATTTATTTAAAAGATATTACTGAAATTGATAAGTTTAATGAAGTATGGGATGAGTGGTTGCCAGAAGGCTGTGCTCCATCCCGGGCTTGTGTGGAAGTAAGGCTGGCAAATCCTCTTTATCGGGTAGAGCTGCAAGTAGTTGCTGCTATTAATGAATCACAGTGATTTAGCTTTGTGT